>Ga0208370_100061_pt1 | contig 38354 bp, 37 predicted proteins | sample Subbio12Jun_QV11_FD_184822 | JGI IMG/M metagenome (GOLD analysis project Ga0208370, IMG submission 184822) | Serpentinite rock and fluid subsurface biosphere microbial communities from McLaughlin Reserve, California, USA -CR12Jun_QV11 (SPAdes) | ecosystem: Environmental > Terrestrial > Deep...
TGCCTAATCCGTCCTTTAAATTATACCATAAGACAAGCAAAAATGCAAGCAAAAAACCGCGATTCTACGCGGTTCTTTGGCACTTTTTTTCGTAAGATCAAGTCCATTGATCTGTTAAACTCGGGTTATATCATGGTCACCGGCAGGACCCAAACGTGCTCTGTCAAAGGCAAGCGCGCCTTGGCTAGGCATATTACCGCTCCGGAACCGACTTTCTTGCTGGGATTGTTGTCTATGAGACGAAACGCCTTGACCATTGACTTATGCGGGTCGCTGTTGGCCTTTATTTCTACAGGGTAGAGGGTGTCTCCGTCTTCAATCAATAGATCTATCTCGTTTTTGTCGGCATCACGGTAATAGTACAGCGGCGGTTTGACGAAGCCGTCGTTGTAATAGCTTTTGAGGATTTCGGTGAAGACAAAGGTCTCAAAGATTTGTCCCCACATGGCCCCATTAGTCATCTGCGTGGGCGTGTTCCAGCCGATTAGCCAGCATATAAATCCTGTATCTAGGAAGTACATCTTTGGCGTCTTGACTAGTCGTTTGTTGAGGTTGTTGTGATAGGGCTCCAAGAGGTACACAAGTCCGCTAGAGACCATCACCGACAGCCATGAACGCATCGTCTTAATGTCCTTGCCGCAAATCTCGGCCAGAGCGGATAAGTTAAGCAGGGTGCCTGAGAGCGCAGCGGTGGCTTTCACAAACTTCACGAATGCCGACTCGTCTTGGATTCGAAGTACATCTCTGATATCTTTTTCGACATAGGTTTGCAGATATGAGCTGTAGAAGTCGGACCAATCGTAGTGGTCGCCTGCGGCGGCATGCAATTCGGGGAAAGAGCCTTGGTGAATAAGGGATACGATATGCTCATAGTCCATCTGTGCGCCGTCCCCGATAGCCTCCCTGTGTTGGCTGGTTGGCATGAACGGCAGACGATATGACAATCCTGCCAGCTCTCGCATGGACAGGCCCATTAGCTTGATGACGCCGGCGCGCCCAGCTAAGCTGTCGCTGACGTTTTTCATCAAAGTCAGGCTTTGCGACCCTGTCAGATAAAACTGCCCTTTGTTCTTGTTTTCATCAACCATATCCTGGATGTAGTCTAGCAACTCCGCAGCTTTCTGTATTTCGTCTACAATAATTGGCGGGCGGTGTGCTTCAAAGAACAGCGAAGGATTGTCACGGGCGCTCTCGCGCACTAAGGGGCGATTAAGAGCGACATAGTTAATGTGCCCGTAGACTTCTCTGAGCATAGTAGATTTGCCTACCTGGCGGGCACCTGTCAGTACTAATACAGGTTTGCGCCGAGCTATGCGCGAGACCACCGGCTCAATGTGACGCCTAATATACATACCAACCGCCTCTTTCGTAAATTCTGGAGTGCGAGTCCATATTATACAAGACTAGCAGCTGTGTCAACATTGGGAGCGAACACGCATTCTTGACGCAGGAGGTGCAGCGGCTATAATTGTACTAACCTACGATAAACTGCAGTGTCAAGCAGCAGTTGGGGAGAATTTTGCCTGTGAGGTGCGGCATTAAAGGGGTGTGAGTAATGGCTCTTAGTGAGTTGCTGAAAGCGAAGCGCGATGAAATAGAAAGGTTATGCGTCATCTACGGTGCGCGTAACTTGCGGGTCTTTGGATCTGTCGCGCGTGAGGAAGACGATGCCCACAGCGACATTGATTTCCTAGTCGAGATGGAGTCAGGGCGCAGTCTCTTTGATTTGGGGGGGCTTCAGTACGAACTGGAGCGCCTCTTGGGTCGTCCTGTGGATGTTGTAACCGAGAAAGGGCTAAAGTTGCGCATACGGGAACAAGTACTTAGGGAGGCGGTGCCACTATGAGAGACCCTCAGGAACGGTTGCGGGATATCCTCGAGGCTATCGCGGCCATCGAGCGCCACTTGTATCGTGGCCGGGGAGATTTCGAGCACGATGAGTTGTTGCAAGGCTGGTTCGTGAGGAATCTGCAAATCATCGGCGAAGCGGCGCGCGCCGTGCCCGAGGATGTGCGCGCGTTGGCCCCGGACATAGAGTGGCAGAAAATCGTTGGGATGCGCAATGTGCTGGTACATGGGTATTTTGCCATCGACACTGACATAGTCTGGGATGCAGCTAGTCGAGATGTCCGAGCACTCAAAGTGCACATTGAGCAGCTGTTACAGCGCCTCTAGAAACTGACAGCAGCGCCCTAAATGCAGAAGGCGGCATAGAGCGGAACGGAGGAAGCACCCCCTCACTGCTAGTAGGGCCACGTGAGTATAGTTAAGTCAAGAAAAATCACGAAATGTGATAATAAAGCCAACTTAATGCTCTAAGGGAGAGGGGCGGAGGAGGGACGGAGGAGCGCGACATCATCCTTTGCGAGAACGCTAAGGGCAGTTTTCCTTGTCCAGCACTTATGAGGGTTGTTAGCTGGTAGCAAAACAATGCTCTTTTGCGCCTTATGCGCGAGTATCAAGTGCCGACCAAAAAGCAGACCTAGACAGGCAGGTGGTCAGATTGCTCTGCTTCGCGGAAGAGATGGGATTGGCGGTAAGCAAGACATGGTTGACGTACTGACTTCTTTCTGAGCCAGGCTTTATGGAAAGAAAGCGGCTAAGGATAAGGCACGGAAAGCGCTGGAGGTGATGCGCGATGCTGATTAACAAGGCGTTTCGTTACGAGCTCAAACCAAACTCCACGCAACAGGTTCTCTTGGCCAAGCATGCTGGCGTGGCACGCTTCGCCTACAACTGGGGCTTGGCGCAGCGTATTGCGCTCTACGAACAGGAGAACCAGTCCACGAACGCCGTTAACCAGCACAGAGAGCTCAACCAACTCAAACAGACAGCTTTCCCCTGGATGTATGAAGTGTCGAAGTGTGCGCCGCAAGAAGCCTTGCGGGACTTAGACAAAGCCTTCGCTAACTTTTTTCGCGGGGTAAAGCAGGGCAAGCGCATAGGCTTCCCGCGCTTTAAAAAGAAGGGGCGGCGCGACAGTTTTAGGTTGACGGGTAGCATTAAGGTGTTTAAGAAGGGTCTACAGCTCCCCCGCCTCGGCGTCGTGAGGCTAAAAGAAGCGACTGCTGTCACAGGCAGAATACTCTCAGCGACGGTACGCAGAGAAGCAGACAGGTGGTATGTAAGCCTCGCGGTGGAAACCGAAATACCCCAGCCAGCCCCGGTCTTAGGCGAGGTAGTCGGGATTGACTTAGGACTCAATCACTTTGCGGTTCTCTTCGATGGCACCAAGATAGACGCCCCCAAGCCACTAAAGAAGCACCTCAAACGGTTACGCCAGCTCTCCAAGAGGCACACACGGAAGCAGCAGGGGAGCAAGAACAAGAAAAAGAGCGCACTAGCTCTAGCACGATTGCATCGCAGAATCCGCAACATACGCCAAGACTTCCTGCACAAGCTAACCACACATCTGGCGAAAACCAAGTCAGAGATTGTGTTGGAAAGCCTAAACGTCAAAGGCCTGATGCAGAACAGCAAACTCTCCCGCGCCATCGTCGATGTCTCTTGGCATGAATTCAGGCGACAGCTAGAATACAAGTCTCGCTGGTATGGCAGCACGCTAACCTTCGCCGACAGGTTCCACGCAACGAGCAAAACTTGCTCAGTGTGTGGCTGTGTGTGCGATAGACTGCCGCTAGTCGTTCGCACATGGGCTTGTGCAAAGTGTGGTAGTCAGCACGACAGAGATGTCAATGCGGCAGAGAACCTTAGGAAATTAGCAGTTAGCGAATTTACATAGGCTAGACAAATATCTAAGCAAACTTTGTGAGTACCGACAGTTCGTCGGGAATTTACGCCTGTGGACATCGGAGGTTCAGGCTCAGGCCGGTGCTGGTGGATGAAGCAGGAATTTCTAAATGGAATATTTGTCTATGAAGAAAAGAACGGTACACCCACAGGGGAGGCAGCGAGGCTAGGTGCAGAAATATATATCGGTGCGCGGCGCGCGGCAGCACAACTTAAAGAACATTGACGTAGATATCCCGCGCGATCAACTTGTCGTTATTACCGGGCTTAGCGGCTCAGGCAAATCGTCGCTAGCCTTTGACACCATCTACGCAGAAGGGCAGCGACGCTATGTGGAGTCGCTGTCCGCCTACGCGCGCCAGTTTCTTGGGCGCATGGATAAGCCCGATGTCGACTACATTGAGGGGCTTTCACCTGCCATTTCGATTGACCAAAAGACCACCAGCCGCAACCCGCGTTCTACCGTCGGCACTGTCACCGAGTTGTACGACTACCTGCGCCTTTTGTTTGCGCGCGTCGGCAAGCCCTACTGCCCGCACTGCCGGATTCCGATTGCCCAGCAGACTGTCGACCAAATCGTCGACCAGGTGCTGCAGCTGCCGGAAGGCGCGCGGGTGATGGTGCTTGCGCCTGTCGTGCGTGGCAAGAAAGGCGAGCACGTCAAGACGCTCGACGAACTGAGCCGCGCAGGTTATGTGCGTGCGCGTATTGACGGCGAAATTAAAGAGCTCAGCGATAATCCGGAACTAGAAAAAACAAAAGCCCACCACATCGAAGTAGTGGTAGACAGGCTAATATTGCGCGGAGATATAGGCTCGCGGGTGGCCGACTCCATCGAAACAGCTACCAGTCTCTCGGGCGGCTTGGTCATCATCGCGCCAGTAGACGGGCCAGACACGCTCTACAGTCTTAGCTTGGCCTGCACCGAATGCGGCTTTAGTTTCGGGGAGATTTCGCCGCGCCTATTTTCGTTTAACTCGCCCTTTGGCGCGTGCCCAACCTGCGGAGGGCTTGGGTCACACTTAGAGGTAGACCCCGCGCTCGTCATACCCGATTGGCGCAAGTCCCTTAACGACGGCGCCGTCGCCCCCTGGGCAGGCAGCAGCAGTAACTATTATCCGCAGCTCTACGCGGCGCTAGGCAAGAACTTTGGCCTAAACCCTGATGTGCCGCTCGATGAACTGCCGCGCGAAAAGATAGACGTCCTGCTAAACGGCGACGCCAACAAGAAGATTACGCTTGTCTACGATGCCGGCAACGGGCGCGCACATACCTACCACACACACTTTAAGGGCGTCGTGGCTATGATTAACCGTAACTACAAAGAGACCACTTCGGACTACATCCGGGAGGAACTAGAGAACTACATGAGTTCGCGGGCTTGCCCAACCTGTAACGGGGCGCGCCTTAAGCCGGAGGCCCTGTCTGTCCTGCTAGGCGAGCGCAATGTGGCGGAAGTGACGGCCCTAAACATCCGGGATGCCCTAGGTTTTATCGAAACCTTAGTACTGGGCGAGAAAGAACAGCTTATCGCCAAGCAGATTCAAAAAGAAATTACCGCGCGGCTCACCTTCTTAATTAACGTCGGGCTAGATTACCTGACGCTCTCGCGCAAGGCGGGCACGCTATCCGGCGGCGAAGCGCAGCGCATTCGCCTAGCCACGCAGATAGGCTCGAGCCTAATGGGGGTTGTCTACATCTTAGACGAGCCGAGCATCGGTCTACACCAACGCGACAACGCCCGCTTAATAAACACTCTTAAATCTTTGCGCGACTTAGGCAACACCGTTTTGGTGGTCGAGCACGACGAGGAGACCATGCGGCAGGCCGACTACATCATAGACATCGGTCCGGGGGCAGGGGAGCACGGCGGGCGCATTATCGCCGAAGGGAAGCTAGCGGATATCTGCAATCATCCCGGTTCAATTACCGGTGAGTATTTGAGTGGACGCAAGGAAATTGAAGTGCCGCCGCGCCGCCGCGATCCAAACTGCAAGTGGCTAGAGATTGTCGGGGCGACGGAAAACAATCTGCGTGACATCAGCGTACAGATTCCGCTTGGGGTGTTTGTCTGTGTCACCGGCGTATCCGGTTCAGGCAAGAGCACGCTGGTTAACGAGATACTCTACAAGCGCCTCGCGCAGGAAATAAACGGTGCTAAGGCGCGGCCTGGCGCACACCGCGGGCTCTTAGGCTTAGAACACATCGATAAGATTATCGAGATAGACCAGTCACCTATCGGACGCACGCCGCGCTCTAACCCCGCAACTTATACCAGCACTTTCGAGCTGATTCGCCACTTGTTTGCGCAGACGCAGGAGGCCAAAGTTAGGGGGTACAAGCCCGGGCGCTTTAGCTTTAACACTAAGGGGGGACGCTGCGAGGCGTGTAAAGGCGACGGCATCATCCGCATTGAGATGCATTTCTTGCCTGACGTCTATGTTCCCTGTGAAGTGTGTAAGAGCCAGCGCTACAATCGCGAGACCCTAGAAGTGCGCTTTAAGGGGCTAAATATTGCCGAAGTGCTCAACATGACCGTAGATCAGGCGCTCGACTTCTTTGCCAATGTGCCCCGCATCGAGCGCAAACTCCAAACCCTCGCCGACGTAGGTTTGGGGTACATTAGGCTCGGTCAGCCGGCGACTACGCTCTCGGGCGGTGAAGCGCAGCGCGTTAAGCTAGCCACGGAACTTTCGCGGCGCAGTACAGGCAAAACGCTGTATATTCTCGACGAGCCTACCACCGGTCTGCACATTGCCGACATCCACCGCCTGCTCGGCGTGCTCAACCGTTTGGTGGAGGCGGGCGACACGGTGTTAGTCATCGAGCATAACCTCGATGTGATTAAAACAGCCGACTACATCATTGACCTTGGCCCCGAGGGTGGGAATAAGGGCGGCAACGTAATCGCGCTGGGCACGCCCGAACAGATTGCGGCCGCAGCGGGGAGTTATACCGGGCAGTTTCTGTCGCGCGTGCTCTAGAGGATGTTTGCACAGAAGGCAGTTGGCTGTGAGCTGGGTGCAGGCGATGGGGGGTGAGCCGTATCGAAAAGTTGCAGTTTGTGCCTGACTTGCCGGGCGTCTATCAAATGAAGGATGCCGAGGGCACAGTCATCTACGTCGGCAAAGCCAAATCGCTTAAGCACAGGCTACGCTCCTACTTTCAGGGCGGCGCCGCGCACGGCGTAAAAGTGCGAGCCATGGTGGAGAAAGTGCGCGACTTTGACTACATCATCACCGACACGGAGCGCGAAGCGCTAGTGCTTGAGAGCAACATGATTAAGGAGCTTCGTCCGCACTACAACATCCGCATTAAGGACGACAAACACTACCCGTATTTGCGCCTATCTGTGACCGAACCCTACCCGCGGCTTGACGTAGTGCGGCGCGTAGAAAAGGACGGCAGCAGATACTTCGGGCCTTATCCTAACAGCGGGGCTATACGCGACCTGCAGAAGTTGCTGAAGCGCACCTTTCCTTTGCGCACCTGCAATCGCGAAGTTGCCTTCGGCGCGCCGGCCGGACGCCCCTGCCTGCACTTTCACCTCAAACAGTGCTTAGCTCCCTGCCTAGGCACGGTAACTGTCGACGAGTACGGCGGGGCAGTTAAACAGCTCGAACTGCTGCTCGAGGGAAAACACGACGCGCTGCTCACGAGTCTCAAAGCACAGATGACAACCGAGGCAGAGGCGCTCAACTTTGAACGCGCCGCGTTTCTGCGGGACCAAATTCGCGCCATCGCCGCGGTTATGGAGCGGCAGAAGTTTGACGCCGCAGAACTGCTTGAACGTGACGTCGTGGGGGTAGCGCAAAGCCTCGCCGAAGCCTGTGTGGCGCTGTTCCATATGCGCGAAGGGAAAGTGGTCAGTCGCCAGACCGTCTTTCTGACCGGCACTGCCGATCAAAGCAAAGGAGAGATCTTATCCGCCTTTCTTGCGCAGTTCTATAGCTTCGCGCCTTCTATCCCGCGCGAGATTCTGTTGGACGACACACCGACAGATCTGCTCGACCTAGAGCAAATTCTCACGCGACGTCGCGGTAGCAAAGCTATCCTGGTAGTGCCAAAGCGCGGTGCAAAGAAAGCGCTGACGACTTTAGCTTCACGCAATGCCCAGCAAGTGCTGGAAGAAAAGTGGCGCCGGGTTAACGGCAAGAATGAACTGGCGCGGCGTGCCCTCATTGAGCTCGCCCATCACCTCAAGCTACCGTCCCCGCCCGCGCGTGTGGAGTGCTACGATATCTCTAACATTCAGGGCGTGTTGTCGGTGGGCTCAATGGTAGTCTATCAGGACGGCCTGCCCGCTAAAGGCGAGTATCGCATGTTTCGCATTAAGTGGGTGGAGGGAGCGAACGATTACGCCTCACTACATGAGGTGCTGACGCGTCGCTTAGCTGCTCATCGCGCAGGGGACGCTAAGTTTTCGCCGCTGCCAGACCTGATTATAGTGGATGGCGGCAAGGGACAACTTAATGCAGCGCAAGACGCACTCCGACAAGAAGAATACGAGCACTTAAAGGTAGTGTCGTTAGCCAAGGCAGAAGAACTAATCTTTTTACCGCATACACACGAACCCCTGGCCTTGCCGCGCGATTCCCAAGCTCACTACCTCGTGCAGCGTATTCGCGACGAGGCACATCGCTTTGCCATCAGCTTTCATCGCAAGCTCAGGCAGAAAACTGCGCGCGCTTCACAACTAGAAGACTGCCCCGGGATTGGTCCGGCTAGGCGGCGAGCTCTACTCCAGCACTTTGGCACAATGGCGGGTGTCAAGCAAGCCTCTGTCGCAGAACTAGCAGCAGTCAAGGGAATGACTTTAGCTCTGGCGACAAAACTCGCCGCATTTCTGCACCCCGCAACTTAGCATACTTTCCTGCGGCTCGCTTGCAGGAAGGACAGAGACGGCGTCGAATATAGTCGAGGACTGGCAGACCATTTGTCGGGGATGGTCTTTTTTTTGCCCCCCTGAAACTACACTCACTTAAGGAGGCGAGGCTCTTGACTACAGACCGCATCGCATTGCATAGGGCTAATGCCCGCAGGGGGTTTAGTGTCATCTTCGATGAACTATGGGCGGTGTATTTGCCGCAGATAGGTCCGCAAGCGGCCTTGCTGTATTGTTTCTTGCAATACATCTCAGGTGGCGAGATACCCAATCCCTGCTCCGATGAATGGGGAGCCGAGGTGTGTGCGCCGCTTGGCATGTCAGTAGCGGAAAGCCACCAAGCGTGGGCTAGGTTACAGGAAGCGTGCCTGCTTACTCCTACGACCCAGGGGTACTCCCTGTGTGACCCCGCCCCGGCATCGCCAACTGAGCGCGAATCTGAGCGGACGCTATTGGCAGAGGTAGAGAAGCTGTTCGGCCGACCGCTTAGCATGACAGAAATTACTTTGGCTCAGGAGTTTGAGGCTGGCTATGGGCATGAGCTGGTTTTGGCCGCGGCTGGCGTGGCTGTCGAAGTACAGGCTAGGAGCATGCCTTACATCCGCCAAGTGTTGCTTAACTGGCAGGCCAAGGGCATAAGCACGGCGGAGCAAGCGCGGCAGGATATCGCGACTTACCGAAACGAGAAGGCGCGCCGCCATGCGCGGCGGGGGGGGCAGACTAAGCGAACAGCTTCGCCGGCGCCGGCAGCGCCAGCAACTTCTACAAGTGTCACTTACGACGAGTCCGAAATAGTGCTGCGTAGAATTAAGCGTACCGAGGCGGAAGAGAGGATGGGCGGCGTTGGCTACTAAGAACGGAGGATTAGTGCGCGTGTGGGAGGCAGCAACGCGGCGTGATGCCGTGCTCTCGGCGCATCCTCGGCTGCAGGAGCTAGAAAGAAGCGTTGCGGCTGCAGTTAAGGACTTTGCCACAGGGCGCTGCGATGACCATGCCGTGCGCGCCGCGATTATGGCTCGGCGCAGCTACTTGGAGCGGCACGGCATTCCGCTCGGGTATGCCGAACCGCACTGGGCTTGTGCCGCATGCCAAGACGAGGGTTATGTTAATGGCGTGCCCTGCGCATGTCGGCAGCAGGCCGAGTTAGACCGCATCATCGCCGGCTCTAACCTCCCGGCTAAGCTTCGGCAGCAGACCTTTGACAAGTTCGAGCTCAAGTGGTATTCCACAACGAAGAAGACCCCGCAAGGCGTAACCGAGCGCACGTGCGCCCGCGATGCCTTGCGGAGTTGTCAGGCCTTTGTGGCGCGCGTACTCGAGGGGCGCGTCGACAAGGGCTTATTTGTCTCCGGCGGGGTGGGCCTTGGGAAGACTTTTCTGCTTAGCGCTATCTGCAACAGCCTCACCGAGGCGCGTGTCCCGACTTTATATGTCGTGTTTAGCGACCTCATTGCGGCGATTAGAGATTCGTTTAACCCAGAAAGTAGCCAAACCGAAAGCCGCATTATGTCCGCCACCAAAGAGGCTCGCGTCCTTATTCTCGACGACTTAGGTGCAGAGCACGTCACCGATTTTGTCACTAACCGGCTGTTTGATATCATTAACTATCGCTGCAACCACAGCCTTCCGCTCGTTGTCTCATCTAACCTCGGCGCGTCCCCGATTGCCGAGCTTTATGGTCCGCGCATTGCCTCACGCCTGCTCGAAATGTGCGAGCCCGTGACACTAGCCGGCGAAGACATCAGGTGGCAAAAACAGCGGCAGTAGCGTTTTGATTGAATAAATTAAGTTAGACCTTAGAGATATTGACGGTAGACAGAAAAAGTGTTAAGCTTGGAGACGAGGAGTGTCTCTGAGGGACGGAGGAGTGCGACATGCAAACGTACACCCGTGGACGCGACGCCTAAAGCCTAAAGCCTAAAGCCTAAAGCCTAAAGCCAAGATGTCGCGCTCCTCCGTCCCTCGACGACATCCCTCCTCGCGTTCTAACTTAAGGAGGGTAATTCTTATGCGTAAGCCGGTTCCTGGGTTGTGCCCGATATGCGGCGACAGGCTTTTCGTCACTAAACTGCACTGTCACCGCTGTGCGACTAGCATTGAAGGTAATTTTGAGCCGTGTCGCTTCTGCTCGCTTTCGCCTGAGCACAAAGCTTTTTTAGAGGTGTTCGTTAAGTGCCGGGGGAATATCAAAGAAGTAGAGAAAGAGCTCGGCATCTCTTACCCTACAGTGCGGAATCGCTTAGACAGTGCCCTCGAGGCCATGGGGTTCCGTGCGGATGAGGCCGCTACGCAGGCGGACACCTCCGTGCGCCGCAAAGAGGTGCTCGATGCCCTATCGCGCGGCGAGATAACTGCAGATGACGCAGTCAAGTTGCTGCGCACCGTGCGCTGATGTTTAGGCTGCCGAACTTCTTCTTGGTGGTGTTCGTCAAGCCGGCAGTCATGCGGTTCCCGTTGTTCTTTGCCCTGCCTCTTTTTCTGGTTGACGAACTGCTAGAAATCGCGGAGATTGCCTACTGGCTTTTCGGGCGCAAACGTGTGCCGCGCAAGTGGCGCGAAAGCGCAGGCAGGGCGGTGCTGAGTCTGCGTCAGGTCTGGCGTAAAACCCGTCGCGCCGGGTCATTTACACTGGTCGATGTCGAGGCGCGGGACGTGCGAGTGTGGGTGCGATTGCTCTAATGGTTTTATAATATTAATGCGGGCGTTAATAATTTAAAGAGCGGTATTGACATTTATACTGCTGTGGGTTACAATTATCTTAACTGAGGGGAGGGTCAAGTGTGGAGAACGAGAAACTACAGATCCTTAAGCTAGTGCAGGAAGGGAAGGTCACACCCGACGAGGCCACCAAGCTTTTGCAGGCGCTAGAAGGCAAGAGCGCGGACAGCAGCGCGGACAGCGCGGTTAGCACCGGCGGCAGCAAATTGCTGCGCATACGCGTCACAGAAGCCAAAGGCACCAAGGTCAACGTGAACGTCCCCATGTCCTTGGTAGAGGCCGCCGTGGCTATCGGGGTCAAGTTTATTCCCGAGGAAGAGCTGCGCGGCGTGGACCTTAGTGCCGTGATAGAGGCAATTAAGCAGGGAGTTACCGGGAAGATTGTCGAGGTCGACAGCGAAGAGGCAAAGGTCGAAATTTCCGTGGAGTAGAGGTATACTGTAGATAGAGTTATTGCGGAGGGATGAAGTCTATGGTAAAACGCCTTTACCGTTCGCGGTCGCAGCGCATGTTGGGCGGGGTGTGCGGGGGGTTGGCTGAATATCTCGATACCGACCCTACAATCATCAGGCTCCTATGGGTCATCTTTGGGTTTATGGGTGCAGGGGTTTTAGCGTATATTGTCGCCTGGGTTATAGTGCCCGAGAAAGACTAGGAAAACAATGCCAAGTAAATTCTTGTGGCGCGTCGTTTTCAACGCTGTAGGCTTGTGGGTCATGACGGAATACCTTGTGCCTGGGATTAGCGTGGCCTCTACTGAGGCCCTACTTATAGCTGCTTTAGTGCTCGGGGTAGTTAATGCAATAGTACGCCCCATCGTTCTGATTCTGTCGCTGCCGCTTAACATCCTTACGTTAGGGCTGCTGACGTTTGTTATCAACGGCTTGATGTTAAGCATAACGGCTGCTCTTGTGCCCGGGTTTTACATTACAACCTTTTGGACAGCAGTGTGGGGCGCGATTCTTTTGACGGTAATTAGCTATGTACTGAATGCTCTATTGGTGGAGAGGGATTAGGTGGGGCGCGTGCTCACCGCTCACCGCTCACCGGGCAAACCTGGCGCCTGGCGGGTGGCGGCTGGCGCCCTCACAAGCGACAAGCGACATAGTCTTCCCAGCGCCTTACGGGCGCTGTTTTCTTGTATTGCCGAAAGATTTGCGTAGCGATACAATAAGCCTAACGCCAGCAGAAAGGCAGTGACACATGGGAGTCGTCATCCGTTTGCTTCGTCAGGTACAGCCCTACAAGTGGAGAGTAGCCCTCGCGCTGACAATGGTCTTTCTCAGCACGGGCCTTGTGGCCGTGCAGCCTATGCTGATTCGCTTCGCCGTTGACGAGGTCTACCAGGCGGAGCGTTGGCATTTGCTCGGTTGGATAGCGCTGGGGCTTCTCCTAGCAACCATTCTGCGCTCGGCGCTAGGGTATCTTGAGCGCATCAGCATGGAGTGGATTGCCCAGCGCACGATTTATGACCTGCGTAACAACATTTATCAGCAGCTACAGTCCTTATCATTTAGTTTTTACGACCAAGCCCAAACCGGCGAGCTGATGTCGCGCGCTACCGCCGACGTGGAAATGCTGCGCCGCTTTTTAAGCTTTGGCATCCTGCGCCTGACGAGCAGCGCCCTCACCATGGTCGTAGTAATGGCGTTGCTCCTAATGATGGATGTGCGCTTGGCGTTAGTCTCCATGGCCAGTATTCCGCTACTAATTCTTGCGGTCTGGCGCTTCGCTACTACAGTCCGCCCGCGCTACCGGCAGATTCAAGATCAGCTCGGCGTAATCACCACCGTGCTGCAGGAAGTAATTGCCGGCGTGCGCGTAGTGCGCGCTTTTGCACAGGAAGACCGTGAAATAGAGCGCTTCCGCCGCGAAAACTGGCGCTACTTAGACCTAAATATCACCACGATACGCATGTGGGCGCTGTACTTCCCCTTAATGACCTTCCTTGGCGGCCTCGGCAGTACGGTAGTGTTGTGGTACGGCGGCAGCCGCGTAATCGCAGGGGGGCTATCTGTCGGTGCCATGGTTGCGTTTCAGACCCTGCTAATGCAGCTAATTATGCCCATCCGCATGTTGGGGTGGCTGGTCAACATGGCTAGTCAGGCCGCCGCCGCCGGGCAGCGCGTTTTCGCTATCTTGGACACAGAGAGTGCGGTGCAAGACAAACCCAGCGCCCAAGAACTGCAAAGACCCAAAGGCCACGTGCGCTTTGACCGCGTGTCATTCTCATATGACGGGCAAGCCCCGGTGCTAGACGGCGTATCAATAGACGCACGTCCCGGCGAAACCATTGCTCTACTTGGCGCAACCGGCTCGGGTAAGTCCACAATCATTAACCTAATCCCGCGTTTTTACGACGTCACGGCGGGCAGTGTCACTATCGACGGCAATGACGTGCGCGATGTAACGCTAAAAAGCCTGCGCGCGAACATCGGCATGGTGCTGCAGGAGACGTTTTTATTTTCGGCCTCGCTCAAAGACAACATTGCCTACGGGCGTCCCGGCGTCAGCGAACAGGAGCTCATCAGTGCCGCCAAAGCCGCACAAATCCACGACTTTATCGTCTCGCTACCTGAGGGCTACAACACCTTAATCGGCGAGCGCGGCATCGGCCTGTCGGGTGGGCAGAAGCAGCGCGTGGCCGTTGCGCGGGCTCTCTTAATGGACCCGCGTATCCTAATTCTCGACGAGGCTACCTCAAGTGTCGACAGCGAGACGGAACTGGCCATGCAAAAAGCGCTGCAGGCAGTAATGGCCAACCGCACTACCTTCGTAATTGCGCAGCGGTTATCTACCGTGCGGCGCGCGCACCAGATTATCGTGCTGCAGGACGGACAGATTGCCGAACAAGGGACGCACGACTCGCTGCTTAGGCAAAACGGCATCTATCGCGAGATTTATGACCTGCAGTTTAGGCAACAGGAGACTACGCAAGGCCAAGCGGAAAGGGGGAGTGAGTAGATGCGTGGCGGGGGAGCCGGGGGACCGGTGGGCGGCGGGCCGGGTGGCCCCATGGGGCCGATGGGACGGCTCGATATCGATGCGGTTGAGGTCAAGGTTGAAACCAAGGTGCTTAAGCGCGTACTACCCTATGTGCGGCCGTATGTGTGGCACCTTGCAGCAGGCCTAGTCTTTATGTTGTTAGTCACGGGTACCGGTCTAGTCGCGCCATACCTTGAGGCTGTGGTTATCGACCGCTATATATTGAATCAGGCAGGGTTAAGCGCAGATGCTCGAACGGCGGGCATAACGCGCATAGCCCTAGTGTATCTCGCTCTGTTTGTTGCCGGCTGGGTATGCTCGTATTGGCAGACCTTCTTTGTGTCCTGGGCCGGGCAAAACGTAATCTTTACCCTGCGGCAGAAGATGTTTAATCACCTGCAGAAGCTGTCTTTCTCGTTCTACGACAACCTCGAAGCTGGCCGCATCATGGCCCGCCTTACTAACGACGTCAACAGCCTAAACGAACTGGTTTCGTCGGGCATACTTAACGTCGTCAACGACGTAGTTACGCTGCTGGGCATTATCTTTATTTTGGTGCGTCTAGACTGGCGGCTGGCGCTGTTTACGTTTACTACTTTCCCGCTCTTGTGGCTAGTAGCGACGCGCTTTCGTGGCAAAATGCAGCGCGCCTACCACGATGTGCGGCGTAAAGCCGCCACGGTAAACGCCAGCTTGCAAGAGAGCATTTCCGGCGTGCGCGTAACGCAGTCCTTCGTGCGTGAAGAGAAGAACGCCCAGCGCTTCGATGAAACCAATCTGGACAACATGCAGGCCAACATGCAGGCGGCGCAGATTAACTCGGCCTTTATTCCGCTCGTAGAAGTCGTGTCGACGCTTGGCGTATGTATCGTCATTTGGTACGGCGGCAGCTTAATCCGCGGCGGCGAGCTTACCGTCGGTATTGTCTACGCCTTTTTGCGCTACGTCTCTCGCTTCTTTATGCCCATCCGCGACCTCAGCCAAGTTTATAACGTTTGGCAGTCGGCCACCGTTTCAATTGACCGCATCTTTGAGCTCTTAGATATGGAGCCGAGCGTAAAAGATAGCCCGCAGGCAGTAGAGCTTCCACCGCTTGACGGGCACGTGCGCTTTATAGATGTGACCTTTGGCTATAAGCCCAATTTGCCGGTGTTGCATAACGTGAACATAGACATCCCACCCGGTCGGACGGTAGCCGTCGTCGGCGCAACCGGTGCCGGCAAAAGCTCGCTGATAAACCTTCTGTGTCGCTTCTACGACCCAGAAGTCGGACGCATCACCCTAGACGGCTACGATTTGCGCGACGTCACGCAGCGCTCGCTGCACAATCAGGTAGGCCTCGTGTTACAGGATACATTTATCTTTTCCGGCACCGTAGGTGAGAACATCCGCTACGGCAAACGTGACGCCGCCGAGAGCGAGGTTGTGGCCGCGGCGCAAGCCGTAAACGCGCACGAGTTTATTATGAAGCTGCCGCAGGGCTATGACACTCCGGTTAACGAGCGCGGCGCACGCCTCTCGGTCGGGCAACGGCAGTTAATCGCCTTTGCTCGCGCGCTCCTCGCTAACCCGCGTGTGCTCATCCTAGATGAGGCTACTTCCAGCGTCGACGCCTACACCGAAGTGCTGATTCAAAAAGCCCTGGTCACACTGCTGCATGGCCGCACCGCGTTTATTATTGCGCATCGCCTCTCGACTCTGCGGCAAGTAGACTACGTCATTGCCCTAGAACACGGTCGCGTGGCGGAACAAGGCACACCCGCGGAGCTCCTACGGCAAGAGCGCGGCGTCTACCGCACGCTCTATGAAACCCAGACCCAAGCCAGAGCGTAAGGTGCAGGGGCATGTTTGCCTCCACAGAATCAAATATAACTGCTAGCCTGACGTGTAAACATATCGCAATAGCGTCCGCCTAAAGCCATTAGCTCGGCGTGCGTGCCTTGCTCCACAATCCTGCCGCCACTAAGCACAGCAATGCGATGTGCAACTCGTGCTAAGGATAAGCGATGGCTGACGACGATGGCCATTTTGCCGCCAACAAACTCTCGCAGTATCTCAAGTATTTTGTGCTCGCTTTGCGGGTCTATGGCCGCTGTTGGTTCGTCGAGCAGCACGAGCTCGGCTTTGGTCTGGCGAAGCAGCGCACGCGCTATCGCGACCTTTTGCCATTGTCCGACGGATAGGTCGGTTCCCTGGTCAAGCATTTTGCTAAGTGGCGTATCTAGGCCTAGGGGTAACTCTGCTATGTCGAGACCGACCTCCTGCGCTGCTAGCAGCAAGGTGCTGTCGTCATGTAGCTTGGCGAGATCCCCAAAGCCGATATTGTCACGCGCTGTCACGGGGAAACGAGCATAATCCTGCACAACAACAGCGATACGTTCACGCAGCTCTTTGATATCAACGCCTTTCAAGTTAGTTCCGCCCCAAGTGATCTCGCCTGCGTCAGGGTCATAAAGGCGAGACATGAGCTTTGTTAGAGTCGTTTTCCCGGCACCGTTCTCGCCTACAAGCAGTAGCACTTCTCCGGGATTTATCGCCAAGTCAACCCCATCTAGTGCTGGCTTATCCGTGCCTGGATATGTAAATGTTACATTGTTAAAGCAGATGCCGCCCGTTAAAGGGCTGGTGCGTGGGCTGGACGGCAGATTAGAAGCTAGCTGGGGATAGTAATCTAGCACTTGAAAGACAGGACCAATGGCCAAGGCTGATTGGTATACTTCGGCTCCCTCATAAACCATAAACTCAAGGCTGCGGCGTACCTGAAAAATGAGACCCGCGAATAGAGCTAGATCTCCTAAGCTAAAGCGGCCCTGGATAACTTGGAGGATGACATACACATAGGAAACGAACGCGCCAATGGCACTGATTGCGGAAGTGCAAATCACAATCCACGCGCCCTTAGTGCGGACAGCGTGTTTGGCTTGGAATATTGTGCGGAAGTAAGATTGCCAGCGCTTAAGCAGCACTTCATGCAAGCTGTAGAGCCGCGCTTCTTTAGCATACGTCTCATTGAGAATCATTCTTTCAATTAGGTCCTTGCTTCTTTCGTTGCTTACTTGCGATTGCTCTACTGCCCAGCTTTGCTCCTCGACTCGCCCCTGCAGAACTACTGCCGGCAACACTGACAGAAATAGCAGAAGCGGTACCCACCAAGATATCCCCAAGGTGAGCACTAGCGCAGGAACAAAGGCGAACACACCCACCATCAAGCGTCCTATGCCTGTAGCGAGTTGCCATAAATGCTCGGTGCCACCTTCAGCGAGTTTAAGGGTGTTTAGCGCATCAGGGGTTTCAAATAACGAAAGGTCGTCAAGACCTGCAACCTTAGTCAGCAATTGTCGCCGACTCTCCCCGACGACTCGCTCGCGAAGGCTATCGATCGCGAGTCCGCGCAGCGTTATTATGGCATCAAGGAGAGAAACAGCCACCGGGAAAGCTAGCATCGCACCTAGCAATAAGTGCATGCCAGCCAAATCGGCTATGGTTCTTATGTTGCTGCCGATTAGTCTTGCGGCCTCGTCAATTACGATCTTGCTGATATAGAGGTGTAAGATTGGCCCTGCTCCATAAAGAAAATTTAGCGGGAGGAGGATGCTTATCTCCATTGGAGCTGCTTGACCAATCAATAACAATGCTCGCTTAACTGCTGCTAACTTGCTTAGTTTATTCATCATAATGTCCCCGCTTCTCCTAGCTTAGGTTAATGGTGCGTTAGGCTCCTTATAACTGCTTGCCTGACGTGTAAACATATCGCAATAGCGTCCGCCTAAGTCCATTAGTTCGACGTGCGTGCCTTGCTCCACAATCCTGCCGCCACTAAGCACAGCAATGCGATCTGCAACTCGCGCTAAGGATAAGCGATGGCTGACGACGATGGCCATTTTGCCGCCAACAAACTCCCGCAGTATCTCAAGTATTTTGTGCTCGCTTTGCGGGTCTATGGCCGCTGTTGGTTCGTCGAGCAGCACGAGCTCGGCTTTGGTCTGGCGAAGCAGCGCACGCGCTATCGCGACCTTTTGCCATTGTCCGACGGATAGGTCGGTTCCCTGGTCAAGCATTTTGCTAAGTGGCGTATCTAGGCCTAGGGGTAACTCTGCTATGTCGAGACCGACCTCCTGCGCTGCTAGCAGCAAGGTGCTGTCGTCATGTAGCTTGGCGAGATCCCCAAAGCCGATATTGTCACGCGCTGTCACGGGGAAACGAGCATAATCCTGCACAACAACAGCGATACGTTCACGCAGCTCTTTGATATCAACGCCTTTCAAGTTAGTTCCGCCCCAAGTGATCTCGCCTGCGTCAGGGTCATAAAGGCGAGACATGAGCTTTGTTAGAGTCGTTTTCCCGGCACCGTTCTCGCCTACAAGCAGTAGCACTTCTCCGGGATTTATCGCCAAGTCAACCCCATCTAGTGCTGGCTTATCCGTGCCTGGATATGTAAATGTTACATTGTTAAAGCAGATGCCGCCCGTTAAAGGGCTGGTGCGTGGGCTGGACGGCAGATTAGAAGCTAGCTGGGGATAGTAATCTAGCACTTGAAAGACAGGACCAATGGCCAAGGCTGATTGGTATACTTCGGCTCCCTCATAAACCATAAACTCAAGGCTGCGGCGTACCTGAAAAATGAGACCCGCGAATAGAGCTAGATCTCCTAAGCTAAAGCGGCCCTGGATAACTTGGAGGATGACATACACATAGGAAACGAACGCGCCAATGGCACTGATTGCGGAAGTGCAAATCACAATCCACGCGCCCTTAGTGCGGACAGCGTGTTTGGCTTGGAATATTGTGCGGAAGTAAGATTGCCAGCGCTTAAGCAGCACTTCATGCAAGCTGTAGAGCCGCGCTTCTTTAGCATACGTCTCATTGAGAATCATTCTTTCAATTAGGTCCTTGCTTCTTTCGTTGCTTACTTGCGATTGCTCTACTGCCCAGCTTTGCTCCTCGACTCGCCCCTGCAGAACTACTGCCGGCAACACTGACAGAAATAGCAGAAGCGGTACCCACCAAGATATCCCCAAGGTGAGCACTAGTGCAGGAACAAAGGCGAACACACCCACCATCAAGCGTACTATGCCTGTAGCGAGTTGCCATAAATGCTCGGTGCCGCCTTCAGCGAGCTTAAGGGTGTTAAGTGCATCAGGGGTTTCAAATAACGAAAGGTCGTCAAGACCTGCAACCTTAGTCAGCAATTGTCGCCGGCTCTCCCCGACAACTCGCTCGCGAAGGCTACCGAGCGCGTGAGTTGCAAGTCCGCGTGTGGCATCCAGGAGAAAAATAACCATCAGGAAAGCTAGCATCGCACCTAGCAATAAGTGCATGCCAGCCAAATCGGCAATGGTTCTTATATTGCTGTCGATTAGACGCACGGCCTCGTCAATTACGATCTTGCTTATATAGAGGTGTAAGATTGGCCCTGCTCCATTAAGGAAATTTAGTGGGAGGAGGGTGCTTATCTCCATTGGAGCTGCTTGACCAATCAATAACAATGCTCGTTTTACTGCTGCGAACTTGCTTAGTTTATTCATCATAATGTCCCCGCTTAGCTTATAGTCGTCCACTCATTGGTAGCCTTTATTGCCGGGCACCGCTCCTCGGCGTTACTCCGGTACAGCCATTACCGCGCCGACGGATTTTGGGGGGTTCTATCCTTAGCCTCAGGCCGATGTCCTCCCAGCCTATCACATTGCTAGGCGATCGCATATTGTTATAGCTGACATCCAGCCTAGCAGCCTACCTTGCCTTCGAGGCTGTGACGCGCCAGTCAGCTTTATAGACGCTGACAGCGAGGCCTATGACCCCACTGAGCTATGCTGGTTCTTGCTGATTTACCTGCTCTTACGATACAACTCCCTTTCATTGAAGTAGACGTAATGTCCGTCTCTGCACAACACAATTTCCCCTGCAACTCGGCCGCCGGGAAGCCGCATCCTCTGCCTTAGCTCTCCGTTCGCGCGGTCAAGTTCGACCAAAGAATACCCACTAATCAACAGAATTCTGTCTGGGCTTATGTAAGGGCTACTGCGGACATCGGCAGGAGCGAATGTAAGCTGCCGACTCCAAACTTGCTCGCCACTGTGCCCGTGGAGTGCTACAATCGCCCCTCGTCGGAGAGTCGCAAAGACTACCCCCGCTTCGCCCCTTAGCGAGAGCACGTAGGGAAAGGGGAAAGGCAGTCCCTTAGACCACCGAATCTCACCTGTGTTGGCGTCCAGGCCTCGTCCTACTGCCGCTCCAGTAGGGTCTTGGTAAATTACAGCGACAACGCCTTCTGTTGCGGCTATGAAGGGGCCGTAGTCGCCCGCGACTCCATCATAATCTAACGACCAGAGCAGTTTGCCATTTTCAGCTCTAAGGGCACTAATCGAGTTAGGCCCAATCACTACTAGCGTCTCTCCGCTTAGGGTTCCTGCAATTGCTCCCATAGCCGAGGCATGCCACAGCTCTTGTCCGTCTACCGGACGTATTGCCCCGACCGAGCCGTTGTGACTCACGTAGTACACTGCTCCCTCAACAACTACTTGCTTGGGACTCACACTGTGGGCCCACTTAACTTCTCCCGTGGCATGATCAATGCCGTATAACGCCCTGTGGGTCGAAGCTACAATTACTCCCCCTGCTACGGCGTGAGCTCTTGTAGGTGCCCAGTTGAGTGTACCGTCCTCTGGCAGCTGTATTGTCCTCATAAGCTCAAATCTGTCTAAGGTCCACTCAAAGATTCGGCCGTATTCCAGTTCACCATGCAAGACGGTGTTCGCGGTAACCACCAGCGGACCCCGAATCCAAGTTTCAGCAGAGCGCTCCTGCCAATGGAACACCCGAAAGTACACGGTGATTACCACCAGCATGGCGATGGCTGCTCCAGCCAACGCGACAACACGCTTTCGTCGCATGTCTACCCACCATCCTCGCGAAGTTTGGATTGCCCGAAGGTGCCCTTTGAACCCTCTCTGAAAACTACATAACACCCGAAAGCTAAGACGGCATATGCAACCCGAATTAGGACAAAGTTGGCCTGACTCACTATGAGCAGGACGCGGACGTCCGCGATGGTAGAAGGGTTTACGGCTAGGAGTTGCAGCAGCCCCACTAGCTGCGTGAGCAGCGTGATAAGGAAAAACAAGAATATGTACTTCGAGATGCTGCTAGCGCTCTTACTAATGTTCTTGTAGCTAAAATACGCACCAAGCGCCATAATCAGTGCTGTCACAAGGGCAACCGGAACCTGTATGTCGAGCATTGTACTCACCTCCCTCCCCGCTTAGCTTATAGTCATCCACTCATTGGCAGCCTTTATTGCCGGGCACCGCTCCCCGGCGTTACTCCGGTACAGCCATTACCGCGCCGACGGATTTTGGGGGTGGAATACAAAGTTCATCTCAGCGTCTCCGGGTTCTCTCCTTAGCCTCAGGCCGATGTCCTCCCAGCCTACCACATCGCTAGGCGAACGCATATTGTTATAGCTGACATCCAGCCAACGTAACATTTTGTTGCGTGAAACATCCAACCCCGTGAGCTGGCTTCGGCTAACTTCAAGCCACCTAAGATTTGTGTTGTGTGACACATTCAACGCGGTTAGCTGACTCGTGCCGACAAACAGCATACCGAGCCGCTCGTTATTCGACACATCTAGCTCCATAAGGGCAGTATTCATCAAATCAAGCCTTAGCAGCAGGACGCTATTAGATATGTTTATGGCAGTCAGCAGGGGTGCGAATACTTGAGCGCTTTCTAAGGCTACATTGTGGGATAGGTCGAGTTGCGTTAATCGCTTAGAGTCAAGGGTGAGGCCCTCTAAGCGCGGAAAATACTCTATTCCTTTGAGGCTCTGAATCTCCCTTGACCGCAGTTCAATATTCAGAACCTGCGCTGCCCGCTTAATAATGACGTAGTCGTCCCAAAAAATCGGCTCTGACCTAACGCCGAACGTGCCCAATGTGCCAGCCTTCGATTGGGCCTGGAGGTCTCTCACGAAATAGGGGCACCAGTCGGCGGTGCTTACTAGCTCGCTATCTGGGGGTCGCGAGGGAATGCGGGTGACTACCATTACTCCTATTAACACTAGCAGGACTACAAGAATTACGGGGAACCTATTCTTCGCGGTTTGCACTTGACTTGCCCCTTCCGCTCGTATCTCCAAGAGGGTGAGGACCACCTGAACACGGAGCCATTGATGTATTACTAGTAGGGTCCTCCATGTTAGATAAATTGTAAACGATGGGTGTTAGTATCACAAGGACATGATAATAGCGCCTGCTACTAGGCCCTGCCTGTCAGTAAGTTGTTGCGCACGCATTGGTGGTCTTCCCGGCACCATTCTCGCCAAGTAGACCAAATATCTCGCCGGGCCGCGCTTGAAACGAAACTTCATTCACGGCTGTCCTGTTGCCGAAGCGCTTGCTCAGAGCCGTAACTTGAATCATACCTAATTGCCTCCCCGATTCTCAGGTAGGAGAACCAACATGGCAACCCCTGTGCTAACGCTGATGAATCCGCCTATGACAAGCGGAGCATTGAGACCGCGGTGCACCATCAGACCGATTGCCCAAGCAGTTGGGTGCCTAATCAAAGTGAGACCCCCTTTAGTGCTAATGGACCCGTTTTGTCCGCAAGCCTTTCAAGGCTGGTTCCCATAGCGTGCAAACGCATCGAGGCCAATGCTGTCAAGGCAACGACACCTTGTTCGGCGCATACCCTAAGAGTTAGGGTAGGATTCGAGGCAACCTGAGCATAGAAGCTCTCGCACCTCAAGTTGAACGCGCTGATGGTAGGCGCCAGGTGTCCATTCATTCAATTTCTGCATGACTGTTCTAGCAACTCCATGATATACTCATCACAGTATGTGGCACAAGGACAATATTGTGGCACGGATGACACAGCTTAAAACAGCAGATCAGGCGGATGGGCGGTGTGAAATAGTGTTAGGGGCGAAGATTCGCAAGGCGCGCAAAGAAGCGGGACTAACCCAGGCCCAACTAGCGGGGACCGAGTTATCCCGCTCTTTGATTAGCGAGATTGAGCGCAATGAGCGCAATCCGTCAACCGCGACACTGCGCATATTGGCGCAGAGGCTAAATAAGCCGCTAGAGCATTTCGTGGTTGAGTGGAGCGCATCTGACGCCGAGCGGGCCCTGCTGCTTATCAACCAAGCTCATGCCTGTATTGAGCTCGGCGATAGTGAGGGCGTGCGACTAGCCCTAGATGCGCTGAAAGGGTTCGGAGCTCTGCCGGACGACCCTAAAGCGCTTATGCATGAGCTGATAGCGTGGCACGAACAAAAGGAGGGTAGGCCCCTCAGCGCCGTCAACCATGCGCTGACGGCGGCAGCGCTGTTTGAGGCGGAGGGGCGGCGCGAAAAGCAGTGGTACTGCTGCTATCTCGCAGCACACGCAACTTATGCCGCAGGCTTGTACTCGCAGGCGCTGGAGATGTGCAACAAGGCGTTTGGCATATTTACAGGTGCGGAGGACATGCCAAGCAAACGACAACTAACGCTTTATCTGCTCGGAAGCACGTATTTCGCGCTTGGCAAAATCGAATCTGCGCAAAAGTGCTATACAGAGATTGCGGCCTCTCAAGGTGCGGAAGACGGGCGGGGTCTGCTTCAGGCCTACCATGGCAAGGCCATATGTGCACAGCAGTTAGGAAATGCCGCAGAGGCGCTCAGGTGGGCCGAACAAGCCGCGCAACTGGCAGAGCAGTGCCGCGATATGGAGTTTTACGCCTCCTCGTTGATCACTGGGGGGTCGTGCCTGGTTAAAATGGGGCATAACGACCAAGCCCTAGCAGTGCTTTGGAGCATCGACAATGACGCTCGTTTCCCCGCGCACATTGCGCACACCGCGCGCCGAGAGCTTCTGCTCTGCCTAGCCGAGCAAGACCCCTACCCAGAAAAGATATGTAGCTCACTAGAGCAATATCTGTCGGCGGTGCTTTTAGTCGCACCCAAGCAGGGGGGCTATGAAGACACAAAGACGCAGTGGGCGGTGGCTAAAAGCCGACTAAGGAGGGCCGCGAAAGACGACATCGTGCCTGTGATACAGCAGTTTGCTTCACTTTTTCGCACCCTAAGCCACACTGCCCGCGCGGCGGAAGTGATGGCCTACGGGGCATCCCTAATGGAGCGGCATAACGACTCTCACGTGGCCTACGCCCTGTTGAAAGAAGCGTACAATCTACACAGGGAAACCGCCGTCGAAGTAGGCTCCCTATAGCCTGCGTGTTTCTGGTATCATGAGCATGTAGCGAATTGCGTAGCGGGAAGGGGTAGCTACATGAAGGAATACAGCCTATTTGATATTTTAGGGCCGAACATGATTGGCCCTTCAAGTTCGCATACCGCCGGAGCCTGCAGGCTAGGGTACATCGCACATAAGCTGGCGCGGGGAGAGATTAAGCAAGTAACCTTCTGTCTGCACGGTTCCTTTGCTGAGACCTACCGTGGCCATGGGACAGATAAGGCTCTGCTTGGGGGTATTTTAGGGCTACTGCCGGATGACGAGAGGCTAAGAGACGCCTTTTGCTTAGCTAAAGAAAAGGGTATAGAGTTTGGCTTCACTGCGGCCGACTTAGGCCCGGAGCAGCATCCCAATACCGTGCGGATAAACATACGCAAGTCCGACGACCAGACCATGACTATTCTTGGGTCGTCAATCGGCGGGGGGAACATACAGATAACCGAGATAGACGGGGTAAGCCTGGCCTTTACGGGGGAGTACCCAACGCTAATTATTCCCCACACGGATAAGCCCGGCATGGTGGGGAAAGTCACTTCTATTTTGGGTCAACAAGGCGTTAACATTGCCTTTATGCGGGTGTATCGGCAGCAAAGGGGCAAAATGGCCTATATGATTATAGAAACAGACAACGCGATTGGGGACGAGGTTTTGCAGGCTATACGGCGTGTCGAAAACGTCACCAACGCTTGTTTGGTGAGCATTAGCTAGAGGGGGGAAAGTGCTTGAACTTTACAAAGGGGGAAGAGCTCCTGGCACTTTGCCGCGAGCACATGCTCGGCCTGCACGAGGTCATGCTTAGGCGGGAAGTAGAGCTCACAGGGTTAAGCGAGGCAGAAGTCAAGGCGAAGCTTACGCTTAGTCTCGAAATAATGAAGAGGGCCACAGAGCGGGGCCTGACGGCAGACATAAAGTCGGTCAGCGGTTTAATTGGGGGCGACGCCAAAAAGGTAAGGGAACACAGCGAACGGACAAAGTCGGTTTGCGGTTCGCTGATGAGCAGGGCGATCAGCCGCGCCATGGCCGTGCTCGAGGTCAACGCCGCGATGGGCAAAATCGTGGCCGCACCTACGGCCGGTTCAAGCGGCGTTGTGCCCGGCGTCCTACTGACTGTAGCCGAAGAGTTCGCGCTTGACGACGCCGCCCTGATAAAAGGCTTGCTGACGGCCGGTGCGGTGGGGTTTATTATCACGCGCAACGCCACTGTGTCGGGTGCGGAAGGGGGCTGCCAAGCCGAAACAGGCTCAGCCGCCGCTATGGCTGCCGCGGCGGTCGTCGAGATGATGGGCGGTTCGCCTCCGGCCGCCTTACACGCTGCGGCCATTTGCCTACAGAACGTGTTGGGGTTAGTCTGCGACCCTATTGCCGGGCTGGTTGAAGTGCCCTGCGAGCACAGAAACGCGCTCGGGGCGGCGAACGCCCTCATTTCTGCCGAGATGGCGCTTGCCGGTGTCGCCAGTATTATCCCCTTTGATGAAGTCGTCGAAGCTATGTATCGCGTCGGCCACTCCTTGCCCTGTGAACTGCGGGAAACGGCCTTAGGTGGTTTGGCTGGTACCCCTACAGGTCAACGCATTAAGAAAGTACTTTTCTGAGTATGGGTGCATCGTCCTGCCGATACTAAGGCCAGGAGGTGCACAAGGTGGGAACTAGAGTGCTGGCGGTGGCTGTTGCTTTGACGAGCCTTTTTACTTCTACCATTGCCGCGGTGGGACAAGGCGAAGATCGATTGGCTGCGTTTATTGCTGCGCTGATGGGCGACAGGAATACGCAAATTGTGTTTACCGAGCGCGAGGCGGTGGCCCTGCTAAATGAAGGCGCGAAGGAGTTGTTCGTCGATGTAGCGGCGGTATCTGCGCGCGTCAACAGCGTGCGCTTCGCAGCCGACACCGCGACGGTCAACACCGACCTTACGGTCGGACGCCTTACTTTGCGCCCGCAGGTTACTTTCGCCGTGCGCACGGAAGGCGAAAACGTGGTCCTCGACATTAAGCGCATGCGGGTTGGCATTGTGCCCGTCAGTGTCGCGGCTATGCTTGCCGGTATTCGCGCTAGCGGCGTACCGGAATACATGCAAATTCACCCCTTAGCCGGGCGCATTGTGGTCAGAAAGCGGGGGGACGTACGCTACCTCGAAGACATAGATATTGGCGGGGGGACGGTCACGTTAACCGTGCAAAGGCGCTAAATTAGAGGGCTTGACCTATACCCTTTCTGATGTAATAATCATTAGAATGGGTATAATAATTATTAGCAAGGAGGGGAGGCCATGTGGGCTGAAAGCAAGACAGCTGAGTTCAAACGGGAATACACGGATGTTGTTGTCATTAGCGTGGGGAGAGGAACAGCACGCCCTTATAGAGAGACAAGCCAAGACTGCTATGAAGCTGCTCGTTCTCTCAATCAGCAATTGACGTTTCATACAACTACCGCTTATTTTGCTAAAAAGGAGGTGGCATTCGAGGAGTCTCATAAGAAGACATTGCATCTGATCGGCAAAGACGGTATGTACACCAATCTCGCCCTACTGCTCTCAGAACAATGTCCTCATGCGATTAAGTTGGCCGTGTTCGAAGGGAACAAAAGGACTACATTCAGGGAGCGACGAGAGTTTACGGGCTCCCTGTTGCTGCAGGTGGAGCAGGCATATGCCTTTATCGACCAGTTCAACAGGACGAGGGCCGTGTTCAAAGGTCTTGAGCGGACTGACCTACGGGACTATCCGCCTGCAGCCATCCGCGAAGCCCTGCTTAATGCCGTGGTTCACCGCGACTATGCGTTTAGCGGCAGCACTCTCATGAGCATCTACGACAACCGCATAGAAATGGTGACGCTAGGTGGGCTTGTGAAGGGTGTTTCGCTTGAGGACATTCGATTAGGGGTTTCCATCCTTCGCAACCAACACTTGGCCAATGTCTTCTATCGGTTGCGTTTGATCGAGGCCTATGGAACAGGCATCCCCAAAATCATGGAGAGCTACGACGAGTGCCCCGATAAACCACAGATTGCGGTAACGGACAATGCGTTCAAAATCACTTTGCCAAACACAAACTACAGAGACGTTGCGACTGCCGCAAACCCAGCAGTGACTGTAAGCCGAAAAGAAGCTCTAGTATTAAACCTGTTCAAGGCGCAGGACTTCATCGTGCGCCAAGATGTAGAGGCTGTCGCCGGTGTTTCACAGCCGACTGCGGTGTTGTTGTTGCGCGCGATGCTAGAGAAGGGCATGCTGGTAAAGGTGGGGTCGGGCAAGTATGTGAAATATAAATTAGCGAAGCATTAGGGAAGCATTCGGACGGAGCCGCAAATAGACTAACCGGAGGCCTGATAATTTGCCCGCGCATGACAAAGTCGCTCGCTATGAGCGCGACCCTTTCCTGCAGGAGTCGTACGCTTTCGACCGCGTCTCCGGCAGGATCATCATCGAAGTGCTGCTAGAAAAGCAGATATACCTTTTTAACGAGTGGGACAATGCCGCGTATAGCCGCAAGGATCTAGACCCAGATCTCATTTACTTTCTGGAAGAGTGCTTCGACGAGATTCCCTTTGCTTACGAAGTACAGCTGAATATTGCCATTAACGAGAAGGAGCGCGACCCGGCGCGTGAAGGGGCGATTGCTGAGGGCGTCAAGTCCCAGTTCCGCCACTATCTGCGTGCCAACAAACGAAGGCTCCAGGACCTGTACCGGCGAGCGGCGGTGTACATAGCTATATCTGCCGGATTTTTGCTCACAGCCGGATTGCTTGAGGGCATGCTTACAGGCAGGCCTCTTCATGTGGCTCTCTTGCAGGGGCTCTATGTCGGCGGATGGGTGTTTCTTTGGGAAGCAATCTCGGAGGTGTCTTTCAGCCGCGGCCGGGCTGCTCTATCGCACAAAATAAGAGCATACGAACGCTTTCTGCGCGCACCGGTGGTTTTCACTAGCGCAACTAAGGGTGAGTGAAGCGCCATGCTCCGTCCCTTTTGCGTCAGCGCAGAACAACCACGGTGACCCCCGCGTTCCCTTCTGCGTGGCGCTCATCCTCAAGTGCTTTGCACATGCCAATAAGATCGCGCCGCTTGCTGCCCAAAAAATCCTCGCCGCCGACAAACGCGCGCACGAGTCCGCGCATGTCGTCGCCGCACAAGGCGTTTCTTACATGATTTCCTCTCTGCGTTTGTCCGTGAAAACACGACCCCAAAACCCCCGCTTGGCAGGAGAGCGGCACTACCGTCCAGAATGTTAATGCGAGTTCTTGATATGGCACTTAGAGAAAGGAAGATGAAAGTGAAAGTTTCCGTGCGCTGCTTGGCTCTGCGTGATGTCGCGGCAGATGCTATTATGGTAGGTGTGTATGAGGGGAACGTGCCGCTCACAGCAGAAGCGGCAGGGGTCGACGCTTTGTGCGGCGGACTGCTCGCGCAATTAGTGGAAAAGGGAGAGATAACAGGGAAGCTAAATGAAGTGGTGACGCTTTTCCCTCCCAGCCAAAGCGTGCGCAAGGTGGTGGCGGTTGGTCTCGGCGCGGCGAACAAGCTCGACGTGGAAAAGCTGCGCCAAGCGGCAGCTAATGGCCTTAAAGCAGCGGCCAAAGGCAAGACCAAAACCATTGCCGCACATGTGCTAGGCGCAGAGGCCTCACCCATAGCCCTACAAGACGCCGCAGCCGCCCTAGTAGAGGGTGCAGTGCTTGCCACATACAGCTATGATGCACTAAAGAGCAAGCCGGAAGAAAAAGCGCTCGCCGAGCTGATTCTACTTTGTGCCGGCCCTGAGGCGATGTGTACGATAGAGCAAGGGACAAAGCGCGGACTCGCTGTAGCTACGGCGACCAACCTAGCGCGCGACCTCGTCAATGCCCCAGCCAATCACATGACGCCTACCCATATGGCGGACGTGGCCGCCAAAATCGCCGCCGAGTGTAGCCTGCAATGTGATATCCTCGAACGCTCCGATATGGAGCGCCTTGGCATGGGTGCATTGCTTGGCGTAGCGCGCGGGAGCGCGGAGCCGCCGAAGCTAATTGTCTTGCGTTACGAAGGGAACCCGGGCGGCGAGACGATGGCCTTTGTAGGCAAAGGACTTACCTTTGACAGCGGCGGCATATCCATTAAGCCGGCGGAAGGCATGCATTTAATGAAGGACGATATGGCGGGCGGGGCGGCGGTGTTAGGCGCGATGCAAGCCATCGGGCGCTTAAAGCCTAAAGTCAACATCCTTGGCATTGTGCCTGCCACTGAAAACATGCCTGCCGGCAATGCGCTTAAGCCAGGCGACGTAATTACGGCTATGACCGGCAAAACGATTGAGATTATTAGTACCGATGCCGAAGGACGCCTTATTCTTGCCGACGCGGTAGCCTACGCCGGTACGCTGGGGGCAACGAAGATTGTCGATGTGGCGACGCTGACCGGTGCCTGCGGAGTGGCCTTAGGCCACGTCTATTCCGCGATAATCACTAACTGCGACCAACTAGCGGCCGATTTTCAGGCAGCTGCCGCCACCACGGGCGAGCGTTACTGGCCGATGCCTAATCACGACGAATACCGCGAAATGATTAAAAGCCAAGTGGCTGACATTAAGAACAGCGGTGGTCGCATGGGCGGCGTCATGACGGGCGGGTTGTTTATTGGCGAGTTTGTAGGAAAGGCTGCTTGGGCTCACCTCGACATTGCCCCTACTGCCTTTACCGAGAGCGAAAAGCACTACCAGCCCAAGGGAGCAACCGGTGTCGCCACCCGCACATTAGTGGCTCTAGCACTATTGTGGAGTGGTAGCAATTAGCGCCGCACTTACCTCACCTGTGGGCGTAGCAAGTGAAGCACTGCTACGCCCTTTGCGTTCCTTCCGCCAGTCACGCTTCCTAATTTCTCCTATTGGCATCTACAGCAGTAATACGCGTGGGGCCAATTTTTGTTTCACGCGAGAGTTGACAGTGGGCGTATGGTGTGATATATGTGTACTATAGCAAATAGTACACAGCTTTAAGCGGAGGTGATGCCTAGTGTTCAACATCGACCAACGCAGTGCAACTCCCATCTATCAACAGCTAATCCAACAGGTAAAAGAAGCTATCTTGCGCGGCGGCCTGTGTGCTGGCGATAAAATGCCCTCAGTGCGCGAGTTAGCGGGGCAACTTGCCATTAACCCTAATACCATACAGAAGGCTTATCAGGAGTTAGAACGGCAGGGCGTCATCGAGTCGCTGCGCGGCCGCGGCACCTTCGTCTGCCAGTCTGTCGCGCCAACCGTTGATGCCCAGAAGCAGGCGAAAGTCAGCGAATCACTGCGCCGAGTCGTCATCGAGGCGCACTACCTCGGGCTCAGTGCCGAAAAGATAATGACCATGGTAGAGGAGCATCTGCACGATCTGAAGTTAGGGGTGAATAGGTAATGCACGTAAGCTTAAAAGAGGTTGCCAAGTACTTTGGCGGGCATAGCGCGTTAGACTCCGTCTCGTTTGACGTGCCGCCGGGGGCAGTGTTTGGCGTAGTCGGGCCAAACGGCGCAGGGAAAACTACCCTGTTGAAGACGATTATGGGTATGCTGCGGCCAAGCTCAGGCTCGGTAACGGTTGACGGCAGGAACCCACAGACAGAGACGGCGGTTCGTGCCGGCATAGGCTATTTGGCGGAGGCGCAGTATTACTACTTAGACTTTACCGTCAGCGAAACGCTCTGCTTTTACCGCGAGACCTACCCTACATGGCAGGACGAACGCAGCCGCGAGCTCTGCATGGGGTTCGGGTTATCGATGCGAGCTAAGGTCAAGCATTTGTCACGCGGGCAACGCACACAGCTAGGCGTAGTGCTTGCGTTGTCGTATGTCCCAAAGCTCCTCTTGCTTGACGAACCGACAGCCGGGTTAGACCCCGTTATGCGCAGGCAGTTTCTCGCGCTGCTGATGGACGAAGTAGCGCAACACGGCACCACTGTGCTTATCTCTTCACATCAGCTAAGCGACTTAGAGCGGATTTGCGACTACGTAGGCGTCCTCCACCAAGGCAAGCTCTTGGATGTGGCTAGGATTGAGGACTTAAAGAGACAGGTATTTACGGTACAGGTTGTGCTAGCTGAACCACCGACCGACGATTTCTGGCGGCAAGAGTGGATGCAGAGCGTAAGACAACACGGACGTATCTACACTGTTGTGGCGCAAGGAGAGCGGGACTCGCTTGCTAGCTATTTCGCCGCCGCTAAGCCGCTGGCACTGGAGTTTATTGAGATGCCCCTAGAAGATATCTTTATCGCGCGGATGGGAGGCGAAGGATATGCCTTTAAGTAAGATGTTGCCCAGTAGAGCTTTGCTCCGGAAAGACTGGCGGATGACTCGGTCGCTATTTCTGGTATTCGCTTCTTTCATTACGTTTGCCAGTACGTTGACGCTTGCCTATAACATTGTGAGCTACCGGGCGGCGGAAGGAGCTTGGCTTGGTGGCCTTCGCGCGTCCCACAGGCTGTTAGAGAGTAGTTCGGGCTTTCACGGCGCGGCAATGGTTCTATTTGCGATAATGATGGGCGTCGTCTCGATGGGTCTCGAGCGGGATAAAGGGACATTGTCTGTGCTCCTTGGCATGCCCTATTCGAGGCGCGACATTCTCAGTAGCAAAGCAGTGGTGTCTCTGCTTCAGATTAGCCTGCCCTTCATCGCTAATGCCCTACTTATGACGCTTCTCTTGAGGACCAATCAGGGGGTTAACTTCCCCTTTGGCGTGGGCGCAATCTGGAGCTGGGCTGTGCATTCGGTGTTGGTATTGACTTTCGTGCTGTGTGTCACTCTGCTTGCTTCAACCGTGAGCGGCAAGATGCTAGGCGCAGCTTTCTTGGCGCTCGTTATTCTCTTTTTCCCCTTTGGTATGTATGCATTAGTGCATGTGAACGCCACGCAGTGGCAGACGACAGGCCTCATATCGCATGGGCAAGGGCTGTTTTGGCACTTCAGTGACTTGTTCAGCGACGCAGCGAACTATCTCACCGTACCCCTTTGGCTGATAGACTTTCCTGCTGTTGTCGCCGTCAACTCCATCGTCCATGTGGACATGAATGTCATTGAGTTGGTTTTCGCCAACAGCGTGTGGAGTTTCGTGGTTGTCCACCCCTACGTTTTGTACTTGCTCCTAGCGGGACTCTGCCTTGGCTTATACACTTGGGCGCAGAAGTGGTTTGCGGGCACAGAACTGAACATGATGATGAACTGCTGGCGCTGCCCCGCTTGCGTGGGCTCATTAGCGTAGGGTTTATCGGCTGCAGTGCGCTGCTTGGCGGGGCAGTCCTGCCCGCAGTGCTTGGCGAGACTAAGGGCATGCCTGGGGCAGTCGTTATGCTGCTTTCTTATGCTAGTAGCGCAGTGGTTGCCTGGATGCTAGCTCGTCGATTTCTCGGCGACAGCACGACAGGCCATTTGTCACAGGGCGCGAGGAAAGCGAATAGAAGCCACGCAGCGCTGCTAATTGTCGGACTAGTGCTCGTGATAGTCATGCTAATTGCCATGTTTAGCTTACCTGTCGTCGTGTCGCGGCAACTTACCCAGGCAGAGGAAGTTAATATGCTGGCATTAGCGGATTCAGTCATGGAAAGGCGCACGCAGGCTTTAGTAGGCACTGACGGCGGGCCCCCTGCGGCGCTTAATAACGATTTCGCGCGCGAGTCGCCAGAACTCCACAAACGCGAGCAAGCCCTAATCGTGGAACTTGCAGAGCGGCGCGAAGCGCTCCGCCAGAGAGGGGAATCTTACAGTCGCAGCGAAACCCACCTCGTCCTCATCAGCTCCCGGGTTCGTCAAGGCACTGCGACTGTCGTGGCCTTAGAGCAGAGCAAGCTGTACTATGCTAGGGCTCACCCTGCGCAGCCGGAGTATATGGCCTGGGAAGCGGAAAGAGGCTTTGTCTTCATGAGGCGCGGTGGTGTGTGGGAGTTGACGGAGCACGGGGTGATGGACACTAGTAAAGGTCTGCCGCCAAACGAGCCGCGCGGGAACTAGAAGGAGGGTGGAATCCATGCAACTATACCTCAAAGCGGAGATTAAGCGTGCGCTTCTGTCGCGTCCCTTCTTCGTAGGTCTTGCTCTTGCCGTTGTTAGCATGGCGGCTTGGATTATGCCTGAATTTAGGCACTACCCTGACTTAGCCGAGATGGGCAGAAATGGCGCGCTGTATTGGTTCATTTGGGCGCATAGCGGATACATCTCGCTTTTTGCCCCCATCTTGGCGACGCTGCCCTTCACACGCAGTTACGCAGAAGAGCGAAACGGTGGCTTTTCCCGCTTTGTACTCCAGCGGCTCCCTTCATTTCGCTATTGGGTCGTTAAGCTCGTGAGCAACGCTATGGCCGGGGGACTAGTGCTTGCGCTTCCTTCAGCGGCGGCTTTATGTCTGTCGACAGCAGCGTTTCCCATGTACCCCCGTCCATACATTGAAAGGCTTCCCTCGTACTTCTTCTATGACCTCGGCCCTCCGGCAGGGCTTGTCTATATGGGGTTACAGGTGGCAACCGCTTTTCTGTATGGAGCCTTGAGCGCTACGTTAGGTTTGGCAGCCTCAGTGCTGTTTCGCAACGCCTTTATTGCTAACATCTCCACATTCACCCTCTTCATGATTGTTGGTTTTCTGTTTGCGTTTGCCGGGTTCGGACATCTTAATCCGATGTTTCTGTGGAGCCCAAGCGCACATACTTGGTCTACTACGACGTCCTTCGCTGCTATGCACTTCGTTGCTTGGTGTTTGGGGCTCATTGTCTACGGGCGCTACTTTCGCCTGCGGGAGGAGTAAATGAACCGAGCGTGTTGGGTGATGGCCGGTTGCTATGCTAGGTGGGCATTGCAGAGCCCTTTCGCCTTGTTTGCGACGGCCGGAATGGTTGCTTACACTGCCTTGACCACTAGCGACGACATCGCGATGATCATACACCAAGGAGAACAACTCAGTGCTCTCGAGGCTCTTCTTGCCGTTTTCAATAACGGGGTGTATCTCACCTATGGATTGTTTTTTCCATTCATGTTCATCATCTTTCCCATGTTCTATGCCAAAGATCTAGAGCGTTTGATGGCCTACCGTGCGTATCGACGCGGCGACTTCTGGACTGCGAGACTGCTGGCCATCCTCCAAGTGACCTGCCTGTTTCTTGGCATTGCCGTTACGCTTGTCGCAGGAGCAGTTGCGCTTAATTTTCCTCTTTCATTGCGGTGGAGCGAGGACTTCATACGTCTGGTCTTAGACGCGGCTCCGGCAGGGAGCGGGTATCTGTATATCTTTACCTACTATCTGCCATTGTCCGTAGCGGCGCAGCAAGCGATATTGCTGTGCATGAGTTTTGTGCTTGTGGGTGTGCTCGGAGCCTTGTTAGTGCAGTTCATAGACCGTCAAATGGTCGCGTTTTTAGCGGTATCGGCATACTGGGTTGTCGCCTTAGTCAGAGACTCTGTTCCTGGCGTATTAGTGCGAGCCTCGCCGCTAACACATCTGTTTATGAGCGAGCGCACGCCTGAGTTCAGCTTTGCCCACTCGTTCCTATACTTTGCGGGGGCCTTAGTCCTGTTCACGCTCGCGGGAAATGCACGGGCACAAAATACCAACGTAGGAGGGTGAGCTGCATTAAGGAGTTAAGGAAATACCGCGTTTTGGTCGGGGCATCTTTTGGCTTGCAGATGGTAGTCTGCGCAGCTGCACTTTACATGCTAGGCCAAGCCCCGAGCTTAAGCCTCAGTTGGTTAGCCACTGTGCCGCCGGAGCCTGTGGGAGGGTTTTGGTTACGGTTCATGTGGATATGGTTTGCCGCTAACGGTCTCATGGCAATGGGCGTATACCTCAGCGATGAGCTTGACGGTTTGTTTCTGTTGGAGGTGTGGCGTCATTCCTCATTCCGCAATTGGCTAAGCTGTAAGCTTTCATTTGCGTGGAGTATCAGCCTAATACTGTACGGCCTAGCCCCTCTACCGTGGCTACTGGCATTGCACGCCAACGAAGTTGCTTCGGTGCTTGCGGCGATTGTTTTTCTGGTCGCCTACGGGGCTCATCTGCTGCTGATTTTTTTTGTCCTTATGCTTACCGGGACGGCAAGGTCGCTTTCCTTTACCGCAACGTTATTACTACATGCAGGCAACGTTCTGTCTAACGGCGCAGGGTGGCCAAATACGATGCAGTATTTTCTCATCGGTGAGCATGCAAGCCTGGTGTCACTCAGCGTGATTGCGGGTCTACTCGCTTTGACCACGTGGCTCATTAGGGAGAGAACCGCTATCGCATCAGTACTAGAGCGAAAGGATTGACGAAAGTGCTAGAACCATACCTACAAGTTGAAGGTGTTTCACTTAAGCTGAAAAACACAGTCATATTGAGGGAGGTGTCATTTGAAGCTTTCCCGGGTGAAGCCATAGGGATTATCGGGCGCAATGGGTCCGGGAAAAGCACGCTGTTCAAGTGCATCGCTGGCCTGCTCATACCACAGCACGGGGAGATCACAGTAGGGAAAACTGCCATCGTGCGCGAGAAGCGATTCCCGCCTAGCTTCGGGGCATTGATTGAGAAGCCTGGCTTTATTGGCTCATTGTCCGCGTTTGAGAACCTTAAGCTTCTAGCTTCGATCCAAGGGAAAACAAGCGAGTCAGAAATCATGGAATCGCTGCGTAATGTGGGTCTAGAGCATGCTGCACGTAAGGCGGTCTACAAATTTTCTACCGGCATGAGACAACGCTTAGGTATAGCGCAAGCGATTATGGAAAGACCCAGGCTTTTGCTCCTAGACGAGGCCTCAAGCGGCCTTGATGACGGCGGCTTTGCGATGTTACACAATATTGTCCTCACACTCAAGGCGCATGGCGTGACCATTCTCTTGACGAGTCATATTAAGGAAGATATCTTAACTCTAAGTGACCATGTCTACAAGATGGAAAACGGAGTACTAAGTGCTATGAAAGGCGGGGTTTGAGGTGTCTCGTTTGAAAGGGCTTTGCTTAATTATGTTAGTAGTGGCAGGGCTAGTTCTGCCCAGTTCTTCCGTAAGGGCTACCGTGGACGTGACCACAGGTTTTGCTAGCGAGAGACGCACCACATTGATCAGCCTGTTTCACGAAGACGTGTCGCCGATGCCAGTGTTAGTGGCCGAGCTGGCACAGAATGTTGACGCGATTGACAATGTATTTCATGAACTCCGCAGTGCTGGCCGCCTGTTGCCTAACTATCCCGAGCTTGTCATTGAAATAAGCGATGATGCATTTCAACGCGTTCTGTCCGGGCCAAAAGCAGATGGCTACGCCTTGTTGTCTCTCGCCAGTGATTACCGGCTAGATTGGGATCCACATGACGTGCTCTCCGCAGAAGCTATCGTCCTTGGACCAGTTTACCGCATTGAGCTATCGCTCTGGCCGGTCACTGTCAATGAGCTCTTGACCTTAGTGCATCTCTTGCCGGAGCTTAGCGCAAGTGTGCCCCAAAGGACACTCCTGGCTACGGATATTAGACGGTACAGCGACAAATTTGCTAGCGAGATAGCCCTCATTAACCAAGGATGGTCAACCAGTGACCTGCTCTGGTCGCCGGATGGCAACTTCCTTCTATTGGCGCACTGGCATAACCAGAGATATAGCTACCAGGTCTTGAACCTTTCTACCGCAGAGCGTATGACTCTTGACCAGCTCGATTATTACATCCTGCCACCGACTTTTTCTCCCGATTCTCGACACGTCGTTTACTCTTCGCAGACGGAGTTGCGCATTGTCGACATCCGCGCGCAGAGCACAGCGAGGTTTTCGCTTGGCGAAATACTACAGGGTGATCAGCAGAGTGTTACTAGGGTTCAATTCGCCGCCAACAAAACAGGCGACATGTTGTTCTTCTCCTTGTTCGGTTGGGGGATGCCTACACCGGCGACCTTTCTTTGGCGCAGTGCTGTTCCGGGTCAAGTTGAGACGGTCAGAGGTTTAGGGTTTACGGAGAAGCCAAATCTACCCGGAGAAACCTGGAGCGACTTCAGGCAGCGGTGGCATGCCGTACTAAATAGAAGGCCTACCTTTGCGGCTGAACTCAAGGGGGAGGTGGCTCCCTCCGAAGATGTCGAGTTGGCCGCTCAGAAAGAACGACTTCGCGCCACATACGGTGCATTTTTCAGCCGGGTTGTTAACCATCCGCAAAATAGCCATCTGGCCATATTAGTTGAACATGAGAATAGGCTTGAAGCACGGGTGCTATCATTACCGTCCCTGGTAGAGCTCGATATGCGTCTGCTTGCTGTTGCGGTGCCACCGACCGCACCCTCATACAGCTACAGGACAGCTATGCCCGCAAGGCTCCCATTGCTTGTTGGCGCTGCCATGGTGCTGATGCTGTTATTGGTGGGCGGCATTGCCAAGTTCCTTCGCGCCTGATCGGGTATTGGCAATTTGCCCTGATTTGCCAGAAGTGCTTGGACGTCGGGGTGGTTCTTCTTCCTAATCGTGACACACTTGTATATACTATAGGTAGCACAATTGTGGGGTGACCAAAGTACGAGGGGGTATTTAAATGCCTGGAAAGTATAAAGGCATTAGGGTTTTCATTTTGACTGTCTTACTTTTGTCCCTGCCGTTGCAGGCGGAGGCAAGTACGCCTGTGTACAGCGGTTATATAAGCCCGGGAGAAATTGTTTTTATGGCGATGCATTATGAGGATGTTAGTCTGATTGCGCCCATTCAGTTAAAACTTGAACGACCTAATTGCGATGTCCAGAAAGGACGGTAGATAGGGCGTTTTGAGGCTGTGGTAGATTTATTTTACCCCAGCACAACCTAGCGTTAGCGAGGGTTTTTGGGGCAAGGACGTTTAGCTACAGTAAA
>Ga0208370_100062_pt1 | contig 37934 bp, 36 predicted proteins | sample Subbio12Jun_QV11_FD_184822 | JGI IMG/M metagenome (GOLD analysis project Ga0208370, IMG submission 184822) | Serpentinite rock and fluid subsurface biosphere microbial communities from McLaughlin Reserve, California, USA -CR12Jun_QV11 (SPAdes) | ecosystem: Environmental > Terrestrial > Deep...
CTCCGCCAGCGCCGGGCCATGAGGCAAATCCCCTCCACCATCCTGCGGATGGTCCCCCTCCCCGTGCCGGGGAGGATCGTGCGCGCCTCGCCGACCTCGCGGAAGCAGCTGCGCGCCTGTGCAAGGCCGATCTCGTCACCGAGATGGTCGGCGAGTTCCCCGAATTGCAGGGCCTCATGGGCGGTTACTACGCCGCGAAGGAAGGCCTGCCGTCCGAGGTCGCCGCAGCGATCCGCGATCATTACAAGCCGGTCGGGCAGGGCGATGAGGTGCCGACTGCGCCTGTTACGGTGGCGGTGAGCCTTGCGGACAAGCTGGATACGCTGCGCAGCTTCTTTTCCATCGACGAAAAGCCGACCGGCTCGAAGGACCCCTTCGCGCTTCGTCGGGCCGCGCTTGGTATCATTCGCATCATCACCGAAAACGGGCTGCGCATGGGCGTCGCCGAGGGCGACCTTCTCGATTTCTTCGCCGACCGCCTCAAGGTCCAGCAGCGCGAGGCAGGCGTCCGCCACGATCTCATCGACGCCGTGTTTGCGCTCGGCGGCGAGGATGATCTCGTCCGCCTGCTATCCCGGGTCCACGCGCTGCAAGCCTTCGTCGCCACCGAGGACGGCGCCAACCTCCTCGCGGGCTACAAGCGCGCGGCGAACATCCTCAAGAAGGAGGGCTATGAAGGCCCCACCGGCACCCCCGATCCCAAGGTGCTCGCCAGCCTCAAGGAAGGCAACGACGGCATCCCCGACACCGGCGAGGAAGACCCGCTGGCGCTCATCGACGATCCCGATGTGGGCGACATCCTCGCAGCCGAAGCGCGCCGCGATCCGGGGCTTTCCTACACCCCGGAACCGGCCGAAAAGGCGCTGATCGACGCGCTCGCCGTCGCCGCTCCGCGGGCAGCCCGCGCAGTCGAAGCCGAGCGTTTCGCCGATGCGATGGCGGCGCTCGCCACCTTGCGCGCCCCGATCGACCGGTTCTTTGAAGAGGTGACCGTCAACGCCGACGACGCGGACAAGCGCGCCGCCCGCCTTGCGCTGCTGGCGCGCCTGCGCGATGCGGTGCACCGGGTCGCCGATTTCAGCCGGATCGAGGGGTAGCCCCCTGGTCATGGGCAAAATGTCAACTTCGGTTTTGTGCCTGTTTCTCCAAGGAAAACAGCAACTTCACGTTCAAACCGGCGCTTGACACGGTGTCAACTTTGTCAACTTCGCCGCACCAATCGGGAACTGCCATGACGTTGAAGACGGTCTATGTATTCGGAGGCTCCGCCGATCACTCCGACCCGCGCCAGAAGGACAAGACCGTCACCGGCGGCAAGGGCGCGAACCTCGCCGAGATGGCGAGCATCGGTCTGCCGGTTCCTCCGGGCTTCACCATCACGACCGAGGAATGCGTTGCCTATCTGCGGGATGGAGCGGATTTCTCCGATGGGTTGCGAAATACGGTGATGGCTGCTTTGGCCCATGTTGAGGCCACGGTGGGCAAGCGTTTCGGCGATCCGGCAGACCCGCTGCTGGTCTCGGTCCGCTCGGGCGCGCGGGTGTCGATGCCGGGGATGATGGACACGGTGCTCAACCTCGGGCTCAATGATGGAACCGTGCAAGGGCTGGCGCAGTCATCGGGCGATGCGCGCTTCGCCTGGGACAGTTACCGCCGCTTCATCCAGATGTATTCCGACGTGGTGCTCGGGATCGATCACGGCCTGTTCGAGGAAGCGCTCGAGATCGCGAAGGAAGACAGGGGCTTCTACAACGACACCGAGATGAGCGCTGAAGACTGGCAGGCGCTGGTCGGTGAATACAAGGGGATCGTCGCCGAGGAGCTCGGTCGGCCTTTCCCGCAGGATGTGAACGAGCAGTTGTGGGGCGCAATCCGCGCCGTGTTCGACAGCTGGGACAGCGACCGCGCCAAAGTCTATCGGCGGCTGAACGACATTCCTGCCGATTGGGGCACCGCCGTCAACGTGCAGGCGATGGTGTTCGGCAATATGGGCGAGACGAGCGCCACCGGCGTCGCCTTCACGCGCGACCCTGCCACCGGCGAGCGGGCCTATTACGGCGAATACCTCATCAACGCGCAGGGCGAGGACGTGGTGGCAGGCATCCGTACCCCGCAATACCTGACCAAGGCGGCGCGCGAGGCAGCGGGAGCCAAGCCGCTGTCGATGGAGGAGGCTCTTCCGCAAGCCTATGCCGAACTGGCCCGCGTGTTCGACCTGCTGGAACTGCACTACAGGGACATGCAGGACATTGAATTCACGGTGGAACGTGGCAAGCTGTGGATGCTCCAGACGCGTTCCGGCAAGCGCACCGCCAAGGCCGCACTCAAGATGGCGGTCGATATGGTCGGCGAGGGCCTGATCGACGAGCGCGAGGCGGTGCGGCGCGTGGACCCGATGGCCTTGGACCAGCTGCTCCACCCGACGCTCGACCCCGAGGCGGAGCGGCACGTGCTGACCACCGGCCTGCCGGCCTCGCCGGGCGCTGCGGCAGGGCGGATCGTGCTCGATGCCGATACCGCCGAGCAATGGGCCGGACGCGGCGAGAAGGTGATTCTGGTGCGGGTCGAAACCTCGCCGGAGGACATTCACGGGATGCACGCGGCGCAGGGCATTCTTACCGCGCGCGGCGGGATGACCAGCCATGCAGCGGTCGTCGCGCGGGGCATGGGTCGCCCTTGCGTGTCGGGAGCGGGTGCCGTGTCGATCGACCGTGCCTCGCGCAGCCTCAGGATCGGCACCACACAGCTTAAGGAGGGCGATGCCATCACCCTCGACGGGGCGACCGGACAGGTGATGCTCGGCATCGTCCCCACGGTCGAGCCGGAACTGGCGGGCGATTTCGGCACGCTGATGGTGTGGGCCGATGGCTTGCGCCGCATGAAGGTGCGCACCAATGCCGAAACGCCCGAGGACTGCCGCATGGCGCGCCAGTTCGGGGCGCAAGGGATCGGGCTGTGCCGCACGGAACATATGTTCTTCGAGGCGAGCCGGATCAGCGCGGTGCGGCAGATGATCCTGGCCGAGGACGAAGCTGGGCGCAAGCGCGCGCTCGACAAGCTGCTCCCCGAACAGCGCGCCGATTTCACCGCGATCTTCGAGGTGATGGCAGGCCTGCCCTGCACGATCCGCCTGCTCGATCCGCCGCTCCACGAGTTCCTGCCCCACGGCGACGAGGAATTTGCCGAATTGGCCGATGCGACCGGCCTCGGGGTCGATCACCTCAAGCGGCGCGCGGGCGAACTGCACGAATTCAACCCGATGCTCGGCCACCGTGGCTGTAGGCTCGGGATCACTTTCCCCGAGATCTACGCCATGCAGGCGCGCGCGATCTTCGAGGCGGCCTGTGCGGTCAGGCAGGCGAGCGGCGAGGCACCGCTGCCCGAGATCATGATCCCGCTGGTCGCGACGAGGCGCGAACTGGCGATCCTGCGCGCGCTGGTCGATCGGGAGGCAGAGGCCGTCTTCGCCGAGACCGGAACGCGGGTCGATTACCTTGTCGGCACCATGATCGAACTGCCGCGCGCGGCGCTGATGGCGGGCGAGATCGCCGAGGAGGCTGCGTTCTTCTCCTTCGGCACCAATGATCTGACGCAGACCACGCTGGGCGTGAGCCGCGACGATGCGGCGCGGTTCCTCAGCGTCTATGTCGACAAGGGCATCTTCCCGCGCGATCCCTTTGTCAGCCTCGACATCGAGGGCGTCGGCCAGCTGGTCGAACTCGCGGCGGAGCGCGGCAGGGCGACCCGGCCGGACATCAAGCTCGGGATCTGCGGCGAACATGGCGGCGATCCGGCGAGCATCGCCTTCTGCGAGAGCGTCGGGCTCGATTACGTCAGCGCCTCGCCCTACCGCGTGCCGATCGCGCGGCTAGCGGCGGCCCAAGCGGCCTTGAAGGCGGCGGCGCTGAAGCAGGGCTAGGTTCCGGCGAGGGATCGGCGCCCGGTAAGGGTCACGATCTCGAAGATTTCGGTGGTCTTGCCGTCGGCTTCGGCGCGCGCGGCGAAGGCAGCGCGGGCGCGGGCGAGGGCGGCCTTGCCGAGCGGTACGGCGGGCCGCGCGAGCGCATTGCCGAGTCCCTGGTCGCGCAGGTCCGCCACGAGCCGATCCAGCGAGGCATAGCGCACTGCGAGCGTGCGGGTGTCGACCACCGGGTCCTTCCAGCCCGCACGCTGGAGCAGGGCAGGAGCGGCGCGGGCATCTACCAGCGGATGCAGACGCGCCGCTGGTCGCTCCGGCTCGGCGGCAAGCATCGCGGCGCGCAGGGCAGGGAGGCTCTGCCCGCCAATGAAGCTTGCGATCACGAGACCACCCGGAGTGAGCGCGCTGCGCAGCTGGATCAGCGCGCCGGGCAGGTCATTGATCGCATCGAGCTGGCCGATAATGCCAATGAAGTCGAAGGGTCCGCCTGCGAGCGGCTCTGCGGGGTTGGCTGCCACATCTGCCACCAGTCCCGCCGAGGCCTGCCCGAGCTGCGCCTCCAGCGCAGCGGTGCAGCCGCCGATCAGCAGCGCACGCTGCGGCGTGTGGCGGACAAAGGCGAGGCGTTCGATCATGTCCTCAGCCATGTCGTCGAGAAGAAAGGTCGCAGGGTCCGCCGCGCTCCGGAGGCGCTGCGCCGCGCGCCGGGCGCGGGCGACGCGGCGGTGCTCGGCGAAGATCGTGGGGACGGTGGCCGTGTTCATGACGCGCGCCCTGCCGCGCTTGCCTACAGAGTGCAAGCCGTGCGAGACCCGGGCGATGGCAGTGGTCGCACAGCTTGCCCGGCATTTCGCGCCCGTGGTGGATCTGATCTATCCGCCGCGCTGCCCGTCTTGCGGGGTCGCGATCGCCAGCCAGGCGGGGCTGTGCGCCGCATGCTGGAGCACGCTCGCGGTGCCCGATCACGGCGAAACGGCGACCGATGGCGTGCCGGTTTACGCCGCCACGCTCTACAACGACACCTCGCGCAGGCTGGTGCTGGCCTACAAGCACGGCGGGCGGATCGCGCTTTCCCTGCTGCTCGCCCGGATGATCGCGGCACGGCTGCCGGAGCCGGAAAAGGGCCGCGCGCCTCCGCTGCTGGTCCCGGTCCCGCTCCACCGCTGGCGGCTGTGGAGCCGGGGCTTCAACCAGGCGGCGCTGATCGCGCGGGAACTGGCGCGGATGGGCAGGGGCGAGGCTGCGGTGGCGGCGCTGGTGCGCCATCGGCGCACGCCCAATCTCGGCGGACTCGGACGCGAAGCGCGCGAACGGGTGCTGAGCGGGGCGATCCGGCTCGATTCGCGTCAGGCATCCAGGCTTGCGGGACGCGACGTGGTGCTGGTCGACGATGTGCTCACCAGCGGCGCGACGAGCCGCGCCTGCATCGCCGCGATCGCCGCCGCCGGCCCGGCCTCGATCGCGGTCGCCTGTTTTGCCCGCGTGGAAGAGGGGAGCTACGGGTCCATGCCCGGAAAAACATAACGCCCGAGGTCTTTCGACCCCGGGCGCCACGTGACGAAATGGTACGGACCTGCCCTTGCGGGCCACCCGTTGCCGGGATGCGGCAGCGACCCCCTAACTTCGCTGCCGGGATCCAGTCCCTATCGTTCAACCGGTCGCGCTGGCACCCCTTTGCCAGACTTGCGGCCGATCACCCCCTGAACCCGGCACCGGGCGATGCCATTGTTCGGATCAGAACCCTTTTGCGGCTCCTGATGCTTTCTTTCACCGACCTGCATATTCCGGAAGATGAAACCTCGCGGCTTATGCTTTTTTGTTGACCGCTGTTGTGCGGCTGCAACAATCGGCGCATGGGCGCGGTCCCGGAATTATTGGAGTGGCACGTGTGACCGATATTCCCCTCACAGCTGACCAGCGCGAGAACGGCACTGTATTCGCGCCGAAATTCGATGCGGCGGGGCTGCTGACTGCTGTTGTGGTGGATCATGCCGACGGCGTGGTGCTGGTTGTGGCACACATGAACGCCGAGGCACTTGAAGCCACGCTCGCGACCGGCAAGGTGCACTTCTGGTCACGCTCGCGCGGTGCCTTGTGGATGAAGGGCGAGACCTCGGGCCATGTGCTCGTGGTGGACCAGGTGCTGGTCGATTGCGATCAGGATGCCCTGCTGATTCGCGCCACCCCTGCCGGACCCACCTGCCACACCGGTGCGCGCAGCTGTTTCTACCGCGAGGTTGCCCTCGGGAGCGGCCTTGCGCCGTTGACGCGCATCGATACTTGACGCTCACGTAAACGTAAGGTAGGGCGCGGTCATGGCTACCGCTCCTGCTCATTCCGCCGATCCTGCCAGCGAAACGCGCCGTAACGGTGCCCATCTCGACCGGCCGGATGTTCACGCGCGCGAACAGTTCACGATCTCCGATCTCACCTCGGAGTTCGGGTGCACCGCCCGCGCGCTGCGTTTTTACGAGGACGAGGGATTGATCTGCCCTGCGCGGATCGGCCTCACCCGCGTCTATTCCAAGCGCGACCGGGCGCGGCTTGCGTGGATCATGCGCGCCAAGAATGTCGGTTTCAGCCTTACCGAAATCCGTGAGATGATCGACCTCTACGATCTTGACGACGGGCGCGTCGAACAGCGCCGCGTCACGATCGAGAAATGCCGCGCGCATATCGCCAAGCTGAAGGCGCAGCGCGACGATATCGACTCCTCGATCAAGGAATTGACCGAATTCGTGGCCGAAATCGAAAAGCTCGACCTGCGTTGAGCCGGTAGAACCCGCTTACCCCTCAACCCCCAAGCTCACCCAAGGGAACAAGTGATGCCAACCTACACCGCGCCCACCCGCGACACGCGTTTCATCGTCAACGAAGTGCTCGACCTTGCCAGCTACGGCAATCTGCCGGGCTTCGAGAACGCCACCCCCGACATGATCGACACTGTCATCAACGAGGCCGGCAAGTTCTGCGCAGAGGTGCTCGCCCCGATCAACCAGGCGGGTGACGAGCATGGCTGCACCCGGCACGAGGACGGCAGCGTCACCACGCCCCCGGGCTTCAAGGAGGCCTATCAGGCCTATGTGGAAAGTGGGTGGGGCACGCTCGCCCAGCCCGAGCAATTTGGCGGGCAGGGGATGCCGCATGTGCTCGGCTTTGTGCTGGAAGAATACACCGGCACCGCCAACCAGGCCTTCGCGATGTATCCGGGTCTCACCAACGGCGCGATTGCCGCGATCCTTGCCAAGGGTTCAGATGAGCAAAAGGCGACCTATGTGCCCAAGATGATCTCAGGCGAGTGGTCGGGCACCATGAACCTGACCGAGCCGCACTGCGGCACCGATCTCGGCATGATCCGCACCAAGGCCGTGCCCAATGGCGACGGCACCTATGCGATCACCGGCACCAAGATCTTCATCTCGGCCGGCGAGCACGACCTCACCAGCAACATAATCCATCTGGTGCTGGCCAAGACCCCGGGCGCGCCCGATTCGACCAAGGGCATCTCGCTCTTCATCGTGCCCAAGTTCCTGCTCGACGAGAACGGCAACCCCGGCGTGCGCAACGGCGTCACCTGCGGGTCGATCGAGAAAAAGATGGGCATTCACGGCAACGCCACGTGCCTGCTCAACTATGACGGGGCGACCGGCTATATGGTGGGCGAGGAGAACAAGGGCCTTGCCGCGATGTTCATCATGATGAATGCCGCGAGGCTCGGCGTCGGCATCCAGGGCTATGCCCAGGCCGAGGTCGCCTATCAGAACGCCGTGACCTATGCGCTCGATCGCCGCCAGGGCCGCGCGCTGACCGGCGCGGCGGAACCCGAGGCCAAAGCCGACCCCATCTTTGTCCACCCCGATGTGCGCCGGATGCTGATGGACGCCAAGGTGTTCACCGAAGCCATGCGGGCGCTGTGCCTGTGGGGCGCGCTCCAGGTCGATCTGACCCACAAGGCGCAGACCCCGGAAGAGCGCGAGCAGGCCGACCTGCTGATCGGGCTGATGACCCCGGTGATCAAGGGCTACGGCACCGACAAGGGCTATGACATCGCCAACAACATGCAGCAGGTCTATGGCGGCCACGGCTATGTGCGCGAGTGGGGCATGGAGCAGTTCGTGCGCGATAGCCGCATCGCGATGATCTACGAAGGCGCCAACGGCGTGCAGGCGATGGACCTGTGCGGTCGCAAGCTCGCTGCGGGCGGGGGCAAGGCGATCCAGGCCTTCTTCGCCATGATCGACGAGGAAATCGCCGCCGCCAAGCAGGTCGACGAACTGAAGAGCATCGCCGAACGCCTCGAAAAGGCGCTGGGCGAACAGAAGGCGGCGACCATGTGGTTCATGCAGAACGCGATGGCCAACCCCAACCACCTCGGCGCGGGCGCGCATCACTACATGCACATCATGGGCATCGTCACGCTCGGCTTTTTCTGGCTGAAGATGGCCAAGGTCGCACTCGCCAAGCTGGCGGGTGAACCGGAGGACAAGGCCTTCTACGAGGCCAAGCTGGTTTCGGCGAACTACTACGCCGAACGCTTCCTGCCCGATGCGGACGCGCTGCGGCGCAAGCTGGAAGCGGGCAGCGAATACATGATGAAGCTTCCCGCAGAGGCATTCGCCACGGCGGCGTAAGGTTCACTCGCGTAAGGTAATGAAGGGCCGCTCCGCAGATCGCGGGACGGCCCTTTTCCCAGCGCCGGTTTCGCGGCTGCTTCGGCCAGCAGGCGAGGATCTCCAGGATTGGCCGTGCGACGGCCCTAGTCGAGCCGCCCCATCATCCGCTGCGAGCCGGCCTTGATCTTGAGGTTCCGGGGTGCGGCTGCGGCGGGGCGTTCCCACATGCTCGCCGAGCGGGCCGAGGCCACGCGCGGTCGGGCGGGAGAGGCAGGACGGGGGGCAGCCGGCGCGGGGTCGGGTTCCGCTTCGATCTGCGCTTCCGGCTCTGGCTCCGGTTGTGGTTCCGGCTCAGGCGCGGCGAACACGGGAGCTGGCTGCGGTTCCGGGGCTGGTACGGGACAAGCGGGTGCAGGCCCAGGCACCGGCTCGGTCGCAGGCACCTGTGCCACTTGCCCCGGAGGCGCAGCAGCGGCGGGCGCGGGCGCGGGGCTCTCGTCCCCTCCGGCTAGCCCTGCGAGGATCTTCTCGGCGACTTCCTCGACCGAGCCAACCACCAGAAGCGGCTGACCACCGATGATGCCGACATTGGTCTGACCGTTCTCGGCCGTGCGCAGCCATGCCACGTTGGAGGCCACAACGAGATAATTGCCGCCGCGCGATTCGAGCTTGATGAACTTCATGGGCGCCGTCTTCCGTCTCGCAGTGCCAAATCCCGATTTGCGGAATTTGGTCATAAAGCGTTGGGGTTAAGGAATCGGCAAATCGTGCTAGGGGCCAGGTGCAGGGACGCTGGGCCTATTCGACCGGCAGGAAGTCCGGCACCGAAAGATACCGCTCCCCGGTGTCATAATTGAAGCCCAGCACCCGCGAACCCGCTGGCAGGTCGGCAAGCTTGCTGGCAATCGCCGCCAGCGTGGCACCGCTCGAAATGCCGACCAGCATCCCTTCCTCGCGCGCGGCGCGTCGGGCCATTTCCTTGGCCTCCTCGGCATCCACGGTGATCGCCCCGTCGATGGCATGGGTGTGGAGGTTGCCCGGGATGAAGCCCGCGCCGATCCCCTGGATCGGGTGCGGGCCGGGCTGGCCGCCGTTGATGACAGGGGAAAGCGCAGGCTCGACGCCATAGGCCTTGAAGTGGGGCCAGTGCTTCTTGAGTTCCTCCGCGCAGCCCGTCAGGTGCCCGCCGGTGCCGACCCCGGTGATCATCACGTCGATCGGGGTCTCGGCGAAATCGGCCAGGATTTCCTGTGCGGTGGTGCGCGCGTGGACAGCGGGGTTGGCACCGTTGTCGAACTGGCTCGGCATCCACGCACCCGGCGTTTCGTCGACCAACTGCTGCGCCCGCTCGATCGCGCCCTTCATGCCTTTTTCCCGCGGGGTGAGGTCGAAACTGGCGCCATAGGCGAGCATCAGGCGGCGGCGTTCGATCGACATCGATTCGGGCATGACCAGCACCAGCCTGTAACCCTTGACCGCCGCGACCATCGCGAGGCCGATGCCGGTGTTGCCCGAGGTCGGTTCGACAATCGTGCCGCCGGGATTCAGGTTCCCTCGCGCCTCGGCATCCTCAACCATGGCAAGCGCGATGCGGTCCTTGATCGATCCGCCGGGATTGGCGCGCTCGGACTTCACCCAGACCTCGTGGTCCGGGAACAGCCGCGCAAGGCGGATATGCGGAGTGCCGCCGATGGTGGCGAGGATGTTGTCGGCCTTCATGTCGATACCTCTCGTTGGAGCGCTTGCGGCTCGAAATTCTTGGCGCGGCGCAGTTCGGGGAAATACCACGCCCAGACCAGCGTCACGAATATCGCACCCGCTCCGCCGAATACAACCGCGCCGACCGCGCCGAGCAGCGCGGCGGCAAGGCCGGATTGCAGCTCGCCCAGCTCGTTCGAGGCCGAGATGGCAAGCCCCGAAATCGCCGAAACGCGCCCGCGCCGATCATCGGGGGTGAACAGTTGCACCAGGGACGAACGAATGAACACCGAAACCATGTCAACCGCCCCCATGGCGACCAGAACCGCCAGCGACAGGGCAAAACTGCGCGACAGGCCAAAGGCGATGGTGAGCGCGCCGAAGGCGGCGACTGAGAGCAGCATCTTGGTCCCCACCTCGCGTTCGAGCGGGCGGAACGACAGCCACAGCGCCACGCTCGCCGCGCCCAGCGCTGGGGCGGCACGCATCAGGCCGAGCCCCTCGGGGCCAACGAACAGGATATCGCGCGCAAAGACCGGCAGCAGCGCGGTTGCGCCCGCCAGCAGCACCGCAAACAGATCGAGCGTGATGCAGCCGAGCAGGAATCGCTCGCGCCAGACGTAGACCAGCCCGTCGATGATCTGCCGCAGCGGTTTGAGCGGCGGGCCCTCGTGGGTTGCCCGCACCGGGCGCACGCTGAGAATCAGCAGCATCGAGCAGCCCAGCAGCCCCGCCGAAAGCGCATGGGGGAGCCACGCGGCACTGGCAAACACGAGACCGCCCACCGCCGGACCGGCAACGCTCGCGCTCTGCCACGCGATCGAGGACAGGGCGATGGCCCGCGGGAGAAGGGTCGGTGGCACGATGTTGGGCGCGATGGCGCTCATCGACGGGCCGACGAACACACGTGCCGCGCCGTGCGCGGCGGCGAGGGCGAACAGGACCGGAATGTTGAGCGCATCCTGCCAGGTCAGCAGCGCCAGCACCCCCGCCACGCCCGCGTCGATCCCGTTGGCGAAGGCCGCCACGTGCCGCCGGTCGAAGCGGTCGGCGGCAAGGCCCGCGACGGGCGTCAGCAGGAACAGCGGCACAAACTGGGCAAGTCCCAGCAGCCCGAGCTGGAACGAGGCCTCGGCCACGCTCATTCCGTAATCGTCGCGCGCGACAGCGTAGAGCTGGTAGCCGAGCAGCACCACCATCGACATGGTGGCGAACACACCCATGAAGCGGGCGAGCCAATAGCGCCGGTAATCGCCGATCTGGAGCGGGGAGGAAGGTTCCATCGTCAGCGCGCCATGGCAGGCGGCGAGGAACCTGCCAAGCGCGGGAAACTTGGTCCCGGTAAGGCAGGCCTATCGCGGGCGGCGCAGGCGCGGGTTAGGCTGGAGCTGGTCGATGATCGCGAGGAAGTCGTCGAGCCGGATGATCCGTTCGAACTGGAAGCCGGCTCGGGTGTCGCGGGTCCAGATGACATAGGCCTCGATCCGCCCGACGACAGGCAGGCGGATAATGATGCGGTCGCCGCGCTGGAGCTGGCGGGCATTGTCGACCATGAAGCCGTGGGCGGACAGGTTGCAGATGTGCAGATGCAGATCGCCATGCACGAAGTGCTCGACGATGGCTGGAAAATCGACCGGATGCCGCGCCGCGCGGCGCAGATCGGTCACACTGAGGTTAGCTCCACCCGCCACGCGCTGCGATCCTTCCCTCCGCTTGAGCCATTGGCAGGGGGATGCCGCAGAAAGCCTGACAATTGGTAAAGGCCGCCAGGGTCTCAGCGGTGCACGAGGGCGTGGCGCTTCTTGCCGAGGCTGAGGCGCAGGGTCTCGCCCTCGGCAGGCACGACCAGCAGCGCGGGATCGGTGACGATCTCACCATCGAGCCTGACCGCGCCCTCGGCGAGCTTGCGTTTCGCCTCGCCGTTGGAGGCGGTGAGGCCGATCTCGGTCAGCAGCGCGGCAAGGCGCATGCCTTCGGGGCCGGTGGCAAGGCCGGGCAGGTCCTCGCCCGCGCCGCTGCCCGCGAAGGTCTCGCGCGCGGTGGCCTCGGCCCGGGTCGCGGCTTGCCCACCGCGAACGAGTTTGGTCACCTCGTTGGCAAGCACCACCTTGGCACTGTTAATCTCTGACCCTTCAAGTGATTCGAGGCGATTTATCTCATCGAGCGGCAAGTCGGTGAACAGCCGCAGGAAGCGCCCCACGTCGCGGTCGTCGACGTTGCGCCAGTATTGCCAGAAGTCGTAGGCGGGCAAGGCATCCTCGTTAAGCCACACTGCGCCGGCTGCGGTCTTGCCCATCTTCGCGCCGTCGGCGGTGGTCAGCAGCGGCGTGGTCAGGCCGAAGAGTTCGGTCCCGTCCATCCGCCGCCCAAGTTCGATCCCGTTGACGATATTGCCCCACTGGTCGGAGCCACCCATCTGCAAACGCACGTCAAGTTCACGGCTCAAATGCCTGAAATCGTAGCCCTGAAGGATCATGTAGTTGAATTCGAGGAAGGTCATCGGCTGCTCGCGCTCGAGCCGCAGCCTCACCGAATCGAAGGTCAGCATCCGGTTGATGGTGAAATGCGTGCCGACCTGCTGGAGCAGTTCGATATAACCAAGCTGGCCCAGCCAATCGTGATTGTTGACCATCACGGCATCGGTCGGCCCGTCCCCGAATTTGAGCAGCTTGTCGAACACGGTGAAGATCGACCGGATGTTGGCCTCGATGGTTTCGTCGGTCAGCATCTTGCGGCTCTCGTCGCGTCCCGTGGGGTCGCCGATCCGCGTGGTGCCGCCGCCCATCACCACCACCGGCTTGTGCCCGGCCTGTTGCAGGCGCCGCAGCATCATGATCTGCACGAGGCTGCCGATATGGAGCGAGGGCGCGGTGGCGTCGAACCCGATATAGCCCGGCACGATCTGCTTCGCGGCGAGCGCATCGAGCCCCGCAGCGTCGGTCTGCTGGTGGATGTAGCCCCGCTCGTCGAGCAGGCGTAAGAGGGCGGATTCGTAGGTGCTCATGGCGCGCGGCCCTATCAGCGCCGAGGCACGACGGGAAGTGGCTTGCCCGCCGCCGGTGCGCAGGGCATGGAAACGCGATGCACCCCCTGATGCTCCACCAGACCTGCGATCTTGGCCCGATCCGCGCCGTCACCGCTGCCATTTCTCCCACGCCGCAGGGCTGCGAGGCCGCATTCCGGCTCGAGGGACATATCCCCTCCATCATCGTGCCGGCCCCCGCCACGCCCGCCCGGCGCGACAATCTGTGGACTACCACCTGCTTCGAGATCTTCTGGCAGCCGCTTGGCGACACCTGGTATCGCGAGTTCAATCTTTCGCCCTCCGGCCAGTGGGCGGCCTACGATTTCGACGCCTTCCGCGAAGGCATGCGCGACGCGCCGGTCGAGGCGGTCACAATCGCCTGCTCGCATGACGACGGGGCGCTGGTGCTCAAGGCCAGCATCGCTGCGCACCTGCCCGATCCCGCGCAGGTCGCGCTCAACGCCATTGTCGAACACCCCAACGGAAGTCTGCAATTCTGGGCACTCGCCTTCTCGCCCGGCAAGCCCGAGTTCCACTCGGAGGCCTGCCGCGCGATCATCGTCGAGCGCTAGGGCGCGGTCGCGGCGCGACCAAAGGGACGGTTGAGCTGCACGATCTTCGCATTGAGCACGAAGGCGAAGCTCACCCAGACGAAATAGGGCACGTTGAGCCATCCGGGGAAGCTGTCGCCCGCCAGACGGGGCAGGACCACCATCAGCGCCGCCACCGAAAGCCACAGCAGCACGTTTTCGGCCAGCGCCCAATCGGGGCGGCGCAGTTTGAAAAACAGCGGCGACCAAAGGAAATGGAGCACGAAATTGACGATGAACAGCGCCCAGACGCCGATGCGCGCCTCGGGCGAGGGGGCCTGCGTGAGGCCGATGTAGAAGCTCCACCCGGCGAGGCCGAGGATCACCGTCCAGGCCGGACCGAACAGCCAGTCGGGCGGCTGCCACGGCGGCTTTCTGAGCTCGCGATACCACTGCCCGATGTCGGTTAGCGCGCCGCCCGCGCCGCCGAGTATGATCGCCCATCCGGCGGCAATGGCGGCGGCTGTCCAGTCGATGTCCATGCCACCCTAACGGCAACGGGGGCGGCAATGTTCCCGGCCTTCGCGCCAGGCATTGCCTTTGCGTCCGCGCTGTTCCAACGCTGGCGGCCATGAAGAACGGCATCGACAGGCTGCTCGCCGACCCGGAACTCTTGCGCCAACTCAAAGGACGCCGCGTGGCGCTGGTCGCCCATCCGGCGAGCGTTACGGCAGATCTCGTTCACAGCCTCGATGCACTGATCGCGGCGGGCGTGCAGGTCAACAGCGCCTTCGGCCCGCAGCACGGGCTCAAGGGCGACAAGCAGGACAACATGATCGAGACCGCGGACGAGATGGATCCGCGCTACGGCATCCCGATCTTCTCGCTCTACGGAGAGGTGCGCCGCCCCACCGGACAAATGATGTCGAGCGCGGACGTGTTCCTGTTCGATCTTCAGGATCTGGGGTGCCGCATCTACACCTTCGTCACCACGCTGCTGTATTTGCTTGAGGAGGCGGCCAGGGCGGGGAAGGAGGTGTGGGTGCTCGACCGGCCCAATCCCGCAGGGCGCCCGGTCGAGGGCACGCTGCTGGTGCCGGGGCAGGAAAGCTTCGTCGGCGCCGCCCCGATGCCGATGCGCCACGGGCTCACCATGGGGGAGATGGGCCACTGGTTCATCGCGCATTTCGGTCTCGACGTCGCCTACCGGGTGGTGGCGATGGAAGGCTGGCAGCCTGACGCCGCGCCGGGATTTGGCTGGCCGCCGTCACGCCTGTGGATCAATCCTTCGCCCAATGCCGCCAATCTCAACATGGCGCGCTGCTATGCCGGGACGGTGATGCTGGAGGGCACGACACTTTCCGAAGGGCGCGGCACCACCCGCCCGCTCGAGGTGCTGTTCGGTGCGCCTGACGTCGACGCGGGCGGCGTGCTGAAGGTGATGCGCAAGCTTGCACCCGACTGGGTGGCGGGCTGCGCGATCCGTGAATGCTGGTTCGAACCGACTTTCCACAAGCACGCAGGAAAGCTCTGCAACGCTCTGATGATCCATGCAGAAGGCGTTTTCTACAGCCATCATGCCTTCCGCCCCTGGCGCCTGCAGGCATTGGCCTTCAAGGCGATCCGCCTGCTCTATCCCGATTACCCGCTGTGGCGCGACTTCCCTTACGAATACGAACACCACCGCCTTGCGATCGACGTCATCAATGGCGGCCCCGCCCTGCGCGAATGGGTGGACGACCCTGCCGCGACGCCGCATGATCTTGACGCCATGACGTCGCATGACGAGGCGGCATGGATTGCCGAGGTGCGCCCGCACCTGCTTTACTGATCGGCGTCAACGCTGCGGCAACGAACGGGCTACGACATGACAACGGATGGCCGACGAACCGCCACCAAAGGGAGAGAAAACACGATGGCCACCACAGCGGAGTCCGCCTCCGGCTTGCAGTCCGTTCGATTGACCCTTTGGCTGCTGCTGACGGTCTACATCTTCAATTTCATCGACCGCCAGATCGTCAACATTCTGGCCGAGCCCATCGCCCGCGACCTTGAACTGTCCGACACCCAGATCGGGCTGATGACGGGGCTGGCCTTTGCGCTGTTCTACACCGTGCTCGGCATCCCCATAGCGAGGCTGGCCGACCGGCCGACGACGAGCCGCCCGAAACTCATCGCGGTGGCGCTGGCGCTGTGGTCGGCGATGACGGCGCTGTGCGGGGTGGCGCAGAACTTCTGGCAATTGCTGCTCGCCCGCATCGGCGTCGGCGTGGGGGAGGCGGGCTGCACCCCGCCGGCGCACTCGCTCATCAGCGACATGGTGCCGCCCGAAAAGCGCGCCTCGGCGCTCGCCTTCTACTCGCTCGGCATTCCGCTGGGGACGCTGCTCGGCATGGTGATCGGGGGCACGCTGGCGGATCTGGTGGGTTGGCGCGAGGCCTTCGTGGTGGTGGGGCTGCCCGGCGTCGCCCTCGCGCTGGTGGTGTGGTTCGTCCTCAAGGACCCGCGCCGCGCCGATGCTGCGGCGAAGCTGCGGGCCAGCAGCCAGCCTGCCGCGCTGCCGCTGGGGCAGGCGGTGAGCGAAGTCATGCGTTCACGCGCCTTCGTGCTGCTGCTGCTGGCGGGCTCGGCGGCGTCGTTCCTCGCTTACGGCAAGACCACCTGGACGACGATCTTCTTCCAGCGCACCCACGCCATGTCACCCGGTGAGGTGGGCCTGTGGTTCGGGCTGCTGGGCGGGCTGGGCGGGATGCTCGGCACCTGGCTCGGCGGCTATCTGGCGGACCGTTTCGGAGCGAAGAACCGCCGCCACGTGTTGAGCGCGCCCGCGATCGGCATGGCGCTGGCCGTGCCGCTGGCGATCGCCGCCTACCACGCGCCGAGCTGGCCGCTGGCGCTGGCCTTGCTGGCGCTGCCGCAGGTGTTCAACTCACTCTACTACGGCCCGACCTATTCCGCCGCGCAGGGCCTCGTGCCCTTGCGCGCGCGGGCGATTGCGGCGGCGATGCTGCTGTTCTTCCAAAACCTCATCGGCCTCGGGCTCGGCCCGCTGTTCTTCGGGATGCTGTCGGACTGGCTGCAACCGGCCTACGGAGCCGAGAGCGTGCGCTACGTGCTCTACGGTGCGGCGGTGCTGGGGCTGGTGCCGGCGTTCTTCTTCTGGCGGTGCAGCCTGCATCTCGATGCGGAGCTGGACCGGAAGGGGTAGTCGGCGGAGCAGACAGGCAATGCTCCTTATCCTTCATGCTGAAAGTGTTTCAGCATCCATGGTGCGTTGCGGTGGCAGCAGCGCGCAAAAAGGGGGCGGACCCTGAAACAGGTTCAGGGTGAAGACGTGGGGCAGATATCGTCCCTCAAGCCCCGTGTTTGCGGCTCAGCTCCCGCATCGCGTCGTCCAGTCCCTCAAGCGTCAGCGGATACATCCGGTCGCCGACCAGCTGCTTGATCATCTTGGTCGATTGCGAATAGCCCCATTGCCGCTCGGGCACCGGATTGAGCCAAACGGTCGCAGGATAGGTGTTGGTGACGCGCTGGAGCCACACCGCGCCCGCTTCCTCGTTCATGTGCTCGACGCTGCCGCCGGGATGCGTGATCTCGTAGGGGCTCATCGCCGCATCGCCGACGAAGACGATCTTGTAATCATGGCCATATTTGTGGAGCACGTCCCAGGTCTTGGTGCGCTCCTGCCAGCGGCGCTTGTTGTCCTTCCACACGCCTTCGTAGAGGCAGTTGTGGAAGTAGAAGAACTCGAGGTTCTTGAACTCCGCCGTGGCGGCGCTGAACAGCTCTTCCACCAGCTTGATGAACGGATCCATCGAGCCGCCGACATCGAGGAACAGGAGCAACTTCACGGCATTGCGCCGCTCCGGCCGCATCCGGATGTCGAGCCAGCCCTGCTTGGCGGTGCCCTCGATGGTGCCGGGGATGTCGAGTTCGTCGGCTGCGCCTTCGCGGGCGAAGCGGCGCAGACGGCGCAGCGCCATCTTGATGTTTCGGGTGCCCAGTTCCTTGGTGTTGTCGAGGTTCTTGAACTCGCGCTTTTCCCACACCTTGATCGCGCGGCCGTGCTTCGATTCCCCGCCGATCCGCACGCCTTCGGGGTTGTAGCCCGAATTGCCGAAGGGGCTGGTGCCCCCGGTGCCGATCCACTTGTTGCCGCCCTGATGGCGCTTTTCCTGTTCTTCCAGACGCTTCTTGAGCGTCTCCATGATGGTGTCCCAGTCGCCCAGCGACTTGATCTGCTCCATCTCCTCGGGGCTCAGGAACTTTTCGGCCACGGCCTTCAGCCAGTCCTCGGGGATCTCCACCGGATTCTGGCCGTAATCGGACATGATCCCCTTGAAGACCTTCTGGAACACCTGATCGAAGCGGTCGAGCAGGCCTTCATCCTTCACGAAGGTGGCACGGGAGAGGTAGTAGAAGGCCTCGGGCGTCTGCTCGATCACGTCCTTGTCGAGCGCCTCCAGCAAGGTGAGATGCTCCTTGAAGGAGGCGCCGATCCCGGCGGCGCGAAGCTCGTCGACGAAATTGAAGAACATGGAGGGATTCTTAACCCGCGCGCCGCACGCTGACCAGTCCCCATTCTTGTGCGGGAGGGCAAGGACACACCGCTTAACCTTTCGCTTACCATCCCGCGCCTAGGATCGATCAACGCATAGAAGGGGCCGCGAACCGCACATGAACCAGCTCGCCATCGATACCGTGAATGCCCGTGCGCTGGGGATGATCCCCGAAAACTGCGGCGCGGTGACGGTCGGCTGCACCGATGTGGCGGGGGTGGTCGAGGCGGTGATCGCCTCGTCCAAGACCCTGCGCTGCGAGCACGAGGCGCTGGCCGAAACGGTGCGGGCGCTCGAGGCGGATCATTCCAAGGTTGCCGAGGCGAGCGACGAGGCGCGGTTGCTATCCGAACGGGCGATCGAGCGATTGTCGGAAGGCACGGCGCTGATCCAGTCCTCGTTGGGCCAGATCGCCTCCTTGATCGAGCTGGTCGACACGCTCGGCCAGCACGTCACCAGTTTTTCCGCCGCGATGGAGCAGGTCCGCCGCTCGGCGCAGGATATCGGCGAGATTGCCGAGACCACCAACATCCTCGCGCTCAACGCCACCATCGAGGCGATGCGCGCGGGCGATGCGGGGCGCACCTTCGCCGTGGTCGCGAGCGAGGTGAAAAGCCTCGCCAGCGACACCCGCAAGGCGACCGAGGAGATCGCCGCCACCATCGATGCGCTTGGCGGCGAGGCGGAGGTGGTGATCGGGCGGATCGAGGCAGGCTCGAAAGCCAGCGGCGAGGCGCGCGCCTCGGTCGCCCGGATCGAAAGCACCATCGCCAATGTCGGCGTTCTCGTGGAGGAGGTCGACAAGCAGAACGACGTGATCGCCCGTTCCACCGGCACCATTTCGGGCCATGTCGACAAGGTCCAGCGCGTGCTGACCGGGTTCGACGCTGCCGCGCGGTCCAACGAGGACCGGCTGCATGGCGCCTTCCGCAAGATGGAAGAGCTTGAAATCACGGCGAGCGAGATGTTCGACAGCATCGTCCATGCCGGCCTGTCGCCCGAGGACAGTGCGATGGTCGCAGCAGCGCAGGCAATGGCGCAGGAACTCACCGCCCACACCGAAGCCGCGCTCGCCAGCGGCGACGTGACGATGGCGGCGCTGTTCGATACCGATTACCAGCCCGTGCCCGGCACCAATCCGCCGCTGTTCCGCACCCGCCTCACCGACTGGGCCCATGCCGAATGGCGCCCCTTCCTGGATCGCGCCAAGGCGAACGATGCCCGCGTGCTGGCCGCCGCCTGCACCGACATGAACGGCTTCCTGCCGACCCACCTGACGGAGCGTTCGCGCACGCCTACGGGCGACGTCAGCCACGACACCCAGTTCTGCCGCAACGGGCGGATCATGCTGGAAGCAATCGACCGCAAGGCAAAGCTTTCGCAAGCACCCTACATGATGGCGGTTTACCGCCAGGAAGGCGACGGCACGACCTACAGGGTGGTGCGCAACGTCTATGTCCCGCTGGTGCTGCGCGGTCGTCGCTGGGGCGATTTCGAGCTGGCTTACAGTTTCGGCTGACCCCGCCCGGCTGCCCTCAGCTCGGGTTGCGGCGGGCCATGAACGCAAGCCGTTCAAACAGCATGATGTCCTGTTCGTTCTTCAGGAGCGCCCCATGCAGCGGCGGGATGGCGCTGGCGGGGTTCTTGTCCTGCAACACCTCGAGCGGCATGTCCTCGTTGAGCAGCAGCTTGAGCCAGTCGAGCAGTTCGCTGGTCGAGGGCTTTTTCTTCAGCCCCGGCACTTCGCGCAGGTCGTAGAAGATATCCATCGCCTTCTTCACCAGCACCTTCTGGATGCCGGGGAAGTGAACGTCGATGATGTCCTGCATCGTCTCGCGGTCGGGGAACTTGATGTAGTGGAAGAAGCAGCGCCGCAGGAACGCGTCGGGCAGTTCCTTCTCGTTGTTCGAGGTGATGACCACGATGGGCCGCTCGCGTGCTTCGATCCGCTCCTGCGTCTCGTAAACGTCGAAGCTCATCCGGTCCAATTCCTGCAAAAGGTCATTGGGGAACTCGATATCGGCCTTGTCGATCTCGTCGATCAGCAACACGGGCAGTTGGGGGGCGGTGAAGGCTTCCCACAGCTTGCCCTTCTTGATGTAGTTGCGGATGTCGTGGACCCGCTCCTCGCCAAGCTGGCCGTCGCGCAGGCGGGCGACCGCGTCATATTCGTAGAGGCCCTGCTGCGCCTTGGTGGTGGACTTGATGTTCCACTCGATCAGCGGCGCGCCCAGCGCCTTGGCGATTTCGTGGGCGAGCACGGTCTTGCCGGTGCCGGGTTCGCCCTTGACCAGCAGCGGCCGACGCAGCGTGACAGCGGCGTTGACCGCGACCTTGAGGTCCTCGGTGGCGATGTAGGATGTGGTGCCTTCGAAACGCTGCTGCTTGTCGGCCATGGGTTTTCCTGTGAGACTGAATTTCGCGGCCTGCGATAAGGGTGCGCAACGCCCCTTGCAAGAGGCTGCTCCCTCGCAAATCAGCGAGGCAGCAGCAGAATCCGATGGGCGATCGCCCTGAGCTCGCCTTCGTCGACCACCGCCTCCGGGTTGTTCCAGCCAAGGCTGAGCACCCAGTCGCGGCCCGCCTCGTCGGTCAGCAGCCAGGTCAGGTTGAGCACCCCCGGCTCGCTCCCGCCCTTGAAGCCGATATAGCGCCAGTTCGCCCTGATCGAGTCGGAGGCAGAAGGGTTGATCGCCATGATCTCGAAGGCTGCCGGATCGGCGGTGCGGCGCATGTGCGCGAACAACCGGGCGAGGTCGGAAGGCGCAGCGAACCACTCTATGTCGATCGCCCTCGGGCCCTTGCCGAAGGCGGCGTTGACATCAGCAAGGGGCCGCCAGGTCTGCGCGGCCATCGTCGCGATCGCCGTGCGCGCCACGGTACCGCCCCTGCGCCAGAGTTCGATCAGTTCATCGGGACTGGCCTTGAGCAGGAACAGCTCGCGCGTGGTCAGCAAGGGATCGTTGGCGGCGGGCTGGCGATGCCCGCTGTCACCCATCAACCGCAGGATGCGGTCCCGACCGAGCACCTTGATGAGCTGGTCGGTCGCGGTGTTGTCGCTGATCCCGATCATAAGCCCGGCCAGCGTGTGGAGCGTAATCGGCGCGCCCCGGGGCCAATCGTGCAACTGGCCGCTGGGGTAGCTCTTCTCGGTCAGGGGCACGACGTCCGACCATTGGCGGCGTCCTGCCTTCACATCCTCGGCCAGCGCAGCGAGCACATAGAGCTTGAAGGTCGATCCCAGCGCCAGCGGCGTTTCGGCGTTGCGGGCGATCACTGGCGGGCCGCCGCCGAGCGGGCCGAACCACGCGTTCACGGTGCCCGGCAGGGCGGCAAGATCCGCAGCGATGCTTTGTGCCGTATCCCCCGGCACCGCCGCTGCATCGACAGAGGTGAAACGCAGTTCGCTGATGCGGTTGTCCTCGTCCGGCGAGATGGCGATGCCGCCCTTGGCAAGGCCGTGTTCAAAACGGATTTCCAGTGCCGCGCGCGTGCCATCGCGGGGGAGCAGCACTGCGACCTCGAGCGCGGGGCCGAACTGCGCGGTCAGGCTGGCGCTCAGGGCCTTCATCTGGGCATCGGCGATGGCGGCGCGGAAGCCTTGGGTGAAGATCGCCTCGGGCTGCACACCGCCGTTGAGCAGGGCCACCACCTCATCGGCGCGGGATTCGAGCGCAGTCCTTTCGTCCGGGGCTGCGGCGGGCAGCGGATCGGGCGCGGCGGCGGCGGGCAGCGGCGCGGCGAGCGCGGTCATGAGCATGAGAGCGGGGATCACGGCCGGTCGCATCGCCTTTGCCCTTGCCACCGTCAGGCCCGCGCTGCTGCGCCAAGGGCAATCAATGCCAGCTGGAGCCCCAGCACCACCACGCTCGCCGTGCGCCAGCCTGCGCCGGCATCCTTCATCCCGCGCTCCCATGTCCATCCGCCGATCAGCAGCGTGGCGAGAATAGCGGCGATGATCGTGATCCAGCCCGGCCGCCCCACAAGCAGCGCGAACAGACCCGTGAGTATCACCATCTGGATCAGGAAGGCGGCGGCAAACCAGGCGATCGGGATCGGGCGATAGGCGGCATCGGGGATGTGCCAGTCGGGCAGGGCGGTGTCGGGCCTCGCGATGCGGCGCTCGCCCGCCATGACATCGCCGGCCCCGGCCTCGGCACCGCAGGCTTCGGCGTCACGCATCGATCAGGTCGCGGTCGACATCGCCCGCGCGGTTCTGGATGAAGTTGAAGCGGTGTTCGGGGTTGCGGCCCATGAGCTCGTCGACAAGCCGCGCTATCCCCGCGCGCTGCTCGAATTCCTGCGGCAGGGTGATGCGGATCAGGCTGCGGGTTTCGGGCGCCATCGTGGTTTCGCGCAATTGCTGCGGGTTCATCTCGCCGAGCCCTTTGAAGCGTGCAACCTCGACCTTCCTGCCCTTGAACACCGTGGCTTCCAGCTCGGCCCGGTGCGCATCGTCGCGGGCGTAACGGCTCTCCTTGCCTGCGGTCAGCCGGTAGAGCGGGGGCTGGGCGAGGAACAGGTGCCCGCGCCGCACGATATCGGGCATTTCCTGGAAGAAGAACGTCATCAGCAGCGTCGCGATATGCGCGCCGTCAACGTCCGCATCGGTCATGATGATGACGCGGTCATAGCGCAGATTGTCGGCGTTGCAGTCCTTGCGGGTGCCGCAGCCCAGTGCCAGCGCCAGATCGGCGATTTCGGAGTTGGCGCGGATCTTGTCGGCAGTGGCGCTGGCGACGTTGAGGATCTTGCCGCGGATGGGGAGGATGGCCTGGCTCTTGCGGTCGCGCGCCTGCTTGGCGCTGCCGCCCGCGCTGTCGCCTTCGACGATGAACAGTTCGGTCTCGCGCCCGCCTTCGCCGCTGCAATCGGTGAGCTTGCCCGGGAGGCGCAGCTTCTTGGCGTTGGTGGCGGTCTTGCGCTTGATCTCGCGTTCGGCCTTGCGCTTCAGCCGTTCGTCCATGCGTTCCATCACCTCGCCCAGCAGCGCGCGCCCGCGCTCCATATTGTCGGTGAGGAAGTGGTCGAAATGGTCGCGCACCGCGTTCTCCACCAGCCGCGCGGCTTCGGGCGAGGTCAGGCGGTCCTTGGTCTGCGACTGGAACTGGGGATCGCGGATAAAGACCGAGAGCATCACCTCGGCTCCCGTCATCACGTCATCGGCGGTGATGTCCTTGGCCTTTTTCGCGCCGACCAGCTCGCCGAAGGCACGCAGCGCGCGGGTCAGCGCCGTGCGCAATCCCTGTTCATGGGTGCCGCCATCGGGGGTGGGGACGGTGTTGCAATACCAGCTCGTCGCCCCGTCCGAATAGAGCGGCCAGGCAATCGCCCATTCGACCCGGCCCTGCGGGACGCCATCCACCTGCGGGAAATCCTGCAAGCCGGTAAAGGGCTGGGCGGTAACGCATTCGCGGGTGCCCACCTGTTCTGCAAGATGATCGGCAAGCCCGCCGGGAAACTTGAACACCGCCTCGGGCGGCACCCCCTCTGACGTGAGCGAAGGCGCGCACTTCCAGCGGATTTCCACGCCCGCGAACAGGTAAGCCTTGGAGCGCGCCAGCTTGAACAAGCGCTTGGGGTTGAAGCTGCGATCGCCGAAGATCTCGGGATCGGGGGTAAAGCTCACCGTGGTGCCGCGCCGGTTGGGCGTGGGGCCGAGGTTCTGGATCGGGCCCTGCGTCACCCCGCGCGCAAACTCCTGTGCGTAGAGCTGCCGGTCCCGCGCCACCTCCACGCGGGTGTGGGCCGAAAGGGCGTTGACCACGCTGATTCCCACCCCGTGCAGACCGCCACTGGTGGCATAGGCCTTGCCCGAAAACTTGCCGCCCGAATGCAGGGTCGAGAGGATCACCTCGAGGCTCGACTTGCCCGGGAATTTGGGATGCTCGTCGACCGGGATGCCGCGGCCGTTGTCGGCAATGGAGAGGCGGTTGCCTTCATCGAGCCGCATCTCGATCCGGGTGGCGTGGCCCGCCACCGCTTCGTCCATCGCGTTGTCGAGCACTTCGGCGGCGAGGTGGTGATAGGCGCGGTCGTCGGTCCCGCCGATATACATTCCGGGGCGGCGACGGACCGGCTCCAGCCCCTCCAGCACCTCGATGGCGGAGGCGTTGTAATCGCCGCTGGAGGCGGGAGTATTGGCGAAAAGATCGTCGGGGGAGGTATCGGCCATGCGCGCGGTTATAGGGCCGCCGCGCCGGGCCTCACAAGCCATCCCCCCGTGATTATGCTCACTTGCCGAAGCCGGTCGGAGCCGGATCGACCGGCACGACCTCGCCGCCGCGAACCTCGCGCACTTCAAGCGCCCGCTCGATCACCCCGCCGCGCCCGAACCGGAAGGCCCCGTCGACCCCGAGGAAGCCGCCCTTGTCGTAGAGTTCATTCTTGGGAAACGGCGTGCCGACCTTCCATTCGCGCGCCACCCTGAGGGTCAGCAGCACAGCATCATAGCCGAGCGTCGCGACCCGGTAGGGCTGGACGCCGAAGCGGGCGGCATAGCTGTCGGCGAAGCGGGCGTAGCGCTGGTCGGAGACGGCGGCGAACAGCGCCCCTTCGAGTGATGGTGCCCGCGTCAGCGCGGCATCGCCGCTCCATAGCTCGGTGCCGAGAATGCGGGTGCGGCTGCGTCCGGTCTTGCCCAGTTCCCCGGCAGCATCGACCCCGAGCCGCGCGGAATCGGCGATCAACACCGTATCGTAGCCCCCCGCCGCGCGCAGCCGGGCGGCGGCACTGACGATCGAGGTGTTGCCACGCGCATAGCTCTCGCGCCGCACCAGCGCGCCGCCGAAATCGCGCAAGGCATTTTCGAGCGCGGAGACCGCGCGGCTGCCGTAATCTCCTTCGGGGGCGAGCACGGCGAACCGGCCCGCACCCTTGCCGCGCGCAAATTGCACGGTGCGGCGGATCGACTGTTCGGGCATGAAGCCGATCACGAAGACATCGGCGCTCGCCACGCCCGCATCGTTGGCGAAGGCGATCACCGGCACGCCCGCCGGACGCGCCGCCATTTGCACCGCCGGCACGGCATCGGGAGTGAGGGGGCCGAGGATCAGCTTGTTGCCGTCGGAAATCGCCTTTTGTGCCGCCCCGCCGATGCCGGCCGAGGTGTCGTAGGTGGTGATCCGCAGATTGTCCGCCCCGGTATCGAGCAGCGCCATGGTGGTTGCGTTGGCAATCGCCTGGCCGACCGGGCCGGTATCGCCCGACATCGGGACGAGCAGGGCGATGCGGTGGCGGCCGGTGTCGGTCGGGAGCGCGGTCGCCGAAGGCTCGGGGGCGGGGGCGGGCGGAGCCGTGGTCGCAACGTCGGTCTTGGGGATCACCTGGCAGCCCGCCGCCATCAGCGCTGCGCTGGCGAGCGCCATGTGGCGCGCCCGAACCGCGCCCGTGCCCGCGACGCGCCGCGCCGCGTGCCCGAGCCGTGCGGCCCAAATCGTTCCCGCCCGAAGCTTCATTCTTGCCGACCCCTCAGTCGTGCTCCATGAACCGTCTCGTGAGACCCTCGGAGCGCCCTTCCATTCCCGCATGGGAACCCGTCCCCGGGCTGTATATCGTCGCGACCCCGATTGGCAATCTCGGCGACATCACGCTGCGCGCGCTGGCGGTGCTCGAGGGCGCTGCGCTGATCGCTTGCGAGGATACGCGGGTGACGGGCAAGCTGCTGAAACATTACGGCATCAAGGCGCGGCTCCAGCGCCTCGACGATCACGCCCCGCCCGAGGTCCGCGCGCGGGTGATCGACGAGGCGAGGCAGGCGCCGGTCGTATTGGTGTCGGATGCGGGCACCCCGCTGGTGTCGGATCCCGGCTATCGCCTGGTCCGCGAGGCGCGCGGTGCGGGGGTGACGGTGACGAGCATCCCGGGAGCCTGCGCGGCGGTCTCGGCGCTGGCGATCGCAGGGTTGCCCTCGGATCGCTTCCTCTTCGCAGGCTTCCTGCCGGTCAGGGACAAGGCTCGCCGCGCGGCGCTCGAGGATGTGGCGAACATCGCGGCGACCTTGGTGTTCTACGAGACCGCGCCACGGCTCGAACGCACGCTGGCGACCATCGCCGAGCTGTGGCCGACCCGCGAGGTGGCCGTCGCGCGCGAACTCACCAAGCTCCACGAAGAATGCCGCAGCGGCACTGCGGCGGCGCTGGCGGAACATTACACCGCGCATCCGCCCAAGGGCGAGATCGTGCTGCTCGTCGGTCCGCCATCCGAAACAGAGGCGCGCGTCCACGATACCGACGCGCTGCTGCGCGCGGCGCTCGGCGGGGCCGGGCCGGGCAAGGCTGCGGGCATGGTTGCAAAGGCAACGGGGATCGACCGCGCCACGCTCTATTCCCGCGCGCTGGAGCTCAAGGGCGCGTGAGCGATCCCCGCTCGCCCGAACAGCGCCACGTGGCCGAGGCGCGCGGCCGCCAGGGCGAGGCGGAGGCCGCCCTGTTCCTCGCGCAACGGGGCTGGCGTATCGTCGCCGAGCGGGTGAGGACCAGAGCAGGTGAGATCGACCTCGTCGCCAAGCGCACCGGCCTTGTCGCCTTTGTCGAGGTCAAGTGGCGCGCCCGCGCTGCCAGCCTCGGTGACGCCATCGACGAGCGGCGTCTCGCGCGCGTCGCGGCCGCCATCGAACTGGTATGGCAGGACTATGCGACAAGGGGCGAGGACATACGCATCGACGTTGTCCTGCTTGCGCCCGGTCGCAAGCCGACCCACATCGAGAATGCGTGGATGCCGTTCGGCTGATGCTTTCGGAGTTGATTGAATGACCTTGCGCATCGCCGTCCAGATGGACCCCATCGACCGGATCAGTATCGCCGGCGACAGTTCCTTCGCGCTGATGCTGAGCGCGCAGGGGCGGGGCTATACGCTCTATGAATACCACGTCGAAAACCTGACCCTCGACGAGGACGACCGCCTCCATGCTCACGCCTTCCCGGTAACGGTGCAGCGGGTGGAAGGCGATCATTTTACCCGCGGCGAGCCGCTGCGGCTCGATCTCGGCAAGGATGTCGATGTGGTGCTGATGCGCCAGGATCCGCCCTTCCACATGGGCTACATCACCGCCACCCATATGCTCGAACGGATCGGACACGAAACGCTGGTGGTCAATGATCCGGTCAATGTGCGCAACGCGCCCGAAAAGGTGATGGTGCTGAATTACCGCCGCTTCATGCCGCCGACACTGGTGACCCGTTCGGTCGAGGAAGTCCGGCGCTTCATGGCGAAGCACGGGGCCATCGTGGTCAAGCCGATCCACGGCAACGGGGGCAAGGCGATCTTCCGTATCGGCGAGACCGGCGAAAACCTTACCGCCCTGTTCGAGGTGTTCAATCAGACCTGGCCCGAACCACACATGGTCCAGCCTTTTCTCCCCGAGGTCGCGCAGGGCGACAAGCGCATCGTGCTGGTCGACGGCGAGATCGCGGGCGCGATCAATCGGGTGCCGGGGGAGGGCGAGTTTCGCAGCAATCTCGCCATGGGCGGCAGCGCGCAGCCGACCGAGCTCACGGCCCGCGAACGCGAGATCTGCGATGCGCTGGGGCCAGACCTCAAGCGCCTCGGCCTCACCTTCGTCGGGATCGACGTGATCGGCGGCCATTGGCTGACCGAGATCAACGTCACGTCCCCGACCGGGATCGTGGCGATTGACCGCTTCAACCAGACTGATACGGCAGGCATGATCTGGGACGCGATCGAGCGCCGCCTTGCCGCGCGCAACGCGGCCTGAATCGAACCGAACCCCACCTGACGCTTGGGAACGCATGACCGACTTCCTCCTCGAACTGCTCGACCAGGGCGGCTACCTCGGCATCTTCCTGCTGATGATGGCCGAGAACGTCTTTCCGCCGATCCCGTCCGAGGTGATCATGGGCGGGGCCGGGCTGCTGGTCGCCAGGGGCCAGATGACCTTCTGGGCGGTTTGGGTCGTCGCCACGCTCGGCACGGTGGCGGGCAACCTGTTCTGGTACTGGATCGGCGTGCGCTGGAGCGAGGAACAGCTCAAGGCGATCATCGACCGCTGGGGCCGCTGGCTGACCTTCGAGTGGGACGAGTTCACCAAGGCGCGGGACATCTTCCGCAAATATGGTGACGGGATCGTGTTTGTGCTCCGGTTCTCGCCGATCTTGCGCACCATCGTCTCCTTGCCGGCGGGGCTGGCGCACATGAAGCTGTGGCGCTTCTGCCTGTTCACCTTCCTCGGGTCCGGAATCTGGAACGCGATTCTGATCTTCGGCGGCCAGGCGGCAGCCCCGCTGGTCGAACGCTTCGAGAAGCTCGCGGGCTACGGCGTGGTTGTGATCGTCCTCGCCGGAGTGGCGTTCTACATCTACCGCGTGGTGACGTGGAAGCCGGTCAAGGCGCACGAGCGGCAGGACTGACCGCGCCACAGGCGCTAACCGCGCGGGTGTGCCTTGCGGTAGTTCTCCAGCAGCGCGGCCGCATCGACCCGGGTGTAGATCTGGGTCGATCCCAATGAGGCATGACCGAGCAGTTCCTGCAAGCTCCGCAGGTCCGCGCCCGCACCCAGCAGGTGGGTAGCGAAGGAATGGCGCAGGGCATGGGGCGTGGCGGTATCGGGCAAGCCCAGCGCGCGGCGTGCCTCGGCCATCGCCCGCTGGACCATGCCGGGGGAGAGCGGCCCGCCTTTGGCACCCCGGAACAGTGGCTCGGCGGGGGTAAGCGGCCATGGGCACCGGCGCACATAATCCGCCACCGCCGCCCGCGTGATCGGCAGCACCGGCACCATGCGCTGCTTGCCGCCCTTGCCGGTCACCGGCAGCACCTCGCCCATCACCCCGTCGCGCCCCTTGAGCGAGAGCGCCTCGGCGATGCGCAGGCCCGATCCGTACATCAGCAGCAGCACCGCGCGGTCGCGCGCGCCGATCCACTCCTCGCCCGCCAGACTATCGACCAGATCGGCGAGGTTCGCCGCCTCGTCGGGGGTGACGGGGCGGGGGAGGCCCTTCTTGAGACGCGGCCCCCTGAGTCGCGGTGCGGCGGGATCGGGGTCGCCCGATTGCGTGCGGGCGAAGGCGACAAAGGCCTTCAGAGCCGAAAGCTCGCGCGCGGTGCTGGCGTTGCCGAGCCCCTCGGCGCGCCGGGCGGCGAGATGGGCGCGCAAGGTATGCGCTTCGGTGCGGGCGGCTGCCGCCCAGTCCTCCAGCTGCCTTGCCGCCACCAGGCGGGCGGCGGCGGCGACATAGGCACGCACCGTGTGGGGCGAACGGCGGCGGTTGTCGGCAAGGTGCGCGCGCCAGGCCTCGATCAGGCCGATCGCGCTCATGCCGCGACCAGCGTGTCGGCGACGAGTTCGGCAAGCAAGGCGTCAAGCACGCCGCGTCCCGGTAGCGTGACCCCGATCCGTGTGCCTTGCGCCCACATCAGCCCAAGCCCGCACAGCCGCGCGAGCGCCGCCTCGTCCACCAGCGCTGCGACAGACAGGCCGAAACGGGCCGAGAGCGCGGCGAGATCGATGCCCTCGGTCAGGCGCAGGCCCATCAAAAGAGCTTCGGAGGCCTGTTCGGGAACCGCGAGCGCGCGGGCCTCGGCAATCCCGTCGCCTTGCCGGGCCACAGCGGCGAGGAAGTTTTCGGGCTTCTTGTGCCGCACCGTCGCCATGCCACCCCGGCGACCATGTGCGCCCGGCCCGATCCCGGCGTAATCCTGATAGCGCCAGTAGACGAGGTTGTGGCGGCTTTCTTCACCGGGGCGGGCATGGTTGCTCGTTTCGTAGGCAGGCAGGCCGGCGGCTAGGGTCATTTCCTGAGTGATGTCGAAAAGCTGTGCAGCCGCATCATCGTCCAGCGGGGTGAGCGTTCCGGCCCTAACGTCGCTCGCAAAGCGCGTTCCCGGCTCGATCGTCAGCTGGTAAAGCGACATGTGCCCCGTGCCGAAGCCCAGCGCCCGCGTCAGGCGCTCCTCCCACAGCTCCGGCGTATGGCCGGGCAGGGCGTAGATCAGATCGAAGCTGACCCGCGCGAAATGGGCCTGCGCTGTCTCCAGCGCCGCCAGCGCCTCGTCTGCCCCGTGGAGCCGCCCGAGGAACTTCAGCTCGGCATCGTCGAGCGACTGGACACCCAGCGACACCCGGTTGACCCCGGCCCCCGCAAGCGCGGCAAAATTCGCCGCCTCGACAGAGGAGGGATTGGCTTCCAGCGTGATCTCGATGGCACGATCAAAGCCCCAAAGGGCTTGCGCCTCGGCCAGCAGTGCCGCGACGAGGGAAGGGGGCATCAGCGAGGGCGTGCCTCCGCCGAAGAAGATCGAGTTCAGGGCCGCGCCCCCTGCCACCGCCGCTTCGGCGCGCATGTCGGCGATCAGCGCCGTCCGCCATGCGGCCAACTCGATGCTGCCGCGCACATGCGAGTTGAAGTCGCAATAGGGGCACTTCTTGGCGCAGAAGGGCCAATGAATATAAAGCGCGCGCGCTCCGGGGGTGGTGGGGGGTGGTATCTTCAGCCTCGCTTAATCGTTTGCGCGGATAGTCCCCGCCCGAAGGAGGGTTTCAGCCCTTGAGCACCATCGCTCGTCTTTCTTGCCTTGCGCTGCTTATGGCAGCCACGCCCGCCTTGCCGCAAGCCTCAGCCGACAGCGAGGCGGAGGTGCGCGAATGGCTCGCCGCGCACAATTCTGCCCGTGAGGATGTCGGCCTGATGCCGCTGGTGTGGAGCGAAAGGCTCGCGCACGACGCCGCTCTGTGGGCGCGGCATCTTGCGCGCAAGAACCTCTTCGAGCACGCCTCGCCCGCCGAGCGAGCCGGGCAGGGCGAGAACCTGTGGCGCGGGCCGAAGGGCTATTGGTCGGCTCGCGAGAAGGTCGGCTTCTTTATCGCGGAGAAACGTCACTTCCGCCCCGGCCGCTTTCCGGAAGTTTCGCGCACCGGGCACTGGCCTGACGTGGGCCACTACACCCAGGTGATCTGGCCCGCCACCCGCGAGGTCGGCTGCGCGCTCGCCCCTGCCGCGACCGAAGAGGTGCTGGTATGCCGCTATTGGCCGGCGGGCAACATCCGGGGCCAGCGGATCGACCCTGCGGAGCACGTCGCGCGGCGCTGATGCCTCAGCCGAACTGCGCCGCGACCAGCTTCGCGAAGGCATCGGCGCGGTGGCTGATGGCATGCTTTGCCTCTGGCGCGATCTCGGCGAAGGTCAGCAGGCTCCCGGTCGGCACGAATACCGGATCATAACCGAATCCGAGTTGCCCGCGCGGCGGCCAGGTCAGCGTGCCATCGCAGCGGCCTTCGTAGATTGCGTGCTCGCCATCGGGCCCAGGGTCGGGCCACGCGATCGCGAGGGCGCAGTGGAAGGCGGCGCTGCGATCCACATCCGGACCCTTCTCGGCCAGCATCCCCTCGACCTTGCCCATCGCCATGAACCAGTCGCGCCCCGGCGCACCCTCGAACCATTGCCGCTCGGCCCAGTCCGCAGTGTAGACGCCCGGGCGGCCATCGAGCGCTGCCACGCTCAATCCGCTGTCGTCGGCCAGTGCCGCCAGCCCCGAAGCCTGCGCCACTGCACGCGCTTTGATTAGCGCGTTCTGTGCGAAGGTGGTGCCGGTTTCGGCGGGCTCGGGCAGACCCAGCGATCCGGCCGAGATGCAATTGACCCCATAGGGAGCGAGCAACGCGCCGATCTCCTTCAATTTGCCTGCATTGTGCGTGGCAATGACGAGGGTGCCGGAGCCAAGGCGGCGTGTCACTTCACCGCGTCCGCTTGCGCTGCGAAAATCCGGTCGCAGCCGATGCGGGCGAGCCGCAGCAGGCGCAAGAGGCCCTCCTCGTCATAGGTTGCGCCTTCGGCGGTGGCCTGCACCTCGGCGATCTTGCCGCCCGACAGCAGCACGAAATTCCCGTCCGCCTCGGCGTTGGAGTCCTCGTCATAGTCAAGGTCGAGCACCGGCGTGCCCTTGTAGATGCCGCAGGAGATGCCCGCTACCTGCGCGGTGATCGGGTCATGCTTGATCTCGCCCGCCTTCATCAGCCCGTCGATGGCGATGCGCAGTGCGATCCACGCGCCGGAAATGGCGGCCGTGCGGGTGCCGCCGTCGGCCTGGATAACGTCGCAATCCAGGGTGATCTGCCGCTCGCCGAGCTTTTGCAGATCGACCACCGCACGCAAGCTCCGCCCGATTAGCCGCTGGATTTCCTGCGTGCGGCCCGATTGCCTGCCCTTGGCCGCCTCACGCTGTCCCCGGGTATGGGTGGCGCGCGGCAGCATCGAGTATTCCCCCGTCACCCAGCCTTCGCCCTTGCCCCGCATCCACGGCGGCACGCCCTTCTCGATGCTCGCGGTGCACAGCACCCGGGTGTCGCCGAAGCCGATCAGGCACGATCCTTCCGCGTGCTTGGTGAAGCCGGTCTCGATGGTGATGGCGCGCATTTCGTCGGGCGCGCGTCCTGAAGGGCGCATATGTGTTCCTCTGCTGGCTGGGGACCGCGCTAAGGAAAGTGCGGGCCTCGGGCAAGCGCGGCGCGAAGGGAAATTGAGTTTGCGTCCGAGTTTTCCTAGCTTGCCCCCTATGGCATCGCCCCCCCTCATCGAACTGACCCAGCGTGCCCGCGAGATATTCCGGCGCGTGGTCGAGGAATACATCGAGAGCGGGCAGCCGGTCGGCTCCAAGACGCTGGCGGCGGATGGCACGCTCAATCTCTCGCCCGCCTCGATCCGCTCGGTGCTGGCGGACCTCGAAATGCTGGGCCTGCTCGCTGCACCGCATACCAGCGCGGGGCGGATGCCGACCGATGCGGGCCTCAGGATTTTCGTCGACGGGATGATGCGCATCGCCGAGCCCACGCGCGAGGAACAGGCGGCCATCGAGGCGCGGCTTACCGAGGCGGGGCCGGTCGAGGCGGCTTTGCAGCAGGCCTCGGCTATCCTTTCGGACCTGTCGGGCGCGGCGGGCATGGTGCTGGTTGCACCGAGGGAACAGCGACTCGCCCAGTTCAGCCTTGTCGATCTGGGGCAGGGCCGCGCGCTGGCGGTGCTGGTGGGAGAGGACGGCGCTGTCGAGAACCGCGTCGTCATGATCGGTGGCACCTTGCATCCCGGGGCGCTCGACCGTGCGTCCAACTACATCACTGCGCGCCTTGCCGGCCGGACGCTGGCCGAGGCCGCCGCCGCGATGCGCGCCGAGATCAGCGCCGGCCAGTCGCAACTCGACGATGCCTCGCGCGATCTGGTCGAGCGCGGCCTTGCCGTGTGGAGCCAGGACGCCGCCGCGCGGCCCGTGCTGATCGTGCGCGGCGCTGCAAACCTGCTCGATGAAGCCGCCTTGGGCGATATCGAGCGGGTGCGGATGTTGCTGGAGGATCTGGAGAACAAGCAGTCGGTCGCAGAATTGCTCGATTCGGCGCGCGAGGCCGAGGCGACCCGCATCTTCATCGGTTCGGAGAACCGCCTGTTCGCCCTTTCGGGTTCCAGCGTGATCGCCTCGCCCTACCGCGACCGGGAGGGGCGGGTGGTCGGCGTGCTCGGCGTGATCGGCCCCACGCGGTTGAATTATGCGCGGGTTGTCCCCATGGTGGATCTTACTGCCCGTTCGCTGGGCAAGCTCATCGCCTGAATGGATCAATCGACACATGACCAAGAACGACAAGCGCCGTGAAGAGGCGGCCGATAAGGAATTGAAGGGCGTGCCGGAAGAACTCCTCGAAGGGGACGATTACCCCGAGGGCGAGGACTTTGACGAGGGCGTCGATCACGATGCGATTGCCATGTCCTCGGAAATCGCGGGACTGCGTGCCGAACTTGGTGCGGTCAAGCAGGAGGTGCTCTACGCTCAGGCCGAAACCCAGAACGTGCGGCGGCGCCTCGAGCGCGAGAAGGACGAGGCGCGCGCCTATGCCGCGACCGGCTTTGCCCGCGACATCCTGAGCGTTGCCGACAACCTGTCGCGCGCCGTCGCAGCGATCCCCGAATCCCTGCGCGCCGACGACAGCATGAAGGGTCTCGTGGTCGGCCTTGAAGCGACCCAACGCGAACTCGAAAAGGTTTTCGCCAGCCACGGTATCACGCGCATTGCGGCGGTCGGCCTGCCGCTTGATCCCAACCAGCATCAGGCGATGCTGGAAGTGCCGACCACCGATCATGAACCCGGCACCGTGGTGCAGGAAATGCAGGCCGGATGGATGATCAAGGACCGCCTGCTGCGCGCTGCGATGGTGGCGGTAGCGAAGAAGCCGGAGTAACCCGGTCTCGTGCCGCACGTCCCGTCTCGTCCGGCAGGCCGAAGAACATTCTCGGTTTCTCTACGGCAGGCTTGTGTGCCGACGTGACCCGTCGCCGCGCCGCGACGATGCGCGGCATTGCAGCCACGCTATCGCCCGGCGGCTGCGCTCTTGCCAAGAAACCCACCGACGGCGAAAGCTAGGGCGTCGTGCGCGGCGAACCCGTGAACAGCGCGCGATGCCCCGACCATTCCGCCCGGAAGGGCAGGATGGCGGCATAGGTCGCAAGTCCGGGCGCCCCGGGCACCTCGCCGCCTTCGCGCAGAAGGAAGGCGTGGCGCACAATCTCGGCCTGTTGCTCGATCCCGTATTGCTCCAACCGCCAGCCGGGTTTCAACGCATAGTCGTAGCGGCACCACGGATGGCGGTGCGTCACCAGATACCAGCGTCCGCGCGTCTGCGTCTGCCAGACATGCACCATCTCGTGAATAAAGTGTGCCTGCCGGCTGAGCGAGGCGGCGGCGAAATCGTCGCAATAATGGGTAGCCAGCGGATGGAAGTGGAGATGGCCCATCGGTGCCATCGTTACCCCGCGCGGATGGAAGGGCATGAACCTGCGGCGCTTCACCCTGACCGGCGCATAGTCGATCGCGTTGCCGAACACTGACGCTGCAAGCCTTACCTCGCCAGGCGTCAGAGGTCGCTCGTCGCCCGCCGGGCAGGCGGGGGCGGGCATCATGGCGGCCTCCACCCCGACCTGCACCGGCGGCTGCATGCTCAGCGTTCGTCCCCGGCGGCGCGCACGGGCGCATCGACGGTCGTGGTGCTGCCGTCCGAAAGGGTGAGCGTGACCTTGGCCGTGCCGCCCGCACGGAGCGTGTCCGAAGGCTCCATCGCCATCACGTGCAGCCCGCCCGGGGCGAAGCTGACCGGCGTGCCTTCGGCAAGCGTGATCGGTTCGGCCATGGTCATCTCCATCTTGCCCGCCGTCTCGGCGTAATCGTGGATCATGGTCATGCCCGCCCCTTCGACCGTCACTTTTTCGAGCGTTATGCCCGCTACGCCGGTGTAGGAAAGATCGAAATAGACCGCCGCCGGATTGCCCGCCACGGGCGGAAGCACCAGACGGGCATTGCTGACGGAAAGCCCACTAGCGGCGGCGGCGGTCTCGGCGGCGGGCGCTTCGGCTTCAGGGGCGCAGGCGGCAAGGCCGGGCAGGGCGAGGACAGCCAGAGCAGCACATGCGACGGGTCGAAGTGTAATCACGCGTTTGTCTCCTCGTGGAAAGGCGCTTGCATCTAGGGCGGGGCCTCCCTTGTGCCAAGCGAAAGCGCACCTATATCGCCGTCACAAACGAGCCGCCAAGGTGCTTTGCCGGGTCCCGGGAAGCCGACGGCAGCGGTGTCCAACAATTGTCCTTATGGATGGGGAAACAATGGGTAAAGTAATCGGTATCGACCTCGGCACCACCAACTCCTGTGTCGCCGTGATGGACGGCGGCAAGCCCAAGGTGATCGAGAATTCGGAAGGCGCGCGCACCACGCCCTCGATCGTCGCCTTCACCAAGGATGGCCAGCGCCTGATCGGCCAGCCCGCCAAGCGGCAGGCGGTCACCAATCCCGACAACACCCTGTTCGCAATCAAGCGCCTGATCGGCCGCCGGTTCGATGATCCCATGACCAAGAAGGATATGGAGCTCGTCCCCTACAAGATCACCAAGGGCAAGAATGGCGATGCCTGGGTCAACGCGGGCGGCGAGGATTACAGCCCCTCGCAGGTTTCCGCCTTCATTCTCCAGAAGATGAAGGAAACCGCCGAGAGCTATCTCGGCGAAACCGTGACACAGGCCGTCATCACCGTGCCCGCCTATTTCAACGACGCCCAGCGTCAGGCAACCAAGGATGCAGGCCAGATCGCCGGCCTTGAAGTGCTGCGCATCATCAACGAGCCGACTGCGGCGGCGCTCGCCTATGGCCTCGACAAGGAAGACGGCAAGACCATCGCCGTCTACGACCTCGGCGGCGGCACCTTCGACGTCTCGATCCTCGAGATCGGTGACGGCGTGTTCGAGGTGAAGTCGACCAATGGCGACACCTTCCTCGGCGGTGAGGATTTCGACAACGCGATTGTCGAGTTCCTCGCGGATTCCTTCAAGAAGAAGGAGAGCATGGATCTCAAGACCGACAAGCTCGCCCTCCAGCGGCTCAAGGAAGCGGCGGAAAAGGCCAAGATCGAGCTGTCGAGCGCGGCGAGCACCGAGATCAACCTGCCCTTCATCACCGCGCGGATGGAAGGCGGCAGCACCACCCCGCTGCACCTCGTCGAAACGATCACCCGCGCGGACCTCGAAAAGATGGTCGACGGGCTGATCCAGCGCACGCTGGAGCCGTGCAAGAAGGCGCTGGCGGATGCGGGTATCAGCAAGGATCAGGTCGATGAGGTGATCCTCGTCGGCGGCATGACCCGGATGCCCAAGGTGCGCGAGGTGGTCGAACAGTTCTTCGGTGCCAAGCCGCACACCGGGGTCAACCCCGATGAAGTGGTGGCGATGGGCGCGGCGATCCAGGCGGGCGTGCTCCAGGGCGATGTCAAGGACGTGCTGCTGCTCGATGTCACTCCGCTGAGCCTCGGCATCGAGACGCTCGGCGGTGTGTTCACCCGCATGATCGACCGCAACACCACCATCCCGACCAAGAAGACCCAGACCTATTCGACCGCCGAGGACAATCAGAACGCGGTGACGATCAAGGTCTATCAGGGCGAGCGCGAGATGGCGGCGGACAACAAGCTGCTGGGCAATTTCGACCTCATCGGCATCCCCCCCGCCCCGCGCGGCGTGCCGCAGATCGAAGTGACCTTCGATATCGACGCCAACGGCATCGTCTCGGTCAGCGCCAAGGACAAGGGCACCGGCAAGGAGCAGACGATCAAGATCCAGGCCTCGGGCGGGCTTTCGGATGCGGACATCGACCAGATGGTCAAGGACGCAGAGAAGTTCGCCGAAGAGGACAAGAAGCGCCGGGCGGCTGCGGAAGCGCGCAATCAGGCCGACAGCCTCGTCCACGCCACCGAAAAGCAGCTCGAGGAGCATGGGGCGAAGGTCGACGCCGCAACAAAGTCAGATGTCGAAGCCGCGATCGCTGCGGTCAAGACCGCGCTCGAGGGCGGCGATCCGGATGACATCAATGCAAAGGCGCAGGCGCTTACCCAGGCGGCGATGAAGATGGGCCAGCAGATCTACGAAGCCCAGCAGGCTGCCGGGCCGGAAGGTGAAGCTGCGTCTGCCGAAGAGGCCCCGGGTGAGGACGTGGTCGACGCCGAGTTCTCCGAGGTCGACGAAGACAAGAAGGGCTGAGCGATCAACCTGATAGCCTCCTCGTCATCCCCGCGCAGGCGGGGATCCAGCTAGGCCACGCGCCACCCGGCATGTTGGCTGG
>Ga0208370_100066_pt1 | contig 37492 bp, 36 predicted proteins | sample Subbio12Jun_QV11_FD_184822 | JGI IMG/M metagenome (GOLD analysis project Ga0208370, IMG submission 184822) | Serpentinite rock and fluid subsurface biosphere microbial communities from McLaughlin Reserve, California, USA -CR12Jun_QV11 (SPAdes) | ecosystem: Environmental > Terrestrial > Deep...
GTCCTGCGGCAGCGAGGCAGGAGCCGAGCGCCGCGCGTGAGGGCAGGACGCCCGATCGCGCGGAAAGCAGGTGGCCCGATCCGCCGACAGGCTCGCCTTTGCGAGGGCCCGATCCGCCGACAGGCTCGCCACCCGGGCGCACCGCTCGGGCGCGGCACGGATCGAACCCGGCAGGCCATCGCCGCCTCAGCGGCGCGGCAGCAGCGGCAGCGGATCGACCGGGCGACCGGCGCGACGGATCTCGAAGTGCAGCATGTCGCGGCTGGTGCCGGTGCGGCCCAGTTCGGCGATCTGCTGGCCGGCGGCCACCGTGGCCCCCTCGGCGACCAGTCGCCGGCGGTTGTGGCCGTAGGCGGAGAGCCACTGGTCGTCGTGCTTGATGATGATGAGTTCGCCGAAGCCGACCAGCCCGGCGCCGGAATAGACCACCGTGCCGGCCGCCGTGGCACGCACCGGTTGGCCGGCGGTGCCGGCGATGGCGATGCCCTGCCGCGAGCGGTCGCCCTCGGCGAAGCGCGCCACCACCTGGCCCTCGGTCGGCCACAGCCATTGCCCGGGGCGGAAACCCGGCCCGCCGGCGGGAGCCTGCGCGGCTGGCGGCGCTTCGGCGACGGCGGGCGGAGGCGCGGCTTCGACGGGCGCTGGTGCCGGCCGTGTCGCCACCGGGGTGGCAGGCGCAGGTGCACCGACCGGGCCGCGCGGGATCGGCGGCGGGGTGGCCGGCTCGGGACGTGGGTCCGGGCGGGCCGGTTCGGGCGCACGGCCGGCCACCGTCGCCGGCGGACGCTGGCCGGCGGGCGGGGTGAGGCGCAGCAGTTGCCCGGGGCGGATGACGAAGGGCTCGGCGATGCCGTTCCAAGCCGCCAGCGCGCGCCAGTCGAGGTTGTTGCGGAAGGCGATGCCGTAGAGCGTGTCGCCGGCCTGCACCCGGTGCACGGCCACGCCCATCGCCGGCGCGGAGGGCGGCACGGCGCGGCCGGCCACGGGTGCGGGTTCCTCGCGCACCACCGTGGTGGTGGTCGCGCAGCCGCCCAGCAGCAGCGCCAGCAGGGCGAGGACGGGCAGGCGCGGGGGCATCATGACAGGCCCGGAAGCAGGGGGACGAACACCACGCCGCCGAGGTCCTCCTCGACGAGGCCTCCGTCGACCCGGCGCAGCCGCAGCAGCCGCTGGCTGCTGCCGGCGCCGACCGGCGCGACCAGGGTGCCGCCTTCGCCCAGCTGGTCCAGCAGGGCCGGTTCCAGCGCGGCACCGCCGGCGGTCACCATGATGGCGTCGAAGGGCGCGTGCTCGGCCCAGCCGAGGCGGCCGTCGTCGTGGCGCGAACGCACGTCGAGCCCCAGCTGGCGGAAGCGCCGCCGTGCATCGCGCAGCAGTTCCTCGATGCGCTCGACGGTGTGCACCTCGAGGCCGAGCGTGGCCAGCACCGCGGCCTGGTAGCCGCTGCCGGTGCCGATCTCCAGCACGCGCCTCGGCAGGCCGTGCTCGACCAGGGCTGCGGTCATCCGCGCCACCACCCAGGGCTGCGAGATGGTCTGGCCCCGCCCGATCGGTAGTGCGGTGTCCTCGTAGGCGCGGCTCGCCAGTGCCTCGTCGATGAACTGGTGCCGCGGCAGGGTGGCCATCGCCAGCAGAACCCGCTCGTCGGCGATGCCCTGCTCGCGCAGGCGCTGCACCAGCCGGTCGCGGGCGCGCTGGCCGGTCATGCCGAGGCCGCGCGCCGCCGGTTGCAGGGTGAGCCGGGCCGTCATGCGCGGTGCAGTCCCCGGGCCAGACCGTCGACCCAGCCCGCCACCGTCTCCAGCGCCTGGTAGCGGGTCAGGTCGACATGGATCGGGGTGATCGAAACGCAGCCGCGGCGGAGCGCGTCGAAATCGGTGCCGGGGCCGGCGTCCTGCTCGGGACCGGCCGGGCCGATCCACCACACCGGCCGCCCGCGCGGGTCGGTCTGCAGCAGGCAGGGTTCGGCGCGATGGCGGTGGCCGAGCCGGGTCACCTCGAAGCCGGCCACTTCGTCCCAGGGGCGGTCCGGCACGTTGACGTTGAGGATGGTGTCGGCCGGCAGCGGATCGGCCAGCAGCCGGGCGATCAGCTCGACCGCGACCCGGGCCGCGGTCTCGAAGTTCCGGCCCTGGTGGTCGACCGTGACGAGCGAGACGGCGATCGCCGGCAGGCCGAGGAAGCGCCCTTCCATGGCCGCCGCCACCGTGCCGGAGTAGATCACGTCGTCGCCGAGGTTGGCGGCGTTGTTGATGCCGGACACGACGATATCGGGCAGCACGTCGAGCAGGCCGGCGAGCGCCAGGTGCACGCAGTCGGTGGGCGTGCCGGCGACGCTGATGGTGCGCGGATCCAGCACCTTGGCGCGGATCGGGGCGTCGAGGGTGAGCGAATTGCTGGCCCCGCTGCGGTCGCGGTCGGGGGCCACCACGGTGACCTCGTGGCCGGCGGCCCGGAGGCCGGCGGCGAGGGCCTGGATGCCGGGCGCGTCGACGCCGTCATCGTTGCTGACCAGTACGCGCATGGAGACTCCGGGATCGGGAGGACCATGATAGCCAAAGCCGATGCCGGTCCGAAGACGTCGTCTTGCCTGACAAGGACTGCCGCCCGCGATGCGGCACCGACGGCCGCTGCGCTAGCCTTCCGCCATGCCTCCGGATCGCCGCCCCCGCCCGGCCGCCCCGCCCCCCGCTCCGGCCGGGGACGATGCCTTGTTGTTCCGCGAGGCGATCGGCCCGGTGCGTCGGATCGAGGCCGAGGCACCGGCCGCGCGGCCACCGAAGCCGCGGCCGGACACCCGCCGCCACGACGAGGACGAGGCCGAAGCCCTGCGCGAGTCGATGCGCCAGCCGCTGGACGCGCTGGCCTACGCCATGGGCGAGGTGCTGGAGTTCCGTCGCGACGAGCTGCCGCCGCAGACGCTGAAGCGCCTGAAACGCGGCGAGTTCGCAGTGCAGGACGAACTCGACCTGCACCGGATGCGCGTCGACGAGGCCGAGGCCGCGCTGCGGGTCTTCCTCGGCGAGGCGCGGCGCAGCCAGTTCCCCTGCGTGCGGCTGGTGCACGGCAAGGGCCTGCGCTCGGAGGCCGGCCCGGTGCTGAAGGCGCTGGTGGACCGCGTGCTGCGCCATCGCGGCGACGTGCTGGCCTTCGCATCCGCGCCGGCGGCGCAGGGCGGCACCGGCGCGACGCTGGTGCTGCTGCGCGGGCATTAATCGCCGCCGGATTCCCCGCACAGGCAGGCCAGCACGGCGGTGGCGTAGCTGCCCGCCGGCAGGCGGAAGCGCAGTTCCAGCGCGTCCGCCGCGGTCCACGCCCAGGCCAGGCCCTCGGCGCGGGCGCGCAGCGCCCGGCGCTCCTGCGCCAGCCCGGCGTCCTCAAGGCCCCGGCAGAGGTCCGGCTCGGCGGCGGCGACGGCCGCCTCGAGGGCCTGCGCCTCGCCAGCCGTGCGCAGCGCGCCGCGGCCCCACAGCGGCCCCGTCGGGTGCAGGTCGAAGGCGGCCACGCGCGCTTCGAGTTCGGGCGTCAGCGGCTCGGGGCCGAAGACGCTCTTGCGGCCGTCGAGCATGAACACCTCGCCGTCGATGGCGCGCGCCCAGCGGCCGTCGGCGACGCGGGCCTCGAGCACGCGGTTGAACAGCTCGGAGCGCGCGGCCGAAAGCAGCATCGAGCGGGTTTCGCGGCCCACTTTCGCCCCCGCGAACATGCGCCGCGCCTGCCCGACGTTGTCGCCAAAGCGACCGAAGCGCTGCACACCGAAGCGGTTGGGTACGCCGCAGCGGGCGATCGCCTGCAGGCGCGCCTCGACGGCGGCGCGCAGCCTGTCGTCCGGTGCGCTGCCCTCGGGGCCGCGCAGCTCGCGCAGGGTCAGGGTGAAGGCGTTGCCGGCGAGGCCGCCGCGCGGCAGCTTGCGCGCGTGACGCGTCGACTCCAGCACGCGCAGGCCCTCGTCCTCGAGTGCCTCGCGAGCGGGCGCATCGCGCCCGGGCAGGTGCACGGTGAAGCGCTGCCGCGTCACCGCCTGCTTGTCCTTCAGGCCGGCATAACCGATCGCCACCGGCGGCACGTCCGCCCAGCGGCACAGGCGCTGCACGACATCGGTCGTCGCGAGGCCGCGCTTCTCGATCCACAGCAGGAGGTGCTCGCCCTGCCCGCTCGCCGGCTCGGCGGCGATCTCCTCGACGACGAAATCCCAGGGCGTGGCCTTGACGCGCGCGGCGAACAGGGCCGGACCGAAGGGCGAGGCGCTCACGCCCGCTCCAGCAGCACCACCGCCATCGCCGCCAGGCCTTCCCCGCGGCCGGTGAAGCCGAGCTGCTCGGTGGTCGTGGCCTTCACCGAGACGGCATCGAGCTCGAGGCCGAGATCGGCGGCCAGGGTCTCGCGGATGGCCAGCGCATGCGGCCCGACCTTCGGGCGCTCGCCGACGACGGTCGTATCGACGTTGCCGACGCGCCAGCCGCGCTCGGCGGCGAGGGCCACGCAGTGCGCGAGGAAGCGCCGCGAATCGGCACCCTGCCAGCGCGGGTCGGAGGGCGGGAAATGCCGGCCGATGTCGCCCAAGGCAAGTGCACCGAGGATGGCGTCGCAGAGGGCGTGGATCAGCACGTCGCCGTCGGAGTGGGCGACGATGCCCTGCGTGTGCGGCACACGCACGCCGCCGAGCATGACGTGGTCGCCGGGGCCGAAGGCGTGGACATCGAAGCCCTGGCCGATGCGGATGCGCGTGCTGGTGGTGCTGGCCATGCGGGAACCTCAGGCGCGGCCGTCGCCCATGCGACGGAGGATGGATTCGGCGACGGCGAGGTCCGCCGGCGTGGTGATCTTCAGGTTGTCCTCGCTGCCCTCGACCAGCAGTGGCTTCAGGCCGAGGCGCTCGATGGCCATGGCCTCGTCGGTGGCGATGACACCCGCCCGCTCGGCCGATTCCAGCGCACGCAGCAGGCTGTCGCGGCGGAAGGCCTGCGGCGTCAGCGCCCGCCACATCGAGCCGCGCGGCACCGTGGCTTCGACGCGGCCGTCGTCGCCGGCCCGCTTCAGCGTGTCGCGTACCGGGGCGGCGAGCAGGGCACCGACCGGATCGGTCTTGAGCGCGGCGAACAGGCGCGAGAGGTCGAGCGACTTGACGCAGGGCCGGGCGGCGTCATGCACCAGCACCCAGCCCTCGGCCGGCACCGAGGCCGGCAGGGCGCGCAGGCCGGCCAGCACCGAGTCGGCGCGCTCGGCTCCACCGAGGCAGGTGAGTACCGGCTTGTTCTCCAACTCGCGCCAGCCGGGCCAGCGCGGGTCGTTCGCCGCCAGCACGACCATCGCGCCGCTCACCGCCGGGTGCGCCAGCAGGGCGCGCAGGGTGTGCTCAAGGACCGGGCGGCCGAGCAGGTCGAGGTACTGCTTCGGCAGCTCGCCGCCGAAGCGGCTGCCGCGGCCGGCGGCGGGGACGATGACCCAGGCCATGCGCCAAGGCCCTCAGCGGGGCGGATCGGCGACCGGAGCCGGCGCCACCGGCAGCGGTTCGACCACCCGGTAGAACACCTCGCCGGGCTTGATCATGCCGAGTTCGGCGCGGGCGCGGTCCTCGACGGCCGCCTCGCCGGACTTCAGCTCGGCGACATCCGCCGCCAGCGCCGCGTTGCGCTGGAGCAGCCGGGCATTCTCGGCCTGCTGGGCCTGGACACGGGCCTGCACCTCGGCCAGTTCGCGCCGGCCGCCCTCGCCGTGCTGCAATTCCCAGAGCAGGCCCGCGGCCAGCAGACCGAGCAGCAGGTGCGGCCACCAGTGGCGCAGGCGGGCCAAGTGCTTCGCGTCCTTCAGCCGGTCCGCCGGGCGAAGGCGGCCCGCCCGGCATAGCGTGCAGCCGGCCCGAGAGCCTCCTCGATGCGCAGCAGCTGGTTGTACTTGGCCACGCGGTCGGAGCGGCACAGCGAGCCGGTCTTGATCTGGCTGGCCGAGGTCGCCACCGCGAGGTCGGCGATGGTGGTGTCTTCGGTCTCGCCCGAACGGTGCGAGATCACCTGCGCGTAGCCCGCCGCCTCGGCCATGGCGATGGCCTCCAACGTCTCGGTCAGGGTGCCGATCTGGTTGACCTTGATCAGGATGGCGTTGGCCACGCCTTGCTCGATGCCTTCCTTCAGGATCTTCGGGTTGGTGACGAACAGGTCGTCGCCGACCAGTTGCACGCGCGCGCCAATGGATCGCGTGAGCTGCGCCCAGCCGTCCCAGTCGTGCTCGGACATGCCGTCCTCGATGCTGAGGATCGGGTACTGGCGCGACCAGTTGCCGAGGAACTCGACGAACTGCTCGGTGGAGAGGCGCTTGCCCTCGCCGACCAGGTTGTACTTGCCGTTCTCGAAGAACTCCGAGCTGGCGACGTCGAGGCCGAGCAGCACGTCCTCGCCGGCGCGGTAGCCGGCCTTGCCGATGGCTTCGAGGATCACCTCGATGGCCTCTTCGTTCGACTTGAGGTCCGGCGCGAAGCCGCCCTCGTCGCCCACCGCCGTGGAGAGACCTCGGCCCTTCAACACGCTTTTGAGCGCGTGGAAGATCTCGGTGCCGGCGCGCAGCGCCTCGCCGAAGCGGTCGAAGCCGACCGGCAGCACCATGAACTCCTGCATGTCGACGTTGTTGTCGGCATGCGCGCCACCGTTGATGATGTTCATCATCGGCACCGGCAGCACCGGCGTGCGATCACCGGCAAGGTGCTTCCACAGCGGCAGGCCGCGCGCGGCCGCTACCGCATGCGCCGCCGCCATCGACACGCCGAGCAGTGCGTTGGCACCGAGCGTGCCCTTGTTCTCGCTGCCGTCCAGCGCGATCAGCTTGCCGTCCAGTCCGGCCTGGTCGGCGGCGTCGAAGCCCGAAAGCGCCTGGGCAATCGTCGTGTTGACGTTGCCGACCGCCTTGGTCACGCCCTTGCCGAGGTAGCGGCTCCTGTCGCCGTCGCGCAGTTCCACCGCCTCCTTGGTACCGGTCGATGCCCCCGAGGGCACGGCGGCGCGGCCAACGTGGCCGCTGGACAGCGTGACCTCGGCTTCAAGCGTGGGGTTGCCACGGGAATCGAGGATCTCGCGGGCGTGGACGCGGGTGATGGCGGTGGTCATGGGGCGAGAAGGGAGTGGGGAGGAGGGAGGAAAGAGTGTGGAGGAGAGAGGAAAGAGTGGGGGCGGCTTGCGGCGGGATTCAGAGCAGCGAGGCATCGCGGGCGAGTGCGCGCTTGGCGACCTGATCGATCTCGACCAGGGTCTCCAGCAGGGCCTTCATCCTGCCGAGCGGCCAGGCGTTCGGGCCGTCGGAAAGGGCCTTCTCGGGGTCGGGATGGGTCTCGGCGAACAGGCCGGCGACACCCACGGCCACCGCGGCGCGCGCCAGCACCGGCACGAACTCGCGCTGGCCGCCGCTGCGACCGTCGAGGCCGCCGGGCTGCTGCACCGAGTGCGTGGCGTCGAACACCACCGGGCAGCCGGTGTCGCGCATCACCGCGAGGCTGCGCATGTCGGAGACGAGGTTGTTGTAGCCGAAGCTGACACCGCGCTCGCAGGCCATGATCCGGGTGTTGCCGGTGGCCAGCGCCTTGGCGGTGACGTGCTTCATCTCCCAGGGGCTCAAGAACTGGCCCTTCTTGATGTTGACCGGGCGGCCGGCGCTCGCGACCTTCTGGATGAAGTCGGTCTGCCGGCACAGGAAAGCGGGGGTCTGCAGCACGTCGACCACGCTCGCCACCTCGTCCATCGGCGTGTACTCGTGGACGTCGGTGAGCACCGGCACGCCGACTTGGCGCTTGACCTCGGCGAGCACCTTCAGCCCCTCCTCCATACCGGGGCCGCGGAAGCTGCCGGCCGAGGTGCGGTTGGCCTTGTCGAAGCTCGACTTGAAGATGAAGGGCATGCCGAGGCCGGCGGTGATCTCCTTCAGCCGGCCGGCGACCTCGATCTGCAACTCCATCGATTCGATCACGCAGGGGCCCGAGATGAGGAACAGGGGCTGGTCGAGGCCGACCTTGAATCCGCAGAGGTCCATCAGGAGGCTTCCTTCAGCAGTTTGCCACCGGCCTGTGCCTTGAACTCGCGGGCGGCGCGGATGAAGCCGACGAACAGCGGGTGGCCGTCGCGCGGCGTCGAGGTGAACTCGGGGTGGGCCTGGCAGGCCAGGAACCACGGATGCTCGGACTGCGGCAGCTCGACCATCTCCACCAGCAGGTCGTCCATCGACTTGGCGGCGATGACGAGGCCAGCGTCCTCCAGCTGGGTGCGGTAGCGGTTGTTGAACTCGTAGCGGTGGCGGTGGCGCTCGCCGACCACGTCCCGGCCGTACAGGCGGTGCGCCAGCGTGCCCGGCTTGATGCGCTGCTCCTGCAGGCCAAGGCGCATGGTGCCGCCCTTGTCGCTGCGCTCGTCGCGCTTCTCGACCTCGCCGGTGGCGGTGCGCCATTCGGTGATCAGGCCGATCACCGGATGCTCGGCCCTGCGGTCGTTCTCGGTGGTGTTGGCGCCGGCGAGGCCGGCCTTGTGGCGGGCCACGTCGACCACGGCCGCTTGCATGCCGTAGCAGATGCCGAAGTAGGGGATGCGGTTCTCGCGGGCATGCCGGGCGGTGGCCACCTTGCCCTCGAAGCCGCGGTCGCCGAAGCCGCCGGGCACGAGGATGGCATCGACCCCGGCCAGCACGGCAACGCCGTCCCGCTCGACCTGCTCGGATTCCAGCCAGCGCAGCTTGACCTTGGTGCGCTGGCGCAGGCCGCCGTGCTTCAGGGCCTCGGCCAGCGACTTGTAGGCGTCCTGGTGGTCGACGTACTTGCCGACGATGGCCACGGTGACCTCGTCGACCGGATGCTCCATCGCGTCGACCACGGCGTTCCATTCCGAGAGGTCGGCCGGCCTGACCCTGGCCTCGAGGCGCAGGCGATCGACCACGATCTCATCGAGACCCTGCCGGTGCAGCCAGCCGGGGATCTTGTAGATGTTGTCGAGGTCGATGGCCGAGATGACGGCGTTCTCCGGCACGTTGGTGAACAGCGCGATCTTGCGCCGCTCGCTGTCCGGCAGCGGTTGCTCGGAGCGGCACAGCAGCACGTCGGGCTGGATGCCGATCGAGCGCAGCTCCTTCACCGAGTGCTGGGTGGGCTTGGTCTTGAGCTCCCCCGCCGCCGCGATGTAGGGCACCAGCGTCAGGTGCATGAAGATCGCCTGCCCCGGACCGCGCTCGGTGCGGATCTGGCGGATGGCTTCCAGGAAGGGCAGCGATTCGATGTCGCCGACGGTGCCGCCGATCTCGACGAGGGCGACGTCGAAGCCCTCGGTCGCGGCGTCGATGCAACGCTTGATCTCGTCGGTGATGTGCGGGATGACCTGCACCGTCGCGCCGAGGTAGTCGCCGCGGCGCTCCTTGCGGATCACCTCCTCGTAGATGCGGCCGGTGGTGACCGAGTTCTTCCGCGTCAGCCGGGTGCGGATGAAGCGCTCGTAGTGGCCGAGGTCGAGGTCGGTCTCGGCGCCGTCGTCGGTGACGTAGACCTCGCCGTGCTGGAACGGGCTCATGGTGCCCGGGTCGACGTTGATGTAGGGGTCCAGCTTCATCATCGTCACGCGCAGGCCGCGTGCTTCGAGGATGGCCGCGAGCGAAGCCGCCGCGATGCCCTTGCCAAGCGAGGACACCACGCCGCCGGTCACGAAGATCAGGGGAGTCATGGGAAAGCTGCCGCGTGAAAGCCGTATTCTACCGGCTGCCGCGCTGCCACGCGACCGCCCCACCCGAGACCTCCCACGCATGAGCTCCCGCTACAACGCCGCCGACATCGAAGTCCTCTCCGGCCTCGACCCGGTCAAGCGCCGCCCCGGCATGTACACCGACACCACGCGCCCGAACCACCTGGCGCAGGAGGTGATCGACAACGCCGTCGACGAGGCCCTGGCCGGACACGCCAAGACGGTCGAGGTGACGCTCTGGGCCGACGGTAGCTGCGAGGTCAACGACGACGGCCGCGGCATGCCGGTGGACATCCACCCGGAGGAGAAGATCCCCGGCGTCGAGCTGATCCTCACGCGCCTGCATGCGGGCGGCAAGTTCAACAACAAGAACTACGCCTTCTCCGGCGGCCTGCACGGCGTCGGCGTCTCGGTGGTCAATGCCCTGTCCACCAAGGTGATCGTGCAGATCCGCCGCGAGGGCAGCGAGTACCGGATGGAGTTCCGCGACGGCGAACGCTTCTCGCCGCTGGAGACCATCGGCACGGTCGCCAGGCGCAATACGGGCACGCGGGTGCGCTTCTGGGCCGACCCGAAGTACTTCGACACGCCGAAGTACAACCTCCGCCACCTGCGCCACCTGCTGCGCGCCAAGGCGGTGCTCTGCCCGGGGCTGAAGGTCACGCTGTACGACGAGGCCAGCGCCGAGCGCAACGAGTGGTGCTACGAGGACGGCCTGCGCGATTACCTGAAAGGCGAGCTCGCCGCCCGCGGCGGCGAGCCGGACTGGCTGCCGGCCGAGCTGTTCGTCGGCAAGTTGGCGAAGGACGGCGAGATCGCCGAGTGGGCGTTGGCCTGGGTGGGCGAAGGCGAAACCCCGCAGGAAAGCTACGTCAACCTGATCCCGACGGCGCAGCACGGCACCCACGTCAACGGCCTGCGCTCCGGCATCACCGATGCTCTTCGGGAATTTTGCGATTTCCGCAACCTGCTGCCGCGCGGCGTCAAGCTCGCGCCGGAAGACGTCTGGGACCGCGCCAGCTTCATCCTGTCCCTGAAGATGGGCGACCCGCAGTTCAGCGGCCAGACCAAGGAGCGCCTGTCCTCGCGGCAGGCCGCGGCCTTCGTCGAGGGCGCCGCGCACGACGCCTTCTCGCTGTGGCTGAACCAGCACGTCGAGCAGGGCGAGGCCATCGCGCAACTGGCGATCGCCCGCGCGCAGGCCCGCCTCAAGACCGAGAAGCAGATCGTCCGCAAGAAGATCACGCAGGGGCCCGCCCTGCCCGGCAAGCTCGCCGACTGCATCCTGCAGGACCTCGGCCGCACGGAACTCTTCCTGGTCGAAGGCGACTCGGCCGGCGGGAGTGCCAAGCAGGCACGCGACAAGGACTTCCAGGCCATCCTGCCCCTGCGCGGCAAGATCCTGAACACCTGGGAGGTCGAAAGCGGCTCGGTGCTGGGCTCGCAGGAAGTGCACGACCTCGCGGTGGCCATCGGCTGCGATCCCGGCCACGACAACATCGACGGGCTGCGCTACGGCAAGGTCATCATCCTCGCCGACGCCGACTCCGATGGCCTGCACATCGCCACCCTGCTCTCGGCCCTGTTCCTCAAGCATTTCCCGGCCCTGGTGCGCGCCGGCCATGTCTTCGTGGCGATGCCGCCGCTGTTCCGCGTCGATGTCGGCAAGCAGGTGTTCTACGCGCTCGACGAGGAGGAGAAGCGCCTGCTGCTGGAGAAGATCGAGCGCGAGAAGATCCGCGGCCAGGTGACGGTCACGCGCTTCAAGGGCTTGGGCGAGATGAACCCCTCGCAGCTGCGCGAATCCACCATCCACCCGGACACCCGGCGGCTGGTGCAGCTGACGGTGGAGGATGCGGCCGAGACCGGCGCGCTGATGGACATGCTGCTCAGCAAGAAGCGCGCGGGCGACCGCAAGAGCTGGCTGGAGACCAAGGGCGACCTCGCCTCGCTGGAGGTCTGAGGTCCGCGGGCGGTTACGCCTTCAGAGCGCGGATTCGGCGCGCGAGAAGGCCCACATGACGACGGCCACGAAGCCGGCGATGGCGAGGCGGGCGAAGGACAGTCCAGGGGTCATGGCAAGCTCCGTGCACCGGGGCCACCCCCGGTTAACGGCACTTTTACACACTCGGATGACGTTGGCTTGACGGCCCCGCCCGGCCATGCTGGGGATTCACCCGCGATTCAAACGCCGCGAGCAGGGAGCCCAGCAGGGCCTGCAGGGGCGCGGCCCGCTCCGGCTCGAAGGACCCCGCCGGTTCGCGCATGTAGGCACGCTGCGCGGTCTCCATCTGCACGGCCTCGACGCCGGCCTCCGGCCGTCCGTAGTGGCGGGTGATGTAGCCGCCCTTGAAGCGGCCGTTCACCACCCAGGAGAACCGCGTCTGCGCCGCCAGCCCCTCGACCAGCCGGGTCGCGGTCGCCGGGCTGCAACTGCTTCCGTCGGCGGTGCCGAGGTTGAGCTCCGGCAACTCGCCCTCGAACAGCCAGGGCAGGCGCGAGGCGATCGAATGCCCGTCCCAGAGCAGCACCCGGCCGTGGCGGGCGACGAGCCGGGCCAGTTCGCCGGCGAGGGCATCGTGGTAGGGCCGCCACCAGCGCTCGACGCGATCGGCCACTTCCGCGGCGTCCGGGGCCTGCCCCTCGCGGTAGACCGGCCCACCGTCGAAGCGCACGAGCGGGCACAGGCCGGTGGTGTTGCGGCCCGGATAGAGCGAACGATCGTCGGGCGGGCGGTTCAGGTCGATGACGTAGCGCGAGTGGCTCGGCACGATCAGGGAGGCGTCGAGCGCCTCGGCGATCGGCCCGTAGAGCGCCGCCATCCACCAGTCGGTGTCGGGCACGGCGCGGGCCTCGGGCGTCATCCGCGCGGCGAGCTCGGGCGGGATGGAGCGACCATCGTGCGGCAGGCTGATCAGCAGCGGGGCGTTGCCGCGGCGGAGGGTGAGGTCAGCCATCAGCCGAAGCGCTCCGGGCGGTAGGGGGCGGGATCGAGCAAGGGCGGGCGTCCGGTCACGAGATCGGCGATCAGCTGGGCGCTGGCCGCCGACATCGACACGCCCATCATGCCGTGGCCGGCCGCCACCCACAGGCCCGGAGCGCCGGGCACCGGGCCGAGCAGGGGCAGGTCGTCCCAGGTCATCGGCCGCCAGCCGTACCACTCCTCCCGCCGGGCCGGGCCGACCGGCTCCCGCAGGTACTCGGCGGCGCCGCGCTCCAACGCGTCGAGGCGGGTGCGGTTGAGGTGGGGGTCGTAGCCGGCGAATTCCATGGTGCTGCCGAGCCGGTAGCCGTCGGCCCAGGTCGTGACGCAGACCGCCCGGTCCTTCAGCACCAGCGGCCGGCGCGGCGGCCGCGACGGGCGGTCGTAGGTGATGGAGTAGCCCTTGCCGGGCTGGATCGGCCAACGCCGGCCCAGCCGGGCCGCCATCCGCGCCGTCCAGGGCCCGGTGGCGAGCAGCAGCCGCCGAGCCTCGTGGCAGCGGCCATCGGCCAGCCGGACCCGCCAGCCGGCCGCCACCGGCGCGAGCTCGACCACTTCGGCGTCCTCCTCGATGCAGGCACCATCGGCGCGGGCGACCCGGGCCAGTTCGGCGCAATAGCGTTCCGGCCGCAGCTGGCCGTCGCCGGGGAAGAACAGGCCGCCGGCCAGGCCGGGGCGGAGTGCCGGCTCGACCGCCTGCAGGGCCTCGGCGTCGAGGGGCTCGACGACGATGCCGTGCTCGGCCAACAGGGCGTGGTGGGCGATGCCGCGGGCCAGCACGGCCGGGTCGCGGTAGGCGTAGAGCAGGCCCTCGCGGACGTACCCGCAGTCCAGCCCGCGTTCGCGCACCAGCGCCTCGAGCAGCTCCTGCGAAGCCTTGAGCAGCGCCGCCTTGGGCGCGACGGCGGTGCGGAACAACGCCGGGTCGCAACGCCGGGCGAAGCGCAGCAGCCAGGACCAGAGCGCCGGATCGAAGCGCGGCCGCACGTAGAACGGCGCGTCCGGGGCCAGCATCCAGCGCAGGGCCGTGCGAACCATGCCGGGCGCGGCCAGCGGCAGGGCGTGCGAGGGCGTGAGCGTGCCGCAGTTGCCGCGGCTGGTCTCGCCGCCGATCCGGCCGCGTTCGAGCAGCCGGACCGCCACGCCGCGCGCCTGCAGAGCCTGCGCGCAGGCGAGGCCGATGACCCCGCCGCCGAGCACCAGCACCTCGTCCGCCGCCGCCATCCGCCATCCTTCCGCCTGAACCGGGGAAGCGAGTGTAGCCGCCCCGCTCGCAGGCACAAGGTGTTCAGGCCGCCGCCGGAAGCCGCAGGGGCGGCCAGCGTCCGTAGGTGCCGGCGCGCCAGAGCCATTCCAGCGGCCCGATGCTGAAGCGCGCGAACCACCAGTGGGCGAACAGCACCTGCAGGGCGAACACCAGCAGCACGAAACCCACCTGCCCGGCCCGCCCGAGTTCGCCAGCCAGGCCGAGGCCGTAGCCGTAGAACACGAAGCTGGCGACCAGCGACTGCATGAGGTACAGCGTCAGGGCCATGCGCCCGGCCGGGGCCAGCAGCCCGAGCAGGCGACCACCGGCGGCGGTACCGGCGAGCAGGATGAAGATCGCGAGGTAGGCGAGGCCGAGCGGCAGGCTGCCGGCGGCCATCCAGGCCTGGGCGAAGGTGGCCTCGACGAACCCATCGACGGGATCGAAGCGGGTGCCGAAGGACAGGCTGGCCGCGACCCCGGCGGCCCCCAGCAGGCTGCCCGCCACGGCCAGGACCACGAAGAACCGGCGGTGCGCGGCCGGATCGCGCAGGCGACCGGAATCGACCAGCCAGCGCCCGACCAGGAACACGCCGAGGATCATCGGCAGCTGGTACACGAGGGCAGCCGTCACGAGCTCGCGGTAATCGGCGATGCGCTGGCGGGTGACTGCGGCGAAATCACCACCGGCATAGACCCCCGCCGCGGCCTCGACGCGGGCGGCGAAGGCCGCGAGATCGGCCTGCACCTCCACCAGCACCGACTCCGGGGCCAGTTGCATGGCCAGGCCGGACAAGGCCCAGAGGCCGACGATCGCGGAATACAGCAGCGCCCCCAACAGGCCGGCCGCCGCGCCGCGCAGGGCACCGAACAGCAGCAGGCCGAGGGCGGCGAGGGCGTAGGCGAGCAGGATGTCGCCGGGCCAGAGCAGGACGATGTGCAGCAGGCCGAAGCCGGCGAGCAGGAGCAAACGCCGCAGGTAGACCGCCATGAACGGCCGGCCGGCCGCGACGGCGCGCTCGCGCATCAGCGCGAAACCCATGCCGAACAGCAGGGCGAACAGGACCCAGAACTTGCCCTGCGCGAAGACGAGGACGAGCCACGCCGCCGCCGCGTCCAGCCCCTCGCCCGCCGCGATGCCGGTGGAATAGGCCAGCAACGGCCGGGCGAAGAAGTCGATGTTCATCAGGAACACGCCGAGCAGCGCGAAGCCGCGCAGCATGTCCATGATCGCGATGCGTCCGGCCACCGGCACCGGCCCACCCTGCTCCTGCATTGCCGTCCTCCTCCATGTCCGGATGCCCCGCAGCCTACGGGGCGACGGGGCATGCTGGCCAGCGCCCGGCGGAGGGTTCAGTGCTGCACGCCGCCCTCGCCGTGGACGTGGCCGTGGTCGCGCTCCTCGGCCGTGGCCTCGCGCACCTCCAGCACCTCGACGTCGAACACCAGGGTCTTGCCGGCCATCGGGTGGTTGAGGTCGACGTCGACCACCGAGAGGCCGATCTTCTCGACGGTGACCGGCCGCGGCCCCATCTGGGTCGGCACCACCACGGTGGCACCAACCTGCAGGCGGTGGTCCTTGAAGTGCTTGCGCGGGATGCGCTGCACGAGGCCCGGGCGGCGCTCGCCGTAGGCCTTGCCGGGTGCCACGGTGACCTCGAAGCGGTCGCCGGCGGCGCGGCCGAGCAGGGCCTCCTCGAGGCCGGGGATGAGGGCCTGGTGGCCGATCAGCACGGCGAGCGGCTCGCGCCCGCGCGAGCTTTCGATGGCCTCGCCACCCGCCTCCGAGACGCTGTAGTGGAGGCGGACGACGTGGTGGTTGGCGATGTTCATGGGGATCCGGATGGCTCGGGGGCGCTGGTCGCCAGCGCCGGGGATGCGGCAGACTCGGCGGCCATGAACGGCCGCGATGCCTTGCCCCGCCATTATCCCGCCCGCCCGGCGCCGGCGCCATGCCGGCCGGCCCTGGCCCTGCTGGCCGCCGCCCTGCTCGCCGCCTGCGCCTCGCCCCCGCGGCCGCCGCCGGTGGCGGCCGGGCCGGCCTCGGAACCGCTGCCGCTGCGCGGCTACAGCCCGCGCCAGCCGCGTCCGCTCGACCTGCGCAGCGACGACGTGCTGATGCAGGCCGTCGGGCTGATCGGCACCCGCTACCGCTTCGGCGGCAGCCGGCCGGAAACCGGCTTCGACTGCTCGGGCTTCACCTCCTGGGTGTTCGCCGAGGCCGCCGGCATCCAACTGCCGCGCACCGCCCGCGAGCAGTTCGAGGCGGCCGGGCCGGCGGTGCCGCGCGGGGCGCTGCAGGCCGGCGACCTCGTCTTCTTCGAGCAATCGCGGCGCGGCATCGACCACGTCGGCATCTACGTCGGCGAAGGCCGCTTCGTCCATGCGCCGAGCCGCGGCGGGCGGGTCCGCATCGACTCGCTCTCGCTGCCGCACTGGCAACGCAGCTTCGAAGGCGCGCGCCGGCCACTGGCCGACGACGGCCGCTGAAATCGCCCGGCCTATTCCGGGCGCCGCCACAGCCAGGTGGCAACCACCGCCATGCAGGCGATGCCCGTGGCGGCCATCCAGAGCTTTGGTGCGGTCAGCAGCATCAGCACCGCGCACAGGCCCATGGTGCCGAGGGCGGCGCGCTTGGCCGGCCGGCTGACCGCGCCGCGGGCCTGCCAGTCGCGCACCATCGGGCCGAACAGCCGGTGCGCCAGCAACCAGGCATGCAGACGGCGCGAACCGCGGGCCGCCGCCCAGGCCGCGACCAGCACGAAGGGCGTGGTCGGCAGGCCGGGCAGGACGACACCCAGCAGGCCAAGGCCCAACGCCGCGTAGGCGAGGGCGATCCACAGCCCCCGGCGCAGGTCGATCCACATGGCGTGGAGCATACTTGACCGGCGTCATGCCCCGGCACGCCGGATGCCGCAATCTGGCCGCATCCACACGGGAGACCCGCCATGTCGAACCACCCACCACGCCACCTCGTCGTCGCCACCGACTTCAGCCCCGCCGCCGATGCCGCGCTGGCCCGCGCCGGCACCCTGGCGCAGCGGCTCGGAGCCGCCCTGAGCCTGCTGCACGTGGTCGAACCCCTGCCGGTGATGTCGGCCTGGGGCGACCCCGGGGCCGGGGCCTGGCTCGGGCTGGAGGCCCTGCAGCGCGCGGGTGAGTCCGAGCTGGCCCGGCAACTGGCCCGGCATGCCGGCACGCCGGCGGCCGCGGCGGTGGCGACCTGCCGGGTCGGCCTGCCACGCCGCGACCTCGGACGGCTGGCGCAGGAACTGGGGGGCGACCTGCTGGTCATCGGTGCGCGCAACGAACGCCGGATCGGCGACCGCCTGCTCGGCAGCACCGCGCAGGCCGCCGTCCACCACGTCCCTCTGCCGGTGCTGGTGCTGCGCCGGCCGGCCGCCTCGCCCTGGACGCGGGTGCTGGCGGCCAGCGACGGCTCGCCGGGCGCCACGGCCGCCATCGCGCTGGCCGAGGGTCTGGCCGACTGGGGCGAGGCCCACCTGCTGCGGGTCCATCCGCCGCTGCCGGAGGCCACCCTCGCCCTGATGCAACCGGCCCAGACCCAGCTCGAGACCCTGGTGCAGGGCCTGGAACGCGATGCCATCGCCCGCGCCGAAGCCGAGGCGCAAGCGCACCCGCGCTGGCAGGCCGCGTTCCGCCGCGGCGCGGTCATCGACACCGTGCTGGGCGAGATCGAACGCCGCACCATCGATCTCGTGGCACTCGGCACGCGGGGCCACGGCCCGGTGCTGGGCAGCCTGCTCGGCAGCCTCGGCCAGGCGGTGCTGTCGCGGGCCGGCTGCGACGTGCTGCTGGTGCCCCAACCCGCCGCGACCTGAACCGGGGCCAAGCGGTGCTGGCGTCCGCGCCCTGCATCGCGTAGGGTGCGCAGCGTCTCGGTGCCGGGCGATCCATGGTCCCCACGCCGGCCGCGCGCCTCGGCTTCAAGCCGTCGCCGCGGCCCTTCCGCCCGCCCAAGGGCACCGCCAGCGGTTCGTCCGCCCCCTCTCGCAGCGCGGTTCCAGGGAGCGCTCCGGGTTTTTCCGCTTTTGGAGTGTTCCCCCATGAATTTCGAAACCCTCGGGCTCGCGCCCGCGCTCTGCCGTGCCCTCGACGGCCTCGGCTTCACCACGCCCACGCCGATCCAGGCCCAGGCCATCCCGGCCGCCCTCGAAGGCCGCGACCTGCTGGCCGGCGCGCAGACCGGCACCGGCAAGACCGCCGCCTTCGGCCTGCCGCTGCTGCAGAAGCTCAGCGGCGGCGAGCGCGGCCGCAACCCGCGCGCCCTGATCCTCGCCCCCACCCGCGAACTCGCCCAGCAGGTGCACGACAACCTGCGCGACTACGCCCGGCACCTGTCGCTGCGGATGGCCGTGGTCTACGGCGGCGTCTCGCTGGTCAACCAGGCCAACACCCTGCGCCGCGGCGTCGACATCATCGTCGCCTGCCCGGGCCGCCTGATCGACCACATGCAGCAGCGCAACGTCGACCTTCGCGAAGTGCAGGTGCTGGTGCTCGACGAGGCCGACCGCATGCTCGACATCGGCTTCCTGCCGGCCATCCGCCGCATCCTCGCGATGGTGCCGAAGCAGCGCCAGACCATGCTGTTCTCGGCCACCTTCGACAAGGCCATCCGCGAGATCGCCCGTGAAGCCCTGCGCGAGCCGCAGGAGATCCAGGTCACGCCGCCGAACGCGGTCGCGGCGATGGTCACCCACCGCGTGCACCCGGTGCGCGACACGCAGAAGCGCGAAGTGCTGCTGAAGCTGCTCTCGACGCACTACCAGGACCAGACCCTGGTGTTCGCCAAGACCAAGCACGGCTCGGACCGCCTCGCCAAGCAGATCACCGCCGCCGGCATCCGCGCCGAGGCCATCCACGGCAACAAGTCGCAGAACGCCCGCCTGCGCGCGCTGGCCGACTTCAAGAGCGGCGCCGTGCGCGTGCTGGTGGCGACCGACATCGCCGCCCGCGGCCTCGACATCCCGGCCCTGCCGCGGGTCATCAACTTCGAGTTGCCGATGGTCCCCGAGGACTACGTGCACCGCATCGGCCGCACCGGCCGCGCCGGCTGCACCGGCGAGGCCATCTCGCTGGTGGCCAAGGACGAGGCCAAGCTGCTGCGCCAGGTGCAGCGCATCCTGAAGGATCCGCTGGACGTGCATGGCCTCGACGGCTTCCCGCCGGACTGGAGCTACCGCGAGGGCAACGACATCAACGACGATTCCACCGCCGGCCAGCAACGCACGCGCCGCCCGGACGGTCCGCGTCCGCCGCGCCGCGACGGCCACGCCCACGGCCCGCGCCGCGACGGCGGCCGCCCGCAGGCCCACGCCGGAGGCCCGCGTCGTGGCGGCGGCAACGGTGGCGGTGGCCAGCAGCGCCAGGGCGGCCAGCGTCGGGACGGTACGCGTCCGGCCTGAAAGGTTGGAGGGGCCTCGTGCGACGCATCGTGATCGAACGACCGGGTGGCTACGAGGCGCTGCGCCTCGTCGAATCGCCCGATCCGACGCCGAAACCGGGTGAGGTCCGCCTGCGCGTCGAGGCCTGCGGCGTCAACTACGCCGACGGCATCGTCCGCATGGGCCTGTACGAGAGCGCCAAGCGCCTGCACGGCTACCCGATCACGCCCGGCTTCGAGGTGGCGGGCGTGGTCGATGCGGTGGGCGAGGACGTCGAGGGCTGGCGTGTCGGCGACCGCGCCATCGGGGTCACCCTGTTCGGCGGCTACGCCAGCGCGATCTGCCTGCCGGTGGAGCGGGTGTTCGCCACGCCGCCGGGGCTTTCGAGCGAACAGGCCGCGGCGATCCCGACGGTGTTCCTGACTGCATGGTTCCTGGCGCACCGGCAGGTGCATCCCCGCCCCGGCGAGCGCTGGCTGGTGCATTCCGCCGCCGGCGGGGTCGGTGGGGCCCTGCTGCAGCTCGCCCGGCTGGCGGGTGTCGAGGCCACCGGCGTGGTCGGCGCGACGCACAAGGTGGAAGCCGCGCGCGCCCTCGGCGCGGCGCAGGTGATCGACAAGTCGGCCACCGACTGGGTGGCCGCGGCGAAGGGCATCGCCCCCGGCGGCTTCCACGCCGTGTTCGACGCCAACGGCGTCTCGACCCTGCGCGACAGCTTCGACCTGCTGGCGCCGATGGGCAAGCTGGTGGTCTATGGCTTCGCCTCGATGCTGCCGAAGGACGGGCGGCTGAACTGGCCGAAGCTGACCTGGGACTGGTGGCGCACGCCGCGCTTCAACCCGCTGGCGATGACCACGAGCAACCGCAGCGTGCTGGCCGCCAACCTGAGCTTCCTCTCGGCCGAGGCGCCGCTGCTGCGGCGCGGCATGCTCTGGCTGCTGGAGCGCTTCGCCGACGGGCGCCTCGCCGCACCGCCGATCGAGGTCTTCGCGCTGGAGCGGGCCGCCGATGCGCAACGCCGGATCGAATCCGGGCAGAGTACGGGCAAACTGGTGCTGCGGCCCTGAGCCCGCGCCTCCCCGGGAACCGACACCGCGACCATGGCCGACAATCCGATCTTCAGCCTCTTCCTGCCCCTCGCCCTCGGCATCGTCATGATCGGCCTCGGCCTGCACCTGACGCTGGCCGACTTCCGGCGCGTGCTGACCGCACCGCGGGCGGTGGTGGTGGCGCTCGGCACCCAGACCGTGCTGCTGCCACCGCTGGCCTTCGCGCTCGCCATCGGCTTCGAACTGCCGCCGGAGCTCGGCCTCGGCCTCGTGGTGCTGGCCGCCTCGCCGGGCGGCGTCACCGCCAACCTGTTCTCGCACCTCGCCCGCGGCGACGTGGCGCTCAACATCAGCCTGACCGCCATCAACAGCCTGCTGGCCCTCGTCACCCTGCCGATCTGGGTGGCGCTCGGCCTCGCCTGGCTGATGGCGAGCGACCAGGCCGTGCCGCCGCCGACCCGGAAGATCATCGAGGTCGGCGTGCTGGTGGTGGTGCCGGTGCTGATCGGCATGGGCCTGCGCGCCTGGCGGCCGCTGCTCGCGCAGAAGCTCGACAAGCCGGTGCGGATCGCCTCGACCCTGTTCCTCGCCCTGCTGATCGGCGCGGCGGTGGTGCTGGAATACGAGACGCTCGCCACCTATGCCGCCGTGGTCGGTGCCGCGGTGCTGCTGTTCAACCTCGCCAGCCTGCTGGCCGGTTACGCGGTGGCGCGGGCCGTGCGCCTGGGCGTGCCGCAGGCCACCGCCATCGCCTTCGAGATCGGCATCCACAACGGCACGCTGGCGATCTTCGTCGCCCTGCACGTGCTGCAGATGGCCGGGGCCGCGGTGGCACCGGCCATCTACTCGCTGCTGATGTACGTGACCGGGGCGCTGTTCGCGTGGTGGGTGCTGAAGCGCGCCCTGCCGCGCGCCGCGGCCGTCGCCTGACTCAGAAGGGCCGCAGGTAGACCAGCACCAGGATGCCGAGCAGCAGGACCACCGGCACCTCGTTGAACCAGCGCAGCCAGGTGGCCGGGCGCGGCGGCGCGCCGGCCTCGATGGCCTTCAGCATCCGCCCGGCCCAGACGAAGTGACCGAGCATCAGCAGCACCAGCAGGAACTTGGCGTGCATCCAGCCGCTGCCCGCGGTGACGTGCGGCCACAGCAGCGGGTCGACCAGGCGGCCGGCCCAGAGCAGCAGGCCGAGCAGGAACAGGAAGCCGAACAGGATGTGGCCGAAGCGGTACAGCCGCCGCCCCATCAGCACGAGGCGGGCGCGGGTGACGGCTTCGCCCCCCACCTCGGCGAGGTTGACGAGGATCCGCGGCAGGTAGAACACCGCCGCCATCCAGGCGATCGCCAGCAGGACGTGCAGCAGCTTGGTCCAGAGGTAGACGCTGCCAAGGCTCGATTCCATCTTCGGGCTCCGTGCGGAAAGGGACGCCAGCATGCCATGCCGCCCGTGCTGCCATGCACCATGACCGCAAGGTGACGGCGCGCTACCCTCGCGCCATGGATCCTGCCAGCACCCGGCTCGCCTGCCCGCACTGCCTCACGGTGAACCGCGTGCCCGACGGCCGGCTGGGCGAGGACCCGGCCTGCGGCCGCTGCGGCAAGGCTCTGTTCACCGGCCTGCCGATCGCGCTCACCCGCGGCAATGCCGCGGCCCTGCTGCTCAAGTCCGAACTGCCGGTGGTAATCGACGCCTGGGCCGGCTGGTGCGCGCCCTGCCGTGGTTTCGCGCCGGTGTTCGCCGCCGCCTGCCAGCGGCTGGAGCCGCAGTTCCGCTTCCTCAAGCTCGACACCGAGGCCGAGCCGCAACTCGCCGCCGAGTTCCGCATCCAGAGCCTGCCGACCCTGATCGCCTGGCAGGGCGGCCGCGACGGCGGCCACGAAGTGGCGCGCACCAGCGGCGCGCTGCCGCTGCCGCGCTTCATGCAGTGGCTGGCGGAAAGCTACGGGCTGGCGTGAGCCGGCAGAACGGCAAGCGGGCGGGCTAGAATCGCCACCCGCTCCACCGGCTTCCCGCGTCCCGATGTCCATCGCCGCCCGTCCCGCCTTCCACGGCTTCGAGCAGATCCCGCTGCACGAGTACGCCGAGCGCGCCTACCTCGACTACTCGATGTACGTGGTGCTCGACCGCGCCCTGCCCTTCCTCGGCGATGGGCTGAAGCCCGTGCAGCGGCGGATCATCTACGCCATGAGCGAGCTCGGGCTGAACGCCGGGGCCAAGCCGAAGAAGTCGGCGCGCACCGTGGGTGATGTCATCGGCAAGTTCCATCCGCACGGCGATTCGGCCTGCTACGAGGCCCTGGTGCTGATGGCCCAGCCCTTCAGCTACCGCTACCCGCTGATCGAGGGCCAGGGCAACTTCGGCTCGCCGGACGACCCGAAGAGCTTCGCGGCGATGCGTTACACCGAGTCGAAGCTGACGCCGATCGCCGAGGTGCTGCTCGGGGAACTCGGGCAAGGCACGGTCGAGTGGTCGCCCAATTTCGATGGCACTCTGGAAGAACCGTCGTGGCTGCCGGCGCGGCTACCGCACCTGCTGCTCAACGGCACCACCGGCATCGCCGTCGGCATGGCCACCGACGTGCCGCCGCACAACTTGAATGAAGTCGTCAGCGCCTGCGTGCGCCTGCTGGACGATCCCGAGGCCAGCACGCGAGACCTCTGCGAGCACATCCGCGGCCCGGACTACCCGACCGCCGCCGAGATCATCACGCCGGCCGACGATCTGCTGAAGATGTACGAGAGCGGCAACGGCAGCGTCCGCGCCCGCGCCACGTACACCAAGGAAGGCCAGAACATCGTCGTGACGGCCCTGCCCTACCAGGTCTCGCCCTCGAAGATCATGGAGCAGATCGCCGCCCAGCTGCGAGCGAAGAAGCTGCCCTGGCTGGAGGACCTGCGCGACGAATCGGACCACCAGAACCCGGTGCGCCTGGTGCTCGTGCCGCGCAGCAACCGCGTCGACATCGATGCGCTGATGGGCCATCTGATGGCGACGACGGACCTCGAGAAGAGCTTCCGCGTCAACCTCAACATCATCGGCCTCGACGGTCGCCCGCAGGTGCGCGGCCTGCGCTCGATCTTAAGCGAGTGGCTGCGGTTCCGCACCGATACGCTGAAGCGCCGCCTGCGCCATCGCCTCGACAAGGTCGAGCGCCGCCTGCACCTCCTCGAAGGCCTGCTCGTCGCCTTCCTGAACCTCGACGAGGTGATCCGCATCCTCCGCAGCGAGGACGAACCGAAACCGGCGCTGATCGCGCGCTTCGGCCTCTCCGAGGAGCAGACCGACTACATCCTCGAGACCAAGCTGAAGCAGCTCGCGCGGCTGGAGGAAATGAGGATCCGCGGCGAGCAGGACGATCTCGCCAGGGAGCGCGAGAAGCTGGTCGCGACGCTGGACAGCAACGCCAAGCTCAAGAAGCTGCTGAAGGACGAATTGCTCGCCGATGCCAAGAAGTTCGGCGACGCCCGCCGCAGCCCGCTGGTGGCGCGCAGCGCCGCGCAGGCCATCGACGAGACCGAGCTGGTGCCGAGCGAGCCGGTCACCGTCGTGCTCTCGCAGAAGGGCTGGATCCGCGCCGCCAAGGGCCACGAGGTCGATCCGGCATCGTTGAGCTATCGCGAGGGCGACGCCCTGCAGAGCTTCGCCCGCGGCCGCAGCCACCAGCAGGCCGCCTTCCTCGACTCCAGCGGCCGTGCCTACTCGACGCCCGCCCACACCCTGCCCTCGGCGCGCGGCAACGGCGAGCCGATCACCGGCCGCTTCACCCTGCCGGCCGGCGCGCAGATGGTGGCGACGCTGGCCGCCGAGAACGAGCAGCGCTTCCTGCTGGCCTCCTCGTTCGGCTACGGCTTCGTGACCCGCTTCGAGAACCTGCTCGGCCGCAACAAGGCCGGCAAGGCGCTGTTCAATCCCGACGCCGGCGCGACCGTGCTGCCCCCCGTACCGGTCAACGACCCGGCCACCGACTGGGTGGTGGCGGTGACGACGGCGGGCCACCTGCTCGCCTTCCCGCTCAAGGAACTGCCCGAGCTCGACAAGGGCAAGGGCAACAAGCTGATCCGGATCCCGCCGGCCAAGCTCAAGGGCGGCGAAGAAACCGTCGCGGCCGTGGCCGTGGTGCGCCAGGGCGGCGAGGCCACGCTGTTCTGCGGCGCGCGCAAGCTCACCCTGGGCTGGCGCGACCTGCAGGCCTACGAGGGCGCGCGCGCCAGCCGCGGCCAGATGCTGCCGCGCGGCTTCCAGAAGGTGGATCGGATCGAGACGGCGTAAGGCCTACATCCGGCAAGCCGGCCGTCGTCCGGCGGCCCTCGCCTGCGCGTACACCGGCCGCAACTCGGTCACCCGGGCCTGCAGGGCCACGATGCGATTCTGCGGATCGGGGTGGGTGGAGAGGATTTGCGGTGGCCGCCCACCGCTGCTGGCACGCATCATGTTCTGCCAGAGCCGCACCGCAGCCTCCGGGTCGAAGCCCGCCTCGGCCATGTAGCGCTGGCCGAGCAGGTCGGCCTCCGTTTCGTGGGATCGCGAAAATGGCAGCATCACGCCGATCTGTGCGCCAAGACCGAAGGCCCCCATCAGCTCGAAGGCATGGACATTCGAGAACCTCCTGGCATCGTGGACCCGGGTGCGCCGCCATCGTAGCCGGGACCGGGTGGGTTAGGCTTGTCGGGCCAAGTTTGTCTCGAAGGATTCCCCATGCGTCGGTGGCTGCTGCGCGGTGTCATCCCCCTCGTGGTGCTCACGCTGTTGCTTTTCGGGGCCGCCTGGCTGGCGCTGCGCGGCAGCCTGCCCACCCACGAAGGCGAACTCGCCCTGCCCGGCCTCTCGGCACCGGTGGCGGTCGAACGCGACGCCCAGGGCGTGGTCACCCTCGACGCCGAAGACCCGCTCGACCTCGCCCGGGCGCTCGGCTTTGTGCATGGGCAGGAGCGCTTCTTCGAGATGGACCTGAAGCGCCGGCTCTCGGCCGGCGAACTGGCCGCCCTGCTCGGCGAGCGCGCCCTGCCGAGCGACCGCCGCAACCGCGTGCACCGCCTGCGGGCACGGGTGACGGCGGACCTGCCCACGATCGCCGGGCCGCACGCCGGGCTGCTCGCGGCCTACGCCGAAGGCGTGAACGCCGGCCTCGCCGCGCTCGCCGTCCGTCCTTGGCCCTACCTGCTGCTGCGCCAGCAACCGGAGCCGTGGCGGCCGGAGGACAGCCTGCTGGCCGGCTACGCGCTGTTCTTCGACCTGCAGGACGAAACCAATTCCCGCGAACTGGCCCTGTGGCGCATCCGCCAGCACCTGCCGCCGACGCTGGCCGCCCTGCTGCTGCGCGACGGCACGAGCTGGGACGCGCCACTGTTCGGCGAAGCCCGCGGCGACGCCGTGCTGCCCGGCCCCGAACTCGTGGACCTGCGCCGGCTCCCGCAGGCCCCGCTCGACGCACCGGCGGCGACGCTGGCCGAACCGGCCGCCCCGGGCAGCAACAACTTCGCCGCCGGCCGCGGGGCCACCGCCGACGGCCGCGCCATCGTCGCCGGCGACATGCACCTGACCCTGCGCGCGCCCTCGCTCTGGTTCCGTGCCCGATTGCGCTACGCCGACCCGGCGGCCCCCGCGGGCCGGGTCGATGTCACCGGCGTCACCCTGCCCGGCGTGCCCGGCGTCATCGCCGGCAGCAACGGCCACGTGGCCTGGACCTTCACCAACAGCTACGGCGACTGGCTGGACTTCTTCGAGGTGCGGCTTGCCGCGGACGACCCCACGCGTTACCTGACGCCGGAAGGCGAATCGGCCCTGCGGGTGCACGAGGAAACGATCGTGGTCGCCGGCGGCCGCGCCGAGACCCTGGTGGTGCGCGAGACGCGCTGGGGGCCGCTCCTGCCGGAGGCGTCCGAAGGGCTCCCGGACGACCGGGCGCTGGCCCTGCGCTGGACCGCGCACCAGCCCGGCGCACTCGACTTCGGCCTGCTCGGCCTCGCCCGGGCCGGCGACCTCGATGCCGCGCTGGCGGCGGCCCGCGAGACCGGCGTGCCGGTGCAGAACCTGCTGGTCGGCGACCGCCACGGCCGGATCGCCTGGCGCTTGATCGGGCGCATCCCGGATCGCGTCGGCGGTTGCGATCCGCAGGCTCCGCTCGACCCGCTCGCCGGTTGCGACTGGGCCGGCTGGTGGACGCCGGATTCCGCCCTGCAAGCGGAGATCGTCGACCCGCCCTCCGGCCGGCTCTGGACCGCCAACGCCCGCGTGGTCGATGGCGAGCTGCTGGCCCGGGTCGGCGATTCCGGCTATGCCTTGGGTGCCCGCCAGCGCCTGATCGGCGAGGCCATGAACGCGGCCGGGCCGATCGACGAACCGCGCCTGCTGGCGTTGCAACTCGACGACCGCGCCGTGTTCCTCGAACGCTGGAACCGGCTGCTGCGCGAGCGGCTGGCGCGTCCGGCCGACGAACAGGAGGCGGCGGAATTCGCCGAACTGGCCGAGGCCGCCGCCGACTGGAGCGGCCATGCCTCGGTCGATTCGGCCGGCTACCGGCTGACCCGCGCCTTCCGTCTCGAAGTGCTGGGACGGATCCGCGACGGCCTGCTCGGCCCGGCCTGGGCCGCGCTCGGCGAGGACTTCGTCAAGCCCGACCTGCCGCAGCTCGAAGGCGTGGCCTGGCCGCTCGTGACCCAGCGCCCGGCCCACTTGCTGCCACCGCGCTTCGCCGACTGGGACGCACTGCTGCTCGATGCCGCCCGCGCCGCCGCCGAGGCGGTGCGGGGCGAGCACCGCGGCCCGCTGCGCGAACGCCGCTGGGGCGAGGCCAACACCGCCCGCATCTGCCACCCGCTGGCCGCCGCCCTGCCGGGCCTGGCCCGGCGCTGGCTGTGCATGCCGGCCGACCCGCTGCCCGGCGACGCCCAGATGGCACGGGTGCAGGGGCCGTCCTTCGGCGCCAGCCAGCGCATGGTGGTGGCGCCGGGACGCGAGGCGCAGGGCTTCTTCCACCTGCCGGGCGGGCAGGTCGGCCACCCGCTCTCGCCCTACTGGGGTGCCGGCCATGCCGACTGGGTGGCCGGCCGGCCCAGCCCCTTCCTGCCCGGGCCGGTGCAGGTGCGCCTGCGGCTGCAGCCGGCCACGCCCCCGCCACCCCTGCACCCGGGAGATGGTCGATGAACCGCGAATCCGCCCCCCGCGGCACCCGCGCCCACGACCCCGGCCCCGACTGGAACCACCTGCGCGAGACCGTGCTGATGATGGAACTGGCGGTAGCCCAGGTCGAGGCGGCGATGACCGACAGCAACGCCTCGGTGGACACCCTCGCCGGCATGTTCACCACCATGGCCGGCACCATCCGCCAGATCAACCTGCGCACCACCGACCTCGCCGACACCGAGGAGAGCGCGCCCATCAAGCACGAGCTGCTGGCGACCACGGCGCACGTGGCCGGCATGGTCAACCAGGCCATCATCGCCTTCCAGTTCTACGACCGCCTCACCCAGCGGCTTTCCCACGTCAACCACAGCCTGGCCTGGCTCGCCGAACTGGTGGGCGACGAACAACGCATCGGCTCGGCGCAGGACTGGGTCGCCCTGCAGCAGCGCATCCGCGCCCGCTACTCGATGCCCGAGGAGATCGAGATGTTCGAGGCCGTGCTGCTGCGCGGCCTGACCGTCGAACAGGCGATCCGCGAGTTCATGGACAAGATGAACGACAAGGGCGACGACATCGAACTGTTCTGACCTGGAGGACACACCACCATGCCCGCACGCCGCCTCCTCGCCCTGGCCCTGCTGGGCCTGGCCGCCGCCGGCTGCCGGCCGGCCGACCCGGTGGACGCCGGTCCGGAGGCCGCTGACCCCGGCCTCGAGGCGCCGACCGCCGATCCCGCGCCCGGGGCGCTCCCCGCCGACCTGCCGCTGCCCTTCCGGGCCCGTGGCAACGAGCCCTTTTGGGCGCTGGAACTCGATGCCATGGCCCTGGCCTGGCGGCCGATGGACGGCGGCGAGCGGGTGTTCAGCCACCTCGCGCACGATCCGCTGGCGGGCGGCGGCCATGCCGTGGAAGCCCGGCTGGACGGCAAGGTGTTGCGGGTCGAGATCGAACCGCGGCCGTGCCGCGACGACATGAGCGGCATGCCCTACCCGCGCAGCGTCCGCGTGCATCTCGGCGACCAGGAATTCCGCGGCTGCGGCGGCGAAGCCATCGAACTGCTGGCCGGCAGGACCTGGACGGTGGCGAGCATCGACGGCACGACGCTGGCCGGCCCGGCCCCGACCCTCGAATTCCTCGCCGAAGGCGGTGCGGCCGGCTTCGGCGGCTGCAACCGCTGGATGTCGCCGGCGACGCTGACCGGCGAGGGCCTGACGTTCGAGCGCGCCGCCAGCACGATGATGGCCTGCCCGGAACCGGCGATGCGGGCCGAGCGCGCCTTCCTCGACGCACTGGCCAAGGTCACTCGCCATGACTTCGACGAGGCGGGCAACCTGCTGCTGAAGGCGGGCGATACGACGGTGATCGTCGCCGCGCCCACCTCGGCGCAGGTCGCGCCAGCGGGAGCACCGGCCAGCTGAGGCCGTCGCCAGCCTCCGCCTCCCCGGCGGTGCAGCGCCCGCGGCGGCGTGGGTTCAGACCCCGACGGCCTGCTCGTGCACCCCGGCGATCGCACGACCGCTGGGATCGGCGGCCTTCGCGAATGCCGCGTCCCAGGCGATGGCGGCGGGAGACGAACAGGCGATCGACTTGCCGCCCGGCACCGTCGCCGCCGCCGCGCCACCGGGGAAGTGCGATTCGAAGATGCGCCGGTAGAGGTAGGCCTCCTTGGTCTGCGGCGGGTTGATCGGGAAGCGGCGCTCGGCGCCAGCGAGTTCGGCGTCGCTGACCTGCGCCTCGGCATGGGCCTTGAGGCCATCGATCCAGCCGTAGCCGACACCGTCGCTGAACTGCTCCTTCTGCCGCCACAGGATGCTCTCGGGCAGGCAGCCCTCGAAGGCGGTGCGCAGCAGCCACTTCTCCACCGGCCGCCCGCCCGGCACGCGCGCGCGGACGCGCTTCTGCTCGGGATCGATCGCCATCGCGGTGTCGAGGAATTCGAGGTCGAGGAAGGGCACGCGCGCCTCGATGCCGAAGGCGGCCGTGCTCTTGTTGGCGCGCAGGCAGTCGAACTGGTGCAGGGCGTCGAGCTTGCGCACCGTCTCGGCGTGGAACTCGCGGGCGTCCGGTGCCTTGTGGAAGTAGAGGTAGCCGCCGAACACCTCGTCGCTGCCCTCGCCCGAGAGCACCATCTTGATGCCCATCGAGCGGATGCGCCGCGCCAGCAGGAACATCGGCGTCGAGGCGCGGATCGTCGTCACGTCGTAGGTCTCGATGTGGCGGATGACCTCGGAGAGCGCATCCAGCCCCTCCTCGAAGGTGAAGGGGAACTCGTGGTGCGCGGTGCCCAGCGCCTCGGCGGCGATGCGCGCGGCGGCGAGGTCGGGCGAGCCTTCGAGGCCCACCGCGAAGCTGTGCAGCCGCGGCCACCAGGCCTCGCTCTTGCCGTCGTCCTCGACGCGGTTCCTCGCGAACTGCGCCGCGCACCAGGCCACCACCGAGGAATCCAGCCCGCCCGAGAGCAGCACGCCGTAGGGCACGTCGCACATCAGCTGCCGGCGCACGGCCTGCATCAGCGCCTGCTTCAACGCGGCGGGTTCGATCGTCCGCCCTTGCACCTTCGCGTAGTCGCGCCACTCGCGGCTGCGGTAGGGGCGGATCACGCCTTCCGCCGAATCCAGCAGGTGGCCGGGCGGGAAGATCGCCACGTCCTCGCAAATGCCGATGAGCGCCTTCATCTCCGAGGCCACCCACAGCCGGCCCTCGCGGTCGTGGCCGAAGTACAGCGGGATCACGCCCATCGGGTCGCGGGCGATCAGGTAGCGCTGCTGCGACGAGTCCCAGAGCGCGAAGGCGAAGATGCCGTTGAGCGCATCGACGAAGCCCGGTCCCTGCTCGCGCCACAGCGCGTTGATCACCTCGCAGTCGCTCCGCGTGGTGAAGGCGTAGGGCGCGGCCAGTGCGGCCTCCAGCTCGCGGTGGTTGTAGATCTCGCCGTTCACCGCCAGCGCCAGCGCGCCGTCGGTCGAGCGCAGTGGCTGCGCGCCGCCGTGGATGTCGACGATCGACAGGCGTTCGTGCGCCAGCACCGCGCCGGCATCGGCGTACACGCCGCTCCAGTCCGGCCCGCGGTGGCGGAGACGCGCCGCGGCCTGCACGGCCTGCCGGCGCAGCGGTTCGAGTTCCGTGGAGGCTTTCAGCCCGAAGATCGCGACGATGCCGCACATGGGGGAATCCTTTGAGCAGAGAGTGGAGGAGCGAGGAAAGAGTGAGGCGGCGAGGAAAGAGTGGTGGAGCGAGTGGGAAGCGGGCGCACAAAGCGGAAGGCCCGCGCTGTTTCCAGGCGGGCCTTCAGGGGTTCGGTGGGTTCGGTGTGCTGAACGCGCCTAGCGCCGCGGCCGCCTTTCGGCGTTGCGGTTGTTGGCGTTGTTGCGGTTGCGGGCGCGGTTCGGCATGGGTCGACCTTAGCCCGCACCCGGGCCGCTTGGCAAGGCTCGGCTAGAAGCTCGCGGTGACCGTCACCCGGGCATGGCGGCCGGGCTGCGAGAAGCGCTCGAGGATCGTCGAGGTGGCCGGCAGGCCGACCACGTTGCGACGCTCCCACACCGTCTCGTCGGCCAGGTTGAACACACCGAACTCGACCCGGAGGTGTTCGCCCAGTTCGGCATCGGCCAGCAGGTCGAGCAGCACATGGCCGTCGGGAATGAAGAAAGCCGGCGAACCGGGCGCGGGGGGCGGCAGGTCGCGGACCTCGTCGACGGCGCTCGCCACCACTTCCCAGCCCCAGTCCGCATCGCGCCAACCAAGGCCCAGCACGCCGCGGCTCGGCTCCATGCCGTCCAGCCAGGTGTCGGTGGCACGGTCGATGCCGCGACTGCGCGCCGCGGCCAACCGCAGGAAACCACCGTCCCAGCCCAGGACCGCCAGGTCCAGCCGCGCCGAGGCCTCGGCACCCCAGATCTCGACCTCGCCGAGGTTTTGCGACTGGAACACCCGGAGGCCGGTGGCTGGGTCGATACGTACGAAACGCAGGTTCTGGATGAAATCCCGGTAGCGCGTCAGGTGCGCAGCGAGGCTCCATTGCAGGAACGCGCCGCTGCCGCGCAGGCCGAGGTCGAGGCCGCGGCTGGTCTCGGGGCGCAGGTCGGGGTTGGAGATCGTGGTGTAGCCGCCCGCCACGTTGGTGAAGCCGATGTTGGCGTCCTGCGGCGGGGCGCGGAAGCCAGTGGCGAGGTTGGCGTAGGCGAGCAGGTCCGGGGTGAGGGAATAGCTGACCCCGAGCTTGGGGCTCCAGCGCGAGGTTTCGAGTTCGGCCAGCACCCGCCCCGGGTTGTCGGCGGCGAAGATGGCATCGGTTTGCGGGCTGAGCGTGTAGCGGTCGTGGCGCAGGGCCGGCAGGAAGCGCCAGAGCCCGTCGGCCGAGACGATGTCGTACTGGGCGAACACGCCCCATTCGCGGATCGCGCTCAAGGGAATGTCGCGCACCGGGAACACGTCCGGGCCGGCCCGGTGGTTGCGGACGCCGGTGGCCAGGTCGATCTCGCCACCATCACGCAACTGCACGATGTCGGTGTCCACCCAGCTGGCACCCCAGGTCCATTCGCCGCGGCCCATGGCGGTGTTGGCGAGCAGTTCGAGGCCGGTTTCCTCCTGGTGGAACTGCGAGAGCCGGTCGCGGCTGGTGCGCTGCACGCGCCCGCCCGGCAGGCCGATGTCGCGGCGCTGGAAGGTCTGCTGCGTGGTCTCGCTCTCCTGCCGGTGCAGCTGCCAGCGCAGCGCGTCCAGCCAGGGCAGGCCCTGGACGGCATGCTCGCCGTCGAGCGAGAGCCGCTGGCGGTCTTTCTGGTCGTCCGCCCGCGATTCCAGCACCAGGAACGGGCGGCCGAAGATGATCTGCGTGCCGAGATCGCTGGCGACGTCGATCAGCGACTGCGACTCGCCGGCATCCACGGTGAACCGCAGGCGCTGCTCCGGCGCGAAATCCCACACCGCCTTGGCGAGCAGGGCACGATGTTCGCGGGTGGTGGGGTCGACGACGGTGCGGCTGCGGTCGCGGGTCTCGACGGTGCCGGCGGTGGCGGTGCCCTCGGTGTCGCGGAACTGGGTGTGCACGAGCCAGGACCAGGCTCCGACGCGGGCCGCACCGGTCAGGCCGAGGTGCGTGCCGCGGTCGACGCCGGAGTAACCGCTGCGCAGGCGGAAGGCCGCGGCCTCATCGCCTTCGAGGAAATCCACCGGGTCGCGGGTGACGAGGCTCACCGTGCCGCCGAGCGCGTCGGAACCGTAGAGCGCGCTGGCCGGGCCGCGCAGCACCTCGACTTGGCGCAGCAGCGAGACATCGACGGAATCGCGACCGGCGTTGGCGAAGGGCCCCATGGCGAAGGCATCGGGGAGGCTGACGCCATCGAGGCGGATCTGCACCCGGTTGCCGCCAAGGCCGCGGATGCGGATGTCGCTCAGGTCGAAGCGCCCACGCCCGCCCACGGTGACGCCGGGCTCGTAGCGGAACAGGTCGCGCAGGTCCTTGGCCTGGATGCGTTCGATCTCCGCTGCGCCGATCGCGCTGACCGTGGCCGCCACGTCGCTCAGCAACTCGGCGTCGCGGCTCGCCACCACCACCACCGGGTCGAGCACCACGGCAGCGTTGGGGGCTGCGGGTTCCGAGGCCGCCGGAGCGGACGGGGTGGCGGAAGCGGACGCGGCGGAGACGGACTGGGCGGAAGCGGCCGAACTGAGGACGAGGCTGCCGATGGCGGCGGCCAGACAACGGATGCGCATGGTGCGAGCTCCAAGGGGCGGACGGGGCGGCGGAGCTGGCAAACCGGGGGGCGGCGCGGGCGACCGGATCATTCTGGATTGTGTTGCTAATGCTAATCGTTCGCATTATCTTGTCAAGCCACCCTCCCCCGATCACCGAAAGGTTCCGCGACATGTCCGACCTCCACGCCCCGGCGGCCCGCCCGGCCGCGCTCCAGGACCCCCATGCCCTGCACCGGGCCTTCCAGCAGCTCCGCCACGAGCGCCGGCTGCGCCACCGCGACGCCGCGCGCCAGCTCGGCGTGAGCGAATGCGAGGCGGTGGCGGCGGCGATCGGCCAGGACGGGCCGATGCACGTGCAGCGCCTCGCCGGCCCCTGGCCCGGGTTGTTCGAGCAGGTGCCCACGCTCGGCGTGGTGATGGCGCTGACCCGCAACGACTCGGTGGTGCACGAGAAGGTGGGCCGCTACGAGCAGATGTCGCATGAGGGCGCGATGGGCATGGCGCTCGGGCCCGACATCGACCTGCGCATCTTCTACCAGCGCTGGGCGCACGCCTATGCCGTGCGCGAGGACGGGGCGCGAGGCCCGCAGCACAGCCTGCAGGTCTTCGACGCCCACGGCGTGGCGATCCACAAGGTGTTCCTGCGCGAGCACAGCGACCACGCCGCCTGGGAAGCCTTCGTCGAGCGCCACCGGCACCCGCGGCAGGCGCCCGGCGAGCAGGTCGAACCCGCCACCGCGGAGGAGACCGCGCGCCCCGACGACGAGATCGATGGCGAGGCCTTCCGCGAGGGCTGGGCGGCACTCGCCGACACCCACGAGTTCTTCCCGCTGCTGCGCCGCTTCAAGCTGACCCGGACGCAGGCGCTGCGGCTCGCCCCGAGCGGCTTCACCTCGGCGGTGCCCACCAGCGCCGCGCGCGAGCTGCTGTTCGCCGCCGCCGAGCGGCTGCTGCCGATCATGTGCTTCGTCGGCAACCCGGGCATGATCCAGATCCACAGCGGCCCGGTGCGCCGAGTCGAGAGCATGGGCCAGTGGCTCAACGTGCTCGACCCCGGCTTCAACCTGCACCTGCGCGAGGACCACATCGCCCACGCCTGGGTGGTGCGCAAGCCGACCCGCGACGGCATGGTGACCTCGCTCGAACTGTTCGACGCCGAGGGCCGCACCATCGCCCTGTTCTTCGGCGAGCGCAAACCGGGCAAGGCCGAGCTGCCGGCATGGCGGACGCTGGTCGAATCGTTGGCCGGAGCCGCGGCATGAGCGGCCCGGACGGTGCGCCGGCCCGGGGCCGCGGCATGAGTGGCCCGGACGGTGCGCCGGCCCGGGGCCGCGGCATGAGTGGCCCGGACGATGCGCCGGCCGGGCTGTCACGACGCCGGCTGCTGCGATGGGCCGCCGCCACCCCGGCCCTGCTGCTCGCCGGAGTGGCGTTTCCGAAGGTGACCGGGCCGAAGCCGGCGGGTGAGTTGCGGATCGTCAGCATCGGCGGCGGGGTGACCGAGATCCTGTTCCGGCTCGGTGCCGGCCCGCAGATCGTCGGCACCGACACCACCAGCCTCTACCCCGAGGCGGCGCAGGCCACGCCCAAGGTCGGCTATGCCCGCTCGCTCTCGGCCGAAGGCGTACTGGCTCTGCGCCCGACCCTGCTGATCGCCAGCGCGGCCGCCGGCCCGCCGGCGGTGGTCGCGCAGTTGCGGCAGGCCGGCGTCACCCTGGTGCAAGCCGACCCCGCGCACTCCGTCGAGGGGCTGCTGGAGAATGTGCGCCGGATCGCCGCCGCGATCGGCCGGCCCGAGGCCGGTGCCGCGCTGGTGGCCGAACTCGAAACCGAATGGCGCAGCGTGCAGGCGGCGATGCGGGTGCAGGCCCCGGCCCCGCGGGTGCTGTTCGTGCTCTCCCACGTGCCGGGCAATGTGCAGGTGGCAGGCGAGGAGACCGCCGCCGACGCCTTGATCCGCCTGGCCGGTGGCCGCAATGCGATGCAGGGCTTCCGGGGTTTCCGGCCGCTCTCGGCGGAAGCCGCCCTCTCCGCCGCGCCCGACTTCCTGCTCACTACCCGGCAGGGCATCGAGGCGCTCGGCGGCGAACGGCAGTTGCTGGCGCAGCCGGGCCTCGGTCTGACCCCGGCCGGTCGCGCGGGCCGGGTGCTGGTCCACGACGCCCTGTTCCTGCTTGGCGGTGGCCCCCGGCTGCCCAGGGCGGTGGCCGAGCTGGCGCGCCAGTTCGGCACCTCGGCATGAGCACCGCGCCCTGCCCGGCCAGCGCGGCAGCGACCCACGGCGCGCGCCGGCTCTCGCGGTCCACGCTCCTGCTGTTGCTGGGCGGGTTGCTGGCGGCGACGGTGGTGCTCGCCGTCGGCCACGGGGCCTACCGCATCCCGCCGTCGGCGGTGCTGGCCATCCTGCTCGATGCCCTGCCCGGCCTCGACTTCGCGGTGGACGCCCAGCAGGCCACGGTGCTGGCCTCGATCCGCCTGCCGCGGGTGGTGCTGGCGGTGCTGACCGGGGCCGGGCTGGCGGTGGCCGGCGCGCTGATGCAGGGCCTGTTCCGCAACCCGCTGGCCGATCCGGCCCTGATCGGCGTCTCCGCCGGTGCCGCGCTCGCCGCCGCCGGCGTCATCGTGCTGGGCGGCGTGCTGCTGCCGGCCGGGCTGGTGGCCGACGGCTGGCTGGCGGCCTTCGTGCTGCCCGCGGCGGCCTTCGCCGGCAGCCTCGCGGCCACCGTGCTGGTCTACCGCATCGGCATGCTCCACGGCACGCTGTCGCTGCCGATGACCCTGCTCGCCGGCATCGCCATCAACGCGCTGGTCGGGGCCTCGATCGGCCTCCTGCTGTTCATCGCCAGCGACGAGCAGTTGCGCGCGCTCACCTTCTGGAACCTGGGCTCGCTGGCGAGCGCCCATTGGGTCGCGCTCGCCGTGGTCGGCCCGCTGGTGCTGGGCGTGGTGCTGGCCGCGCTGGCGCTGGCCCGCCCGCTCAACGCGCTCTCGCTCGGCGAAGCGCGGGCGACCCACCTCGGCGTCGACGTGGTGCGGACCAAGCGCCGGGCCATCGTGCTGACCGCGCTGGCCACCGGCGCACTGGTGGCACTGACCGGCGTGATCGGCTTCATCGGGTTGGTGGCGCCCCACCTCGTCCGGCTGCTGGCCGGACCCGACCACCGCATCGTGATCCCGGGCTCCGCCCTGCTCGGTGCCCTGCTCGTGGTGCTGGCCGACGTGGCGGCACGCACGCTGGTGACGCCGGCGGAGTTGCCGATCGGCATCCTGACCGCCGCGCTCGGTGCGCCGTTCTTCCTGTTCCTGCTGCTGCACCACAAGCACAAGGGGTACCGCTGATGCTGGCCTGCCACGCGCTTTCGGTCCATGCCGGCCACGCCGCGCTGCTGCGCGAGGTCGATTTCCAGTTGGCGCCCGGCGAACGGATCGCCGTGCTCGGCGAGAACGGCGCCGGCAAGAGCACCCTGCTGCGCCTGCTGGCCGGCGAAGCGCCGGGGCCGGGCTTGCGCTGGCGCGGCGCGGTGCACCTCGCCGGCCGTGCCATCGGATCCTGGCCGGCCCGTCAGCTCGCCCGGCTGCGGGCGGTGCTGCCGCAGCAGACCGACCTCGCCTTCACCTTCACCGCGCTGGAGCTGGTGCAGCTCGCGCGCTACCCGCACGACGAACCGGAAGCCACAAGCCGGGCGATCGCGCGCAAGGCCCTGGCCTTGGCCGACGCGGCCGGGTTCGCCAACCGCGAGGTCACCACGCTCTCGGGCGGCGAGCGGGCGCGGGTGTTCCTCGCCGCCTGCCTCGCCCAGCTCTGGGAGACCGAAGCCGTGCAGCCGCGCTTCCTGCTGCTCGACGAACCGACCGCTGCGCTGGACCTCGCCCACCAGCACCATCTGCTGGACACCGCCCGGCGCTTCGCCAACGAACGCGGCCTCGGCCTGCTCGCCATCCTCCACGACCTCAACCTGGCGGCGCAGTACGCCGACCGCCTGCTGTTGCTGCATCGCGGGCGTTTGCTGGCGCAGGGCCGGCCGGACGAGGTGCTGACCACCGACCGCATCGCCGAGGGCTTCGGGGTGTCCGCCTGCATCCTCGCCCACCCGCTGCGGCCTGGCCTGCTGGTGGCAACCGCGGCACCCTGCCGGGGGCGTGGCTGAAGCGGCGAGCCTGTCGGCGGATCGGAGTTTGTTCGGGCGCGAGCTCGCGAGGGCGAGCCTGTCGGCGGATCGGGCCACCTGCTTTCCGCGCGATCGGGCGTCCTGCCCTCACGCGCGGCGCTCGGCTCCTGCCTCGCTGCCGCAGGT
>Ga0208370_100067_pt1 | contig 36921 bp, 37 predicted proteins | sample Subbio12Jun_QV11_FD_184822 | JGI IMG/M metagenome (GOLD analysis project Ga0208370, IMG submission 184822) | Serpentinite rock and fluid subsurface biosphere microbial communities from McLaughlin Reserve, California, USA -CR12Jun_QV11 (SPAdes) | ecosystem: Environmental > Terrestrial > Deep...
CCCGCCGAAGCCGAACAACAATACTATGCCATGCTGGACGATACCGCCATGGCAGCATAACTTAAACCAAATGGCCTCCGGCAATCCCGGGGCGGTTCACCCAATGCCGGGTAGGCTCCGAAGGAGAGCAGCTTCTCCTTGCCTGCAAAGCGGTACTTCATCCGCCAGAGCTTCGCGCCATTCGGCTGGACGAGCAGAAACAGGCCTTCGCTGTCGGCTAGCTTGTAAGCGCGCTCCAGCGGCTTGGCGTTCTTCGCTTGGTTCTCTGTGAGAGGCATGGGGGTATCGCTCCTTTCCGATACTCCACGAAAATACCCCCAAAATACCCCCACACCAAATTTGGCTTCATGTGGAAGGCCATGGACGCATGCGGACGCGAATCACCCGCAACCCTCTGCTTTATGTTGGATTTTCGGAAAAATGCGGAAGCGTTCGGAAGCTTCCGGAAAGGCCTATGGTAGCGGAGGAGGGACTCGAACCCCCGACACGCGGATTATGATTCCGCTGCTCTAACCGGCTGAGCTACTCCGCCCCATGGGGCATCCGGCGGGCGCTTGCCGACCGGATTCGGCACCGGGTCTCTCCAGCGCGAGGCGCGCACTTAGGGCGCGGGCCGCGCCCGGTCAAGCCCCGTTGCGCACCGCCGTCAGAGCCGCTCGCGGCCACGGATCGCGCAGGTCTTGACCGGCTCCCACGGGCCGCCGCGATAGCGCCACAGCGCCAGCGCGGGGAAGGCGAAACGCCCCCTCGCAACCCACGGCGCAAGCACCGGCGCAAGGCTTGCCTGAAGCGCCCGCGCAGCCTGCTTCGTCACCTTGTTCTGGATGGTGATGTGCGGGCGCGGCTCGTGAAGGTCCTGCGCGGTCAGACTGCCCCGGAAATGCTCGGCGATCAGCGCGCGCAGGGCCAGGAGCTGCGGTGCCTCCAGCGCGATGGCGGTGCCCTTGCCGAGGTCCATCACCCCCCGCACCGCCCCTTCCGGCGGCGCGAATTCGGCGGCGATACCCGGCAGGTAATCGCGCAGTTCCTCCAGCAGCGCCGGAGCGAAGGCGTGGAACAGGGTGACGTGGGCGTGGAGATGGTTGCGTGTCGGCGGATAATGCGCGCGGCGCAGGCCCTCGGCAAAGCCCTGAAGGTCGGGCGGCAGAACAGCGGTGAGGATGAAAGGATCGGCCATGATGAGATCAGCGGCCGTGCAGGGCTACATCTCGCCCCGTTCGCGGCGGATCGCGTACCATTTGGCGACGTTGGCATTGTGTTCGGCGAGGGTGTCAGCGAACCAGTGCCCGCCGGTGCCGTCCGCCACCATGAACAGCGCGCCGGTGTTCTCCGGGTTCATCACCGCAGCGATGCTGGCGCGCCCCGGATTGGTGATCGGCCCTTCGGGCAGGCCGACGCGGGTGTAGGTGTTGTAACCGTTGACAGCGGCGATCTCGGACTGGCGGATGCGGCGCCCCAAAGGCTTGCCCCGGGTAATCGGGTAGATGATCGTCGGATCGGCCTGGAGCATCATGCCGGTGCGCACACGATTGGAATAGAGCCCCGCGACCATCCGACGCTCCTCGGGCTTGCCGGTCTCCTTCTCGACGATCGAGGCGAGGATCAGGGCATCGCGCATGGTGTCGACCGCGATGCCGGGGCCGCGCTTGGCCCATTCCTCGGCCAGCGCGCGGTCCATCGCCGCCTGCATCTGCGCCACGAGGCTAGCGCGGGTCTGGCCGCGCTCGAAGGCGTAGGTATCGGGCAGGATCGAACCTTCGGGGGGCACGGGCACCTCGCCGGTCAGCAGTTCTTCGGCCATCAGCCGTTCCCACACGAGGATCGAGGGCATCCCTTCGGGAATGGTGACGAACCGCCGGATCACGTCGCCCGACTGGAAGGCGGCGAGGATATCGCCCTGGCTCATGCCGGGGGTGAGCAGGAACTCGCCCGCCTGGATCGGCGCGTCCGCACCGAAGATGCGCGCCTGCAGGACGAAGCCGGAGGCCGAGGTTATCAACCCTTCGGCTTCGAGCTTGTCGGCAATGCTCGCAACCGATGCGCCTGCGGGGATGGTGAAGCTGGTTTCACGGGCAATGGTCGCCGTGCCGAGCAACGCCCACGCCGCCATCAGCCCCGCTGCGGCAAGGCCGAGCACCACCAGCACTAGGCCCCGCGCGCGTGTCACCGGATCAATCGACCTTCTGCATGATCAGCGAGGCATTGGTCCCGCCGAAGCCGAAGGAATTATTGAGAACGCTGCGCACCTGCCGCTTCTTCGCCACCAGCGGCACGAGGTCGATCCCTTCGGTGCCCTCGTCGGGATCGTGGAGGTTCAATGTTGGCGGCACGATCTGGTCGCGCATCGCAAGGATGCAGAAGATCGCCTCCACCGCGCCCGCCCCGCCGAGGAGATGGCCGATCGCGCTCTTGGTCGATGACATCGACGCGCCGCCGAGATCGTCGCCCAGCACGCGCTTGATCGCGGCGAGTTCGATGGTGTCGGCCATGGTCGAGGTGCCGTGGGCGTTGATGTAGTCGATATCGCCGGGGCCGAGGCCAGCCTTCCTCAGCGCCATGCGCATGGCCAGTTCCGCGCCGCGGCCTTCGGGGTGCGGGGCGGTGACGTGATAGGCATCGCCCGACAGGCCGTAGCCGGTGACTTCGGCATAGATTGTCGCGCCGCGCGCCCTCGCGCGCTCGTATTCCTCGAGCACCACCACGCCCGCGCCCTCGCCCATCACGAAGCCATCGCGGTTCCGGTCATAGGGGCGGCTCGCCTCGGTCGGGCGGTCGTTCATGCTCATGTTGAGCGCGCGCGCCTGCGCGAAACCGGCAATGCCGAGCGGGTTGACGGTGCCTTCCGCCCCGCCCGCCAGCATCACGTCGGCATCGTCAGCCGCGATCATCCGCGCCGCATCGCCGATCGAGTGCGCACCGGTGGAGCAGGCGGTCACGACCGCGTGGTTCGGCCCCATGAAGCCGTATTTGATCTGCACCTGGCCGGTGATGAGATTGATAAGCCGCCCGTGGACGAAGTGCGGGCTGACCCGTCCGGGGCCGCGTTCGTGGAGGTTGACGCTTTCCAGTTCGATGCCCGGCAGGCCGCCGATGCCGGAGCCGATCGAGCAGCCGGTGCGCTCCTTTTCGGCCTGCGTCATGTCGGTAAGGCCGGCGTCTTCCAGCGCCTGCCCGGCGGCATCAATGCCATAGACGATGAAGGGATCGACCTGGCGCTGCACCTTGTGATCGACCCGCTTGTCGGGATCGAAGCCCCAGGGGTGATCCTTGGGCTTCACTTCGCAGGCGATGGTGCACTTCTGATCCGAAGTGTCGAAGCGGGTGATCGGCCCTGCCCCGCTTTCACCGGCAATGAGGTTCGCCCACGATGTCTCGACATCGCCGCCCAGCGGGGTGACAAGACCAAGGCCGGTAACAACCACACGGCGCATTCATGTTCTCCAAAACGCACAACAGGCTCAACCCATTCGGGCTGAGCCTGCCTGAACCCTTCAGCCTCGGCGGGCAAGGAACCCGGCCCGGGGCCGGCCCCGCGATCCTTCCACAGGCTCAGGACCGGAGCGCGCGGGCGATCGAAGGGTCTTAGCCCTTATGCTCTTCGATATACTTCGTGGCGTCGCCAACCGTGGTGATCTTCTCGGCCGCATCGTCGGGGATTTCGACGCCGAATTCCTCTTCAAAGGCCATCACCAGTTCCACGATGTCGAGGCTGTCGGCACCCAGATCGTCGATGAAGCTCGCATCCTGGGTGACCTTGTCGGCCTCGACGCCGAGATGCTCGACGACAATCTTCGCCACCCGGTCGGCAGTATCGCTCATGGTATTCCCTCTATGAATTGGGGTTTGTACAACTCGGTTCCGCCCTAATGAAGGCAGCGGGCAAGCGCAAGTCTCCAGCCGCGCGATAATCCCCGCCCGTGCCTCACCGTGGCAGCGCGTCGGCGGGGGTGACGATGATGACCACCCTGCGGTTCTGCTGGCGCCCCTCGATGTCGGCGTTGGAAGCAATCGGATCGTCGGCCCCCATCGCCCGTGCGCGCACCCGCGCGCTGTCGAGCCCGCCTGCCACCAGCGCGGCACTCACCGCCTCGGCGCGGTGCCCGGACAGGCGCAGATTGTGCCGCGGATCGCCTTCGGCCGAAGCATGGCCTTCCACCGTCGCGCCGCCGATGCCCACTGCGGCGAGCTCACTTGCGAGTTCGCGCAGCATCAGCTGCTGGTCAGGAGCGATGTCGCTGCTGTCGAAGGCGAACAGCAGCCGGTTGTTGAAGCCGAGCAGGTAGCGCCCCTCGACCTGTTGAAACCCCTTGGCTTCAAGCACCTTGCGCTGCGCTGCGCTGAAGCCGCCGCCCCTGATCGTCTGGCATCCCGCGAGCGCCAGCACGGCCAAGGCAGCCAAAAGGCTCCTGCGATGAATGGATGGGGCAGTCATAGGGCTGGTTCTCCTCGTTTGTCGCGATACATGCGCATATCGGCCAGACGCATCAGGCGGCGCAGGGTGTGGCCGTCTTCGGGGTAGCTCGCATGGCCGACCGACAGACCGATGCTGACTTCGACCCCGAGCGCGAGCGCCACCGGCCCGGCCATCGCCTCATGCACTGCGGCACGCACGCGGGCGGCCTCCTCAGCCGCGCCGGCCCTGCCGTTTGCGTCGAGCAGGATCGCGAACTCGTCTCCGCCGATCCTGAAAACGCGCTCGGTGTCGCCGGAGGCCAACCGCAGCCGGTCGGCAACCACGCAGATGATCGCATCGCCCGCGTCATGGCCGTGGGTGTCGTTGATCTGCTTGAACCCGTTGCAGTCGCAGTAAAGCAGCACCACCTCGCTGCCGACCCGCTGCGCCTCATCGATCGCGATCTCGAAATTGCGTTCCAGCCGGGCGCGGTTGCCAAGGCCGGTCAAGGGATCGCGGTCGGCCCGGCGCGAAAGCTCGGCGTTCTCGTTGGCGAGCGTATTGTGCCAGCTTTCGAGCTCGGCCAGCAGGGCGTTGAAATCATGGGCGAAGCGGTCAATCTCGGCAATCCCCGAAGGACCGAGGCGGCGCGACAGGCGGCGCTCGTTCATCACGTCATGGGCGATCTCGGCGACCCGGTCGAGCGGGGCGGCGATGGCATCCTCCAGCCGCCGCGCCAGAATGCGGGTGGCAAGCACGGTGATGCCAAGGCAGCTTACCGCGATGATAAGGGCAGCCAAAGTGTAGCGAAAGATCGCCCCGATGCCGCCGACCACGCGCACGGTTCCGACCGCCTCGCCCCTGAAGGTGACGCGCTTTTCGACGGGGCCAAGGCCGAGCCAGTTCGACAGCACCGGCCCGAAGTCGACCCCGACCGCTCCGGCGTTGTGCCAGCGCACAAAGGGCCGGCCGGCGGCATCGTCGATCGCAATGGCGGCGAGGTTGTCGTTGGTGCCCAGTTCGCTCACCAGACGCAAGGCAGCCTCGCGGTCGCCGAACACCAGCGTCGGCTCGGCGGCATAGGCCAGCGTCTGTGCCGCCAGCGCGACATTCTGCGTCGCATAGCCGCGCAGCGCGAACAGCCCGCTCACCATCAGCGAAGCCGAAGCGAGCGCCACTGCCAGCAGCACCAGTTGCAGGTGCCCGCGCGCCAGCATTCCGCGCAAGGTGGGCGGCCCCTCCCCCCGGCCGGCCCGCCCGATCACTGTGCCGCTCCGTCATCGGCGAGCCGCAGCACGCGCGGATCGACCCGCACCCGCGATCGCGAGACCGCGTCGATATTCAGCCGGAAGGACAGGGACTCCGCCTCGAACAGCAGGCAGAACATCGCTCGGCTGCGGCAGGCGGGATCGTTTTCGGCGATCGTCAGAACCGGCTCGCCTTGCAGCCGCCCCGTCACCGCCCTCGCCTCGTCGATCCCAAGCCGGCCGAGATAGACGATCTGGCAATCATCGGGCCGCACCGCATCGGCAGAGCGGCGCACCACCGCGACGCCGAGGGCTGCGACCTGCCTGCCCTCGATCAGATCGTCGGCATGATCGGCCGGGCCGACCACGCAGGCCTGCAAGCGGCTGGGATTGGCGGGCCAGCGGCTGTACTGGACAATCGCGCGGACCATCCGCGCCACCACCGCGCGGTAGGGATCGGCCTCGTTGCCGAGCGGCAGCCCGGCAGGCACGGATTGCTGCGCCGCGACCACCGCCACGGGTGCCAGCACGCTCCACCACAATTCGTGCAATACCCGCAGATCAGCCCCCGACGGCACTCCGGCGGCGCAGGGCCGTTTACCCTGTCAGTCGCCGGTCAGTTCATGTTGGGGGCGCGCGTTAGCCGGTTTGGTTGCCTTTGCCAATCGGCTCGACCACGCGCAGATGCAATTCGCGCAAGGATCGCGGTTCAGCTGGGCTCGGCGCGCCCATCAGCAGATCCTCGGCGCGCTGGTTCATCGGGAAGAGCGATATCTCGCGCAGGTTCTTCGCCCCGCACAGCAGCATCACGATGCGATCGACGCCCGCCGCCATCCCCCCGTGCGGCGGCGCGCCATACTGGAAGGCGCGATACATCCCGCCAAAGCGTTCCTCGACATCCGCTTTGCTGAGGCCGACGATCTCGAACGCCTTCACCATCGTCTCGGGCATGTGGTTGCGGATCGATCCCGAAGCGATTTCATAGCCGTTGCAGACGAGATCGTACTGGAACGCCTTGATCGTCAGCGGGTCCTGTCCGTTCAGCGCGTCAATGCCCCCCTGCGGCATCGAGAAGGGGTTGTGGCTGAAATCGACCTTCTTCTCCTCCTCATTCCATTCGTAGAAGGGGAAGTCGACGATCCAGCACAGCGCGAAGCGGCTTTCGTCGATGAGGCCCAATTCCTCGCCCAACCGGATGCGCGCCGCGCCCGCAAGCTTGGCGGCGTCGGCTTCCTTGCCCGCGGCGAAGAACAGGCCGTCGTTCTCGCCGAGGCCGAGTTCGGCATAGAGTTCGGCCATCCGCTCCGGCCCGTGGTTCTTGGCGATCGGCCCGCCGAACTCGCCGCCCTTGCGGGTGACATAACCAAGGCCCGCATAGCCTTGCGCCCGCGCCCAATCGTTCATGTCGTCGAAGAACTTGCGGCTCTTCTCGTGGGTGGCGGGCGCGGGGATCGCGCGCACCACTCCGCCGCCGCCGACGATCTTTTCAAACAGGCCGAAGCCCGACTGGGTGAAGTGGTGCGAGACATCGCTGATAATCAGCGGGTTCCTGAGGTCGGGCTTGTCGCTGCCATATTTCAGCATCGCTTCATCATAGGGGATGCGCGGAAAGGCGCCCGCCGGGGTCACTGCCTTGTCGCCCGCAAAGGCCGCAAAGGTGCCCTGGATCACCGGCTCCATCGTCTCCCACACCTCTTCCTGGGTGACGAAGCTCATTTCGAGGTCGAGCTGGTAGAACTCGCCCGGCAGCCGGTCCGCGCGCGGGTCTTCGTCGCGGAAGCAGGGGGCAATCTGGAAATAGCGGTCGAAGCCCGCGACCATCAGCAGCTGCTTGTATTGCTGCGGCGCCTGGGGGAGCGCGTAGAACTTGCCCGCATGGATGCGGCTCGGCACGAGGAAGTCGCGCGCGCCTTCGGGCGAAGAAGCTGTCAGAATGGGCGTCGAGAACTCGTTGAAACCGGCGGCATTCATCCGCGCACGCATGTCGGCGATCACGGCCACGCGGGTCATGATGTTCTTGTGCAGCGTCTCGCGGCGCAGATCGAGAAAGCGGTATTTGAGGCGGATGTCCTCAGGATAGGGCTGCTCGTCGGCGACCGGCATGGGCAGCTCCTCGGCCGCGCTCTGCACGGTCACGCCGCGCGCGAACACCTCGATCGCGCCGGTCGCAAGGTTCGCGTTGACTGTCTCGGCCACGCGCGCCTTGACCTCGCCCTCGATGGTGACGACGCTTTCGACCCGCAGCCCATCGAGCACCGGCAGCGCCGGACTGTCGCTGTCGGCGACGATCTGGGTGATGCCGTAATGATCGCGCAGGTCGACGAACAGCACGCCTCCGTGGTCGCGCTTGCGGTGGATCCAGCCCGACAGGCGCACGGTCTGGCCCACGTCATCGGAAGAAAGCTGTGCGCAAGTGTGCGTGCGATAGGGGTGCATCTAAACTCTTGTCCTGTTGGCAGCTATGACGCTAGGGCGCGCTCACGCGGCAGCATGAGGCCTTCGGCTTCGCCGTCGGCGCGCTAACAGGGCAAGCCCTGCACTTTGTCAAGCCACGCTTGGCAGGGCTGCGGGCGCAGACTGGGTTCGACCCGAGGGCGGCACTCCGCCCCCATTGAAGCAAGAGAACATGAAAATCCACTCGCTGATTACCACGACCGAGGCCCTCTCCGCCCTCTGTGCGCGTCTCGCCAAGTCCGATTTCGTCGCGGTCGACACCGAGTTCATGCGCGAGAACACCTATTGGCCCGAACTGTGCCTGGTGCAGATCGCCAATTCGCATGAAGCCGCCGCGATCGACCCGATGGCCGATGGGATCGACCTTGCCCCGCTGCTCGACCTGCTGACCGACAACGAGGATGTGCTCAAGGTCTTCCACGCTGGCGGGCAGGACGTGGAAATCATCGTCAACATGACAGGGCGCACCCCCCACCCCATCTTCGACACCCAGATCGCGATGATGGCGATCAGCCAGTCGGAACAGATCGGCTATGCCAACCTGGTCGAAACCTGGGTCGGCCTCACCATCGACAAGGGCGCGCGCTTCACCGACTGGAGCCGCCGCCCGCTGACCGACCGGCAGATCGAATATGCCATCGGCGACGTGACCCATCTGGCGGCGATCTTCCCCAAGATACTGAAAAAGCTTATCAAGACCGGGCGCGGCGTGTGGCTGGATGCGGAGATGGAAAAGCTCGCCGATCCGGCCAATTACCTCACCGATCCCGGCGTCGCGTGGAAGCGCATCCGCCAGCCGGGGCGCAATCCGCAGGTGCTGGGGCGGATGAAGGCGCTGGCCGCCTGGCGCGAGAGCGAGGCGCAGCACAAGAACATCCCGCGCGGCCGGATCATGCGCGACGAGACGCTGGCCGACATCGCCAGCCACCCCCCGAAACAGCAGGCCGATCTCGCCAAGGTGCGCGGGCTCAGCGCGGCGTGGAAGGACAACGATATCGGCAAGCGCCTGATGAAGGTGCTGGCCGAGGCCGGGCCGCTGCCCAAGGACGAGATGCCCGAGAAGATCAAGCAGGGCGCGCCGCTCGGCAAGGAAGGCGCGCTGGTCGCCGATCTGCTCAAGCTGCTGCTGAAAATCCGCGCCCGCGAGATCGACGTTGCCCCCCGACTGCTCACCCGCGCCGACGAGATGGAGGCGCTGGCCGCAGGCGTGCGCAAGCTGCCGGTGCTCGAAGGCTGGCGCTACGAGGTGTTCGGCAAGGACGCGCTCGATCTGGTCGAGGGCAAGCTCGCCTTCGCGGTGGAGCGCGGCAAGCTCAAGATGACCCACATCGACGATGTGGCCGCGCCTGCGCCCGACAAGCTGGCGGCGGAGTGACCGGGGCGCGCGGGTGAGCACCTACCTTCCCACCATCAAGCAGCTGCAATATCTCGTCGCGCTCTACGAGCACGGGCATTTCGGCAAGGCGGCCGATGCCAGCTTCGTGTCGCAATCGACGCTGTCGGCAGGGATCAGGGAGCTGGAATCGCTGCTCGGCGTAACGCTGGTCGAACGCTCGCGCCGGGTGGTGCGCTTCACCGCGCTGGGCGAACAGGTGGTGGCCAAGGCGAACCGCCTGCTGCGCGAGGCGGAGGAACTGGCCGATCTGGTGCAGGCTTCGGGCAAGCCGCTTTCGGGCGAGCTGAGGATGAGCGTCATTCCCACCATCGCCCCCTTTCTGCTGCCGCGCATCCTGCCGCGCCTGAAGCGCGAGCGGCCCGACCTGAAGCTGATGCTGCGCGAGGAGACGAGCCACGATGCGCTCGAATCGCTCCATCACGGGCGGGTCGATTGCGTGCTGCTGGCGCTGCCCTTCGACACCGGCGATGCGGCGATGGCCCACATCGCCGACGACCGGCTGTTCATCGCCTTCCCCAAGGACGATCCCCGCGATCCGCCCGCCAGCATCAAGCCCGGGATGATCGAGAGCATGGTTCAGGGAGGCCGCCTGCTGCTGCTGGAGGACGGGCATTGCCTGCGCGATCATGCGCTGGCGGCGTGTTCGCGCAGCGAGCTGAAGGCCAGCGCGGCGATGATCGGCACCTCGTTGCACACGCTGGTGCAGCTGGTCGACAACGACCTTGGCCTCACCATGCTGCCTGAAATGGCGCTGGAGGCGGGCATCCTTGCAGGCACCGAGGTCGTCGCGCGGCCGGTGGACAGCCCGACCGCCAAGCGCGAGATCGTGCTGGCATGGCGCCGCAATTCCCCGCGCGAGGCCGATTTCCTGCTGCTGGCGGAAGAACTGCGGGCGGGGTAGCGCCGTCCTCCCCGTCAGCGCGAGGCTCATGGCGAGGCTCGCGCCGATCGCGAGGCGCAGGCGGCGGCGCGGGAGCGGGACTGCGGCGGGCCGGATGCGGGCCTCGGTCTCGGCGGCGGCATGACCGATCAGGCGGTCGGTCTCGCGGTGCTCGATATCATCGACAAGCCCGTGGACATCTTCGGCGAGCAGTTCGGCATCGCCGATCAGCGCCGATGCGCGGGCATAATCGCCCTGGGCGATGGCGCGTCGCGCCTCGCGCTGAAGCTTGCGTGCCTGATCCGCCAGCCGACCGACAAACGCGCCCGGCTCGCCCCCACGGTCGTTCGACAAATCCGATCCCATCCGGCGGGTGTAACCCGAACCGCCCGCCCGGTTCCAGTGACAATCCTGCAACTCAATCCATGTGCTTGAGGCCGACACGCAGATAATCCCAGCCGGTAATGCAGGTCAGCGCCGCCGCAGTCCACAGGCACACGAGGCCCACCAGATGCACCCAGCTGTCGGCGATCGAGCCGCACCCCTCGCCCACCGACTGGCACGGTGCCCCGTGCACCGCCCCGCCAAGGATCAGCGCGCCCAGGGCCACGAGCTGGCAGGTCGTCTTCCACTTGGCGAGTTTCGAGACCGGGACCGAGACCTGGATCCCGCCAAGAAACTCGCGCAGGCCCGACACCGCGATCTCGCGCACCAGGATCACGAGGCCCGCGATCACGTGGATGTCCCCCGCATAGGGCCCGCGCAGGTATCCCTGCGCCGTCAGCACGAGGATCACGGCGGCGACCATGATCTTGTCGGCGATCGGATCGAGGAAGATGCCCAGCTTCGATACCGTCCCCTGCGCACGCGCCAGATAGCCGTCGAAAAAGTCGGTGATGGCGATCACGCAATAAAGCACGAAGCCGACAAGATAGCCCGCGCGCCATTCCGGCCACCACAGGAAGAAGGCCAGCAGCGGCACCGCGAAGATGCGCGAACAGGTAAGGATATTGGGCAGGCTCGACATGGGCTCGCCCACCCCTCTAGCGCCGGACGATGGTGCGCAAAACCCCCCATGGCCCGCCCGGCGCACCCATCCGGCGCGCGTGCTGCGCTCTTGCCCTTGCGGCCCTTGGCGCTATGTGCCGGGATCTCACGGGGAAGCGACAGCGTAACAACCGCATGACCACATCGATCCAACTGATGCGCAAGCGGCGCTTTCTGCCGCTGTTCCTGACCCAGCTCCTGAACGCGCTCAACGACAATCTCTACAAGAACGCGATGGTGCTGTTCGTGGTCTATGCGATCTACGATTCGCCCGAAATGGAGACGCTGATAAGCGGCATCGCCACAGCGCTGTTCGTGCTGCCCTTCGTGCTATTCTCGGCCACCGCCGGCCAGCTTGCCGACATGCGCGACAAGACGGTCATCATCCGCTGGATCAAGTTCGCCGAGATCATCATCATGGCCGTCGGCGCGACCGGGCTGCTGCTCGCCTCGCGCGGGGTGAAGGTCGAAGGGCTCGCGCTGCCGCTGATGTTCGCCGCGCTTTTCGCCATGGGGGTCCATTCGACCTTCTTCGGCCCGATCAAATACGCGATCCTGCCGCAGCACCTGCACAAGGACGAGGTGCTGGCAGGCACCGGCCTGGTGGAAGCGGGCACCTATGTCGCGATCCTCGTGGGGATGATGCTCGGCGGGGCTATGCACATCACGGATTCGATCGTCGCGGTGATCGCCATCGCGCTGATCGGCTACGCGATCTGCCGCTGGGTGCCCCCCGCCCCGCCCCAGACCGACGAAACCAGGGTCGACTGGAACCCGGTCCGCGCGTCGAAATCGCTGGTCGCCTTTGCGTTCCGCAATCCTGAGCTGCGCTATTCGGTGCTGGCGATCAGCTTTTTCTGGGCGATCGCGGCGATCCTGTCGGTGCAGTTCATCCCGCTTGCCAAAAACGTACTGCTGGCCGACAAACAGGTCGCAGCGGTCCTGCTGGTGGCCTTCTCGGCCGGCATCGCGATCGGGTCTGTATCCATCAATGCGCTGCTCAAGGGCGATATCTCGGCGCGCTATTCGGCCGGTGCGGTGCTGGCGCTGGCGGTGCTGCTGATCGCCTTTTACGGCATCACCCGCATCTGGAACCTTGCGCCCGCCAGCGGCGAGCTGTTCGCCGTGAGCGAGTTCCTGGCCCAGCCGCTGGCGCTGGTGCTGCTGGGCAACCTGCTGCTTATCGCGGTCGCGGGCGGCATGTTCGTGGTGCCGCTCTACGCCTTTCTCACCACCCGGGTGGACAAGTCGGAAGCCTCGCGCTCGGTCGCGGCCAACAACTTCATATCATCGGTGTTCATGGTGATCGGTGCCGGGATCGCGGGCGCGCTCGGCCTGCTCGGCATCCCGTTGCAGGAACAGCTGCTGATGAGCCTCGTGCTGTGCGTGCTGTGCGCGCACCTTGCGCGCAAGCTCCACGCGACCGAGGCGCTGCGGATGCCCGAGGCGCCCTAGCCTCAGGCGATGAAGGCGAGGATCGCCAGAGTCAGCGCCACATAGGTGTTGGCAAAGCCGCGCACATCCTCGAGCGTCAGCCGCCACAGCGTTTCGGCCGGGATCGGGATCAGATCGCGCTTCACGTGCGGCGGGAGGCTGGCGCGCAGCCAGTGACGGGCGGTTTCGTCGGTGAGGACCAGACTGCGGCGCATCTCGCGATTCTCCCGTGGCAAGGGCGTCAGTTTTAAGACATTCTTAACCACTGGAAACGCTTTGTGGCGAAGCTGTCGCAAGCTGGGACAGGCCGTGACCGAACGCGCCCGGGGCGGGCGGATTTGCGCGCTGCGGCGCGCGCGGCTAGAGCCGCGATCCGACGGATCACGGGAGAGACATGCGATGACCGATTCCACCCGCAGCGCGGCGGCCCTGCTGGTCGATTGCCTCGCCGCTGAGGGCGCGACGCGGATCTTTACCGTGCCCGGCGAAAGCTTTCTCGCCGTGCTCGATGCCCTGCCGGATCGCCCCGAGATCACGGTCGTCACCTGCCGGCAGGAAGGCGGCGCGGCCTTCATGGCCTGCGCCGACGGGGCGATGAACGCAGCAGACGGCAACGGGCGTCCGGGGATCGCCTTCGTCACCCGCGGCCCCGGCGCGACCAATGCCAGCATCGGCGTGCATGTCGCCCATCAGGATTCGCAGCCGATGATCCTCTTCGTCGGCGATGTCGCGCGCGGGGCGCAGGGGCGCGAGGGGTTTCAGGAGGTCGATTTTCCAGCCTTCTTCGGCCCTGTCTGCAAATGGGCCGCGCGGATCGACGATCCCCTGCGCATCCCCGAATACATCGCCCGCGCCCATCAGGTCGCCATCAGCGGACGGCCCGGCCCGGTGGTGCTGGCCCTGCCCGAAGATATGCTGGTGGAACAGGTGCCCGCCGCCCTCGCCCCGCGCCCGCCCGCGCTGCGCCCCGCGCAGGCCGTCTGCCCTGACGCGATGCGCGCCCTGTTCGACCTGATCGCCGACGCCGCAAGCCCCGTCGCGATTATCGGCGGCGCGGGCTGGAACGCCAAGGCGCGCGAATATTTCCAGCAGTTTGCCGAACGCATCGGCCTGCCCGTCGCCACCGCCTTCCGCCGTCAGGACGCGATCGCGCCGGGCAGCCGGGTCTATGCCGGGAACCTTGGCTATGGCCCCAATCCCAGACTGGTCGAGCGGGTCAGGAACGCCGATCTGGTCATTGCCGTGGGCGCGCGGCTGGGCGAGGCGACGACCGATGGCTACACCGTCCCCAGCCTCGAACACCCCGGGCAGACGCTCGTCCACATCCACCCCGATCCGGAGGAACTGGGCCGGGTCTATCGCACCGACCTTGCCCTGTGCTGCGCCGTGGACGAATTCGCCGAATGCGCCGCCCTGTGGGAGGATGCCGCGGTGATCCCCTTCGATGCCGGGGCCGAGGCCCATGCCGAGTGGCTCGCTTGGGCAACCCCGCAGCCCGGCGCAGCGGCGATGGACCTCGGGGCCTGCGTGGCGGCCATGCGCGAGGCGCTCCCGGCCGATACGATCATCTGCAACGGCGCGGGCAATTTCGCCGGGTGGTGGCACCGCTACTGGCGCTACGAAGCTTTTCCGGGCCAGCTTGCGCCCACCTGCGGGGCGATGGGATATGGCGTGCCGGCGGCGGTCGCCGCCGCTTTGCGCTTCCCCGAAAGGACGGTGGTCGCCGTGGCGGGCGACGGGGATTTCCTGATGAACGGGCAGGAACTGGCGACCGCCGCGCAATATGGCGCAAACCTGATCGTGGTGGTGGTCGACAACGGCGCCTACGGCACGATCCGGATGCACCAGGAACGCGAATATCCCGGTCGCGTCTCGGCCACCACGCTCGCCAACCCCGATTTCGCGATGCTCGGTGCGGCCTATGGCGGATGGAGCGCGAGGGTGGAGACGACCGGAGAGTTCGTCGCCGCGCTGGCGGAGGCGAGGGCGCGCGCGGGGCTGCGCCTGATCCATGCCGTGACCGATCTGGAACGCATCGCGGCAAGCGGCGCGACGATCACGGGCCTGCGCGCACGGGCGGGGCCGGGGGACTGATCATCCCCCGCCCGTTGCGCTGTCGTTGCACGATCATCGGGCAGTCATTGCCTGTTTCACGTGGAACAATCGCCGTGCCGTTTCAGCCCCCGGCCATCTCGCGCACGACCGCCCATTCCTCGGGCGTGACACCGCAGACCGACAGGCGCGAGAGGCGCACGAGCTGCATTTGCGCCAGCCGCGGCTCGGCCTTGATCGCCGCGAGGGTCACGGGGTGCGCGAACTTCTCCTTCGCCTTCAGCTTCACCGCCGCCCACTTGCCGGTCTGATCGGTCGGATCGCCGATCCCGGTTACGGTGATGGCGGCGATGCCGACGATCTCCAGCCCCTCGCGGCTGTGATAGAAGAAGGCCTCGTCACCCGGCTGCATGGCCATCAGATTGTTGCGCGCCAGATAGTTGCGCACCCCGTCCCATGTCCCTTCGCCCTCGGCGACAAGGTCGTCCCAGCTGTATTTGAAGGGTTCGGATTTCATCAGCCAATAGGCCATGCGCTTCGCCTGCTCCCGAAATTGCGTCGCGCCCCGATAGCCCGCCCGCGCGCGCTTCGCCAAGCCCCGTCGCGCGGCCAGGGATTAACCCGATCTTTAGCGCGCTCTGCGATGAATCGCGCAGTGAGGCGCGCCCTGTCCGCGAGGGTCGGCACGATCGGACGCAGGGACTGACAGACAAGGCAACCGACTTGACGCAGCACAATCCAGACGATCCTCTCAAGGCAGCCGAGCGCGACCTCATCGCTCTGGGCATCGCCGTGGCCGCGATCATCCTCCTGATCGGAACCGCCGGACCGGTGCTGCCGCAGACGATCGCCGTGCTGCTAGGCGATGGGCCCCGGCCCGATGTCGCGCTGGCCAATGCCCTGCTGCTCAACATCGCGCTGATCATCTTCGGCTGGCGGCGCCACCGCGAACTGACCCGCGAAATCGCCGAGCGCCGCCGCGCCGAAGCCCACGCGCAGCGGCTCGCCGACACCGACCCGCTCACCCAGTGCCTCAACCGGCGCTCGATGCTCGAAGCCACACAGGAGGTCCGCGCGCGCGCCGCAGCGCGCGGCGAGGCCGTGGCCTATGGCATGATCGATCTCGATAATTTCAAGCAGATCAACGACATGCACGGCCATTCCGCAGGCGATGCCGTGCTTGTGCTGCTGTGCGATCGGGTCCGCGCCCTGCTCCCGCGCGAGGCGAGACTGGCACGGCTCGGGGGCGACGAATTCGCTTTCGTCATGCCCTATCCCGCAGGCCATGCCGACCGGATCGACGATCTCGTCATCCGCCTGTTTGAAAGCACGGGCCAGCCTTTCCAGATGCCCGAACTGACGGTCGAGCTGACCATGTCGATCGGCCTTGCCACCGATCACGACGCCGAGGGCACCAGCGGCCCCGTGGTCGACGCCGCCGCGCTGATGCACCGCGCGGACATGGCGCTCTATCACGCCAAGAAGCAGGGCCGGAACCGCTATTTCTGGTTTGAACCGAGCATGGAAAGCGAGCTCCGGTTCCGCCACCAGCTCGAAACCGGCATCCGCCGCGGCATTGCGCGCGGGGAATTCGTACCCTACTACGAGCAGCAGGTCGATCTGGAGACCGGCACGCTGGTCGGCTTCGAGATGCTTGCCCGCTGGCGCTCGCCGCAGCTCGGCCTCATCAGCCCCGACATCTTCGTGCCGATTGCCGAGGAGATCGGCCTGATCAACGACATGTCCGAACAGCTGATGGACCAGGCCTTTGCCGACGCGCGCGAATGGGACGATTCGCTCACGCTCTCGATCAACATCTCGCCGGTGCAGCTGCGCGACCCGTGGTTCGCCCAGCGCCTGCTGAAGAAGCTGGTCGCCGCCAATTTCCCGCCGAGTCGGCTGGAGATCGAGATCACCGAGAGCTGCCTGCACGAGAATATCGGCCTCGTGCGCTCGATGATCATGTCACTGCGCAACCAGGGCGTGCAGATCAGCCTCGACGATTTCGGCACCGGCTATTCCAGCCTCGAACAGTTGCGCGACCTGCCTTTCGACCGGATCAAGATCGACCGCAGCTTCGTGAGCGAGCTCAAGGATCAGACCAGCCGTTCGCGCGTCGTCGAGGCGATCATCTCGCTCGGGCGCGGGCTTGATCTGCCGGTGACCGCGGAAGGCGTGGAGGACGAGGCGATCCTCAATGCGCTGAAATCCATGGGGCGGTTGAAGGCGCAGGGCTATTTCTACGGCCAGCCCGAAGATGCCGAGGGCGTGCGTGCGCGGCTGAGGGCGGCGGGCAAGCTTACCGGCGTGCCCGGCAATCCGGCCGTGCAGCACGCCGAAGGCGAGCCCGAACCGGCGGTTTACCGCATCGCGCGGCCCTGACACGGTCCTGACACGGCCCGGAGGGCTGGACGCGCCCGCCCGCCGTGCATAGATGCACAGGCGTGACGCAGACGATCCCCTTCATCAAGATGCATGGCCTCGGCAATGACTTCGTCGTGCTCGACGCGCGCACGGCGCCCCTGCCGGCCGTGACCCCGCAGATCGCGCGTGCGCTGGCGGACCGGCGGACAGGGATCGGCTTTGACCAGCTAGTGCTGCTGGAACCCAGCGAAACCCATGATTTGCGCGTCCGCTTCTTCAATTCCGACGGCAGCGAGGCCGGGGCCTGCGGCAATGGCAGCCGCGCGGTCGCCCTGCTTCACGGCGCTCCTGCCATGGTCGAGACCGCCAGCGGGCCGATCGCGCTCGAACCGCTGGACGGCGGCGCAAAGGTCGACATGGGTGCGCCCCGCTTCGATTGGGACGCAATCCCGCTCGCCTATGCGATGGACACCTTCGCGATGCCGGTGGGCTGGGACACGCTTGAAGGGCCGATGGCGATCAGTGTCGGCAATCCGCACGCGATCTTTTTCGTCGACGATGCCGATGCCGTCGATCTCGGCACGCTCGGTCCGGTGATCGAGCACGATCCGCTCTTCCCCGAACGGGTGAATGTCAATGTCGCGAGCCTTGCCGGGGCCGATCACCTGCGCTTGCGCGTCTGGGAACGCGGCGTCGGCCTCACCCGCGCCTGCGGCACCGGGGCCTGCGCCACCGCCGTCGCGGCGATCCGGCGCGGCCTTGTCGCCAGCCCGGTGCGCGTGAGCCTGCCCGGCGGCGACCTGGTGATCGCGTGGCATCCGGGCGGCACCATCCTGATGAGCGGCCCTGCGACCGAGAGCTTTCGCGGCACCTTCGTCTGGGAAAACTACGCTTGAACGCGCCGCAGATCATCAGTCTGGGCTGCCGCATGAACATCGCCGAGAGCGAGCGGATGCGTGCGATGCTGGCGGGCGAAGGGGATCTGGTGGTGATCAATTCCTGCGCCGTGACCGGCGAGGCGCTGCGCCAGACCCGTCAGGCGATCCGCCGCGCCCGCCGGGATCATCCCGCCGCCCGCCTCGTGGTGACGGGCTGCGCGGCGGAGACTGATCGCGCGCAGATCAGCGCGATGGATGAGGTTGACGGGCTCGTCGCCAACGCCGCCAAGCTCGATCCGCGAGCGTGGAACGTGCCCGGCGAGGCGGCACCCATCCCGCCTGCGCGCACCCGCGCCTTTGTTGCGGTGCAGAACGGCTGCGACCACGCCTGCACCTTCTGCGTCATCCCGCAAGGCCGGGGTCCGAGCCGTTCGCTAACGGTGCCGCAAGTCCTACGCGAAATCAGCGCACATCTTGCGGCGGGCGCTAAGGAAGTTGTGCTGACAGGTGTCGATCTTACAAGCTGGGGACATGATCTTGCTGACTCGCCACGCTTGGGCACGCTCGTTCATGCGATCCTGAAGGAGTTTCACCAACTAACGCGCCTACGCCTTTCATCGGTGGACGGGATCGAGATCGACCCGCTGCTGTTCGACCTGCTGTCGCACGAGGCGCGGGTGATGCCGCACGTCCACCTCTCGCTCCAGCACGGGGCCGACCTGATCCTCAAGCGGATGAAGCGCCGCCACAGCCGCAAGGATGCAGCGGAACTGGTGTCGCGGCTGAAGGCGCTGCGTCCCGACATCGCCATCGGCGCGGATCTTATTGCCGGCTTCCCGACAGAGGATGCGGGACACCACGCCGAAACCCTCGCCATCATCGAAGAACTCGACATCGTCCACGCCCATGTCTTCCCCTATTCCGCCCGTCCCGGCACCCCCGCCGCGCGGATGCCGCAGGTGCCGCGCGAGGAGGTGAAGGCCCGCGCCGCCTCCCTGCGCGCGCGCGCCGCACAGCGCCGGGCCGCATGGCTCGCCGGGCTTGTGGGCGAAACCCTGCCGGTTCTCGCCGAAAGGGGCGGCACGGGCTATGCGCCCAACTACGCTCCGGTCGTCCTGCCCCCGGGCACGGCGGCCGGTACGATCATCGACGTGACCCCAAGCGGCCTCAGGGAGGGCCTGCTCGCATGAGTGAAGCCAGCTGGACCCAGCGCCTGTTCGGCGGGTTCGCCAAGACCTCGGAGCGGCTCGCCGCCAATTTGCCGGGCAGCAGCAGCGGGACGGCGAAGCTCGACGATGCGACGCTGGACGAAGTCGAGGACGCGTTGATCCTCTCCGATCTCGGCCCGTCGGCCGCCGCCCGCATCCGCGCGCGGCTGGCGGAGAAGCGCTTCGGGCTCGCGATCACCACCCGCGAACTGAAGGAAGCCATGGCCGATGAGATCGCTGCGATCCTGCGTCCGGTGGCAAGGCCGCTTACGATCACCGCCTTCCCCCGCCCGCAGGTGATCCTCGTGATCGGGGTGAACGGGAGCGGCAAGACCACCACCATCGCCAAGCTCGCGCACCTGTTTCAGGAGGACGATTACGGTGTTCTGCTGGCCGCCGGTGACACCTTCCGCGCCGCCGCCATCGGCCAGCTTGCCACATGGGCGGGGCGCATCGGCGTTGACCTCGTGCGCGGGCCCGAGGGCGGCGATCCGGCCGCGATCGTGTTCGATGCGGTCCGCCAGGCGACCGACACGGGCATCGACGCGCTGATCGTCGACACCGCAGGACGCCTCCAGAACAAGATGGAACTGATGGAAGAGCTGGCCAAGATCCGCCGCGTGCTCGGCCGTCTCAACCCCGAAGCGCCGCATGATGTGGTGCTGGTGCTCGATGCCACCAACGGCCAGAACGCGCTGTCGCAGATCGACGTGTTCAAGGAGGTGGCAGGCGTCACCGGCCTCATCATGACCAAGCTCGATGGCACCGCGCGCGGCGGCGTGCTGGTGGCGGCAGCAGAGCAATATGGCCTGCCCATCCACGCCATCGGCGTTGGCGAGAAGATGGAGGATTTGAGGCCCTTCGATCCCGATCTGGTCGCGCGCGTGATTGCGGGGGTGGCGTGATGGCTCAGGACGAAGGCAGGCAGGCGGCGTCGAGCTGGCTCAATGTCGCGGTCGATTACGGCCCGCTGCTGGTATTTCTTGCCGTTTATCGCTGGATGTCGCCCGACGAGGTCAGCGCGGGCGGCGAGATCATCGCCATCGTCTATGGCACAGGTGCCTTCATGGCGGCCTCGATTGTCGCCCTGCTGGTGTCGAAATGGCGACTGGGCAAGGTCTCGCCGATGCTGTGGTTCTCGACCGCGCTCATCGTCGGCTTCGGCAGCCTCACCATCTTTTTCGGCGACCCCACCTTCGTGCAGCTGAAACCCACGATCATCTACGCTTGTTTCGGCGTCGCCCTGCTCGGCGGGTTTTTCGCGGGCAAGGCCTTGCTGCGAGTCTTGCTCGAGGCTGCGTTCGAGGGTCTGAACGAGGCAGGTTGGCTCAAGCTGTCGCGCAACTGGGGCGTGTTCTTCCTCGCGCTTGCCGGCCTCAACGAGGCCCTGCGCGCCCAGCTTTCCTTTGAAAGCTGGCTATGGGCCAAGGTCTGGGTATTCCTGCCGCTCACGTTTCTGTTCACCTTCAGCCAGATCCCGATGCTGCTGAGACACGGGCTGAGTTTCGAGGAGCAGGAAGAGCCGCTCAGGAACGAGCCGCCGACGGGCAGCTAGATCTCCACCTGGCTACCTAGCTCGACCACACGGTTGGTGGGCAGCTTGAAGAAGTCCATCGCGCTCGCCGAATTGCGCAGCATCCAGGCGAACACCTTCTCGCGCCAGATCGACATGCCGGGGTGTTCGCTGGGGATCAGGGTCTGGCGCGACAGGAAGAAACTGGTGTGCATCATGTCGAATGCGCCGCCGCAGCGCTGCATTGTCGCCAGGCCCTGGGGCACGTCAGTCTCTTCCATGAAACCATAGTGCAGCACCGCGCGGTAGAACCCATCGCCCAGATCGGTCATCTCGCAGCGCGCGCTCGGATCGTAGAAGGGCACGTCGGCGATGTTGATGGTAAGGATCACCACGCGTTCGTGCAGCACCTTGTTGTGCTTGATGTTGTGGAGCAGCGCGCTCGGCACGCCCGCGGTGGTCGAGGCCATGAAGATCGCCGTTCCCGGCACCCGCAGCGCGGAGTTCTTGGCCGACTTCGCGAAAATCTCGAGCGGCAGGGCGCTTTCGCTCATGCGCTCGCGCATCAGCTTGCGCCCGCGCGCCCAGGTGGTGAGCAGGGTGAAGATCACAAAGCCGATCACCAGCGGCACCCACCCGCCCTGCGGCACCTTGATGAGGTTCGCGCCGAAATAGGCGATGTCGACAGTCAGGAACACCGCGATCAGCGGCAGGGCCTTCCACATGGGCCAACGCCATAGCGCGAACAGCACCGCAGCCAGCAACAGGGTGTCGATGAACATCGCACCGGTGACAGCGATCCCGTAAGCGGCGGCAAGGTTGCTCGACGACTGGAAGAACAGCACCAGCAGGATCACCATCACCATCAGGCCCCAGTTGATCGCCGGGATGTAGATCTGCCCTGCGGCGGCGGCGCTGGTGTGGTGGATCTCCATGCGCGGCATGAAGCCCAGCTGGATCGCCTGCTGCGTCAGGCTGAACGCGCCCGAGATCACCGCCTGGCTGGCGATGATCGTGGCCAGCAGCGCAAGGATGATCACCGGCACCCGCACCGCATCGGGGATCATCAGGAAGAAGGGATCCTTGATGAGCGCCGCAGTCGCCTCGGCAGAGGTCTGCGACAGGACCAGCGCGCCCTGCCCCATGTAGTTGAGCATCAGCGCGGGAAAGACGAAGGTGATCCAGGAAATGCCGATCGGCTTCCTCCCGAAATGGCCCATGTCGGCATAGAGCGCCTCGGCCCCCGTCACCGCCAGCACCACGCTGCCCAGCGCGATAAAGGCGGTGAAGCCATCGGTGCGGAAGAAATTGAAGGCGTTGAGCGGGTTGATCGTCTCGAGGATGATCGCCGGATTGGCCGAAAGATGCATCACGCCCAGCGTCGCCAGCATCGCGAAATAGGTCAGCATGATCGGACCGAACAGCTTGCCCACCCGCTCCGTCCCGCGCGATTGCAGCGCGAACAGGCAGACGAGGATGGCGAGCGCGGTCGGCACGATCCACGGCTCGAAGCCGGGGACGATGTATTGCAGGCCCTCGGTTGCCGAAAGCACCGAGATCGCGGGCGTTATCATGCTGTCGCCGTAGAACAGCGCGGTCGCAAAGACGCCCAGCAGCACCAGCGGCGCGGTCCACCCGGCGCTGTCGGAGGCGCGGCGGATCAGCGCCAGGAGCGCCAGGCTGCCGCCCTCGCCCTTGTTGTCGGCGCGGGTGATGGTGAGAACGTATTTCACCGTCACCACCATCATCATCGACCAGAAAACCAGGCTCAGCACCCCGTGGATATGCGCCGCATCGGGCGAGATGCCGGGAGCGCCGTGGTGCGAGGCAAAGGTCTCGCGGAAGGCGTACAGCGGGCTGGTGCCGATGTCGCCGAACACCACACCCACCGCCCCCACGGCGAGCGTGAGCGTGGAAGCACCGTGGCCTTGCACTCCGGGGACATGGGCAGGTTCGATTGCGGAGGCGGGTGAGGTGCTCATGACTGCCGGATTTCCCGTATCCCCCCGGTACTGCCCCATCGGCGCGAACGACTCACGACCGGTAAGGCGGCGCGCCTAGCACCCTCGCTTCGCACCTGCAATATCGGTCCCGTCTTGACACGCGACGGACACGCCCTGCGTCACTGGCCCTGGAGCATCGGGGCGCGGGCGATCATGTCGTCGAGCCGAGCAACCTCGGCCGCAAGGCCCTCGCGCCACGGCGCATCGGCGGGGGAGCGTTCGATCAGCCCCTTCCAGACATTGCGCGCAGCGATCACCTCGCCGCTCTGGTAATAGGCGTAGCCGAGGAAATATTCCGCCCCCGGATGCCCCGGATCGATGGCGCGCGCGCGGCCGAAGGCCTGCACCGCAGCCGGGGTCACGAAACCGTCGGCATGGCCAACCAGCGCCATCCCCAGCGCAAGCCAGCTTTCCAAGTCGTCGGGATTGTCGCGCAGCCCCTTCTGGAGCAGCGCGGCGGCATCGGCGAACTGGCCGCGGCGGGCAAAGGCGTCGGAGGTGATGAGATAGTTCGGCGGCGGCAGGGTCCGGCTGAACAGCGCCGCGCGGCCCTCGACCATCGCCGCGCCCTGCTCGCCCGCCTCGGGCGCGGCAGGCTTGGGCGCGGCGGGCTGGCCGGGGGAGCCCTGCCAGGCATAGCCGGCCAAGCCGAACACCAGCGCCGCGCCGAACAGGGTGAAGCCTTCGCGCGGGAGCCTGAGGAGCAGCACCGCGAGCGCAAAGGCCGCAAGTGTCAATGATCCGACCGCGAGCCAGCCGTCGATCATGCCGCATCTCCGGCATCGTTTCGCCGCCTGCCGAGCCGCCGCACCAGCACCCCGGCCACGACGAGGATGACCAGCACGGGCACCGCGAAAAGCGGCCAAGTGGTGGCGCTCACCTCGGGCTCGTAGCTGACATAGTCGCCGTAGCGCGCGACAAGCCAGCGGCGAATCTCGGCAGGGCTTTCTCCGGCGAGAATGCGGCTGCGCACCTGATGGCGCATATCGCCTGCCATCGGCGCGTCGGAATCCGCGATGCTCTGCGACTGGCACTTGAGGCAGCGCAGGGTCTGCATCAGCGTGGTCGCCTCGGCCTCTAGCGCGGGGTCTTCGAGCTGGGTGTAGGCGTAGGGCGCGGGCGGCATGGTGTCCTGTGCCTGTGCGGGCAGGGCCGCCAGCGCGCACAGCAGCGCGGCAAACACGCGGATCATTGCGCCTTCTCCAGTTCGGCGAGCAGCTTTGGCACATCGGCCTCGCGGATGTCGCCGATATGCTGATAGCGGATCACGCCCTCGGCATCGATCACGAAGGTCTCAGGCACGCCCGAAGAGCCGATCGCAAGCTGCACCTCGGAAATGGGATCGCTGCCGATCCGGGCATAGGGATTGCCGTGGCGGCTGAGGAAGGCGGCGACATCCTCTGGCCGGTCGCGGATGGCGATGCCTATGATTTCAGCACCCTGCGCCTTGAGGGCCTCAAGCTGGGGTGCCTCGGCGATGCAGGGCAGGCACCAGCTTGCCCAGATATTGAGCAATCGCGGCCTGCCCCCCGTGAAATCCGCCTTCGAGGCACCGGGCAGGCCCGCAAAGGCAGGTTCCAGCGCGAAGGCGGGCAGCGGCTGGCCGATCATCGTGCTCTCGACGAACTGGTCCTTCTCCTGGGTCAGCATGTAGCCGGCAAGCCCTGCGAAGAAGGCGAACAGGGCGAGCGGCACCCATAGGTAGAGCGAGCGCATGGCGTGCCTATTCCGCAGGCAGCGGCGCGGCCGCACCCAGTGCTTCGATGTCCGCGCGGCGCTGGTCGCCCATGGCCGCGGCCTTGCGGCGGCGGACATCCACCTGCACGCGCCCGGCGATGGCAAGGATGCCGCCAAGCCCGATCAGAAGTCCGCCATACCAGATGAAGGTGACGAATGGCTTCCACCACACGCGGACCTGCCAGCGCCCATCCGCCGCCTGATTGCCGATCACGGCATAGAGCTGGCCGTCCCAGCGGGTCAGCAGCGCGCTTTCGCTGGTGGCCTGCGGGGGCGACCAGAAACTGCGTGCCTGCGGGGTGAGGATCACCGGCGCGCCGCCATCGCGGCTGACCGCCAGCTGCGCCTCGATCGCGGTCCAGTTGGGGCCGGCCACCGGGGTGACGCTTTCGAGCGTGACCGTGAAATCGGCGATCTGCTCGGTCCCGCCCGGGGCGACGGCGGCAAGGCGCTCCTGCGAGAAGGCCCCCTCGCAGGCCATCCCGAACAGCGAGACCGCGACCCCGAAATGGGCCAGCACCATGCCCCAGGTCGCCACCGGCACGCGGGCGAGCTTGCGTCCGCGCAAGGGCAGGAACGCCGCCACCGCCAGCGCCGCTGCAAGGCCCAGCCCCAGCAGCGGCAGGAGCGGGAAGCGGCCGAAGAAGCTGACGAGCGCAATGGCGCCGATCATCAGGGCCGCGATCAGCGCCAGCTCGAACTGGAGGCGGGCGGGCTTGTCGCTCTTCCAGCGCAGCAGCGGGCCGATTGCCATCACAATGAACATCGGCACCGCGAAGATCGCCGATGCCGGGTTGAAATAGGGCGGACCGACGCTGACCCGCACATCGAAGGCCTCTGTCAGCAACGGATAGAGCGTCCCCAGCAGCACGATCGCGAGGATCGCCGAGAGCATCACGTTGTTGAACACCAGCGCGCCCTCGCGGCTGGCGGCGGCGAACCGCTTGCCTTCGGCCACAGCGCCAGCGCGCAGGGCAAAGATGGCAAAGGCCCCGCCGATGTAGAGCCCCAGCAGCCCGAGGATGAAGGCCCCGCGCTCAGGGTCCACCGCGAAGGCATGGACGCTGGTCAGCACGCCCGAACGCACGAGGAAGGTGCCGAGCATCGACATCGAAAAGGCAAGCACGCCGAGCATGATCGTCCATGTGCGCAAGGCGTCGCGCGCGGCGAGCACGCTCACCGAATGCATCAGCGCGGTCGCGGCGAGCCAGGGCATCAGCGAGGCGTTCTCGACCGGATCCCAGAACCACCAGCCGCCCCAGCCAAGCTCGTAATAGGCCCAGTAGCTGCCTGCGGTGATCCCCAGCGTCAGCAGCACCCACGCGCCCAGCACCCAGGGGCGCATGACCCGGGCGAAGGCCGGGTTGACTTCACGCGTCAGCAGCGCGCCCATCGCGAGACTGAAGGCGACCGACAGCCCGACATAGCCCGCATAGAGCGTCGGCGGGTGGATCGCGAGGCCGATGTCCTGAAGCAGCGGATTGAGCCCCGTTCCCTCGGCGGCAGGGACCGGCAGGCGCTCGAAGGGGTTGGAGGAAAGCAGCAGGAAGGCATAGAAGCCCAGCGCCACAAAGCCCTGCACGCACAGGGTCGCGCCCATGGTCCGCTCGGGCAGGCGCTTCTCGAACCCGGCGAGCAGGCCGCCCGACAGCGCCAGCACCCCGACCCACAGCAGCATCGATCCCTCGTGGTTCCCCCAGGTGCCCGTGAGCTTGTAAAGCATCGGCTTCATCGAGTGCGAATGGGACGCAACCAGCTTGATCGAAAGGTCGGTGATCGCAAAGGCATAGAGCAGCATCAGGAAGGCCAGCACCGCCAGAAAGGCCTGCACCACCGCGGCCGGGCGCGCATAGATCGCCAGCGGATTGGCCTCGCCCTCGGCACCGCGCAGGGCGAAGGCCCCGGAGACCATCTGGAGCACGGCGAGCGCCGCGGCGAGCCACAGCGCGGCAAGGCCGATTTCCGCGATCATGTGCTGACTCTCACCCCGGTTCCGATCCCTTGCGTCACGCGACTACTTCAACCCCACGGTCGTTTCGGCGGCCATCTTGGCGGCCTGCTGGCTGCCCATGCCCTCAAGCTCTTTCGGCACGTAGTTCTCGTCATGCTTGGCGAGCAGATTGGTCGCCCTGAACACGCCGTCCGGGCCAAGGCTGCCCTCGGCCACAACGCCCGAACCTTCGACGAAAAGATCGGGCAGGATCCCGCTGTAGCGCACAGGGATGGTATCGGCGGTGTTGCCGGTGACGATGAAATTGACCGTCACCCCGTCTGCCTCGGTCATGATCGAGCCCTTCTGCACCATCCCGCCGAGCCGCACCGCCTGCCCCACCTCGGGCGGATCGGAGGCCATCTGTTCGGGCAGGTAGAAATAATTCGCCTGATTGCGCAGCGACCACGCCGCCAGCAGCCCTGCGCCAAGGATCGCAAGAAGCGCGACGATCACCAGGACCATACGTTGATGCTTGGCCTTCATGCCCTGTCCCTCAGTTCAGCGCCGCCGCGACGCATCGCGCCGCGTTTCGGCCCGCACCATCGCGCGCCAGGCCCAGATAATCAGCAGGGCCAGCGCAAGGCCACCCACACCATAGGCCAACCACACGAAATCCCACTGGTTGAGCTCCTCCCGCATCACGCCTGCTCCATCGCGGATGCTGAAGCGGGCGCGGCGGGCGCGGGCACGGGCGCATCGTCATCGAGCGCGCGGCGGCGCAATCGCGCCTCGATCTGCGCCTCGGCGATCAGCGTGCGCATCCGCATCAGCACGATGGCGCCGAACAGCAGCGAGAAGCCCGCCACCGCGACCAGCAGCGGCACGAGAAACGTCGCCTCAATCGCGCTCTTGCCGGCGGTGATGCTCGGCGGCTGGTGGAGCGAGTTCCACCACACCACGCTGCGGTTGATGATCGGCACGTTGACCGCGCCGACCATGCCGAAGATCGCGGCGATCTTGCTGGAGGAGCCTTCACGCTCGGCCGCTTCTGTGAGCGCGATGTAGCCGGCATAGAGGAACAGCAGCACCAGCATCGAAGTAAGTCGCCCGTCCCATTCCCACCAGGTGCCCCAAGTCGGGCGGCCCCAGATCGAACCCGTCGCAAGGCAGATCGCGCAGAACACCATGCCCGGCACCGCGATCGCGCGGGCAGAAAGCGCGGCGAGCGGGTGCTTCCAGATCAGCAGCATGGCGCTGGAGATCGCGATTCCCGCCCAGCCCCCCATGCCGAGCCAGGCAGCGGGCACGTGGATGAACAGGATGCGCACCGTATCGCCCATCAGCCGGTCGGGCGGGACCACGAACAGGCCCCAGGCGACCGCCCCGAGCGACAGCGCCAGCCCGCTCCAGAACAGGAGCGGCATCAGCCACTTCGCAAGGGCAAGGAATCGGGTCGGGTTGGCGTAGATGTGCATCGTTTTTGCTGTCAGGGCGGGCTTGTAGCCTTACACCCGATCCCGACAAGAGCGCAAATGGCACCGGGGCGGAATTGTTCCCGCACCCCGGTGCCCGATGCGTCTTACCCGCGTCCGATGAGGGCCTGGGCCATGCGGTCGGCGACGACGTCGGAGGACACGCCGCTTGCCGCGCTCTCCTGCCAGATCGCCTCCAGCCGCCCGGGGATCCGGGCGATCAGCGCATCGACCTCGGCGATGTCGCCGTCGCGGCCGTCGCGGCGGGCGAGATATTCGGTCGCGACCGAGATGATGCCGCCTGCATTGATGACATAGTCCGGCGCGTAGAGGATGCCGCGTGCGGCCAGCACTGCACCGTGCTCCGGGCGGGCGAGCTGGTTGTTGGCTCCGCCCGCCACGATCGCGCAGTCGAGCGCGGCGATGCCGACCTCGTCGAGGATTGCGCCCAGCGCATTGGGGCTGAAAACGTCGCAGGGCGTCGCCATGATCGCCTCGCTCGCGACGGCATCGCCGCCCAGTTCCGCCGCCAGCGCGGCGGCGCGCGTTGCGTTGATGTCGGCAAGGGTCAGCCTTGCGCCGTCCCGCGCCAGCAGCCGGGCGACGCCGCCGCCGACCGAGCCCGTGCCCTGCACCGCGACATGGACGCCGGCCAGGCTGTCCTTGCCGAGCTTGTGACGCACTGCCGCCCTTATGCCGAGATAGATCCCCTGCGCGGTGAACGGTCCGGGATCGCCGCCCGCGCTGCCCGCGCCCTTGACCGGCAGACCCGAGACATGGGCGGTCCGCTGCGCCACCGCGACCATGTCCGCTTCGCAAATGCCGACATCCTCCGCCGTGACGTAACGCCCGCCCAGCCCTTCGACCGCATCGCCGAAGGCGGCGAGCATCTCGGGGGTCTTGGTGCGCTGCTCGTCGGCGAGGATCACCGCCTTGCCGCCGCCCATCGGCAGACCGGCCATGGCGTTCTTGTAGCTCATGCCGCGCGACAGGCGCAGGCAATCGCGCATCGCGCCTGCCGGGTCGTTATAGTGCCAGAACCGCGTGCCGCCCGCTGCCGGGCCAAGATGGGTCGAATGCACCGCGATAATCGCCGTCAGCCCGCTGGACCGATCGTGGACCAGTGTTACCTGCTCGTGCGCGTCGAAATCGGGCTCGGCCCAGAATGCGGTCATATAAATCCCCTGTGCGGCGCGAAGGCTGCGGTCACCAAAAGGCGACGAAAAGGGGAAAGATGGGGCGACCAACGGGGTTCGAACCCGTGACCTCCGGTACCACAAACCGGCGCTCTAACCGACTGAGCTATGATCGCCACACGCCCCTGCCCGCATACCACCGTTCCGGTCGCTGCCAAGCCCTGCGCGAAGCGCTGCGGTTTACGCAAGGCTGGCACACCGTCAAGTGCGCCGACTAGGGGAGCGCGCCTCTTGCACAAAGCCCTGCCGAAGGGAAGCGAAAACTGCGCCGAAGCGGCGTGCGCGCAAGAATGTTTCGTGCAGCCAAAACCGTTGCGGCTGGCGGGCCGCGTCCTATCCTGCCGCGCCATGACCACCACCAGCGAATCCATCGCCGCGCGCCTGGCTGCGCAGCCGGGGATGCAGCGCGTGCCGACCCCGAAGGCCGAACTGTTCCAACTGCGCCGATTCGTCGCGCCCGATCTTGCCGCCGCGCTGATCGCGCTGATCGACGCCGACCGCCGTCCCTCGACCATCGCCGACGATAACGGCGATGCCTATTTCCGCACCAGCGAGACCTGCGATCTGGCCGCCACCCTGCCGGCCGTGCAGCAGATCGAGACGATGCTGACCGCCGTGTCGGGCATCGACCCGGTGTTCGGCGAGCCGCTGCAAGGGCAGCGCTATGCCGAGGGACAGGAATTCAAGCCCCATACCGACTATTTCGCGCCCGCAGGCCGCGACTTTCAGCGCTACTGTGCGCTCTCGGGCAACCGCACGTGGACCTTCATGGTCTATCTCAACGAGGTCGGCGCGGGCGGTGCCACCCGATTCAAGCTGCTCGACAAGACCTTCCAGCCCGAAGCCGGAAAACTGCTGTGCTGGAACAACCGGCTGGCCGATGGCGGGGTCAACCACGCGACGCTCCACCACGGGATGAAGGTCAGGAAGGGCGTCAAATATGTGATAACCAAGTGGTATCGCGAGCGCGAATGGCAGGGTTAGGCACGAAAAAGGCGACCCCGTCGGGCCGCCCTCCTCGTTGCGGGCCGAAGCCCGCGCAGCTTGTGCAGCCGGTTACTTCTTGAGGCTGAGCCCGCCGAAACGCTTGTTGAACGCGGCCACGCGGCCACCTTCGGCGACCTGCTGGCGACCGCCGGTCCAGGCGGGATGGCTCAGCGGGTCGATGTCGAGCGCGAGCACGTCGCCTTCCTTGCCCCAGGTCGAACGGGTCTGAAACTCGGTGCCATCGGTCATCTTGACCGTGATCATGTGGTAATCGGGGTGACCTTCGGTCTTCATGACGTATTCCTTCGGAGCCTGCGCCGGTTCCGACCGGCGGTGCTATGAAACGCGAAGCGGCGCGCCTAGTCGGGAACGGTCGCGAATGCAAGCGATTCTGCCCCTGTTCCGACACCCTCGCCCATGGCGCGCCCCAGCCCTGCGCCTCACGGCATCCGGCGCTTGGCGAAGTTGACAGCGTGTCAAGCGCCGCTCCACAGGCATTTCCCTGCAAAGCCGGAGAGATGCGATCCAAAAACCGAAATTGACACTTCGCCGCCTTCCCGGGAGAGCACACTCCCGTCGCACAGCATTGCCGACCGGCAGGCGGCACAGCGGGCGGGGGTCATGGCCATGCCGTGGATCTGACCGATCCGCACAGCATAGGAAAACCGCGCGCGCACGCCCTTGCTGCCCCACCGGGTCAGGCGGACGGCGGGTCCGTCATCATCGCGGTGAATTCGACCTCGCAGGTCGTCTTGCCCTCGACGCTCGCCACGCCCTTGAACCTGTAGACGCGACTGCGCTTCTGGGTGAATTCGACATGGAGATCGAGCAGGCAGCCCGGCGTCACGGGGGAGCGGAACTTGGCGTTCTCGATTCCCATGAAGATCACGAGCTTGCCGGTCCCGGCGAGTTCCATCGTCTCGATCCCGAGGATGCCGGCGGCCTGCGCCAGCGCCTCGATCTGGAGCACGCCGGGCATGATCGGCGCGCCCGGGAAATGGCCCTGAAAGAACTGCTCGTTCATGCTCACGGCCTTGACCGCGTGGATGCGTTCACCCAGGGTGATGGCCTTCACGCGGTCGACCAGCAGAAGCGGATAACGATGCGGCAAGGCCTTGAGGATCTTGACGATATCGTAATCGACCACCTCTGCCGGCGCGCTCCCCGCTTCGTTCATGCTGCCTGCTCCGCCTTGCGCTCAGCGACCGACCGGCGCGGCCGGGTTGCCCTGCTGCGCGCCCGCCGCCTGCTGCTGCTGGGCCATCTGCGCGGCGATCGTGAGACGCTGCTGGATTTCCTGGAAGATCTGCACGCCCTCGCGGCTCGGCTGCCAGCCCGAGGGCGGCACCACGCCGACGGCCGGCACCTTGGTGTTGAGCGCGGCTGTAACCTGCTGGGTGATGTCGGCCTCGGGCGGGGCGAACAGCAGCGAGGAGGGTTCGATCACGAACTTGATCTGCTGCTTGGTGGTCACTTCCTGAAGCGCCGCCGGATATTGCATGATGATCTGCTCGATCACGAAGACGCGGGCGGCATCGATCTGGTTGCTGAGGCCCTGGATTTCCTGCTCCAGCGCCTGGAGCTTGGGGAAATCGGGCGACTTCTGCATCGCCTGCTGTTCGGCGTCGTCGACCTGCTTGTCGCCGTTCTTGTCGAACTGGGTGAGCAGAGCCTGCCGCTCCTGCGCCTTGGTGCGGCGCAGGTCGTTCTGCTGGGCATAGGTGGTGTTGACCTGCTCGTAGGCGGTCTGAAAGGCCGTGGTGCCGATGATCGTGCGCGACACATCGACCGTGGCCATTCGGCCTTCGACCTGTGCATGAGCGGGCAGCGCGGCGGCGGCGGCGAGGATCAGGCCCGCAGGGGCGATCAGTTTGGCAAGACGTGTCATCAGAATTGGGTTCCTACGTTGAATGTGAAAGTGCGCTCGTCGTCGCCTTCGACCCTGCGAATGGTCTGAGCGAAGTCGATACGGAAGGGGCCGAAGGGCGAGTTCCAGTTGACCCCGATCCCGGCGGTGATGCGCGGGCTGGGGGTGTTGCCGAGGAACAGCTCGCGAATATTGGTATTGGGCTGGATCAGGCGGATATTGGGCGTGCCGTCCGGCTGGTTCGGTTCGATCGTGGTCGTGCTGGTGCCCGGGATCTGGAACAGCGGGCGCCCTTCGGGATCGACGATCGGCGTGCCGCCGGGATTGACGGTCAGCACCGGGGTCTCGACGCCCCACAGCGCGCCGATATCGGTCCAGATCGAGGGTCTGAGACCAAGTTCGCGCGCACCGGTGCCGAGCGGGATCTCCAGCTCGGCGCGGCCCAGATAGTAGTTGCGCCCGCCGATCGCGTCGTCGCGGACCTGGCGCCGCTCGGTGAAGAACAGGATGTTCCCGTTCTCGTCGAGCAGTGGGCGGTTGAACTCGTCAAGCTGCGAGGTCTGGGTCAGCACGCGCGGACCGACGCCGCGGATCGCATAGCCGCGGAACTGCGGTTCGCCGAGGAAGAAGCGGTCGGTCAGCAGGATGTCGTCGACCCCGGCGCCGGGGCGCTCCTGCAGCGGGATGATCGTGCCGCCTTCGAGCAGCACGGAGAAGATGAAGCCCGAACTGCCGACGTTCCAGAACTGCTGCGCGCGGCCGCGGAAGCGGGTGTAGCGCACGTCGCCGCCAAGCCCGGCAAATTCGGCGCTGAGCGCGATGGTCCTGCCGCTTGTCGGTCGGATGCGCGAATTGAGCGAATTGTAATTGAGGCTGAGTCCGAGGATCGAACTGAGCCGCTGCCCGATCGCATCGCACAGGAACCGGCCCGCGATGATCGGATCGCATTCGCGCGTGCCATCCCCGTCGATGTCTGAGAAGAACAGGTTCTCGTCGAGCGTCACGTCGTCGTAGTTGAGCGTGTAGCTGGCGACCAGCGCCATGTATTCGGTAAGTGGCACGCCCGCGCGCATCGAAAAGCCGGTGGTGGCCTGCTGGAAGGTCGTGTTGCGGTTATTGCCGGTGAAGTTGAAGCTGTTGAAATCGCGCCGATAGATGTCGATCCCGCCGGAGATATTGCGATCGAAGAGATAGGGGTCGGAAAAGCTCACCTGGGCCGAGCGCGAGAACTGCGAGTAGTTGATGGAAAGGCCGATCGTCTGCCCGCGCCCGCGGAAATTGCGCTGGCGGATCGAGCCTGCGAGGATGAACTGCTCGATCGAGGAGAAGCCGGCCGAGAACTGAAGCTCGCCGGTCGGGCGTTCTTCCACGTTGGCTTCGAGGATGATCCGGTCGGGCGCGCTGCCCTCGGACTGGGTGACCTCGAAGTTCTCCTGGAAAAAGCCCAGCGAGTTGATGCGTGCGGTGCTGCGCTGCACCGCCAGTGAGTTGAAGGCGTCGCCCTCCGCGAGGCGGAACTCGCGGCGGATCACCTTGTCCTGCGTCAGCGTGTTGCCGTTGATATCGACCCGCTCGACATAGACGCGCGGCGCCTCGCGCAGGACGAAGGTGACATTCATCTTGAGGTTGGCGGGATCGCGGTTGAAGCGCGGCTGCACATCGGCAAAGGCATAGCCGTAGCGACCGGCCAGCTCGGTCAGCTGCTCGACGGTGTCCTCTACCGTCTTGGCGTTGTAGGCATCGCCGGTCTTCATCGGCAGCTGGGTGCTCATCACCTCGCTGTCGAAGTCCCGCAGCTGGCTGTCGACCTTGACATCGCCGAAGCTGTAACGCTCGCCTTCCTCGACCACATAGGTGATGATGAAGTCGCGCTGGTCGGGGGTGAGCTCGGCGACGGCGGAGACCACGCGGAAATCGGCGTAGCCCTGGGTCAGGTAGAACTGGCGCAGCTTCTGCTGGTCGAAGGCGAGCCGGTCGGGGTCATAGCTGGTGTTCGAGCTGAAGAAGCTGGTGAGACGCGCCTGCTTGGTCACCATCTCCCCGCGCAACTGGCCGTCGGAGAACCGCTCGTTGCCGAGGATGTTGATCTGGCGGACCTTGGACTTGGGGCCTTCGGAAATCTCGAAGACGATGTCGACGCGGTTCTGCGGCAGCTGCACCAGCTTGGGTTCGACCTTGGCGGCAAAGCGGCCCTGGCGCTTGTACAGCTCGATGATGCGCGCGACATCGGCGCGGACCTTCGATCGGGTGAATATCTGGCGCGGCGCGAGCTTGATCTCGGGCAGGATCTTCTCGTTCTTGAGCCGCTGGTTGCCTTCCAGCACGATGCGGTTGATCACCGGGTTCTCGGTGATGTTGATGACGACATTGCCGCCCTCGTTGCGGATCGAGGAATTGGCGAAGAGTTCGGTCGCGCCGAGATCCTTGATCGCCTCGTCCGCGGCGGCGGCGGTGTATTCCTGACCGACGCGCAGGCGGATGTAACTGAGGATGGTGGTGGGCTCCAGTCGCTCGGCCCCGACCACCGTGATGGTGCGGATCACGTTGCCGCGCGGTGCCGGGGCAGGCTCGGGCGCGGGCGTGGCGGGCTGGGCCGCAGCGGCCGGTTCGGCCTGCTGCTGGGCGAGCGCGAGCGAGGGCACGCCTGCCAGGATCGAGCCGCAGCACAGCAGGCTCGCCAGCCGCACGCCTTGACGCGGGGGGGCGGGATTGCAATCGGCCGACACCGCGCCCGTCTCGCTCAATCGGTTCATGCAGCTAAAATCCCGTTCTCAACCCTGTGCACCGCGCGGCAAGCGGCCCGTGATGCCATCTTGCCCGCCAACAGCCGCGCTCGCCCTGACGCCGCCTTGTGTCCCGAGCCAAGCCTCTGCCCGATGTGCCCCGCGCAATCAAGCCGCGAGCGGCTCGGCCCGGCGCGCCTATCCACCGCCCCAGTCAGCTGCCGAAGATCGGCAGCGTGACGATGTCGTTCACCGTCACCACCACCATCAGCATCAGCACCAGCGCGATACCGGTGCGATAGGCCCATTCGGTCGCCCGCGGCCCAACCGGCTTGCGGCGGATCGCCTCGGCCAGGTAGAACATCAGGTGCCCGCCATCGAGCGCGGGGATTGGCAAGAAGTTGATGAATGCCAAATTAAGCGAGATCAGCGCGGCGAGGCTGATGAAATTGAGCGGCCCCAGGCTCATCTGCTCGCCCGAGAACTTCGCGATCTTGAGCGGCCCGCCCATCTCGCTGAACGACCGATCGCCGCGAATGATCTGGGCGATGCCGGTGATCATCATCCGCCCGGTATCGAGGCACTGCTGCACCGCCATCGCCGCCGCCTCGCCGACCGAAAGGGGCGCGAAGCGTTCCTCGGTCTCGAGCGTGCGGATCCCGATCAGGCCGACGGTCTGGCTGTTGCCGAAATTGTCGGTCAGCTGCTGCGAGGCAGTCGTCACCGGCAGGTCGCGGCGCGCGCCGTCACGCAGGACGGTGATGACGAAGCGGTGATTGGGCTGGAACATGATCGTTTGCTGGATTTCGCGCCAGCTGGTCATGGCCACACCGTCGATCGCCACGATCCGGTCGCCGACCCGGAAACCTGCCGCCTGCGCCCGCGAACCCTCGGTGAAGGCGGCGACCGTGCCGACCTCGTCGGGCTCCACGGGAAGGGGCTTTCCGAAAGCGAGGTTGAAGGCGAAGAAGATCGCCAGCGCGACGAGGATGTTGGTGACCGGCCCCGCCGCGACGATCAGCGCGCGCTTCCACAGCGCGGCGCTCTGGAAGGTGCCTTCCTCTACGGGCGCGTGCGGATCGGGCACCGAGGCGGGGTTCATGTCGCCCTTGAACTGGACATAGCCGCCCAGCGGCAGGGCAGATAGTTTCCAGCGGGTGCCCTGCCGGTCGGTGTAGCCGAACAGTTCCGTGCCGAACCCGACCGAAAAGCTTTCGGCCTTCACGCCGAACAGCCGCCCGACGATGAGGTGGCCGAGTTCGTGCAGGGTAACGAGCGGCCCCAGCAGCAGCAGGAAACCGATCACATACATCCAGAATGGCGGGCTTTCAAACAAGGGCTTGGGTCTCCAGCAGGGCGCGGGCCTGCATCCTTGCAGCATTGTCGACGGCGAGCACTTCGGCAAGGCTCGCCGGGCGCGGCGCGTCATTGCTGCGCGCAAGCGTTTCCGCGACCAGTGCGGCAATGCGGGTGAACCTGATCTGACCGGCGAGGAAGGCGGCGACAGCGACCTCGTTGGCGGCATTGAGGATCGCAGGCGCGCTGCCCCCCGCTGCAATCGCCTCGCGCGCAAGGCGGGTAGCGGGGAAGCGCTCCTCGTCGGGCGGGAAGAAGGTAAGCTCGCCGATGGCGGCAAGATCGAGCGGGCCGAGCGGCGTCCCCATCCGCCGCGGCCAGGCCAGGCACGAGGCAATCGGCACGCGCATATCCGAAGGTCCGAGCTGCGCCAGCGTCGAGCGGTCACGGAATTCGACCATCGAATGAATCACGCTCTGCGGGTGGACGACGATCCCGAGCCGGTCGAGCCCTACCGGAAAGAGATGATAGGCCTCGATATATTCAAGCCCCTTGTTCATCATCGTCGCGGAATCCACGCTGATCTTGGCGCCCATCGACCAGTTGGGGTGCTTGACCGCCTGCGCCGGGGTGGCGGCGTGGAGCTGCTCGAAGGTCCAGGTGCGCAAGGGGCCGCCGCTGGCGGTCAGCGTGATCCTCGCCACGTCCTCGATCCGGTTTCCGGCAAGGCACTGGAAGATCGCATTGTGTTCGGAATCCGTGGGCAGCAGCGTCGCGCCGTGGCGGGCGACCGCCTCCATCAGCACCTCGCCGGCCGAAACCAGCGCTTCCTTGTTGGCCA
>Ga0208370_100069_pt1 | contig 36766 bp, 20 predicted proteins | sample Subbio12Jun_QV11_FD_184822 | JGI IMG/M metagenome (GOLD analysis project Ga0208370, IMG submission 184822) | Serpentinite rock and fluid subsurface biosphere microbial communities from McLaughlin Reserve, California, USA -CR12Jun_QV11 (SPAdes) | ecosystem: Environmental > Terrestrial > Deep...
TCAATACCCGCCTCAACAGCCTTGACAACGTCACCAACGACTTTCGTGTAAACAAGGCCTTTGACGTTGGCAGCGGCACGGCGAATTTCACCACCGGCTTCTACCTCTCGCGCCAGACGATCAATACCGACTGGCTGTGGACCAGTCACCTCCAGACCGTGCAGGGCGACGGGCAGGCGGTGCTGGTCGACGTGCGCAACGCGGGCGGGCAGGTCGTCACCCAGAACGGCACCGTGGGCTTCGGCGCAAGCTTCTTCGGCAATTGCTGCCGCCGTTCCTATGATGTCGACTATTCGACCTATGCGCCCTTTGCTTCGCTTACGCTGGAACTGGACCGGCTGACGCTTGACGGCTCGATCCGCTACGATTTCGGCGACGCGAACGGCACCATCACCGGCGCGGACAGCGGCTTCGGGGTGGGCGTGGGCAGCTTCGACTTCGACCGCAACGGCGTCATCAGCCCGGCCGAGGCGCAGACCAGTGTGCTGCCTCTCGGCAATGCGCGCCCTGTCAATTACAACTTCGACTATTTCAGCTTCTCGCTGGGGGCCAACTACCTTGTCACCGACGATATGGGCATCTTCGCGCGCTACAGCCGGGGCGGCCGCCACACTGCCGACCGGTCGCTGTTCTCACCGGCCGTAAGCGCTCTCGACGGCAGCCTGCCGGGCGGCGATGAGGGGGTGATCGCGCGGGTCGATCAGGCCGAAGCGGGCCTCAAATACCGGTCGGGCGGGATTGCTCTCTATGCCACAGGCTTCTACGCCAAGACCTCGGAAACCAATGTGGACATTGCCCCTCTGGTGCTGTTCGACACCACCTTCGAGGCCATCGGGCTCGAACTCGAAGGCTCATACAGCAGCGGGCCCTTCAGCCTGACAGCGGGCGCAACCTGGACCGATGCGGAGATCAAGGACGCGCTCAACGTCGCGACCATCGGCAATACCCCGCGGCGGCAGGCGGATCTCGTCTATCAGGCGACCGCGCAATACACTGTGGACCTGTTCACCGTGGGTGCCAACATTGTCGGCACCACCGAAAGCTTCACGCAGGACAACAACGACCTGATCCTGCCGGCTTTTGCGCAGGTCAACGCCTTCGTGGCGGTGCGCCCGATCGACCGGGTCGAGATCGGGCTCAACGCCGCCAACCTCTTCAACGCGACCGGCTTCACCGAGGCGGAAGAGGGCTCGATCCCGGCGAACAACATCGTGCGCGCGCGCTCGATCGCCGGGCGCACGGTGCTGGCTTCGGTCCGGTTCGATTTCTGATAACCGGGCCGGGTGCATGATAGCTGGCCGCCATTTCCCCCGGCGGCCAGCTGCTTTTATAGTGAACTGATCTGTTGGGATTTTGCTGCGATGACGAGTGCCTGGACAGCCGAGCACGTGGGACGGATCGGGCCTGCCGCGTCGGCGGAGGCGCTGATTCCCCCGGTGACTGCGGCGGACCGTTCGGCGCTGGATGCGGGGCGGCTCTACTGGGACATGTGGCCGGTGCAGGATGCCTCCGGCGCGCGCGCGCCGATCGGGGGCCGCGAACTGTGGATGGCGCTGACCGCGCCCGACTGCGGCGATCCGGCGCTCCGGCATTTCGCGGCGAAGATCCACTGGATCGAACGGGCGGGCGGTTTGTGGCACGACCGCGGCCCGGTGCTCCCCGAACGGCCCGTGCCCTACGAGCGCGAATGGGCGGGCTCGGCGCTGCTTGACGACGGGGTGTTGACCCTGTTCTTCACAGCCGCCGGATGCGCGGCGCGCGCGCGCGGCTACAGGCAGGAACTGTGGGCCGCCGCCGCGCGCCTCGGGCCGGACGGCTGGCCGCAGGACTGGTCGGCTCCCTCGCCGCTGGTGACGGGCTATGGCCCGCATTACATGGCTGCCGATGCCCACGAGGGCGAACCCGGGCGGATCAAGGCCTTCCGCGATCCCGCCTTCTTCCGCGATCCTGCCGACGGCAGCGAATACATTGCCTTCACCGCCTCGCTTGCCGGTTCGCCCAGTGCCTTCAACGGCGCCTTCGGCCTCGCCCGCAAGGCGGCTTCGGGGTGGGAGCTGATCCCCCCGTGTCTCCATGCCGAGGGCGTCAACAACGAGCTTGAGCGCGCGCATCTGGTGTTTCACCAAGGCCGCTACTACGCCTTCTGGTCGACGCAGACGGCAACCTTCGCCGAAGGTCTGCGCCACGCGCCGGGAGGGCTTTACGGGATGGTGGCGGACAGCATGGCGGGGCCGTGGCGACCGCTCAACGGCAGCGGGCTGGTGCTCGCCAATCCGACCGGCCGCCCGCAGCAGACCTACAGCTGGTATGTCGATGCATCGCTGACCGTGTGCAGCTTTGTCGATGCCATGCCCGATGGCGGCTTCGGCGGCGTGCCCGCGCCGCTGCTGCGTCTTGCGCTCGACGGCGAGCGCACAAGCCTCGCGCTGGAGAGCGCGGCCTGATGCTGGGCGCGATCGAGGCCGGGGGCACCAAGTTCGTGATCGCGGTCGGGCCGTCGCCTGACGGCATCACCGCCCGGCACACCATCCCCACCCGCGATCCGGCAACAACCCTGGCCGAGGCGGCTGCGTGGTTCGCCGCGCAGGGCGATGTGCGCGCGCTCGGGATCGGAAGCTTCGGCCCGGTGGAGCTGGGACGCGCCTCGCCGAGGTGGGGCTTCATCACCAATACCCCCAAGCGCGGCTGGGCGAACTGCGACCTTGCCGGCCACTTCGCCCGCGCGCTCGGCGTGCCGGTGGCCTTCGATACCGACGTGAACGCGGCCGCCATCGCCGAATACGCCGCGAGCGGGCGAGCCGCAGGCGGGAGCCTTGCCTATCTCACCATCGGCACCGGCATCGGCGGCGGACTGGTGCTGGATGGGCGGCCCGTTCACGGCATCGCCCATCCCGAGATCGGCCACATCTACCCGCGCCGTCACCCCGAGGATGCGGGCTTTGCGGGGATATGTCCGCACCATGGCGACTGCCTCGAAGGTCTGGCCAGCGGCCCCGCGATTATCGCGCGCTGGGGTGCCTCGCTCTCGTCCCTGCCCGTGGGCCACCCGGGCCATGCCATCATCGCCGATTACATCGCCCAAGCGTGCCATGCCCTGTTCGCCAGCACAGCGTTAAGGGAAGTGGTTATCGGCGGCGGGGTGGCGAACACGCCGGGCCTGGTCGAACGGGTCGCCGAGCGCGCGCGGGCGCTTGATGCAGGCTACCTGCCGGGCGGCACGCGACATCAGGTCATCCGCCCCCGGCTCGGCGGGGAATCGGGCATCGTCGGCGCGATGATGCTGGCGGAGGCCGCCGCCGCAGGGGCTTGAGCATCGCCCTGCCCCCGCCTTAGAAGCGAGCAGACACAGGGAGGGCGCGTCTATGTTCCGATGGTTTGCTGCACTGATGGTGCTGCTTGGTCTGGCCATGCCGCTGGCGGCACAGGCGGCAGGCCGCCTGATCGAATATGAGCGTGTCCCCGCCGCAGACCTGCCCGATCAGCGCCTGACGATCTGGCTGCCCCCCGGCTACGACGTGGGCGATCGGCGCTATCCGGTGCTCTACATGCATGACGGGCACAACCTGTTCGACATCAAGAAATCGAACTTCAGGAAGATCTGGGCCGCCGACAAGGCAATGCTGGCGGCGGCGGCGACCGGCAAGGTCGAGCCGCATATCATCGTCGGCATCTGGGCACCCGGGCGCGACCGTCACCGGCAATATCTGCCGCGCAGCCTTTACGACATGACGGCGGGCAACCTGCGCGCACAGATGGACGGGATGACCGCGGGCGGCGTGATCTCGCAGCACTATCTGGCGTGGATCGCAGGGCCGCTCAAATCCTGGGTCGATGCGAGCTTCCGCACCCGTCCGGGGCGCGACGGCACGGCCATTATCGGATCGAGCATGGGCGGTTTGATGAGCTGCTATGCCTTTCTCGAGCGCCCTCAGGTGTTCGGGCGGGCGGGCTGCGTCTCGTCGCACTGGCCTGCGGTCGATCCGCGCACCATCGACGCCGATCAGCTCAAGGCGCTGTGGGAAGGCTGGTTCGCGGCAAGGCTGGGCCAGCCCGGCGGGCGGCGCGTGTGGATGGACCATGGCACCGCGACGCTCGATGCCTTCTACGCGCCCTATCAGCAGGTCGTGGACGCGCGGTTTGCGGCGCAAGGCTGGCAGCGGGGCCGTGACTGGGAGAGCCGGGTCTATGACGGCGCCGAGCACGAGGAGAACGCCTGGGCGGCGCGTCTGCCCGAAATCTTCGGCTGGCTGCTGGCGAAGGATTGAACGCCTCTGCTCCCCTGCCCCTGGGGAGGGCAAGAAGAGGATCAGCGCAGCGCGCAGGCCTCGCGGGCCAGCCGCTCCACCACCGCCTTGTCGGGCGCGCCCTTGGGCGAGACCCAGCTTCCGCCCACGCACAGGACGGGATCGAAGGCGAGCCATTCCGGCGCGTTGTCCGGCCCGATCCCGCCGGTGGGGCAAAACCGGACGCCTGCGAAAGGCGCGGCGAGCGCCTTCAGGGCAGTGAGGCCCCCTGCCGCCATTGCCGGGAAGAACTTGAAGCGGTCGAGCCCGAGGTCTAGCCCGCGCATGATATCGCCCGCGTTGGCGATGCCGGGAAGAAAGGGCACGCCCGCCGCCATCGCCGCCTTGCCCAGCGGCTCGGTGAGGCCGGGGGAGACGATGAACGCGCTCCCCGCCGCCAGCGCCGCGTCGAGATCGCGTGGGGACGTGACCGTGCCCGCGCCGACGATCGCGCCCGGCACCTGCTTCATCGCCCGGATCGCGGGGAGCGCGGCAGGCGTGCGCAGAGTGACTTCGAGCACCCGGAGGCCGCCTGCGACCAGCGCCTCGGCGAGGGGGACGGCGTGGGCCTCGTCCTCGATCACGATCACCGGGATCACCGGCGCGGTGCGCATGATGGCGTCGATGTTCATCACATTCCCCCCGTGGCGAGCATCGCCGATGCGCCCTGTTCGGCCCCGTCGGCGAAGCGGCGCATCATGCCGAACAGTTCGCGGCCCGTGCCCAGCTCTTCGCTCGGATCGGGCGCGGGATCGCGCGACGCGAGGTCGGCGGTGGTCGAAAGCTCGCCCGTGGCCGCGCAGACGCGCACGATGTCGCCATCGCGCAGGCGTGCCAGCGGACCGCCGCCGAGCGCCTCAGGGGTGCAATGGATCGCCGCGGGCACCTTGCCGCTCGCGCCCGACATGCGCCCGTCGGTGACGAGCGCGACCCTGTGGCCGCGATCCTGAAGCACGCCCAGGGGCGGGGTGAGCTTGTGGAGTTCGGGCATCCCGTTGGCGCGCGGGCCCTGGAAGCGGACGACCACCACCACATCGCGGTCAAGCTCGCCCGCCTTGAAGGCGGCGGCGACGCTCGGCTGATCCTCGAACACGCGGGCCGGGGCCTCGATGGTCCAGCGGCTCTCGTCCACCGCCGAGGTCTTGAAGCAGGCGCGCCCGAGATTCCCTTCGAGCAGCCGCATCCCGCCATCGGGCTTGAACGGATTGGCGACCGGGCGCAGCATGGTGTCGTCCCCGCTCGGGCCGACTTCGCGCCACACCAGTTCCTCGCCATCGAGCCCCGGTTCCCTTGCATAATCGGCAAAGCCGCCGCGCCAGACTGTCAGGATATCCGGATGGGCGAGGCCCGCCTCGATCAGTTCGCCGATCACGAAGCCCATGCCGCCCGCATTGTGGAAGTGGTTCACGTCGCCCGCGCCGTTGGGGTAGACCTGCGCGATCAGCGGCACGGCGCTGGAGAGTTCCGACAGGTCGTTCCAGTCGAAGATCACGCCTGCCGCGCGCGCCATGGCGGGCAGGTGGATTGCGTGGTTGGTCGAACCGCCGGTCGCCAGCAGGCCGACCGCGGCGTTGATGATCGCCTTTTCATCGACCACCCGGCCAAGCGGGCGATAATCCTCGCCCTTGCGGGTGATCTGCGCGACGCGGTGCATCGCCTCGCGGTCCAATGCCTGGCGCAGCCTGGTGCCGGGGTTGATGAAGGCGCTGTTGGGGATATGCAGCCCCATCATCTCCATCATCATCTGGTTGGAATTGGCCGTGCCGAAGAAGGTGCAGGTGCCTTGCGAATGGTAGCTCGCCATTTCGCTCGCCAGCAGTTCGGCCCGCGTCGCCTTGCCTTCGGCATAAAGCTGGCGGACGCGCTGCTTTTCCTTGTTGGGGATGCCGCTGGGCATCGGGCCGCCGGGGACGAAGATCATCGGCAGATGGCCGAACCGCAAGGCGCCCATCAAGAGCCCGGGCACGATCTTGTCGCAGATGCCCAGCAATAGCGCGCCGTCGAACATCGCGTGGCTGAAGGCAACGGCGGTAGAAAGCGCGATCACGTCGCGGCTGAAGAGCGACAGTTCCATCCCGGTCTCGCCCTGCGTTACCCCGTCGCACATCGCCGGCACGCCGCCCGCGACCTGCGCGGTCGCGCCGACTTCGCGGGCGTGGATCTTGAGGCGCTCGGGGTAGCGGTAATAGGGCGCGTGGGCCGAAAGCATGTCGTTATAAGCGGTGACGATGCCGATATTCGGCCCGCGACCGGCGAGCATCGCGGGCTGATCCTCTTCGGCCCCGGCATAGGCGTGGGCGAGGTTGGAGCATGACACCGCCGAACGATCCCCCATCGCATCGCCTTCGCGCGCGATCAGGTCGAGATAGGCCTGGCGGGTGCCCTTCGAGTTTTCGATCACCCGCCGGGTGACGCGGTGGAGGGTATCGTCGAGGTTACTCATGCCACGTTACTCCATCGCGCTCGGCAAGGGCGATCGCTGCGCTCGGCCCCCAACTGCCGGCGGTGTAGGTCTTGGGGGTGAGGCCATCCGCCTCCCAGCCGGCGCGGATCGCATCGACCCATTCCCACTGCGCCTCCACCTCGTCGCGCCGCACGAACAGCGTCTGATCGCCCTCGACCAGGTCAAGCAGCAGGCGTTCATAGGCGATGCGCCGCACCGCGCCCGAGAAGGCGTCGGGCATGGCGATATTGAGCGGCACTGCGCGCAGGCGCAGCCCCTCACGGTCCAGCCCCGGCACCTTGGCCATCAGCGAAAGGGTGATGTTCTCCTCGGGCTGGATGCCGATGACGAGCCGGTTGGGTTGCATCGTCGCGCCGCGCCCGGCGAAGATCGAGTGCGGCACGCAGGCGAACTGGATCACGATCTCGGTGACGCGTCGGGGCATCCGTTTGCCGGTCCTGAGGTAGAACGGCACGCCCTTCCAGCGCCAGTTATCGACATGGGCCTTGATCGCGACGAAGGTTTCGGTGTCGGACGGCTTGCCCAGTTCCTCGTCATAGCCCGGCACCGCTGCGCCGTTGATCGCGCCCGCGCGGTATTGGCCGGTCACCGTCTCGCCTGCCTCAACCCGGCGCAGCGCGCGCAGCACCTTGACCTTCTCGTCGCGCACTGCGGTCGCATCGAAGTGCGCGGGCGGCTCCATCGCGACGAGCGCGAGGAGTTGCAGCATATGGTTCTGCACCATGTCGCGGATCGCCCCGGCGTCGTCATAGAAGGCGATCCGCCCTTCGAGGCCCACGGTTTCGGCCACGGTGATCTGCACATGGTCGATATGCGCCGCGTTCCAGAGCGGTTCGAACATCAGGTTGGCGAACCTGAGCGCCAGCAGGTTCTGCACCGTCTCCTTGCCGAGATAGTGATCGATGCGGAAGATGCGGTGTTCGGGGAAGGCCGCCGCGACCGCATCATTGATCTCGCGGCTGCTCGCAAGATCGGTGCCGAGCGGCTTTTCGAGGCACATCCGCACCGCCTCACCCGTCAGCCCCGCCGATTGCAGGCCCTTGATCGTGGGGCCGAACAGGCTCGGCGCGGTCGAGAGGAAGATCGCGAGGCCGCGCGCCGGGGTGCCGACCTTGGCGGCAAGATCGGCATAGCCTTCCAACGTGGTCGCATCGAGGGTCTGGTAGCACAGGCGGTTCATGAACTGCGCCATTCGCCCGCGCCGTTCTGCGGGGAGATATTTCTCCAGCGCCGCGCGCGCGAAATTGCGGTATTCGCCGTCGGTCATCTCGCTGCGGGCGGTGCCGACGATCTTGAGACCGGGTGCAAGCAGCCCGTCTGCATCCAGCGCGAACAGGCTGGGCAGCAACATGCGCTGGGCAAGGTCGCCCGTGGCTCCGAACAGCAGCAGGCGGTCGGCGGTGAAGCTCATGCGCAAAGGCCCTTTCCCTCGTGCCTCCTAACTAGGCGCACGCGGAATCATCCGCCAGTAGCCGCATACTTATTCAGGCAGGCCGCCGCGCAAACACCCCGAAGCCGGCGATGATCGCATAGCACGCCGCCGGCAGCACCAGCGCGAAGGCGAGGCTCGTCGCGTCGGCCAGCGCGCCATACAGCGGCGGGATGATCGCGCCGCCGCAGATCGCAACATTGATGATCCCCGATCCGTCCGCCGCGCGCGGCCCCAGCTTCTCGCAGGCGAGGCTGAAGATCGTGGGGAACATGATCGCGTTCATCAGACCGACCGCGAGCAGGCTGGAGCCGGCGACCACGCCGGTCGTGTTGGCGGAGATCGCGATCAGCGTGATCGCGCCCGCCGCCACCGCCGCCAGCGTCAGGCCGGGGCTGACCATGCGCAGCACTGCCGAACCGATGAACCGCCCGATCAGCGCCCCCAGCCAGTAAAGAGACACCATCCAGCCGATGGCACCTTCGATGTCACTCGTCGGCATTCTTTCGGTGATCGTCTGACCGAGGATTTCCTCCTGCGCCAGATAGTTGATGATGAAGCTGCCGATCGCCACTTCCGCGCCGACATACAGGAAGATGCACGCCGCGCCGTAGCCGAAGCGCGGGCGCTTCAGCAGCGCAAGGCCATCGGCAAGGCTGGTCTCCTCGTGCGTTTCGCCCTTCAGCCGGTTGCGGAACAGCCACACCGCGCCTGCAACCAGCGCGAGGGCTGCGGCAAGGCCGAGATAGGTGGCGGTGATGATCGCGCTTTCGGTCTGGCGATAGGTCTGCAAGGCCTCGCCGGAAAGCTCGGACGCGGTGACATTGGCGATGCTGCCAAGGATGATGCCGGCCCCCACCAGCGGAAACAGCGTCGTCCCCAGCGAATTGAAGCCTTGCGCGAAGGTCAGGCGGCTGTGGGTCGTGCGCTCCGGCCCCAGCAGGCTGATGAGCGGATTGGCGACGATCTGCACCAGCACCACCCCCGTCGCGAGGATGAAATAGGCGAAGAGGAACATCGGGAACAGCGCGGTCCGGCTCGCCGGGATGAACAAGAGGCAGCCCGCCATCATCGTCACCAGGCCGGCCACCGCGCCGCGCATGTAACCCAGCTTCTTCACCAGTCGCGCGCCGGGGATGCCGACCACGGCATAGGCGATGAAGAACCAGAACTGCACCAGGCTCGCCTCGAAGAAGTTGAGCGTGAACAGCTCCTTGAGCTTGGGGATGATGACATCGTTGAGCGATGTGATCCCGCCGAAGATGAAGAACAGCGCAAAGACGAAATAATTGAGGCCCGGGGCATCGACCTGCGGCGTGTCGCCCGCGATCTTGCCGAATCCCGCCGCCGTGCTGCCGCCCGGTGCCAATGCCATCGCCGCTCTCTCCCAGGGCACCGTCCGGTTGCGAACCTTCATGGTCCGTGCGCCCGCGTGAACTTGCAGGAGCTTGGGGCGCAATGCCAGTGCGAATAGGAATGCACCACAGCCTTGCGCGGGGATAAGATCAGGCCTTAGAGAAACAGCCGATGAGCGGGGGACCAAAAAGACGGCCGACATCCTTCGATGTGGCGGAGCGGGCCGGCGTCAGCCAGCCGACCGTCAGCCGTGCCCTGTCGGGCTCGCCCGCCATCGCCGAGGCCACCCGCCGCAAGGTGATCGCAGCGGCCGAGGCGCTGGGCTATTTCGTCGACGAGCGCGCCGCGCGCTTGCGGCGCGGGTCGACCGGCACGCTCGCGGTGGTGGTGATCTGCCGCGAGGGCGATAGCGCCGCGACCATCAACCCCTTCGCCTACGCCCTGCTCGGCTCCGTCTGCGTCGCGGCGTCCGAACGCGGCTTCGAGACGCTGGTGAGCTTTCAGGCACGGGCCGACGATTTCTTCGGCCACTATCAGGAACAGGGCCGCGCCGACGGGCTGGTGGTGATCGGCACCACCACCAACCAGGCGGCGTGGGCGCATTTCCGCGGCCTCGAGAGCGCGGGTCGGCGGGTCGCCTATTGGGGCTCGCCCTTTGACGAGCTTGATTGGGTGCGCTCCGACAACCGCGCCGCCGGACGGCTGGCGGTCGGCCATCTGCTGGCCGCCGGTTATCGCCGCCCCTGCTTTCTCGGCGCGCTCAATACGCCGCAGGTGCAGTTCACCGAACGCCACGAAGGCTATGCCGAAGGGATGCGCGCCGCCGGGCTGGAGCCGTGCCTAGCGCCGACGGTAAAGGCCGCGACCCGCGAGGAGGAAGGCCGCCGCGCCGCGCGCGGCCTGATAGAGCGGGGCCTGATTGCGCGGGGGGAGGGCATCGACGCGGTTTTCGCCGCCTGCGACGCGATGGCCTTGGGCGCGATTGAGGCCTTTGCCGCTGCCGACATCGCGGTGCCGGGCGAGGTCGGGGTGATCGGCTTCGATGATCTGGTCGCGGGCCGCTTCAGCCGCCCGCCGCTCACCACCATCGCCCCCGATCCCGCCGAGGCCGGTGCGGCGCTGGTCGAGGCGGTGCTGGACGAAGGCACCGCCGCGCGCCGCCGGGTGCCGGTAAAGCTGATCGCGCGCGGCAGCACGGCAAGGTAATCCTCCCCGGAACGGGGAGGATCACCCGTGCGCGCCGAATTCGTTGGCGATGGCGGTGCTGATCCGCAGCGACAAGGCCTGCGCCATGGCGATGGGCGTGATGAAGTCGCGCTCGATCACGCCGTAGCCTTCCTCGCCGCCGTCGGGGTAATCGGAGGGCTCGTCGAGCGGGAAGTCGCGCGGGCCGGGCACGCGCACCGGGAAGGCGCGGCGCAACTGGGCGAGGGCCTCGTCCACCCGCAAGGTCATCACCATCTCGATCACATCACGGCGGCTGATGTCGTTGGCGCGGCTGAAGGCGGGGACCGCAACGGCCTTGAGGAACATGTGCTGGAGCAGCGCCAGACGCAGCGCCTGAAGCACGCCGATGCGGCGGCGCACCCGCTCGCGCGCCTCGGTGCCGGCGTTTTCCTCTGCGGGAAGCAGGTCGAGCAGCCGGTGGAGCTTGATCGCATCGATCCTGAGGCGCGAGGCGAGGCGGCGAAACACGCCCGTCCGATCGTCCCCGACAAGATACTCTGCCAGTGCGCCGCAGGCCCCCGCGATGTGGTCCTCGGTGCCGCGATAGGTGCGGCTTGCCCAGTAGGCCGAATTGAACAGCTCGCCATAGGCCGCCACGGTCTTGATGCTGGCGAGCGCATTGGCCGCCCGCACCAGCCGCATGATCTGCCGCCCGCGCGCGGATTCGGTGAGCAGCCCGGCGATCTCCTCGCGCGTGCCCTCGGCCGCGCTGCCGATCCCGGCGATGACGTTGACGGGGTAGCCGAGCTGCTGGAGGATCGCGTTGTGCGGGATCGCGCGGATCTGCCGCAGGCTCATTTCGCGGTCGGCGTTGATGTCGCTCTGGCGGCGCGAGACGCGGCTGCCCGTGGGGTTGAGCAACCCCAGCCCGAAGGCCGTCACCGCGCGCGCATAGGTGCGGCTGGCAAGGTGATCGCCCTGATGCTCCTTGATCGCGCGGTAAAAATCGAGGCTCAGGTCGGTGCGGTGGTAGAAGGGGTCGGCCGGCGCGGCGAGATCGGTCTCGGCGGGGCGCAGTGCGGCGATGCGGGTGAGGGTCGCAAGCGCCAGTTCGGGCGTGGCGAAGAACAGATAGCCGTCGCCGCCCTGAAAGCTCACCTCGGGCTCCAGCCTGATCCCCGCCCTGGCAAAGCGCCGCCGCGCCCAGGGGGAAAGCGGCCATTCCAGCCGGTCTTGCAGGCTCGCCGGGTGCGCGCCGCGGCCCATGCTCTCGCCGTGGGTGTTGAAGACGAGCGCGGCCACATCGCCGAGGCCGTTCGCGGCCATCGCCTCGGCAAGGCGACCCTGAAGGCGCTCGATCGCAAGCGCGGCGGGAACCTGCCCGACGAAGCGGCCCGCGTCCGAAAAACCGGTCTGCACCGCCACCCGCCCGCGTCCGCGCGCATAATCGCGATAGGCCGGCTCGGCGAGCAGCGCGTCGAGGAATCGCCCGCCATGCTCCAGCGCGCGCTCGGTCTCGAACAGGGGGGAGATGTCGACCTTGCGCTCGACCCCGAAGAGCCTGGCGAAATAGAGCGCGGCGAGCACGGTGGCGGGCTGTTCGCACTCGGCCACCAGCATCCGGATCGGCGCGTCGGCATCGACGTGCTTGAGGATCTGCGCCATCGCCAGGAACTGGCGGATCGCGGTCGAGCTTTCGGTGGCGAGCGCGGCGAAATTGGTGCGCAGCATTGTCGCTTCATCGACCAGTCGTCGCAGGGTCATCAACGCGCCCTTGCTGGCCAGATCGATGCCTTCGCCGTCCGCGCCCAGCCGCCTGCGGATGGCATTGTGGAGCTGCTTGGCGTTCACGCGGAAGTGGATCCAGCCCATGCCCAGCCCGTCGGCGCGCATCGCTGCGGCGAGCGTGAGCAGGCGGACGGCGCGTTGCGGCGGGGCGGTTTGCGCCTCGTCTTCCAGCGCGGCGATCAGCGGCGCGAGGGTGAGGAGGTTGTCCGCGTTCGGCGTGGTCAGCCGGTTGGCGGCGGCGGCGAGGGCCTCAGCACCGGAAAGATCGCCCGCAAAATCCTCGGCCCGCGCGGCGGCAAAGGCGGCGGCGGGGCGCAGGTGCCCGAGCAGCGGGTGGGCGGGATCAAGCCTGTCCAGCGCGGCGGTGTAGCGCGCCAGCCGCTCTGCCTTTTCCTGCAACCGGAAGGCGATGGAGGTATGCCAGCCGATATCGGTGCGCCCGTCCATGTCGTAGCCGACCCAGCTGGCGAAACGGAACGGCAGGGGCCTGAGCCTGTGCCAGTCCTGCGGCCAGCGGCTGCGGGCTTCCTCCAGCAGCCGGGTCACGATCACGTCGCGCGCGTCCTGCGCCCTTGCCATCGCGGCCATTGCGGCGCGGTGTTCGAGCGCCAGCGTCACCGGCTCGCGCGCGGGCGTCACGGCGCAGGCGGTCTCGTCGAGATCGCCCGGCGCGGAGGCAGCGGACGCGACCGCCTCGCTCTGCACCGGGGCGAGCAGGAAGGTCGGGTGGGCGGTGAAGACGGCGTGAAGCTGCGGGCGTTCCCAGCGCGCGGCGAAGGCGGCGAAATCCCCGTCGTCTCCCGCAGGCGGCACCGGCGCGGTCGGCGGCGCGAGCAGGGTGCGCAGCCGGCGCGCGCGCGCCTTCAGCCCGTCGCATTCGAGTTCGGCCACCAGCGCGGCGACATCGCCGAGGTCGAGATCGCCCCCCTCCAGCGCCCGCGACAGATCGAGCGAGAGCTGGAACACCGGGTTGAACAGCGGTGTTTCCCGGGTGCGCTGGTGCAGTTCGCCGAGCCGCGCCTCGAGCGCTGCGACCGTCTTCACGCCCGCGCCCCGTGTTCCGAAGCGAAGGCGGCTGCCGCGCCGAACAGGCCGGGCTGGGGGTGGACGATCAGCTTGACCGGGATCGACGCCATCAGGCTCTCGAACCGCCCCTTGGCCTTGAAGCGCGCGGCGAAGCCCGAGTTCAGCAGGGTGTCGCGGATGCGGTAGCCGAGCCCGCCGGCGATCACCACGCCCGCAAAGCCGCCCTGTGCCAGGGCCAGATCCCCCGCGACCGACCCGAGCGAGAGGCAGAACCGATCAACCGCCGCCGCCGCGAGACTGTCCTCGCCGCTGGTGCCGAGGTTCCAGATCTCGATCGCGTCGCGCTCGGGCTCGGTGCGGTGCTCGAGCGCGGCAAGGGCCTGATAGATGTCGACAATGCCGGGGCCTGCCACCACCCGCTCCACCGACACGCGGTTGTGGCGGCGGCGCAGACGGGCGAGGATCGCGTCCTCGATGGAATCGAGCGGGGCGAAGTCGATATGCCCGCCCTCGGTCGCCTGCACGCGGTAGTGATCGCCCGTGCGGTGCAGATGCGCCACCCCCAGACCCGTGCCCGGGCCGATCACGCTGATCGTGCCCTCGCGCCCGAGCGGCACATCGGGTCCGGCAAGGTGCAGGAACTGGCTGTCTTCGGCCCGCGCGACGGCATGGGCGACCGCCGCGAAATCATTGACAAGGGTGTAATGCGGGGTGCCCAGCTTCTCGGGGATCAGCGCGGGGCGGATGATCCACGGGTTGTTGGTAAAGCGGATCACCGGATTGCGGTTGCCGGGCGTCCCCACCGGTCCGGCGATCGCCATGCTTACCGCCGGGGGCAGGACGCCGCCCTTGCGCGCGCGGAAGGCTTCCCAGGCGGTCTGGAAAGAGGCGTGATCGGCGGTGTGGAGCGTTTCGGGTGTGTCGAGGCTGATCGTGCCGTCGGCGGCGATGGCGGCGATCGCGAAGCGGGCGTGGGTCCCGCCGATATCGACTACCACCACATCCTGCATTGTCGTCTCCCCGTCTATGGCAGCGCGGGGTTTAGCAGGCGGCGCGCGGGATTCCCACGCGCCGCATACTTATTCAGGTGGCCTTATTAAGGTGTCATTCGCCCGCGAGGCCGGCCTTCGTCACCACGCCCATTTCATTGAGCAGACGGTCCGCCCCGTCGACCTTTTCCATGGTCCACAGCATGAAGCGGCTGTCGACATGGATCGTGCGGTTGATCGCGGGATCATACATCCAGTCCGAAACCACGCCCTCGATCGTCCCGTCGAAGGCAAGGCCCACGAACTCGCCGCGCGCGTTGAGCGTCGAGGAGCCCGAGTTGCCGTTGGTAATGTCGACCGTGGAGAGGAAGTTGACCGGCAGGGTGCCGAGTTCGGGCGCGACGTAGCGCCCGTAATCCTTCGCCCCGATCAGCGCGATCATCTCGTCGGGCGCGTCAAATTCGCCGCGACCGGTGTGCTTGGCAAGGATGCCCTCGGCGGTGGTGAACGGCGTCCAGATCTGCCCGTCAACCGCTTTGCCGGTGACCTTGCCATAGGTGAAACGCAGCGAGCCGTTGGCGTCGGGATACATCGTCCGCCCTTGCGATGCAGCATAGGCAAGGCGCGCTTCCATCACCTTGGAGCGGGCCTTCTGCACATCGCCCGAACGCGCCTTTTCCTCCGCCTCGCCCGCCATCGCCTCGTCATGGGTGGCGACCGCGAGCTGGATGAAGGGGTCGCTCGATGCCTGGAAGTCGGCCGGAGTCTTGTTCATCCATTCGAGCCGCTTGGCGGTGTTGCCAAGCTCGGTGGTGGCATAGAGCGCCGCAGGGTCGCGGCCCTCCATAAAGGCATCGAAGGACTTGTTGCGGTCCTCTGGGGGCAGGGTGCGGTATTCAGCAATGCCGTCCGCCCACAGGGCCGCGTCGATGGCCTGCACGTAGCGGCGCTCGATGCGCTGCATCGCTTGCGTCATGAAGGCCTTATCGCGCGCCTGGTAGCCGGGTTCGCGCTCGTTGTCGGGCTTGGTCTGCTCGTTCGCCCAGCGGTAGAGCATGCGGGCCGCGCCGTAGAGCTGGCCTCGTCCGAGCATCCCGCGCTTGGCATCGGCAAGGGCGGCGGCGTTGCCTTCGGCGATCAGCCTGTCAAGATCGGCCAGCGCCGCGCCATATTGCGCCTCGCGCTTGGGATCGGCCTTGATCCAGGCCCGGAAAGCCTCTTCCTCGGCCTGCTTCTTCGCCACCAGCGAGATCGCCTCGGCCCCGGCAAGCTGGCCTGCGATCTTCTTCTCGTAGTTCTCCACGCCTTGCAGCGTCGCGGCATAGGCGATGGTCGCGGCCTGATCGCCAGCGGTCAGCTCGTCGATGCGGTCACCGTATTCGGCCAGCATCCGCTGCTGGTAGGGGTAAAGCTCCTCGAAGTAGAAGCGCGCCTCCTCGGCGCTGCGCAGGCGCTCGGTGATGCCCGGGAAGCCCGCCACCATCACGAAATCTCCTGCCTTCACGCCTTCGCCAGCGATCGGAAGCCAGGCCTTGGGCCTGAACGGCACGTTGTCCTTGTCGAACGGCGCCGAAGTGCCGTCAGGTGCCACATAAGCGCGATAGAACGCGAAATCGCCGGTGTGGCGCGGCCACATCCAGTTGTCCTTCTCGCCGCCGAAATTGCCCACCCCTGCCGCCGGGGCATAGACAAGGCGGACGTCCTGAATCTCGAGCTGCTGCTGGAGCCAGTATTGCGCACCCCCGAAATAGGCGCGCACGTCGCAGCGGCGCGAGGCCTGCTTCTCGCAGGCGGCGATCAGCGCGGTGCGGTTGGCCTGCAAGCGGTCATGGCGGGCGCGGCCCGCAAGCTTCGCGGTGCCCTTGAGCACGTCGGCGGTGACATTGCGCAAGTCCTCGATCACATAGACCCGGCTGCCGGGCGCGGCGGGGAGTTCGTCGCCCAGCGTCTGTGCAAGGAAGCCATTGGTGAGGTAATCGTTATCTGGCGAGGAATTGTACTGGAGCGATCCGACAACGCAGTGATGGTTGGTCGCCACAAGGCCCTGCGGGGACAGGAAAGCGGCCGAGCAGCCCCCGAGCGAGGCGATCGCCGTCAGCGGCGGGCGTTGCAGATCGCCGAGGGCCGCGGCGTCGAGTTCGAGGCCTGCGGCCCTCATCTCGTCGGCGATGGCGCCGGTCTGGCTCGGCAGCCACATGCCCTCTTCGGCAAAGAGGGCGGCGGGCGCGGACAGCATCAGGGCCGAGGCCCCGGCCAGCAGGAACTTCTTCATCGGTGGACTTACCTCTCTCGCATGGATTGTTGCCCCCTTGCGCGGGGTGCATGGCCCGCCTGTTAGGGCAGATGGAGGGGCGGCGGAAGGGGCGATTGCGGGCTATCGACCGACGACCGGCTGGCCGGATTGAGCACCAGCAGCAGCCGCGCGCCGCCGTCGGTTCCGGCAATCGGCGGAGAGCGGTGGATCACAGGGCGCTCGGCGGAAAGCCTGCCCTTGAACAGGCCTACATCGAAGGGGGCGAGCCGGTGGATGCGCTGCGGATCGGCCCCGGCGGCGACGCGGTCGGCGTCGGCCTCGTCCAGCCAGTGCGTGCCCTCGCCGACATAGGTGGTGATGAGGCGGGCGGTGACGTAGTCTGCGTGGAACTTGCGGCAGGAATCGGTCCGCACCACCTCGAGCCGCAGCTCGAAGGTGGCGAGTCCCATCGCGTCGCAGAAAAGCCGGGCCAGACCCGCAGCATCCGCAACCAGCGCGCCATGCAGCGCCATATCGCCCGCATAGCCGTTGGCCGCGAGCGCCTGTGTCAGGGCACCGGGCAGGTCGGCAGGATCGCTCGTGAACCGCAGATCGTTGGGGGTGCCGCCGGTGAGGGGGCTGAAATCGGCGAAGGCGGGCCGCTGCCAGATCGCGAGGTTGCAACCGGGATCGCGGATCGCGGACAGGATGGCGGGGTTGTCGGCGGAGCGGGCAGGTTGATCGAGCAAGGTTGCCATATGCGATTGCGGCCCCGGGCGGACAAAAAGGTGATACGTTGTAACATTGAACTATCCGTCCGGCACGCCGCAGGCAAGCCCTGCCCGGCAAAAGTCTCTTGCGAGCGATTATCATCTCGGCCATGAGGATTGCCGACGATCTTCCTGCAAGCCAAGGACACTGCCTGCCATGAACACGACGCTCAAACTCTGGACCCAGCTTGGCCTCGGCACGGCGCTTGCGGGCGGCCTGCTCGCGGCCTGCGGCGGTGAGGCCGGGGGCGAGGCGGGCACCACCGGCGAGGCCGGGAGCGGGAGTGCGGCGGTCGCCGGTGAAGGCGAAGGCGGCGCAGGTGGGGCAGGCGGCGAGGGCAAAGCTGCGGGCGGAACAGGCGGCGAGGGCGAGGGCGGTGTTGCGACCGCCAATGCCGCCAAGGACCCGGTCGCCTACGGCATCGCGCTGGCCGTGGCCGAAGCCCATGTGGTCGCCGCGCGCGACGCCTATGGTGCGGGCAAGAAGGATGCGGCCGCCGAGATGTTCGCCCACCCGGTGAGCGAGGTGCTGCTCGACATGGACCCGGCCTTCGCCGCCCTCGGCGTTGCCGACATGAAGCCGCTGTTCACCGCCGCCTCCGATGCCGTGCTGGCGGGCAAGCCCGCTGGCGAGGTGAACAAGGCCCATGACGCGATCATCGCCGCGCTGCGGGCGGCCGAGGCCAAGGGGCCCAAGTCCGATGTCAGTCCCGCCAAGATCGCCACCGCAGTCGTCGCCGACATGATCGAGCGGGCGAGCGCGATGTATCGCCAGCTGCCCAAGAACAATGCCTACGAGCCCTATCTCGACGGCTACGGCTTTGCCATGGTCGCCGCGAGCGCCTTTGCGGCCGATGGCGCCGCGATCAAGGCCGAGAACCCGGCTGCCCACGCCCGCATCACCGAGGCGCTTGCGCTGCTCAGGCAGGCCTATCCCGGTGCCGCGCGCCCGGCCACGCTCCCGGCGGAGCCGGGTGCCTTGTCGGGTGCATCGGCCAAGGTGATGCTCGCCGCTGCGAACTGATCGGCGGGCGCGGGGCCGCCAACACGCGGCAAAGCGCATTTTTGTCCAAATGCGACAATATGCGCCCGGCTGCGCGCTGGGGAATGCTGCGTGCTTGTTTTTGCTGCGCGCGCGGGTAGTCTAGCCTTCCGGAGGGGTCGTCGGTTGCCTGCACGCGTGGTGGGAGCGTGTTGCAGGACAGTCGGAGTATCGATCAACGCATCCCCAGCGGCCGGTGAGCCGCAGCAGGACGGGGCGGCCTTTCGAGGGGGGGCATTTGCCGGACAAACGCATCAGCCTGCCTGACGAGCAACCCCGTTGGTGGGGGGCGCGCGCTCGGCGCAGCTTGCCGCGCCTGTTCCACGCCGGTGCCCGGCCGATCGCGGCGGGCGCGGTTCTTGCCCTGGTGCCTGCCCCCGTCTTTGCCCAGACGCCGCCAATCACCCCGCCCAACCGCAGCGACCTCGTCCCGCCCGACCAGCGCGTGCCCGAGCGCAATGTCACGCTGACGATCGACGGCGATTTTGAACGCGCGCCCTGCGCCCTCGACCGGCCCGATTTCGCGGACATCCGCTTCACCGTTCAGGGCGCCGCCTTCGCCGGGCTCGACCGCGTGCCCGGCCTCTCGCTCGAAGAGGCTTACACCGGCTATGTCGGACGCGAGCTGCCGGTGTCGGTGCTGTGCGACATTCGCGCCGAGGCCAATGCCATTCTGCGGCGCAAGGGCTATCTCGCGACGGTCGAGATCCCCGAACAAAACCTTTCTGACGGCATTCCCGATTTCACCGTCGTGTTCGGGCGGCTGACCTCGGTGCGCGTGCGCGGCGATGCCGGTTCGTCGGAGCGTGTGGTGGCGGGCTACCTCGAGAAGCTGACCACCGCCGAGGTATTCAACATCGCACAGGCCGAACGCTATCTCCTGCTCGCTGACGACCTGCCGGGCATGGATGTGCGCCTCTCGCTCCGTCCGGCTGCGGGCGGCGCGCCGGGGGATCTGGTGGGCGAGATCGCGGTGATCCGGCGGCGCGGGATGCTCGATCTCAACCTTCAGAACCTCGGCTCGCAGGCGATCGGCCGGTTCGGCGGGGTGCTGCGCGGGGAACTCTACGATCTCACCGGCCTCGGCGACCGCACATCGGTGGCGCTGTTCAGCACGCTCGATTTTGTCGAACAGCAGACGGTGCAACTGGCGCATGATTTCCGCGTCGGCAGCGAAGGGCTGCGGCTGGGCGGGCAGGTGACGTGGAGTTCGGTCAATCCTTCGGTCGGCCTTGCCGGCATCTCGGTGGATTCGCAGACCTGGTTCGCCAGCGTCAATGCCAGCTATCCGCTGGTGCGCACGCGCCGGACCAGCCTGCTGGCAGCAGCCGGGTTCGACTATATCGACCAGGACGTGTCGCTCAACGGTTTCGGCCTCACGCGCGACCGGGTGCGGATGGCCTATGCGCGGCTTTCGGGCGATGTCACCGACGGCGGATCGGTGCTGCGGGCCGGGGGCTATTCGCCCTACGAACCGAAGTTCCGGCTCGATTACGCGATCGAGGTGCGGCAGGGCCTCGACGTAATGGCGGCGAGCCCCGATTGCCGCCCCAACCTGCTCGGCTGCCTGTTCGGCGGGGCCACCCCGCCGAGCCGGATCGAGGCTGACCCCACGCCGCTGCTGCTGCGGTTCTTTTCGGGGCTTGAATACCGGCCCGACCCGCTGTTCACCTTCGCGCTCGATACCCAGGGCCAGATCACCGGCGACGCGCTGCCCGCGTTCGAGGAGATCGCCGCCGGCAACTTCTCGATCGGGCGCGGTTATGATCCGGGTGCGGTGCTGGGGGATTCGGGCGTCCTTTCCTCCTTCGAGCTCCGCTACGGCTCGCTCGCGCCTGCCGGCATCAACGGCTGGGCGTTCCAGCCCTATGTCTTCAGCGATGTGGCCTTCGTCTGGAACGAGGATCCCAGCCGCCAGCCGACCAACCCCGACAGGCTGTGGTCGGCTGGCGGCGGGATCAGGGTGGCGTGGGGGCCGGGGCTGCAAGGCGACTTTGTGGTCGCCGTCCCGCTCGAACGCCCCGATCTGGCGCTCACCAAGGGCGATGTGCGCTTCCTGTTCTCGCTGACCGCCCGTATGCTGCCCTGGAGATACTGACATGAGCCACGCTGCAATCACGCGTTCGCGCCTGCTGGTCGGTTGCGCAAGCGCGGCGCTTACGCTCGGCCTGCTCTTGGGGCCGGGACCTGCGATGGCGCAGGGTATCCAGGCGGAGCCGACCGTGGTTCTGGGCGGGGCTGTTTTCGGGAATACGGGTCCCAACGACACGGTCATCGAAACGATCACGCCGACCGTTGTGATCGACTGGCTTCCCTTCGAGGACGTCGGCGGCAATGCGCTGACCTTCCTGCCGAGCGGTTCGACCGCGACCTTTGTCAACCCGCAGGGTCCGCAGCTAGCGGTCCTCAACCGCATCCTGCCCGCGACCAGAGGCAATATCGCGGTGATCGACGGCGCGGTGATCGGCCGGATCGCGAGCGCCGCCGGGCTGACCCCGGGCGGCACCATCGCCTTCTATTCGCCCACCGGCCTGCTGATCGGCGGCACCGCCACCTTCGATGTCGGCAGCCTGCTGCTGACGACGCTCGATACCACCGACACCGACTTCCAGAATTTCGCCGAGCAGGGCGCCAATCTCACCCTCACCGGCGCGCCGGGATCGACTGCGCGGATCACGATCGCCCCGGGCGCGCAAATCACCGCAACGCCCGAAAATGCCTTCTTCGCCGTGGTCGCCGCCGACGTCGAGATGCGCGGGATCGCGCGCATCAACGGCAGCCACGCCTATGTTGCGGGCGAGGTGGTCAATCTCAGCTTTTCTAACGGGCTGTTCGACATCTCGGTGCCGGTCGGCACGGCCGCGGCGGGCGAGGTGCTGACGCTCGACGGCACCGTGGGCGGGCCTGCGAGCACCGGGAACCTTAACGACAACCACATGATCTACGCCGTGGCGCGCGCCGCAGCCGACCCGATCAGCATGCTCTTCCGCGGCAATCTCGGCTTCGATCCGGCGCAGACGGCGGGCGTCATCAATGGCGAGATCATCCTTTCGGCCAACTACAACGTGACCGGCCGGACGGTCAACGGCGGCTCCATCGCCGGCGGGGCCAACGCGCGCTTTGCGGGCAATCAGGCGCTGACCGACGTGCGCGCCGACATCGCCATCGAGGACTTCACCGCTTCGAGCCGGCTGCTGGCGATCGGCACCCATTCGGTGCGTGCCGCCGCCGTCGGGGCGGCGAGTTCGGTGGCGGGCAATCTCCAGCTTGTCGCCCGCGAACAGGCGTTGCTGAGCGCCGACAACGGCTTCGGGATGACCGTTGCGGGCGAGGTGCTGGTCGATGCGCGCGCCTATGGCCTTGTCGGTCGGGCCCAAGGGCCGGGGGGGAACGACGCTGCCGCCGGCACGGCGCGGATCGAGGCGCTGGGCGGCGGCACCGTGACCCTCAACGACCGGGTGTTCGTCACCGCTGATGCGCAGGCCGGGGCGGATATCGTCACGCTGGTCGCGGGCCGGGCGCTGGCCGGACAGGCGCTGGTCGGGGCGACCGGCGGCACGATCAACATCGCTGGCGAGACGACCATCAGCGCGCGGGCCTTCGGCACCGATATCGGCGGCATCCTTACCGGCGCTGAGGCGCGCGGCGGGCTGGCGCAGCTGTTCGCGACGCAGGGCGGACAGGCCACGCTTGGCCAGAACCTGCTGATCTCCGCCATCGCCATTGCCGCCCAGAGCGATCTGGCCAACCCCTCGACCGTTTCCGACAGCTTCGGCGGCAATGCGGCGATCCGCGTGTTCGGCGGCGGCGGCACGATCAATGTCGGCGGCACCGCGCTGCTTGACGCGAGTGCCTTCGCGGGCGCTGTCAACGCCGTCGGCGGCGGCGCGCTCGCCGATGCGGGCGAAGCGAACGTGTCGGTCGTGGGGGCGGGCGCGATGGTGTTCTCGAACACGCTCGACCTGTCGGCCAATGCCTTCGGCGGTGCCAACGGCAACGGGCAGGGCGGGCAGGCGCTTGGCGGGGCCGCGCGCCTGCTGGTCAACGGCACCGGCGGCTCGGTCACGGTCAACGGCAATTTCGCGGCAACGGCGAGGGCGCAGGCGGGGATCGGGACAAGCGGCGGCGATGGCTTCGGCGGCATTGCCGGAGCCAACGCCGTGGTCGGCAATATCGCGATCAACGGGACGGCACTGGCCAGCGCCGAGGGGTTCGGCGGCTCGGTCGGGTTCGGATTTGGCGGCGATGGCGGGCTGGGGCGGGGCGGCAATGCCTTCTTCCAGGCCGACGGGACGCTGGCAGAGGCTGCGCGCGTCGTTATCACCGGGGATGCGACCGCCGTTGCCAACGGCGCTGGCGGCACGGGAGGGGGCGCCAGCGCGGCGTTCGGCACGCCGCCCGGACGCGGCGGGGACGGGATCGGCGGGCAGTTCACCGTGCCCAACCAGGCCGATCCGACCCGCAACAGCGGAGCCTTCATCCTCGCGGGCGGCGACAACGGCACGATCGAGGTCGGCGGCAACGCGCTTGCCACCGCGACCGGGTTTGGCGGCTTCGGCGGAAACGGCACCACGGTGATCGCCGGCGGTCTTGGCGGCAACGGCGTGGGCGGTCTGGCGCAGGTCGGGCTTGCACTGCTGGGCCAGAGCGGCTCGCTCGGCCAGGGCATTGCCCGCTTTGCCGATCTGCGTGCCGAGGCCGACGGGTTCGGCGGTGCGGGCGGGTTGTCTCCCGCTGAAATCCCCATCGGCCCCGGGGGAACCGGCACAGGCGGCAATGCCTTGATGACGGTGCGCGCGGGCGACATCACCGCCAACCGGATCGAACTGCGCGCAAGCGGCACCGGCGGCGACGGCGTCGGGGCCGGATCGGGCAACGGCGGCACGGCAACGGTGCTGGGCTCGCTCGGCGGCACCCTGACCGCCACCGGGCTCGACATTCTCGCCGGAGGGGTCGGCGGCGCCGCGAATCTCGACGGCGCAGGCGGCAACGGCTTAGGCGGACGCGCCGGGATCGAGGGCGACGGGATCACCGTGACCGTCAACGGCAATGCGCTCGTCGATGCCACCGCGACCGGCGGTGCGGCCCGGAACGGCGCGGGCGGCAACGGCACCGGCGGGCAGGCCCTGATCGCCACGGTCACGCCGGGCAATGGCGGCGCGGTGACGATCACCGGTCATGCGCAGATCTTCGCCAACGGCGATGGCGGCGCGGCCACTGTCGGCGCCTTTGCAGGCGGCACCGGCACCGGCGGCCTTGCCTATCTCGATGCGCTGGGCGGCGGCGCCATCACGCTCGGCTCCGCGCAGGTCCATGCGGTCGGGCGCGGCGGCGTGTCGGAGTTCCACGAGGGCGGCGACGGCATCGGCGGCACCGTCCGGCTGAATGCGAGCGGCGCGGGCAGCCGCCTGACGATCCAGTCCAATGTGCCCAATGCCTTCGGCGATGTCCTCGGCGGGCTCGCGGTCGCCAACGCCAATGGCCTCGGGGCGGTGACAGTCGGCGGCGACGGGATCGGGGGCCTCGGACGCGGCGGAACGCTTGACCTCGTCGCCGGGCCGGGCGGCTCGCTGGCCCTGCCGCTTGGCACGCCGACCCTTTACCTCGCGCGCGGCTTCGGCGGCAATTCCTCGGCGGAAGGGGGCACCGGCGGCGGCGCTTCGGGCGGCACTGCGGCAATCACCGTCGACGGCGGAACGATGGTGGCGGGAAGCGCGACCCTTTCGGCCTTCGCGCAGGGCGGTGCCTCGGCCGACCCCGCCCGCAACATCACCGGCGGGAATGCCACCGGCGGCAGCCGGAGGATCCGCGTGGTCAACACCGGCACGCTGGCGATGGAGGGCAACGGCGGCGGCGCGGGTGCGCAGGGCGGCGATGGCTCGGGCAGCGGCAATGGCGGCGATGCGCTGGCGGGATCGGTGCTGATGGAAGTGATCGATTCCACCGTCAATCTCGCGGGCAATTTTATCCTGTTCAACCAGTCCGCAGGCGGCGACGGCCAGCGTGGCGGCAATGCGGGGGGCGGGACGATTGCCCTCAACGCCGCCAACGCCCGGATCAATCTTGCGCCGGGGGCGTCGGGACCGGGGGCGCTGACGCTCAGCAACGCGATGCAGGGCGGGCAGGGCGTCGTGGCGGGCGGCAATGCGGTCGGCGGGAACGTCACCGCCACTGTCACCGGATCGCAGATCGGCGGAGGTCGGCTCGATTTCACCCAGACCGCGACCGGCGGCAATGCCACGGCGGCAACCGGCACCGGCGGCAACGCTGACGGCGCGGTGCTGGCGGCAACCTTCACCAATTCCACGCTCAATCTGGCGGGCGAAGTGATATTCTCGGCCGATGCGCGCGGCGGCGCAGGCGGTGCAGCGGGCAGCGGCGGCAGTGCGACTGCGGGGACGGCAGAGGTCAACCTCGTCACCACGATCGCCGATATTGTGGCCGATCAGCAGGGCATCCCGGGCATTGTGCGGGTCCGCTCCGAGGCGAATGGCGGAGCTGGCGGCCTAACCGGCAATGCCACCGCGCGGCGGGCGCTGCTCGGCCTTGACGGCGCTGCACTGTCGGCCAGCGCGGTCCATATCGAAGCCCGCGCTTTCGCTGCCAACGCGGTGCCCGGCCAGACCGGGGGTGCCGCGTCGGGCGGCGAGGCGCTGCTCAACCTCGGCGGCGCCGCGCAGGTGAGCGCGACCCTGCTCGAACTATCGGCCAATGCCCGGACCGCGCAGGGCGGAAGCGCGACCGGCGGCAGAGCGGCAATCGAGGCCCTGATCGGCAGCAATGCGGCCCTGACTGTTCCCCGGATCGAGGTCTTTGCCGATGCGATCACCGGGGCCGATACGGCGGGTGGCATCGCCGGGACGACGCAGGGCGGCCAGGTGTTCGTCAGCGCCAACGGCGGCGCTCTTGCAATCACCGGCAATATCGAGGCCCGGGCCCGCGGGGTCGGCGCGGCGGTCGCCGATCTTGTGACCGGGGCAGCAGCACGCGGCGGGCTGGCCCGGCTCAGGGCCTTGCAGGGCGGCAACGTCACGCTCACCGGCAACATCACGCTCGATGCCAGCGCGACCGGTTCGACCGGATCGCTGACCGGACCCTCCGTCAGATCCGATGCCTTTGGCGGCGATGCCGGGATATTCGTGCTTTCGGGCGGCGGATCGCTGCGTGTCACCGGCCAGGCGCAGGCGCTCGCCAATGCCCGCGGCGGCAGTTCCAGCAATGCGGGGGCGGGATCGCTCGCGGACGCGGGCATGGCACTTGCCAACATCGATGCGGCCGGCCTTATCGAGATCGGCACGCTCACGCTCGACGCCCGGGCGCAGGGCGGCGAGAATGCGGGCGGCACCGGCGGCATGGCGCTGGGAGGGCGCGCTTCGGCGGCCACGTTCGGGGGCGGAACGATCCGCCTGGGGCGGCTCGACGCCAACACGCTGGCCGTCGGCGGCAATGGTCTGACCGGCGGCAATGCCTTCGGCGGGATTGCCGGAGCCAATGCCATCATCGGCGAAATCGCGATCACCGGCCGCGCCTTTGCCGGATCCGAAGGGATCGGCGGGAGCGCCACTTTCGGCGTCGGCGGCAATGGCGGGAACGGGCGGGGCGGCAATGCCTTCTTCCAGGCCGATGGCAGCCTGACCCAGACCGCGCGCCTTTCGATCACCGGCGATGCGATTGCCTTTGCGCGGGGCGTGGGCGGCAATGGCGGCGACGGGGATGCGGTCACGGCGGGCGGGCGCGGCGGCGACGGGTTCGGCGGCGGGCAGGGCAATATCCCCAACCAGACCGATCCGGCCTTCGGCAGCGGGGCCTTCATTCTTGCAGGCGGCGACAACGGCACGATCATCATCGGCGGCGAAGCGGTCGCGGTCGGCACGGCGGCGGGCGGGCGCGGCGGCAATGGCGGCCAGGGCACGGCGGGCGGGCGCGGCGGGGATGCGTTCGGCGGCCTTGCACAGACAGGGCTTGCGCTGCTGGGCGGCACCGGCGCGGTTGGTCTCGGCTCGGCGCAGTTGGGCCGGATGGTGGTGCAAAGCGATGCCGTTGCCGGTGATGGCGGGATCGCCAGCGTCGCGGCGCAGAACGGCGACGGCGGCAACGGCACCGGGGGCACTTCGGTGCTGACGGTCCGGGCCGGCAATGTCGTTGCCAACGCAGCCGAAATCGCGGCGTCGGGCTTCGGCGGACGCGGGGCCACCGGCGGCAATGGCACGGGCGGCGTTGCGGGCGTGTTCGGCAGCCTTTCCGGCACGCTCACGCTCGGGCAGTTGCAGGTGATCGCGAACGGGCTTGGTGAGGACAGCAACGGCACGGGCAACGGCGGAAGCGGGCGCGGCGGCGGGGCCTTTGTCGACTTCGCCGCGATGCAGACCACCATAACCGGCGATGTGCTCGTCGAGGCGAGCGGGTTTGGCGACACGGCCACCGTCGGCATCGGCGGCAACGGCATCGGCGGCACGGCGCGGATCGGCACGCTCGGCACCGGCGCGGGCGATGGCACCATCGCGGGCACCATCCGCGTCCTTGCCAATGGCGTGGGCGGCGTTGCCCCGACCGGCGGCGAGGCGGCGAGGCGGCAGGCGGGCAGGCGCTACTGGCGCTGGCGGGCAGCGGTGCGGTGAATGCCCCGCTGATCGAGATCGCGGCCAACGGCCAGACCTCGGCGGGCGGCACGGCGCGCGGCGGAACCGCCTCGCTCACCCTTGCAACCGGCAGCACGGCGGTCGTCAATGTCGCCCAGCTGCGCCTTCTGGCGAATGCCACGGGCGCCGCTCCCGGCACAGGTGCGAACGGCGCGGGCCGCTTTCTCGTCGATATCGGCGGCGGGAGCGTCAACGCCGGCAGCCTGACCGCGAGTGCCCGGGGCGACAGCCTGATCGGCGCGCCGCCCGCATCGGAACTCGCCGCGCAAGGCGGCAACCTCAATGTCACCGGCACTCTGGCCGCCGCCACCTTTGGCGATCTGCTGGTGCGCAGCGGACAGGGCGCGGTGATCGGCAGCACCGCCGCGACACCGACCGCCACCGCGATCCAGCTCGACGCGGGAGGCACGATCGAAATCCGCGGCGACGGCAGCGCGACCGGCGGGCTCGGCGGGCAGTCGGCCAGCCTCTTGGCGGGACGCTCGATCCTGCTGAACGGCAACCTCTCGGCGCGCGACGGGCCGGTCACGCTCACCGCCAACCGCAGCGGCGGGCAGGTGCTGGCCCAGCCTCCGGCCTCGGTCATCACCATGGCGCAGGGCAGCCGCATCGCCGCGGGCACCGGCACCGTCACGATGCGCCTGCTCGACGGCGCGGGTGATCCGCAGCGGGCCAGCGGCGCGATCCAGCTCGCCGGGATTTCCGCCGCCCGGATCGACGTGCGCAACCAGGGCACAAGCCCCGGCAGCGACATTCGCGTGCTGTCGGGAGGCGGGCTTACCGCTTCGGGCACGGGCCGCGCGATCGATCTTGCCGCGCTCGGCGGCGAGGTCGTCAATCTGGCCGGCGATGCGGGGCTCGTGCTGACCGGCGGCGGGCACTACGGCATCTTTGCCGCCACCCCGACCGGATCGCAGATCGGCAGCTTTGCCAACTATGCCCGGCGCTACAACGTTGCCACGGCGGCGGCATACGACACGCTCAACCCCGGAGGCAACTTCGCCGCCTTCCGCTTCGCGCCGGTGCTCACCGTCACCGCCAACAACGCCTCGCGCGTCTTTGGCAACGCCAACCCGGTATTCACCGCGAGCTTCGCCGGGTTCATGCCCGGGGACGGGATCGCGAACCTTGCGGGCGCGCCGCTTTTCGGCACCTCCGCCACGGTGACCTCGAATATCGGGACCTTCGCGATCACCGCCGCGCTCGGATCGTTGCTGAGCGAACAGGGCTACCAGTTCACCTTTGCTCCCGGCGTGCTGACGATCACCCCGCGCCCGATCACGGTGACGGCGAACAACCTGTCGCGGGTCTATGGCAATGCCAATCCGGCACTGACCTTCACCGTCGGCGGGGATGGTCTGGTCAATGGCGACCAGCTGGTGGGCGCTCTGGTGACCGCCGCCGGAGCGAGGACGGGTGTCGGCATCATCCCGATCACGCAGGGCACGCTGGCGGCGAGCGCCAATTACGTGCTGACCTTCGTCGCCGGACAGCTGACCATCACGCCGCGCCCCCTGACGATCACCGCCGCCAACCAGTCCAAGCTGTTCGGTCGGCCCGATCCGGCGCTGACTTTCAGCCTCGGCGGGGGCGGCCTCGTCAACGGCGACCAGCTGACGGGGGCTCTGGTCCGCGATCCGGGCGAGCTGATCGGCCGCTATGCGATCCGGCAGGGCACGCTCACGGGCGGCGCAAATTATGCGATCACCTTTGTGCCGGGCGAACTGACCATCACCCCGCCGCCGACCCCGCCCGAACTCGCCAACCCGACCGTGATGGATTCCCTTGCCGCAGGCTCCGACCCGGTGACCGCGAGCGCGGCGGAAGAGGAGAAACGCTTCGGCATGGACTTCCCCGAACAGCCCGATGCGCCGCTGATCTCGGAAGACCCGCTGCTCGACGATCCGGTATCCAGCGGGGGTGATGCCTCGCTCTATGCGGGCACCGGCGGGGCGCGCCCGGACAGCGGGGAGAAGTGACATGCGGGCGAACCCCGGAATGATCCGCAAGACGCTGGCCGCCGCAGCCGTGGTCGGCCTTGCCGCAGTGTTCGCCGCAGCCCCCGGCGCGGCGCGCCCGCAGCAGGAGACCAGCCTGGCCCTGCGCGATACCTTCCCGATCGGCTCCAACGGGCTGTGCGAGGCCCAGATTCTCGCGCCCGAGCCCGGTGCCGGGCTGTTCGACCGGCGCTATTCGATCATCTGCCGCGATGCCGCTTTGCCTGTCGGCACGCTGTGGGTGGTCAAGCCCCGCCGGGGCAGCGAGACCGGCCCGCAGCGCTTTGCCGGAGCCGATGCGACCTGCAATCCGGGCCGTGCGGGCGGCGGCGAGGTGCCGGGTCTGTCGGGCATCCAGCGGCTTGCCTGCGCGCGCGAGGGCAGCATCATCCGCAGCGACCTCCTGATCGGCACCCGCAGCGGGCGCACCTACGCCGCAAGCGGGCTGGGTGCCTATGCCAAGGCGCTCGAACTCGGGCTTGCCTCGCTCGCCAACGACAAGGTGATGCCCGGCACGGTCGAGATCCCGCTGACCAGCGCGACCGACGAACTCGCCTTTGCCCGCCAGCAGGCCGAAGCGATCGCCGCCGATCAGGCGCTGGTCGAAGCCTATCGCCGCAGCAATGCCGGCAATTTTGCCGAGGCTGCGGAATTCTTCGCGGCGTCCTCGGCGGCGCTGGCCGGGACGAACGCAGCCGAGGCACGCCTCAATTCCGCGCTCCAGCAATCCAATCTCGGCAACTTTGCCGAAGCGCGCCGCCTGTTCGCCGCAGTGCGCAGTGACAGCGCGGCAAGCCCCGTGCTCGCCCGCCTGATGCGCAATTACGAGGCGATGGACGCGCTAAACCAGCGCAAGCCCGAAGCCGCGCTCGCGATTCTCGAGGCGCCCGTCACCGCCAGCTTCACCTATGCCGAGGATCTGCGCCAGCTACGCCTCGGCCGTCCGCTCGCCAACCAGCTCGCCAGCGAGAACGAGCGGATCACCGGGGCCTTCAGCACCGCGCTCACTCCGCTCGAACGGGCAAGGCTGCTCGACGGGCAGCACGCCTATCTGAAGGCCGCGACGCTGCGGCTCGTCGGGCGTGCGGGCGAGGCCGAGGCGCTGCTGCGCGAAGCCGAGGCTACGCTCGGCGCGGTGCGCGGCGGACGGGTGGTGTCGGTCGCCTGGCTGAGGGCGCAAATCCTCGGCGAACTGGCCGAGGTGGCCGAGACCAACGGCCGCACCGCCGAGGCCGAGACCCTCCATATGGCGGCGATCGGGCTGCTCGAGACCATCTACCCCGGCTCGCCCGCGCTCGGCAGTGCGCGCGCGCAGCTTGCCGGGCTCTATGCCCGCAGCGGGCGGCGCGAGGATGCGCTGGCGATCTACCGCGCGATCATCGCCGAGGCGGGTGGGCGTGCCCTGCCCTCGCTGAGGGGCGTGTTGACGCCCTATTTCGCGCTGCTCACCGAAGGCGCCGCCGCCGCTGACAGCGCCGCCGCCGCCGCCGATCTGTTCGCCGCCAGCCAGCTGCTCCAGCGCCCCGGCCTCGCGCAGACCCAGGCCGCTCTCGCGCGGGAGCTTTCGGAAGGCTCGGACGAGGCGGCCCAGCTGTTCCGCACCGCCACCAATCTCGGCCGCGGGATCGAGCAGCTCAGGGTGTCGCTGATCGAGACTGATACCCAGCCCGATGGCGGCAGCGGCCTTGCCGCCCAGATCGCCGAACGCCGCGCGCGGCTGGCCCAGTTGCAGGAGCAGCAGGCCGAGGTGCTCGGCCGCCTCGCCGCCTATCCGCGCTACCGTGCGGTCACCGACAGCGCGATCACGCTGGGCGATCTCCAGGCGATCCTGGGCGAGGGAGAGGCCTATGCCAAGCTCGTGACGCTCGATGCCGATGCCTATGTGCTCTATGCCACACGCGCCGCCGCGCGGGTGTGGCGGGTCGATGCGACACCGCAGCAGCTCGACACGCTCGTCACCCGTATCCGCGAGAGCATCGCCGTGGTCGAGGGCGGGCAGGTGCTGACCTATCCCTTCGACATCGTGCGCGCCCGCGAGCTTTATGTCCGCCTGTTCGGCCCCGTCGCCGAGGAGCTGCCGCAGGTCCGCCACCTCGTGTTCGAGCCTGACGGCGCGCTGCTTAAACTGCCGGTCAACCTGCTCGTCACCGACGATGCCAGCGTTGCCGCCTATCAGGCGCGCATGGCGCAGAAGAACGCCGACGAATACGACTTTCGCGGCACCCGCTGGCTCGGGCGCGGCACGCAAGTGAGCACTTCGGTCGCCGCCGCCGCCTTCCGCGATGTGCGCCGCAGCCGCCCGTCTGACGGCAGGCGCGCCTATCTCGGGCTCGGGGAGAACACCCCGATCGGCCCCGAGGCGCTTGGGGCGATCCCCGGCGCCGGGCGCACCCGCGCGGCGCTCGAAGGCGGCGACAGGTGCACGTGGTCGCCCGCGATCTGGGCCAACCCGGTCAAGGCCGACGAGCTGCACGAGGCAGCCGCCCGCTTCGGTGCGAGCGCGCGGGTGCTGACCGGCGCGGCCTTCACCGACAGCGCGATCCGCACCCTCGGCGATCTGGCCGAATACCGCATCCTGCACTTCGCCACCCATGGCCTCGTCACCGCGCCGCAGCCCGAATGTCCGCCGCGTCCCGCGCTGCTCACCAGCTTCGGTGCCGATGCCGGGGCAGACGGGGGATCGGACGGCCTGCTCAGCTTCGCCGAGATATTCGGCCTGCGCATTGATGCCGATCTTGTGATCCTCTCGGCCTGCGACACGGCCGGCAGCGCCACTGTCGGCGCGACCCGCGAGGCGGGGGTGACGAGCGGCGGCGAATTCGCGCTCGACGGGCTGGTGCGCGCCTTCGTGGGTGCGGGCGGTCGCACCGTGCTGGCGAGCCACTGGCCCGTGCCGGACGATTTCGACGCGACCGGGCGGCTGGTCTCCGGGCTGTTCGCCGAGGATGGCCGCGCTACCGCCGAGGCGCTCTTGGCCTCGCAGGTGTCGCTGATGGACGGTGCCGAGACCTCGCATCCCTTCTACTGGTCGGCTTTCGCCATCGTCGGCGACGGCGCGGCGCGCCTCGCGCGTTGACGCCCGGCTGAGGCGGCATGGCGAGCGAGGACACCAGGTCCGCCATCAGGCTCGGCTGGATCGCGCGGGGCTGGCGCAACGTGCGCGAGGCGGGCGGGGTGCAGCTCCTCGCCACGCTGGTGGTGCTCGGAGCGGCGCTGTTCATTGCCCGCTTCAGCTGGGTCCTGCCCGGCGGCGAGCCGACCCCGCTGACCAGCGAGGCCGAACGCGCCTTTTATGACCTGCGCGCCTATTACGCTGCCGACCTTGCCCCGCAGGACCCGCGCATCGTGCTGGTCGTCTACACCGACCAGACCCTGATCAACGCCCGCAAGCGCTCGCCGCTCGATCGCGGGATGCTGGCCCGCACGCTGCGCAATCTCGACACGATGGGTGCCAAGGCGATCGGGATCGACATCCTGTTCGACCAGCCGCAGGACGAGGACGAAGACCTTCTCGCCGCGCTGCGCGGGATGCAGACCCCGGTTGCGGTGGCCTATGCCAACCTCGCAACCAACCGCGACGACATCGTCTACGAACAGCAGCAATATCTCGACGCCTTCCAGGCGCGGCTGGCGGGCAGCCGTGCGCGGCCCGCCAGCATCCGGCTCGACAACACTTTCGGCGCGACCCGTGTGTGGCCGACCATCGTGCCCGGCCTGCCGCCGCTGCTGGGCCGGGCGATGCTTGCCGATGCGGGCGAGGCCGCACCGGCCTTCACGGGGTATCGCGGCGCGATCGACTACCGCCGCGCGCGGTTCGTCGACGAACCGCTGTTCGCCGCGCTCCAGATCGATCTCCTCGCCGATCCCGATCCCGAGGTGCTGCCCTTCCTTGCCGAGCAGATCAGGCGCAAATATGTGCTGATCGGCGGCGACATCGTCGATTATGACCGGGTCGAGACGACCTTCACCTCGATCAATGGCGAAGTGCCCGCAGGGATCGCGGTCCATGCCGAGATGATCGCCCAGATGCTCGACAACCGGATGCTCGTGCCCATCCCGCCCTGGATGCTGTGGGCGATGGCGGTTCTGGTGGTGCTGACCGCGGCGCTGACGGCGCTGCTCGAATGGCCCGCGCGGCGGCTCGCCCCGCTGCTGGGGCTGCTGCTGGTCATTTTCATCGGGGTTCCTATCACGCTCCAGTTCCGCAATGTCGACACCTATGGCCTGCCGGCCTTCGGCTGGCTGGTGGGCTGGATCATGGCCTTCACCGCCGTCACCGCCGCCGCGCGCGCATCGGGCGCGGTGCAGCGCAATTTCGCGACCGGCGCGCTCGGCAAATACATCCCGCGCGACATCGCCCAGGCCATCATCGACAAGCCCGAGCTGCTCTCGCTCGGCGGCGAGAAGCGCGCGATCTTCGTGCTGTTCAGCGATCTTGAGGGCTTCACCAAGATGAGCCATGCGATCCCGCCGGAGATGGTGGCAAAGCTGCTCAACCGCTATCTCGATCTTCTCAGTCAGGTGGTGCTCGACCACGGGGGCGTGATCGACAAGTTCGTGGGCGATGCGGTGGTCGCCTTCTGGGGCGCGCCGATCAGCCGCCCCGACGATGGCGAGCGGGCGGCGCGGGCGGGCTATGCAATGTGGCAGGCGGGCGAGGCGTTCCGCGCCGAGGTGGCGGCGATGGACGCTGGCCTGCCGCCGATCGGCAAGACCCGCGTGGGGCTTCACTATGGCGAGGCGGTGATCGGCAATTTCGGCGGGGCGACCCGCATCCAGTATACCGCGCTGGGGGATTCGATGAACACCGCCGCCCGGCTCGAGGCGGCCAACAAGGCGCTGGATTCGGCCGTCATGGCGAGCCGCGAATTCGCGGAGGCTTCCGGGCTCGGCTGGTGGCGCGCTATGGGCCGCGTGGTCCTGCGCGGCCGGGCGCGGCCGGTCGACCTGTTCGAGCCCGCCCCCGGCTTCCCGGACGAGGACCGCGCCCGCCTGCGCGAAGCGAGCGCGCTCGCCGCGAGCGACCCGGTCGCCGCCCTGCGCCTCGCCGAGGCGGTTGCGGCGCGCCACCCTGATGATACAGCGCTGGACAATCTTGTCCGACGCATGGCAGCACTGGACGAAGGAGGAACCTATGTTCTCGGATAGACTGAACGCCCGGATCGTCGCTGTGGCGCTGGCGGGTGCGGCGCTGGCCTTGCCGCTGGCGGCGATGGCCGGGGTGGTGGTGAAATCCACCGGCCCCTCCGCAAGCCGCTATCCGGTCGGCACCAAGCTTGACGACGATGCCTCGATCACCCTCAAGGACGGCGACGTCGTGACCGTGCTGACCGCCGACGGCACGCGCGTCATCCGGGGCGCGGGCACCTTCCGCGTCGGCGACCGCCCCAAGGTCGCGGCTGATCGCTTCGCCTCGCTCACCCGCAAGCGCGCCGCCACCCGCGTTCGCACCGGAGCGGTGCGCGGCACGGCGGATGAAAACCCCACCAATCCAAGCCTGTGGTATGTCGATGTCACGCGCTCGGGCACGATCTGCCTTTACGACCTTGCGACGGTGCGCCTGTGGCGTCCCGGGACCGAGGGAACCAGCACCTATACCGTCGCCGATGAGGACGGCACTGCCCTCGCGGAAGTGACCTTCGACGATACCGTCACCGTCGCCGCGCTCGATCCGGCCCGCCTGCCGATCAACCCGGACGCGCGATACCGGATCCTCGGTCCGAACGATGCGATCAGCGCCGAGATTAACTTCGTGCTGCTGGCGGAGGATTTCGAGGCCCCTGACGCGCTTGCCGAGGCGCTGATCGCCAAGGGCTGCACGGTCCAGCTTGAGACGCTCGCATCGAGCCTCGAGGCTTCGGCGCAGGACGCTGGCGGCTGAGCACCGACCCGGTGTTAGCCCTTGCATCGCACCGCCAAGATTGTGACAAGAGGCGCGGTTCGGCCTGACGGCGGAATCGGTGAGCGCACGGTGCCTTCATGACGCAGGGTTACAAGCACTTTGCGGGGGCGCGGTGCTAGGTTGCCTGACAGGCGAAGCCGTCCGGTCTGCGGACATCTCGGGGGGGATGCGATGAGGCGATTGTGGGCGATGTGGGGCGCGGGCGTGCCAGCAAGGCGCGCCGCCTTGCGGGCTGCGGCGGTGCTGGCGATCGCGGCGCTCTATCCCGCATCCGGCGCGATCGGGAACGGCACCTTTGAAGGCGTGGCAAGCTGCGCGGGATCGACCTGCCATGGCCGGGCCGAGGGCAATGGCGCGGTCGTCCGGCAGGACGAGATCGCCACTTGGCAGGAGCCTTCCTCGCCCTCCGGTGCGCACAGCCGCGCCCATGCGGTGCTCGGCGGACGGCGCGGGCAGCAGATCGCGGCGAGCCTCGGGCTGGGCAATGCACAGAGCGCGCCCGCCTGCCTCGGTTGCCATGCGACCTATGCGCCCGCAGGCCAGCGCGGGGCGAAGTTCACGCTCGGCGACGGGGTCGGTTGCGAAAGCTGCCACGGTGCCTCGGGCGGCACTTGGCTGGCGGAGCATTATGCCCTGCCTGCCACCCATGCCTCGAACGTCGCTGCGGGGCTGACGCCGCTGGATAACCCCAGGGCGCGGGCCGGTGTGTGCCTCGATTGCCATTACGGGTCGGCCAAGCCGGGCCAGTTCGTCACCCATGCAATGATGGCCGCCGGACACCCGCGCGTGTCCTTCGAGCTCGACCTGTTCAGCGCCCTCCAGCAGCATCATAACGTCGATGCCGATTACACCCGCCGCAAATCCGCGCCGAGCGGGCTGCGCTTATGGGCGGTCGGCCAGGCCGAGGCGGTGCGCCGCGCAGGGCAACTCTTCGCCCAGCCGAAATTCGCCTTCGAGGGTGCCTTCCCGCAGTTCTATTTCTACGACTGCCATTCGTGCCATCGCCCGATCAGCGATGGTCCGAACAGGAAGCTCACCTTCGAGACCAACCCTGCGCGGCCCATTCCCTTCGGCAATCCGCCCTTCAACGACGAGAACATCATCATGCTCCAGGCCGTGGCCGGGGCGCTGGTGCCGGGCGAGGCGGGAGCGTTCGAGGCTGCCGCGCGCGATTTTCACCGGGCGATGGGGCAGGGCCCCGCCGAAGCCCGCGCCGCCGCGCAGGCGTTGTCGCTTCGTGCAGGGGTGCTTGCCGATTCATTGTCGGCCCGTTCCTATGCCGATGCCGACGCTTTCCGGGTGATCGCGATCATCGCGGGCGATGCCACCGCCCCGCGCTTTACCGACTACGCCGGATCGGTGCAGGCCGTGATGGCGGTCGACACGCTGCTCAATTCCCTCGTGCGCGAGGGGCGGGTGACGCAGGGCGCGGCGGCCGGCATCCGCGGCGACATCGCCCGCGCCTACAAGGCGGTCGAGGCGCCTGAAACCTATCGTCCGGGCGATTTCCGCGCCGCCCTCAGGGCCGCGAGCAGCGCGATCGGGCGGTTGCAATAGCGATGCGCAGGGGGGCGACATCCTGGCTGGCGGCAAGCGCGCTGGTGCTCGCCTCCTGCGGGGACGGCGGGCCTTCCACCAGCGGCGGCGCGACCGGCGCTCCCGGACCGACGCCGCCCCCGAC
>Ga0208370_100071_pt1 | contig 36119 bp, 42 predicted proteins | sample Subbio12Jun_QV11_FD_184822 | JGI IMG/M metagenome (GOLD analysis project Ga0208370, IMG submission 184822) | Serpentinite rock and fluid subsurface biosphere microbial communities from McLaughlin Reserve, California, USA -CR12Jun_QV11 (SPAdes) | ecosystem: Environmental > Terrestrial > Deep...
GGCGAGCCTGTCGGCGGATCGGGCCACCTGCTTTCCGCGCGATCGCCCATCCATGGGCTCACGCGCGGCGCTCGGCTCCTGCCTCGCTGCCGCAGGACGGCCCTCACCGCCGCGGCTCGCCCACCAGACACCGCGCTCGCGATGGTGCGCCCGGAACCGTCGGCCCCAGGCACCGCGAAGGCAGCCGCGGCCCTGCGCTCAACCGGCGGCGCGGGTACCCATTGGCCGGGCCGGGATGCCACGGGATTGTAGGCGCTGGTAGACGTAGACGCTGGCCGGGGGCACGTTCCACCAGGTGAAGCTGGTGCGGCGGGCGTCAAGGCCCAGTTCGTCCAGCACCTCGCGCGCCACCGGGCTGGTCGGGCCGTAGGTGAACTGCACGAAGCGTCCGCCGGGCCGCATGCAGGCGAAGGACTCGCCGAGGATCGCGAGCTGCACGCTGCGCGGCGTCGAGAGCAGGCCGAGGCCGGAGACCACGGCGTCGGCCGGGGCTTCGTCGAGGAAGCCGCTTTCGACGGCGAGCCGGCGCACGTCGACGGCGTCGGCGAGGTGCAGGTTCACGGCCGGGAAGCGCCGCCGCAAGGTCTGGTGCATGACCTCGCCCAGTTCCAGCACCATCAGCGCCGAAGGCGGGATGCCGGCGTCGAGCAGGGCCTGAGTGATGGCGCCGGTGCCGCCGCCGAGTTCGATCACCCGCTGGCTGCCGGCCGGCAGGGCCGCGATCATCTGCCTCGCGAGTTGCGGGCTGGAGGGCGAAACCGCGGCCACCGCCAGCGGATTCTTGAGCCACTGACGGAAGAAGGCCCAATGGGCGCGGCGATGGGGATCGGGGACGGCGGACATGCGGACATCATAGTCGGGACCGCCGATGACCGCATGAGGACAGGCCCGGGGGCCGCGCTCCGGACCGCTTCAGCCGGCGCGCCCGCGGTGCAGGAGCCAGGCGCGATGGATGCGCGGGTTGCGCTCGAAGTCCGGGCCGATGGTGGCGGGCGTGATCTCCTCGATCTCGGCGAACTTCGCGATCGTCTCGAGGTCGGGCTTGAAGCGGCGGAAGTTGTTCGAGAACAGCAGCACGCCGCCGGGTGCCAGTCGGCGCATCGCCGCGCCGAGCAGGTCGACGTGGTGCTTCTGCACGTCGAAGTCGTCCTTGTCCTTGCTGTTCGAGAAAGTCGGCGGGTCGCAGAAGATCAGGTCGTACTCGCCCTTCTCGGCACGTAGCCAGGCCATCACGTCGGCCTTGACGTAGCGGTGCTGCGGCCCGACCTGGCCGTTGATGGCCATGTTGCGCGCCGCCCACTCGAGATAGGTCGAAGAGAGGTCGACCGAGGTGGTGCTGGCCGCGCCGCCCACGGCGGCGTGCACGGTGGCGGCGCCGGTGTAGCAGAACAGGTTGAGGAAGCGCGCGTCCTTGGCTTCCTCGAAGATGCGCATGCGCAGCGGACGATGGTCGAGGAACAGGCCGGTGTCGAGGTGGTCGAACAGGTTCACTTCGAGCCGCACCGCGCCCTCGCGGACGAGGAAGACTTCCTGCCGCTCGTCCATGCGTCCGTACTTGGAGCCGCCCTTGCCGCGCGCGCGGGTCTTGGTGGCGATGCGTTCCTTCGGCACCCCGAACACCTCGCGCAGCGCCGCCAGCAGCTCGCCGAAGCGGCGGCGCGCGTCGTGCTCGGCCACGCTGGCCGGCGGCGCGTATTCCTGCACGTGCAGGAAGGTGCGCGCCTCGCCGCCGTCCTCCTCGTAGACATCGACGGCTGCCGCGTATTCCGGCAGGTCGGCGTCGTAGGCGCGGAAGCAGGTGACGCCCTCGCGCTCACGCCAGCGTGCGGAGTGCTTGAGCGTCTTCTTCAGCCGGTTGGCGATCATCTGCGCGCCTTCGCTCAAGCTGCGCGCCTCGCCCTCCACGCGCGGCGACGGCGGTGCGAAGGCATCGCAGGCGAGCAGGGTGCACCCCAGCGCGCCGTTGCTGATGGCATAGCGCTTGCGGGCGCGGAGGCGCGTGGCCTGGGCCAGCGCCTCGCTGCCGCACAGGATCGCGCCGCGCCAATCCGGCACCGCCCGCTGCAGCGCGACGCCGAGGGCCGCGTACAGGGCCTCGTCGGCGGCCAGGCGCTCGTCGTAGGGCGGGTTGCAGGCGACCACGCCGGGCCCGTCGCAGGGGCGATGCAGGTCGGCGATGTCGCCGGCGCGGAAGTCGAGGGCGTCGAACACGCCCGCGGCTTCGGCATTGCGCCGCGCCTGCTGGACGATGCGCGGATCGAGATCGACGCCGAAGAAGCGCGCCGGCAGCCCGGCGCGACGGTCGCGGGCCTTGGCCTCGTCGAGCAGCCGCCGCCACAGCGCGTGGTCGAAGCCGCGCCAGCGGGTCGGCGGCTCCTCGCCATGCCGCAGCAGGCCGGGCGCGGTGTCGGCGGCGATCAGCGCGCCTTCGATGAGCAGGGTGCCGCTGCCGCACATCGGATCGAGCAGGGCCAGCGGCGCGCCGGCGGCGTCCGCGGCGGCCAGCGCCTCGCGGGTCCAGCCGGCACGCGCCAGCACCGCGCAGGCGAGGTTCTCCTTCAGCGGCGCTTCGCCCTGCCCCTGCCGCCAGCCGCGGCGGTGCAGCGGGCCGGCGAGGTCGATCGAGAGCACCGCCCTGCCCTTGCGCACCACGAGGTCGAGGCGCAGGTCGGGGGCGTCCACGTCCACCGAGGGCCGTGTGCCGGTATCGAAGCGCAGCCGGTCAACGATGGCATCCTTGACGCGCTGCGCGGCATAGCGCGAGTGGTTGAAACCGGGGCCGGACACGGTGGCGTGCACGGCCAGCGTGCCCTCCGGTTCCAGGTGCTCGCGCCAGTCGATCGCGTGCACGGCGGCGTAAAGCGCGTCCTCGCCGGCGCAATCGAAGTCCAGCAGCGGCCACAGCGCGCGGCTGCCGAAGCGCGACCACAGCGCGCAGCGCAGCAGGCTTTCGGCATCGCCCTCGGCATTGACGCCGGACTGCGCCGCGGTCGCCTTGGTGGCGCCCAGCGCCAGCAGCTCGTCGGCCAGCAGGTACTCGAGGCCGCGGGCGCAGGGCACGAAGTAGCGCATCAGCTTCCGATCCGCCGCAACAGCTCGGCGAAGGCGCGGGCGCTGTACTCGACGTGGGCGGCCAGCCGATGCGTGTCGTCGACGAGGCGCAGTTCGGCCTTGTGCGCGGCGCACCAGTCGACGACGGCCGGGGCCGGGATCAGTTCATCCTCCCAGCCGTGCACGACGAGCACGGGGACCCCGCCGGGGACGACCAGCGGCCGCGGCCACGCGTCCTTCAGCCGTACCGGCGGGGCCATCAGGAACAGGCCGCGCAATGCCGGGGCCGCCGCCACGCCGGCGGCCGGCGCGGCGTCCGCTTCCGCCAGCTGTTGCGCCACCTCGCCCGAGATGAAGGCCCCCATGCTCGAACCGGCCAGCACCAGCGGGCCCTCCGCCGCCAGCACCCGTCCACGCAGTCGCGCGATCCGCGCCGCCACGTCGCCCAGCGGACCGTGGGCGTCGAGATCGCGGTAATCGGGGCGTTCGTGGGTCCAGCCGAGCGCCTGCGCGGCCTCGGCCAGCGCCGTGACCTTGGCGGCATCCGGCCCGCTCTGCAGGCCGTGCGAGAGGATGACGTGGCCTCGGGCCATGCGGGTTCGCTCGGGAAACGGCGCTGCCGCCGGGGGCGCGATGCTAGCATCCGCCCCCATGGCCGACCCGGATTCCGCGCCCTCCGCCCCCCTTCCGCGACCGCCGCCGCTGGCACCCGGGGCCTACTACCGGCCGGTGCCCTACATCGCCCACCTGCCGTTGCGCGATCCGGCCGGCATCGACCTCGTGGTCATGCACTGCACCGAGACGCCCGACCTCGCCTCGGCCCGCGAATTCGGCGAGCGCGTGCTCTACCCGGAGACCGGCACCGGCGCCTGCGGCCACTACTACATCGACCGCGACGGCGCGCTGGTCTGCTACGTCGAGCCGGAACGCACCGCGAACCACGTGCGCGGCTGGAACCCGCGCTCGATCGGTGTCGAACTGGTCAACCGCGGCCGCTGGCCGCACTGGTACGACAGCCGCCACCAGACGATGGACGAGCCCTACACCGAGGCGCAGGTCGTCGCGCTGGTCGAACTGCTGGCCCAGCTGCGCGGGCGCTTCCCGGCCCTGCGCTTCATCGCCGGCCACGAGGACCTCGACACGGCCCGGGTCGAAGCCAGCGACGACCCTTCGCTCAGCGTTTGGCGCAAGCGCGATCCGGGGCCCTTGTTCCCGTGGGAGCGCGTGCTCGCCGCCTGCGGACTGGCGCGGCTCCGGCCCTGAATCCCACCCCACGACGGCGGCGCGCAGCGGGACGGACCTCGACACCGTCGCCGCTATACTCCGCGGCCTGTCGTTCCCGCGCGTGGCCCCGGCCACGCCCTGCCCGGTTGCCGCCCGCATGACCCACCCCGTCGTCGCCGATCTCGTCCAGCTGCTGCGGCTGGAACGCCTGGAGGACAACCTCTACCGTGGCCAGAGCCGCGACATCGGCACCAAGTTCGTGTTCGGCGGCCAGGTGATGGGCCAGGCCCTGGCCGCGGCGCAGGCCACCGTCGGACCGGATCGCCACGTCCATTCGCTGCACGCCTACTTCCTGCGCCCGGGCGACATCGAGGCGCCGATCGTCTATTCCGTGGACCGCACCCGCGACGGCCGCAGCTTCAGCACCCGCCGCGTCACCGCCATCCAGCACGGCCAGCCGATCTGCGTGTTCGCCAGTTCCTTCCACATCGAGGAGCCCGGCGTCGAACACCAGATCAACAAGCCGGAAGTCCCCGCCCCGGAGGACCTCGAACCGATCGCCATCCCGGCGGCCGAGGTGCTCGAGAAGCTGCCGCCGATGATGCAACGCTGGCTCTCGCGCCAGCTGCCCTTCGAGGTCCGCCCGGTCTACCCGCGCGACGAGCTGAAACCGCCGAAGCGGCCGCCCTACCAGCAGCTCTGGTTCCGGCTGATCGAGCGCGTCGAGGACACGCCGCTGCTGCATCGCGCCCTGCTCGCCTACGCCTCGGATTTCCACCTGCTGGGCACGGCGACGCTGCCGCACGGCATCAGCTACTACCACCCCGACGTGCAGATGGCCTCGATCGACCACGCCATGTGGTTCCACCGGCCGTTCCGGATCGACGACTGGCTGCTCTACGCGCTCGACAGCCCGACCGCGCAGGGCGCGCGCGGCCTCGGCCGGGGCGGTATCTACGCGCGCGACGGCCGTCTCGTGGCCTCGACGGCGCAGGAAGGCATGATCCGGATCATCGGCGAGGGGCACTGATGCGCGAAGTCTACCGTTCCCTGAGGATCGATCAGGTCGAGGGTGCCGCCACCCTGCTGCGCGAGGCCGGCATCGAGGTCAGCATCCAGAACGGCCGCTCCTACAAGAGCCGCCGCCGCAACTTCAGCTTCCGCGACCGGCTGGATTCGGACAAGGCCGCCGTCCTCTACGTCACCCACAACAGCGACCTGCCGGAAGCACGCAAGCTGCTGCGCGGCGCCGGGCTCATGGACCCCGGCCAGCGCGACAGCTTCCTCTCGGCGGACCTGCAGTTCCGCGAACCGGCGTCGCCGCGGTCATGGTTCACGCCGCAGCGCCTGCGCACCCTGATCCTGCTGCTGCTGATGGCCTCGATCGCCGCCTTCGTGTTCTTCGCCCCGACGCCGGGGGCCTGAGCCCCGGGGCCGCGCCGCGCGGCCCTCGCGTCACATGGTGGAGGTCGGCTTGTCGGAATCGATGATGCCGGCGAGGTGGGTCTCGATCTTGGCCTTCACCGTCTCGGCCTCGGGGGTCTCGGCGAACTGCACGCCGATGCCCACGGCGCGGCCGCCCGGGGCGCCGTTCGGGGTGATCCAGACCACCTTGCCGGCGACCGGCAGGCGGTCCTTCTCGTCCGGGAGGGTCAGCAGCAGGAACACCTCCTCGCCGATCTGGTAGCGCTTGGCGGTCGGCACGAACAGGCCGCCGCCGCGCAGGAAGGACATGTAGGCCGCATGCAGGCCGGCCTTGTCCTTGATGGCGAGGGAAAGGATGCCCTGGCGGGTGCCGGCGCTGCCGATCATCGTGCGGTCTCCGTGGGGGCCGGGAGATGGCGCCAGCCGGCGAGCAGGCCGGCCAGGGCCAGCTCGTGCTTCAGCGGGGCGGCCAGCTGCCGGCGCAGGCGGTTGAGCTGGTCGAACCAGGCCACCAGCTTGGCCAGATCGGTCGGCGCGGTCAATCCGGGCACCGTGGCCGGCCCGCCGGCGGCGCTGCGGGCCAGGGCGAGCGCGGCGTCGGCGACGAAACGCAGGCGCAGGGCGACCGTGGCCGGCTCGGCCATCCAGGCCTGGGCCACACCCAGGGCTGCGCGCTGGCCGGCAGCGACCGCCGCCCAGTCGCGCAGGGTGGCTTCGCGCAAGGCCAGCCCCCCCTCGCGCAGCCAGGCATCGGCCAGGCCGGGATGGCCGTCGGCGGCGGCCAGCGCGGCGGTGGCGGGTCCGGCGGCATGGCCCTGCGCCAGCAGCCATTCCAGTGCCTGCGGCGGGGCCGGCAGGGCCAGCTCGATGCGCTGGCAGCGGCTGCGGATGGTCGCCGGCAGGCGCTGCGGGCGGGCGCTGAGCAGCAGCAGGTAGCGGCCGGGACTGGGCTCCTCCAGGGTCTTGAGCAGGGCGTTGGCGGCGGCCGGGTTGAGCGCGTCGGCCGGGTCGATGAGCAGCAGTTGCACCCCGCCCCGCTGCGCGGTCATCTGCGCGGTCGCCGTCGCGACGCGGACCTGGTCGACCAGCAGTTCGCTGCGCAGCCGCGGCGGGCTGCTGTTGGGCACCTCCTCGAAGCTGAGCAGGTGCAGGTCGGGATGGCTGCCGGCCTGCCGCAGCTGGCAAGCCCGGCACCGTCCGCAGGGCGGCCCCTCGGCCGGACCTTCGCAGAGCAGGCGCGCGGCGAGGGCCAGCGCCAGCGCGCGCTTGCCGATGCCCTCCGGGCCGCAGAGCAGCAGGGCATGGCCGAGCCGGCCGGCGCGCCAGGCCGCCAGTACCCGCTCCAGCGGCTCCTGCTGCCAGGGGGCCAGGCTCATGGCCGCGCCTCCCAGCGGTCGAGGAAGGCGTCCAGCGCGGCGCAGGCGGCGGCAGCCACCTCCGCCGCCACCGGCGCGGCATCGATGAGCGCGATCCGCCCTGGCTCGGCGAGCGCGCGGGCGCGGTAGGCCCGGCGCACCCGCTCGAAGAACTCGGCGCGCTCGGACTCGATGCGGTCGGCCGGGCCGCCGCGTGCCCGGGCGCGTTCCAGCCCGGCTTCCACGTCGAGGTCGAGCAGCAGGGTGAAATCGGGCGCGCGGCGCACGAACACCCGCTCCAGCTCGGCGATCTGGGCCATGGGCAGGCCACGGCCGCCGCCCTGGTAGGCGAAGCTGGCATCGGTGAAGCGGTCGCTGAGCACGGTCTCGCCGCGCGCCAGCGCCGGCTCGATGACCGCCTCCACCAGCTGCGCCCGGGCGGCGAACATCAGCAGCAGCTCGGTGCTCGGCAGCAGCGCCTGGGCGGGGTCGAGCAACAGGGCGCGGATCGCCTCGCCGGCCGGCGTGCCGCCCGGTTCGCGGGTGGCGTGCACGCGGTGGCCGCGGGCCTCGAGCCGCGCCTGCAGGGCGCCCAGCACCGTGCTCTTGCCGGCCCCCTCGCCGCCTTCGAGGCTGAGCAGGGCACCGCGCCGGAGGGCTGCCGCGGCCACGCTCAACGCCCCCCCAACTGGTAGCGCCGCACCGCCGCGCGGTGTTCGGCGTAGGTGCGCGAGAAGTGGTGGCTGCCATCGCCGCGGGCGACGAAGAACAGGCTGTCGCCCTCGGCCGGGTGGGCGGCGGCGGCGAGCGCGGCGCGGCCCGGCATGGCGATGGCGTGCGGCGGCAGGCCGGCCCGGGTGTAGGTGTTGAACGGCGTGTCGGTGCGCAGGTCGCGCCGCCGCAGGTTGCCGTCGAAGGCCTCGCCGAGGCCGTAGATCACGGTCGGGTCGGTCTGCAGGCGCATGCCGAGGCGCAGCCGGCGCACGAACACGCCGGCGATCTCGGCGCGCTCGGCAGCCTTGCCGGTCTCCTTCTCGATGATCGAGGCGAGCGTCAGCAGTTCGTCGGGCGAGGCCAGCGGCAGGCCCGGCTGGCGACCGGCCCAGGCCTCGGCGAGAGCGGCGTCCATGGCATCGGCGGCGCGGCGCAGCAGGTCGAGCGCGCCATCGCCGCGCACGAACAGGTAGGTCTCGGGCAGGAAACGGCCCTCGGCCGGCACGTCCGGGCGGCCCAGCCGGGCCATCAGGGCGGCATCGTCGAGGCCGGCGAGATCGTCCGCCAGCACCGGGTCGGCGGCCAGGGCGGCGCGCAGTTCGCGCATCGACCAGCCCTCGACCACGGTGAAGCGGTGGCGCAGCACGTCGCCCTCGATGAGCTTGCGCAGGATCGCCTCCGGGCTCAGCGCCGGCGAGAGTGCGTACTCGCCGGCCTGCAGGCGCGGCAGCGCGTCCATCCGCAGGGCCAGCAGCTTCCACTCGAGGTCGTGGCCGGCATCGACGCCGAGGGCGCGCAGCTTGCCGAGGATGGCGGCGAAGCCGGCACCGCGCTCGACCAGCAGCACGGCCCCCTCGCCGGCCCCGGCCGGGCTGGTGCGGAAGTGCTCGAAGCGCTGCCAGGCGAGCAGGCCGGCGAGCAGGGCCAGCAGGCCGAGCAGCAGGGCGGCGGAGAGCAGGAGGCGGGGCAGGCGGCGCATCAGGGTTCGCGGAAGGCGGGATGGGCGGCCGCCAGCGCGGCGCGGGCCGTGTCGAGTCCGGGCGGGTCGGGGTCGAGCGCGCGCGCGCCGAGCCGGCCGGCCGGCAGGATACCGCGCAGCGCATTGACCAGCAGCACGGCCTCGATGCGGTCGAGCCGGTCGATCGCCAGCGTGTCGACCCGCAGGCCGCCCGGCGGCGTCCACTCGGACAGCAGCAGGCCGCGCACGGTGCCGGCGATGCCGGCATGGTCGAGCGCCGGGGTCCACCAGCGGCCGTCCGTGCGGAGCAGCAGGTTGCCACGGGTGCCGGCGGTGAGGCGGCCCTCGGCATCGGCCATCAGGCCCTCGTCGAGGCCGCGGCGGGCGGCCTCGGCGGCTCCCAGCACCTGCTCCAGCCGGTTCAGGTGCTTGATGCCGGCAAGCATCGGCTGCACGCCCAGCCGGACCTCCAGCAGGTCGACGACGAGCGGGCGGGACGCGGCGGGCGGCAGTGACGGGGAGGCCGTGAGCCACAGGGTCGGCGGTGCTTCCGGCCCGGGCGCGTAGCCGCGGGTGGCGGCGCCGCGGGTCAGGACGAGCTTGACGACGCCGCCCGGCACCCGGGCCAGGGCCTCGCCGAGCGCTGCATCGAGCAGCGCCTCGTCCGGCAACGGGATGCCGAGCCGGGCAGCACCGGCGGCCAGCCGGGCACGGTGGCGCGGCCACCACGGCAAGGTGCCGGCATGGGCGCGCATGGTCTCGAACAGGCCGTCGCCGTAGGCCAGCCCGCGGTCGGCGGGGTCGAGCGCGGCGACCCGCGTCCGCCCCTGCCAGAGGCCGCTCCAGCCGCCGGGCTCAGTCCCGGCCATCGGCCTGCCCCAGCGCGTGCAGCAGGCCGCGGGCCTTGGCGCGGGTCTCGGCGAGCTCCCTCTCGGCGACCGAATCCACCACGATGCCGGCGCCGGCGCGGAAGGCCACGCGGTCGCCGTCGGTCCAGAGCGTGCGGATCAGGATGTTGAGGTCCATGTCGCCGTTGCCGTCGAGGTAGCCCATCGCGCCGGTGTAGGGGCCGCGGCCCTCGCCCTCCAGCGCGGCGATGATCTGCATGCAGCGCAGCTTCGGGCAGCCGGTGATGGTGCCGCCGGGGAACACCGCGGCGATCGCCTGGCCCGCGGTCACGTCCTCGCGCAGCGTGCCGGAGACGTTGCTGACGATGTGGTGGACGTGGGCATAGCTTTCCACCGTCATCAGCTCGTCGACGCGCACGCTGCCCGGTACGCAGACGCGGCCGAGGTCGTTGCGCTCGAGGTCGATCAGCATGATGTGCTCGGCGCGCTCCTTCGGATGGCCGACCAGCTCGGCGATGCGCGCGGCCTCGTCGTCGCCGGGGAAGCGCGGCCGGGTGCCGGCGATCGGCCGCGTCTCGATGCGCCGCCCGCGGATCGACAGGAGCCGCTCGGGCGAGGAACTGGCGACACTGCCGCCGGGCAGGGTGAACAGGCCGGCGAAGGGCGCCGGGTTGGCGGCGCGCAGGGCGGCGTAGAGCCGCGCCGGATCGACGGGTTCGGCATAGCGGGCGCGCCAGCCCCGCGAGAGGTTGACCTGGAACACGTCGCCGGCGCGCAGGTGCTGGTGGACGCGGGCCACGCCGTCGAGGAAGCGGTCCGGTGCCTCCTCGTCGAGGGTGAGCGGGACGGGCGGTGGGGCGAAGCCGCGCGGCCGCTCCGGCAGCCTCGCGACGTCGGCCTCGATGGCGGCGAGCAGCGCCTCGTGGCCGGCTTCGCCGACCAGCAGGCAGCGGCCGTCGCGACGGTCGCGCAGCACCGCGGCCGGGCAGCGCAGCGCCGCCGCCACCGGCAGCGGCCCGGCGAAGGCCGGCAGGCGCAGCACCGGCTCGATCCGGGCGGCCAGCTCGTAGCCAAGATAAAGCGCCCAGCCGCCGCGGAAGGGCGGCCCATCCACGCCGAGGGCTCCATTCACGCCCAGGGCCCCATCCACGCCAAGGGCTCCATCCTCGCGATGGCGACCGGTCACGGTGCCGCAACCCGGCCGGGTACGAAGATCGGCCTGCGCGGCGTCCAGGGCGTCGAGGAAGCCGGCGGCGAGCGGGCGCCCGGCCAGCGTGCGGGTCCGCCCGTCGGCACCGAGCAGCAGGCCCTCGTCGCCACCGGCGAGCAGCAGGTCCCAACGCGCCTTGCCGCCGGCGGCGGCGGATTCCAGCAACAGCGGGTAGCGCGCCGGGGCCAGCGCGCGCAGGGCCAGCAGGTCGAGGCCGGTCGGCAGCGGGCGCGACGGGGAGGCGTCGGCGGAAGGGCTCAAAGTCGGCGGAACACCAGCGTCGAATTGGTGCCGCCGAAGCCGAAGCCGTTCGACATCACCACGTCGAGCCGGGCCTCGCGCGCCACGTTGGGCACGTAGTCGAGGTCGCAGCCCTCGCCCGGATGGTCGAGGTTGATGGTCGGCGGCACCACGCCGTCGACCAGCGCCATGATCGAGAAGATCGCCTCCACGCCCCCGGCGGCGCCGAGCAGGTGGCCGGTCATCGACTTGGTCGAACTGACCATCATCCTGCCGGCGTGGTCGCCGAAGGCGCGCTTGACGGCCAGCGTCTCGGCCACGTCGCCGAGCGGCGTCGAGGTGCCGTGGGCGTTCAGGTACTGCACGTCGGCGGGGTTGGCCCCGGCGTCCTTCAGCGCCGCCACCATGCAGCGCGCCGGGCCTTCGCCGCCCTCGCTGGGGGCGGTCATGTGGAAGGCGTCCGAGCTGGCGCCGAAGCCGGCGAGCTCGCAGTAGATGCGGGCGCCGCGGGCCTTGGCGTATTCGTATTCCTCCAGCACCAGGATGCCGGCGCCGTCGCCCAGCACGAAGCCGTCGCGGTCGCGGTCCCAGGGGCGCGAGGCGCGCGCCGGCTCGTCGTTGCGGGTGGACATGGCCTTCATCGCGCAGAAGCCGGCCAGCGAGGACGGCGTGCAGCCGTGCTCGGCGCCGCCGGCCACCATCGCGTCGGCGTCGCCGTGCTGGATCATGCGCATCGCCATGCCGATGCTGTGGTTGGCGGTGGCGCAGGCCGAGACGGCGGAGAAGTTCGGCCCCTTCAGGCCCTTGATCAGCGAGAGCTGGCCGGGCAGCAGGTTGATGATGGTGCTGGGCACGAAGAACGGCGAAACCTTGCGCGGGCCGCCGATGTGCATCTCGATGGCGGTCTCCTCGATGCCGCGCACGCCGCCGATGCCGGAGCCGATCAGCGCGCCGATGCGCTCGGCGTTGGCCTCGGTGACCACGAGGCCGGCGTCGTCGAGGGCCTGGAAAGCGGCGGCGAGGCCGTAGTGGATGAAGGTGTCCATCCGCTTCACGTCCTTCGGCGGCAGGAAGGCCTTCGGGTCGAGCCCGCGCACCTCGCCGGCGATCCGCGTCGGGTAGGCGGCGGTGTCGAACAGGGTGATCGGGCCGATGCCCGAGCGGCCGTTGCGGATGCTGTCCCACGCGCTGGCGAGGGTGTTGCCGACGGGCGAGACGATGCCCATGCCGGTGACGACGACGCGACGCTGGCTCATTGCGATGGCTCCGATAAACAAACGCCGCGCCCTGCGCTGGGCGCGGCGCCGGCGCGAGCAGGGCCTTCAGGCCTTGACGTGCGCCTTGATGTAGTCGATGGCCTGCTGGACGGAGGTGATCTTCTCGGCTTCCTCGTCCGGGATCTCGCACTCGAACTCCTCCTCGAGGGCCATCACCAGTTCGACGGTGTCCAGCGAGTCGGCGCCGAGGTCGTCGACGAACGAGGCCGTGCTGGTCACGTCCTCCTCCTTCACGCCCAGCTGTTCGACGACGATCTTCTTGACGCGTTCTTCGATGGTGCTCATGGATCTCGCTCCCTCCCGGGGTTTCGCAATGGAGACGCTTGGGTTTCAGGCCCGCCCTGCGCGCGTCCGGGCAGCGGGGCGGTGGTTCCGCTCGGCCGGCCGGGCCGGTTCGCGGCGATTCTAGAGCATGGACTCAGGCCATGTGCATGCCGCCGTTGACGTGCAGGGTCTCGCCGGTGATGTAGGCCGCCGCCGGGCTGGCCAGGAAGGCCACCGCCTCGGCGATGTCGCGCGGGCTGCCGAGACGGCCGAGCGCGATGTCGGCCAGCATCCTGGCCTTGGCCTCTTCCGGCAGGTCGCGGGTCATGTCGGTCTCGATGAAGCCCGGCGCGACGACGTTGACGGTGATGCCGCGCGAGCCGATCTCGCGGGCCATCGACTTCGAGAAGCCGATGATGCCGGCCTTGGCCGCGGCGTAGTTGGCCTGGCCGGCGTTGCCGGTGACGCCGATCACCGAGGCGATGTTGACGATGCGGCCGCGGCGCGCCTTCATCATGCCGCGCAGCACCGCCTTGCTGGTGCGGAAGATCGAGGACAGGTTGGTGTCGAGGATGGCATCCCACTCCTCGTCCTTCATCCGCAGCAGCAGGTTGTCGCGGGTGATGCCGGCGTTGTTGACGAGGATCGAGACCGGACCGAATTCCTTGGCGATGGCCTCGACCAGGGTCTCGACGGCGGCGCCGTCGGTGACGTCGAGCGCGCGGCCGTGGCCGCCCAACGGCTTCAGGCGCTCGCCGATGGCGGCCGCGCCGGCCTCGGTGGTGGCGGTGCCGATGACGGTGACGCCTCTCGAAGCAAGTAGGTCGGCGATCGCCGCGCCGATGCCGCGGCTGGCGCCGGTGACGAGGGCGATTTCGGCTTGCAGGTCGTTGGCCATGGCGGTCGGGGAGGAAAGAGTGGGGAGGAAAGAGTGGGGAGGAAAGAGCAAAGAGTGGCGTGGGGCGGAAGGCTTGGGGACCGGCAAGGAGCGGGCGTCGGCTTGTCCGGCTTGGTGCTAGCCCGCTGCGCCGCCCCATTCGGCCAGCGTGGCTTCGAAATCGTCGGGGGTACCGAGCGCCCGGGCTTCGAGCGCCTTGTCGATGCGCTTGGCGAGGCCGGTCAGCACCTTGCCGGGACCGCATTCGACCAGGCGCGTGGTGCCGCGCGCGGCCAGTGCCTGCACGCAGCGGGTCCACTGCACCGGCTCGTGGAGCTGCCGCACCAGTGCCTCGGTGATCGCCCCGATGCTGTCGTGCACGGCGGCGTCGACGTTCTGGACCACCGGGATGGCCGGCGGACGCCAGTCGAGGGCGGCGATGGCGGCGGCGAGGCGTTCGGCGGCCCCGCGCATCAGCGGCGTGTGCGAGGGCACCGAGACGGCGAGCTTGACCGCCTTGCGCACGCCGCGCTCGGCGAGCAGGGAAAGCGCGCGGTCGACGGCATCGGCGTGGCCACCGATCACGACCTGGCCGGGCGCGTTGTAGTTGGCGGGCACCACGACCCCGCCGCGGGCGGCCTCGCGGCAGGCGGCCTCGACCAGTGCGTCCTCGGCCCCCAGCACCGCCGCCATCGCGCCACTGCCGGGTGGCATGGCGTCCTGCATGAACTGGCCGCGCAGGCGCACGAGCTGGGCGGCATCGCGCAGGGTCAGCGCACCGGCGGCGACCAGCGCGCTGTATTCTCCGAGGCTGTGCCCGGCCAGCACGGCCGGCGTCGCCCCTCCGCGGGCCCGCCACAGCCGCCACACGGCGATGCTGGCGGCGAGCAGGGCGGGCTGGGTGAACTCGGTCTGGTTCAGCTGCTCCTCCGGCCCCTCCTGGGACAGCGCCCAGAGATCGACGCCGGCGCCTTCGCTGGCCTCGTCGAAGGTGGCGCGCACGCCCGGATCGCGCTCGGCGAGCCCGGCCAGCATGCCGAGGCTCTGCGAGCCCTGGCCGGGGAAGACGAAGGCGGACGGTACGGTCATGCAGCGGGTCCGGAAAACGAACGGGCGGCCATGATAGGGCCGCCCGCCGGATTCCGTCTGTACGAGGCGGTATGGCGCCCCGCGTGGACTTCAGTAGCGCAGCAGCGCCGAGCCCCAGGTGAAGCCGCCGCCGAAGGCCTCCAGCAGCACCAGCTGGCCGCGCTGCAGCCTGCCGGAACGCACCGCCTCGTCGAGCGCCAGCGGCACCGAGGCCGCCGAGGTGTTGCCGTGCTTGTGCACGGTCAGCACCACGCGATCCATCGGCATGGCGAGGCGCTTCGCCGTGGCCTCGATGATGCGCAGGTTGGCCTGGTGCGGGATCAGCCAGTCGAGCTGGCTCTTGTCGATGCCGTTGGCCTCGAGCGCCTCGTCGACCACGCTGTCGAGCGCCTTGACGGCGTGCTTGAAGACCTCGCTACCGGCCATCAGCACGCGCAGCCCGGCGTTCTTCTCGTCGAAGCGGAAGCCCGCCGACACGCCGACCGGGTTGTAGAGCAGTTCCTTCTTGCCGCCGTCCGAATGCAGGTGGGTGCTCAAGATGCCGGTCTCGGCATCGGCCTTCAGCACCACCGCGCCGGCACCGTCGCCGAACAGCACGCAGGTGTTGCGGTCGCTCCAGTCGAGCATGCGGGTGAGCGTCTCGGCACCGACCACCAGCGCGGTCTTCGCCGTGCCCGCGCGGATGAACTTGTCGGCCGTGGCCAGCGCGAAGACGAAGCCCGAGCAGGCGGCGTTGACGTCGAAGGCCGGGCAGCCGTTGGCGCCGATGCGGGCCTGCAGCAGGCAGGCCGAGCTCGGGAACACGATGTCGGGCGTGGTGGTGCCCATGACGATCAGATCGAGCTCGGAGGCCTTGACGCCGGCGGCCTCCAAGGCGCGCAAGGCGGCCTGTTCGGCGAGGTCGACGGTGGTCTCGCCTTCGGCGGCGACGTGGCGCTGCTGGATGCCGGTGCGTTCGCGGATCCACTGGTCCGAGGTCTCGACGATCTTCTCGAGGTCGGCGTTGGTGAGGATCCGCTCGGGCAGGTGGCTGCCGGTGCCGGCGATGCGTGCGTACACGGTCATGGTCGGAAGCCGGGGCGCGGGGCGCCCCGTGCGCTCACTCGGCGTCGGCGACCTTGGACTTGGCGTCGATCACCTTCTTGCCGCGGTAGAAGCCGTCGGCGGTGACGTGGTGGCGCAGGTGGGTCTCGCCGCTGGTCGGGTCGGTGGCGAGCTGCTTGGCGGTGAGCGCGTCGTGCGAGCGGCGCTGGCCACGACGGGACGGGGTGACGCGGGATTTCTGGACGGCCATGGGTCAATCTCCGAGGGTCTTGCGGCCTTTCAGCGCGGCGAGCGCGGCGAAAGGGGTGGTTCTGGGGGTTTCGGCTTCCGCTTCCGCTTCGGCGTCGGTCCAGACCGCCTCCACTTCCGCGCTGCCCGGCTTCACCGGAAAGGCCGGCACGGCGAGGATCAGTTCATCCTCGACGAGCAACAGCAGGTGCAACGCGCCGTCCGGGCCCACCAGGGCGGGCTCGACGTCCGCCGGCAGTGCGCCCTCCTCCGATTCGTCCGCCACGAGGCCGAGCCTCTGGCGCACCGTCACCGGCAGCAGGAAGCGCTCGAGCGAGCGCTGGCAGACCAGCGGGAGCTCGGCCTCGGCGAGGAGATCCACCGTGGCGAGGCCCCCGAGGTCCCGCCCGAACTCGATCCCGTAGCGGCAGTCGCCCTCGGTGTCCGCCAGCAGGCCGGCGAGCCGGGTGAAGGTGGACAACGGGACGCGGCCGGTGAAGACCCGCCGGGCGGACACCATCCGCCAAGCGTCCACCACGGAAAGCGAGGTCGCGGACATAAGCGCGCAAGGATAGGCCCGGCCCGGCCGCGAGTCAAACCAAGCCGCCGGCGGGATTCAGCCCGCGCGCCGCCGGAGGGCGGCGATTGCCGGGGCGGTCGGCACTCGGCACACTGGTCGCACTTCCCCGCTGCCCGAAGCCGGCATGCCCGACTGGCTGCTCCAGAGCCTCGCCCTGCTGCTTGCCGTGTCGGGCCTCGTCCTGCCGTTCTGGGCCGTCCTGCGCTGGCGGCGGCAACGGCAGGAGATGCGGCTGCGCGCCGTGCTCGACCACGCCGACCAGTTGCAGGCCCTGCTCGCCACCGCCAGCCAGCGCATGGCCGACTGGCACGGCCGGGTCGGCCGGCTCGCCGGCGACCTGGGCTCGGGCGCGCAGCGCGCCCTCGACAACGAGCCGCTGATCCACGAGGCCCGCCGCGACCTGCTCCAGCACCGCCTCTGGCTGCAGGAGAAGGGCCTCTCGGCCTCGGCCCGCGAGCTGGAGGACGCCATCCTCGCGCTGTCGCGGGTCCATGCCCGGCTGGAGGCCGGCCTGCAGGCGCTCGACTCGGCCGGCGACGCCCTCGCCCAGGCCACCGACGTCGCCCAGGCCGCCGCCCGGCGCGAACCGCCCTCACTGCGCCGCGGCGCTTGAAGCCGCCGGCAGCGGCAGCGGCACCGCGCAACCCTGCGGCCACTCGCCCTCGCGGCGCTGGCCGCGGTAAAGCCAGAACCACTTGCCTTCGCCCGGCCCGGCGACCACCGCGACCGGGGCGAGGCCCTCGATCCAGCGGCAGGCCCGGCCAAGCCAGGCGGCGTGCTCGCGCGCCGGCGTCTCGCCCGGCTCGACCGCCAGCAGCAGCGGTGTGCCGGCCGGCAGGGCGGCGAGGCCGGCCTCGTCGTAGCCCCACAGGGCGAGTTGCGCGGCGCGACCGTGCTTGTGGTTGTTCCAGTGGTCGAGCACGAACACCCGGCGCTCGCGCTCCAGCGCGAAGGCGAGCTGCGCGGCCAGCATGAAGTGGTCGGCCACCAGCACCTCGCCCGGGCGGCGCTGCTGGCGCACGGCGGCGGCCACCTCGTGCCAGCCGAGGAAATTGTCGGGGTAGAGCCCGCTGCCGGCGGTGCGCGCGGCAAGGCCCGGCAAGGCCGGCAGGGCGAACAGGGCGGCGACCAGCAGCGTGCCGGACAAGGCCAGCACGGCAGTGGCGGCCGGCAGTCCGCGCCAGCGGGCGCGCCAGTGGTCGAGCAGGGGCGGCAGCAGGGCGGCGGCCGCCAGGTAGGCCGGCAAGGGCCAGTGCAGCGAGAACCGGGCCCGATCGGTGATCGGCGCCAGCACGGCGTAGAACAGCAGCAGGCCGCCGGCACAGGCCGCGGCCAACCGGGCCGGGCCGCCACGCCGGAAGCCGCGCCAGAGCGCCAGCAGGCTGGCGAGGTAGAGCAGCGGCGTCACCACCAGCGCCTGCTCGACCGGTTGCAGCAGGCCACGCGGTTCGAAGCTCCAGGGATGGCGCTCGACGAACTGGAAGCGCCAGCCCGCGCCGTCGACCGCGGCGTTGAAGGCGAGCAGCGGCGCCCAGGCCAGGGCACCGAGCCCCAAGGCCAGCCACAGCCCCGGCGCGCGCAGGGCCGGGCGCGGCATCAGCAGCAGGGCGGCGAGGCCGCCGACCGCCAGCACCGGCAGGAAGCGGTAATGCGCGAGCGCGCCCAGCACCAAGGCCAAGGCGAGTTGGCCGTGCAGGGCGTCGAAGCGCTGCCGGTGCCCCGCCGCCAAGCCCACCAGCGCATCCAGCGCGAGCAGCACCGCGAAGGTGAGCAGCGCATCCGGCAGCCCGAGCGTGCCGAGCGGGAGCAGCAGCGGCAGGGGCAGGCTCCAGAGGCCGGCCCGCCAGGCGTTCTCCGCATCCCCGAAACGGCGCGCCAGTCGCACCACCAGCCAGGGCAGGGCCGCGCCGAGCAGCAGGAAGGGCCAGCGCAGGCCGAAGGCGCTGTCGCCCGCCAGCGCGGTGCCCAGCGCGATCAACGCCGGCGTGCCGGCCGGCACGTCGGTGTAGGCCCAGGCGAGGTGGCGGGCCGACCAGGCGTAGAAGGCCTCGTCGCCGAACAGCGGCAGGTGGACGGCGAGCAGCAGCTTCAGCACGCCCGCCAGGGCCCAGGCCGCGACGAACTTCACGCAGGCCGCCGAAGCGGCCGTGCCAGACTCATCGCCCTGCACCATCGACGGAACCACCGATGCACGCCCCCCCGAAAACCGCCGCCATCCTACCGGCACCGGCGCAGCAATCGCTGGTCGCCGCGATCGAGCAGGTGAACGCGCTGGTGCTCGGCAAGCCGCGCGAGGTGCGGCTCGCCTTCACCGCCCTGCTGGCCGGTGGCCACCTGCTGATCGAGGACCTGCCGGGCCTCGGCAAGACCACCCTGGCGCGGGCGCTGGCCGCCACCCTGGGCCTCGAGTTCCAGCGCATGCAGTTCACCGCCGACCTGCTGCCCTCCGACATCCTCGGCGTGTCGATCTACGACCAGGGCGAGCGCGGCTTCCGCTTCCACCCCGGGCCGGTGTTCACCCAGCTGCTGTTGGCCGACGAGATCAACCGTGCCCCGCCGCGCACGCAGAGCGCCCTGCTGGAGGCCATGGCCGAGCACCAGGTGAGCGTGGACGGTGTCTCGCACCGCCTGCCGGCGCCGTTCTTCGTGATCGCCACGCAGAACCCGGTCGATCTCTCCGGCACCTTCCCGCTGCCGGATTCGCAGATGGACCGCTTCCTGCTGCGGCTCTCGATGGGCTACCCGGACCCCGCGGCCGAACGCAGCATGCTGGCCGGCCGCGACCGCCGGCAGCTGATCCACGAGACCCTGCCGCGGCTCGGGGCCGACGACGTGCTGGCCCTGCAGCGGGCGGTCGAGGGCGTGCACGCCAGCGACGCCCTGCTCGACTACGTGCAGCGCCTGCTGGCGGCCAGCCGCCACCAGCCCGGCGTGCGGGTCGGGCTCTCGCCGCGGGCCGGGCTCGCCCTGCTGCGCGGCGCGCGCGCCCATGCCCTGCTGCTCGGCCGCGCCCACGTGCTGCCGGAGGACGTGCAGGCCCTGTTCGTGGCGGTGGCGGCGCACCGGCTGGTGGTCGAGGCCGGGGGCGGCGGCACGGCCGCGGCGCAGGCCCTGCTGGCCGCGGTCGCCGTCGATTGAGTTGAGCATGGCCGACGGCGTCGAACGCCTCGAACGCTGGCTGCGGCGTCTGCCGTTCCGGCGCACCGGGCCGGCCGAGGCCCTGCCGGCCCGGCTCGACCACCGGCGCATCTACGTGCTGCCGACCCGGCTCGGCCTGCTGGTGGCGGCGGTGCTGCTCGCCATGCTGCTCGGGGCGCTCAACTACAACAACAACGCCGGCCTGGTGCTGGCCTTCCTGCTCTGCGCGGTGGCGCTGAACAGCGTGGTGATGGCCCACCTCGGCCTCGCCGGCCTGCGGCTCGACGCCGTGCAGGCCGAGCCGGTGCATGCCGGTAGCCGGCTGCGGCTGCGGCTCGTCTTCGACGCCGGCACCCGCGCCCGCGAAGGTCTGCGGGTGCAGAGCGAGGCCGGCGGGGCGGTTTCCTTCTCCGGCCCGGCGGGAAGCCGCATCGAGGCCGAACTGGCGCTGCCGGCAACGCGGCGCGGCTGGCAGGCACCGGGGCGGCTGCGGCTCTCGACGACCCTGCCGCTCGGGCTGGTGCGGGCCTGGGCCTGGTGCCGGCCGGACGCCGCCGTGCTGGTCTACCCGGCGCTGGAAAGCCCGGCCCCGGCCCTGCCCGGTGCCCCCGCCGGCGGCGCGGCCCGGTCCCGCCCGGAACGCAGCGGCGAGGACACCCACCACCTGCGCGACTACCGCTTCGGCGACGCGCCCCGGCTCATCGCCTGGAAAGCCAGCGCCCGCAGCGGCCAGTTGCGGGTGCGTGAATTCGAGGCCGGCGTGGCGGCGGACGTGCAGCTCGACTGGAACGGCCTCGGCGCGCTCGATGCCGAGGCCCGCATCCGCCGGTTGGCGGCCTGGGTGGTCGAGGCCGAACGGCAGGGCCGGCGCTCCTGCCTGCGGCTGCCCTCGGGCGTGGTCGGGCCGGGCCGCGGGCCGGCGCACCGCCACGCCTGCCTGCAGGCCCTCGCCCTGCTGCCGGGGCCGCCGCCATGAGCCCCGTCCGCCCCGCGGGACCGCCGCTGCCGCTGCGGCAGGTGGTGGCCGCCGCCGTGCTGGCGGCCAGCCTGCCCCTGCTGCTGCACCTGCCGGGCGGGGTCGCCGCCGGCATCGCCGTGCTGGCCGTGCTGGCCGGCCTGAGTGCGCTGCGCGGGCCGCTGCCGACCGGCCTGCGCGTGCTGCTGGTGCTGCTGGCCAGCGGCGGGATACTGGCCGGCTTCGACTTCCGCCTCGGCCGCGATGCCGGCAGCGCCCTGCTGCTGGCGATGTTGCTGCTCAAGCTGGCGGAGCTGCGCGGCCTCGACGACGCCCGCCGGCTGGTCGGCTTCGCCCTGTTCGCGCCGTTCGCCGCCTTCCTGCAGGACCAGGGCCCGCTGACCCTGGTGCTCGGCCTGCTGGCGGGGGCGGCCACCCTGTTCGCGCTCGCCCGCCTCGCCCGCCACCCGGATGCCGCCCTGCTGCCGCCGGCGGCCGAGGTGCGCCGGCTGGGCGCCCTGGTGCTGCTCGGGCTGCCGCTCGCGGCGGCGGCGTTCTGGCTGTTCCCGCGCCTGCCGACCCCGCTCTGGGGCCTGCCGGAGAACGCCGTGGCACGCACCGGCATCGGCGATTCGATGTCGCCCGGCGACTGGATCGACCTGATGGCCGACGACAGCCCGGCCTTCCGCGTGCGCTTCGAGGGCCCGCGCCCACCCACCAGCGAGCTCTACTGGCGCGGCCCGGTGCTCAGTCACTTCGACGGCCGGACCTGGCGGCGCGATCCCCGGCTCGCCGCGCAGCCGCCCCCCGTCCTGCCGGCAGAGGCCGAGGGCGGCATCGCCTACACCCTCACCCTCGAACCGACCGACCGCCGCTTCGTGTTTGCGCTGGAATCCCCAGCCGGCTGGACGGCGCCGCTGCAACTGGACGGCGAGGCCAGCCTGCTCGCCCGCGAACCGCTGCGCGGGCTGGCGCAGTTCCCGCTGCGTGCCCTGCCGGCCGCGCCCTTCCAGCCGGGCCTGCCCGAGGCGCTGCGGCGGGCCTACCTCGCCCTGCCGCCCGGCTACAACCCGCGCAGCCGGTCCCGTGCCGTCGCCTGGCGCGCCGAGGCCGCCGACGACCGTGCCTACATCGCCCGGGTGCTCGGCTGGTTCAACGCCGAGCACGCCTACAGCATCGCCGCGCCGCCGCTCGGCCGGCACACCGCCGACGAGTTCCTGTTCGACACCCGCGAGGGGTTCTGCGAGCACTTCGCCTCGGCCTTCGTGGTGCTGATGCGCGCCGCCGGCCTGCCGGCGCGGGTGGTGACCGGCTACGTCGGCGGCGTGCGCAACCCGATCGGCGGGCACTGGATCGTGCGCCAGATGGACGCCCACGCCTGGTCCGAGGTCTGGCTGGAAGGCGAGGGCTGGGTGCGGATCGACCCGACCGCCGCGGTCGCGCCCGAGCGCATCTTCGACACCATCGAGGATCGCGCCGGCGGCGGCCTGGCCGCCGGCCTGCGGCCGGTGTTCGACTTCGGCGACACCCTGCGCGAAGCCTGGAACCATTTCATCGTGCAGTACGACGCGCTGCGCCAGGTGCAGCTGCTGGAACGGCTCGGGGTGCGCGACGCCGACCCGCTGCGGGTCGGCATCGCCTTCGCGCTGACCGCGGCGCTGGCGCTCGGGCTCACCCTCGGCGTGCTGCTGCGCGGCGAGGCCAGCACCCGCGACCCCCTGCAGCGGGCCTGGCGGGCCTACCTGCGACGCTGGGCGCGGCGCGGCTTCGAGAAACGCGTGGACGAGACCGCCTCGGCCTTCGCCGAGCGGGTCGGGCGTTCGGTGCCGGAGGCGGCCGCGCCGCTCGCCGACCTCGTCGCCCGCTGGAACGCACTGCACTACGCCGGGCCCGCCACCACGCCGGACCAACGCGCCGCGCTGGCGGCGGCACTCCGGCAGGCCCGGCCGCCGCCGCTCAGCCGGCATTGACCTTGGCCGGCGCAGGATGCCTGCTGCACGTTCCCGCCGATCCTTCGAGCCGATCCGGAGCCCTGTCATGCACCCCCCGCGTCACCCGATCCCCTTCCGCCGGGCCGCCACGGCGGCGGCCGCCCTGCTGATCCTCGCCGGCTGCGCCAGCGCACCGAAGCCGCTGCGCGGCGAATGGGCCGCCCTGCAACCGCAGGCGGCCGGCGACACCGACCTCGGTGCCAGCGTGCGCTGGGGCGGGCGGGTGGTCGAGGTGCGGCCCGATCCCGAGTCGACCTGCTTCGATCTGATCGCCCAGCCGCTGGGCAGCAATGGCGCGCCCGCCGGGGGCGACGTGAGCCTCGGCCGCTTCCGCGCCTGCCGGGCCGGCTTCTACGACCCGGCGCTGTTCGCGCCCAACCGGGAGATGACCTTCACCGGCCGGCTGGCGGCTTTCGACACCGCCCGGATCGGTGAGCGCGAGGTGCGGTTGCCGCGGCTCGACGCCGAGGTGGTGTTCCTGTGGCCGGAGCGCCGCGAGGTCGATGTCATCATCGACCGCCGGCCGTTCTGGTGGTGACTCAGCCGGGCGGCCAGCCGAGCGCCCGCCCGGCCAGCAGGTGCAGGTGCAGGTGATACACCGTCTGCCCGCCGTCGCGGTTGCAGTTCACGACCACCCGGTAGCCGTCCGCGGCGAAACCCTGCGCCCGGGCCCAGCCGGCGGCGGCGAGCAGCAGCCGGCCGAGCAACTCGGCCTGCGCCGGGGTGGCGTCGTCGAGCGTGGCGATCGGGGTCTTCGGGATGAACAGCACGTGCACCGGCGCCTGCGGCGCGATGTCGCGGAAGCCCAGCACCTGCTCGTCCTCGAAGACGATGTCGGCGGGGATCTCGCGGCGCAGGATCTTGTCGAAAATCGTCGCGGCCATGGTCGTCTCCTGTTGCGCCCCGCAAGGATGCCAGCAGCGTATGTCGCGGCGCAGTGGTTCAGCCCGCCGCCTCACCGCGCGAGCCGAAGGCGTGCGCCAGCGTGCCGCGGTCGATGTACTCCATCTCGCCGCCGAGCGGCAGGCCCTGCGCCGGCCGGCTCGGCCGCACGCCGGCGCTGCGCGCCATCTGGGCGAGGTAGTGGGCGGTGGCCTCGCCCTCGACCGTGGGGTTGGTGGCGATGATCAGCTCACGCACCTCGCCGCCGGCCAGCCGCTGGGCGAGCCGGTCGAGCCCGAGCTGGCGCGGGCCGATGCCGTCGAGCGGCGAGAGCCGGCCCTGCAACACGAAGTAGAGGCCGCGGTAGCCGGTGGCCTGCTCGATGGCGAGGCGGTCGGCCGGGCTCTCGACCACGCAGACGAGGCCGCGGTCGCGGGCCGGGCTGGCGCAGGTCGCGCAGACCTCGGTCTCGCTGAAATCCCGGCACTGCACGCAGTGGCCGACGCGCTCGGCCGCCTCGGCCAGCGCCTGCGCGAGCCGCAGCGCCCCCTCGCGGTCGCGCTCCAAGAGGTGGTAGGCCATGCGCTGGGCGCTCTTGGCGCCGACGCCGGGCAGCACCCGCAGGGCCTCGACGAGCCGCGGCAGCAGGCCCTCGCTCATGGCGGGGAAACGCCGGAGGCGGACCGGCGGCTCACGCCCCGAACATGCCCTTCAGGCCGGGCGGGATCGGCATGCCGGCGGTGGCCGCCGACATCCGCCGGGCGGATTCCTCGTTGGCCCGGTTGACCGCGTCGTTGATCGCCGCGACCAGCAGGTCCTCCAGCATCTCGGCATCGGCCAGCGCCTGCGGATCGATGCGGACGCGGCGTGCCTCCATCCGCCCGGAGAGGGTGACGCTGACCATGCCGGCCCCGGCCTGCCCGGTCACCTCCAGCGCGGCGAGTTCCTCCTGCGCCTTCTTGACGCCGTCCTGCATGCGCTGCGCCATCTGCATGGCCTGCGCGATGTTGCCCTTGAACATGGTCTAGTCCTCGATCGGTCGGATGGAGCCGTCGACGATGCGCGCGCCTTGTTCGAGCAGGCGCAGCACGACGGGGTCGGAACGGAAGCTCGCCTCGGCTTCCTGCTGGCGCGCCGAACCTTCGCGCTGGCGGCGCTCGAACAGGCTCTCGCCGGCGGCAGCGGCACCGGCCTCGACGAAACGCAGCAGCGGGGCACGGCCGTAGAGCGGCGCCAGGGCCTCGGCGAGCCGGCGCTGGCTGGTGTCGTTGCGCAGCGCTTCGCCGGCGGCATCGAGCGCCAGCTGCAGCGTGCCGGCATCACCGGAGACGAAACGGGCGTGCGCGGCGAGCTCGCCGGCCGGCCCGCCGAGGGCGAGGCGCTGCAGGGCGTCCTGCCAGTCGGCGTTGGAGGTGATCGGCGGCGGTACCACGCCGCGCGGCGGGTCCATCGACTCGGCGGATTGGCGCCGCGGCGGCTCCGGCGGGCCGACCGGGGCCTCGAGCGGACGGAAGGCCAGCATCCGCAGCAGGGTCATCTCGAAGCCCCCGCGCGGGCTCGGGGCCAGTTCGAGGTCGCGGCCGCCGGCGATCGCCATCTGGTACCAGAGCTGCACCAGTTCGGGCGGCAGGCGCGTGGCCAGCGCCGCGGTGTCGATGCCCTCGAGCGGGCGCGCGGCCTCCGGCACCAGTTGCCGCACCTGCACGGCGTGCAGGGCGGCGGCGAGGTCGTCGAGCGCCTGTGCGTAGTCCGGCGCGAACGCCGCCATCGCCTCGACCCGCGCCAGCAGGGCCGGGCCGTCGCCTTCGGCCAGCGCGGCGAGCAGGCCGCCGACGGCCTGCGGGTCGAGCGTGCCGAGCATCGCGTGCACGGCCTCGGCGGTGAGTTGCCCGCCCGAGTAGGCGATGGCCTGGTCGAGCAGCGAGAGCCCGTCGCGCAGCGAGCCGTCGGCACCGCGCGCCAGCAGCGCCAGCGCCGCGTCGTCGGCGGGGAGCCCTTCGGCGTCGACGATGCGGCGCATCTGGCCCTGGATCTGCTCCGGCTCCAGCCGCCGCAGGTTGAACTGCAGGCAGCGGGAAAGCACCGTCACCGGCAACTTCTGCGGGTCGGTGGTGGCGAGCAGGAACTTGACGTGCTCCGGCGGCTCCTCCAGCGTCTTCAACAGCGCGTTGAAGGCCGGCTTCGAGAGCATGTGCACCTCGTCGATCAGGTACACCTTCACCCGGCCGCGCGCGGGCAGGTACTGGGCGTTCTCGATCAGGTCGCGGACATCGTCGACGCCGGTGTGGCTGGCGGCGTCGATCTCGATCAGGTCGACGAAACGGCCGGCGTCGACGTCGAGGCAGACGCCGCAGACCCCGCAGGGATCGGCGCCGCCGCCGCGCTCGCAGTTCAGCGATTTGGCGAAGATGCGCGCGATCGTGGTCTTGCCGACGCCGCGGGTGCCGGTGAACAGGAAGGCGTGGTGGACGCGGCCGGACTCCAGCGCGTTGCCGAGGGCGCGGACGACGTGTTCCTGCCCGACCAGCTCGGCGAAACGCTTCGGGCGCCATTTGCGTGCGAGAACGAGATAGGCCATGCCGCACCCCGAGGACCGGCTCGCATTGTGCCAACCGGGCCGCCGGCGCGCCATGACGGCGCGGGTCGATTTGTGCCGCCGCCGCCCGGCCGGTATCATGCGCGGCTCCCCGGCGTCGGCACGAGGCCGCGCCACGGGGGCGCAGCACGAGCGTGGACAGGTGTCCGAGCGGTTGAAGGAGCACGCCTGGAAAGTGTGTAAGCGGCTAAACCCCGCTTCGCGGGTTCGAATCCCGCCCTGTCCGCCACTTCGACGCTGCCGCGAGCGGAACCCTCCATGGCGGCCCCGTTGGCGCCTCCGCGACGATAGGCCGAAAACCCCGCCAGGCCCGGAAGGGAGCAACGGTATCGGCCGATTCGGGTGCCGGAGTCACGCTGGCGGGGCCGTCACCCGCTCCGCACCGGGCCCACGGAGTTCGAAGCGCTCGCCGGCCCGCGCCACGCAGCGCCCGCGCGCCCGCATCGCCTCGCCGTCGGCCACGCTGGCGTAGTGGTAGAGCACGCAGCGCGACAGCAACTCCGGCGGGTACTCGCGCTCGAGCTCGTCGAGGCCGGCATGCGAGGGGTTGCCGTGCAGCCCGCAATCGTGGAACACGCGCTCGCCGGCGTCGGCCACGACGGCCAGCACCTCGGGGATCGGCCGGGTGTCGCCGGTCCACACGAAGCTGCCCGGCAGGCGCAGGCCGAAGGCCGTGTCCGGGCGGTGGTGGCGCACCGGGAACACCTCGAAGCGCCAGCCGGCGTGCCAGAACGCTTCGCTGACCGGAACCAGCTGGAAGGCGTCCCAGAAGTTCGCGCCGCCCTCGGCCAGCGGCTCGGGGTAGTCGGCGAGCCGCCGCTGCAGGTGCGGCACCACCGGGGCCGGCACGTAGAGCCGCACGCGGCCGCGCAGCGCCGGGTCGAAGTAGGCGGCGTAGAACAGCCGCTCCAGCCCGGCCACGTGGTCCATGTGGACGTGGGTGATGAACAGCGCCTCGGGCAGCCGTCCGTAGGCCACCCGGTAGGCGTCGAGCGCCTCCTGCCCGCAGTCGATCATCAGCCGCGGCGCGCCGTCCTGTTCGAGCACCGCCGAAGCCGCGCCGAGCCGCGCTGCCGCGCTGGCGTTGCCGACCCCGAGCAAGTGCAACGACCAGCTCACCGGCCGCCTCCCGACGGTACGGGATCCGCCATCGCCTCGCGCCAGGCCACCCGCAGGCGCGCCATGCCCTCGGCGATCGCGGCCGGCGCCACCTGGCGGCGGTGCTTGAGCAGGGACCGTTCGAGCCGCGCGATCTCGTCCTCGCACCAGCGGCCGGGGCGGTGGCCGAGGCTGCCGCGGTCCCAGTCGATGATGGCGATGGCGCCATCCTCGCCCTGCAGCAGGTTCTGCGCGTTGAGGTCGGGATGGTGCGCGCCGAAGCGGTGGAAGCGCGCCAGGGTCCGGCCGACCTCCTCCCAAGGGGCTTGGGTGGCATCGGCGTGGACGAGGCCCAACAGGTCGGCGCGCACCGGCAGGCGCGCCATCAGCAGGGCGGCGCGGTAGAACGGCCCCTTGCGCCACCAGGCGGCGGCGATCGGCTCGGGCACCGGCAGGCCGGCGGCGCGCAGCGCTTCCAGCAAGCCGAGTTCGCGGACGCAACGCAGCCGCGTCCCGCCGAGCCAGAGGTGGTGCTCGGTACTGAGCCGGGCCATCAGCCCGCCGCGCCGGTAGAAGCGCAGCACGGCCGCGCCGAAGGGTCCATCGAGGTACCAGGCGGCACCGCGGCCGCCGGCACCGACCGGCAGGGCATCGGCACCGTGCCGCTGCGGATCGAACCACTCCGGCCGGACCCGCCCGGACCAGGCGCGGGCGGCGAGCACGCCGGACGGACCGGCGTCGGTGCGGGGTGCGGCGGCTATCATGCGCGGCAGTCTAGCAAGCGCCCCCGCCGTGCCCGTCGAAGCCCCGTCGATCTGCCTGCTGCGTCTCTCCGCGCTGGGCGATGCCACCCACGTCGTGCCGCTGCTGCGCTCGATCCAGCGCGAGCGTCCCGGCGCCACCATCACCTGGATCATCGGCAAGGCCGAGGCGCGACTGCTGGCGGGGCTGGAGGGCGTCGAACTCCTCGTCTTCGACAAGCAGGCCGGGCTCGCCGGCCTGCGCGCGCTGCACGCCGCCCTCGCCGGCCGCCGCTTCGACGTGCTGCTGCAGATGCAGCTGGCGCTGCGGGCCAACGCGCTCTCGATGCTGGTGCGGGCCGACCGCCGCATCGGCTACGACGTCGCACGCAGCAAGGAGGGCCACGGCCTGGTGGTGAACGAACGGATCGCGCCGGGCGGCCACCACGTGCTCGACGCCTTCGCCTGCTTCGGCGAGGCGCTGGGCGTGCCGCAGGGCCGGGTCGAATGGCGCCTGCCGGTGCCGGACGAGGCCCACGAATGGGCCGCCGCCCGGCTGCCGGCCGGCGAACCGGCGCTGCTGGTCTCGCCCTGCTCCAGCCACCCCCTGCGCAACTGGGCACCGGAACGCTACGCCGCGGTGGCATCAGTGGCGCAGCGGCGCGGCTGGCGGGTGCTGCTCTGCGGCGGCCCGAGCCGGCTGGAGCGCGACACCGCCGATGCCATCCTCGCGGCCATGCCCGGCCGCGACGCGGTGCAGGACTTGGTCGGCCGCGACACCTTCAAGCGCTTCCTCGCGCTCGCGGCACGCGCCACCCTGCTGCTCGGCCCGGATTCCGGCCCGGTGCACATGGCGAACGCGATGGGCACCCGGGTGATCGCCCTGCACGCCTGCACCGACCGCGAGCGCAGCGGCCCCTACAGCGACCGCCGCTGGTCGCCCAACCTCTACGACGCGGCGGCGCGCCGCTTCCTCGGCAAACCGGCCGCCGAACTGCCCTGGGGCAAGCGCATCGAGTTCCCCGGCGTGATGGACCTGGTCGAAGTCGACACGGTCGTCGAACGCTTCGAGGCCTGCGCCGCCGACCTCGGCTGCTAGGAACGTGGCGACGGCAGCCGCGGCACTTCAGCCCTGCGGCGGCGCGGTGCCGGGCGCCCGGTAGTCGGCGTAGCTCTTCTCCTCGACGAAGCTGGAGCCGAGCGCCAGGTTGATGTCCTTCTTGATGCGGGCGCGCTCGTCGTTCTCGAAGTAGACGGCGCGGGCCAGGCGGACGAACTCGGCGCCGAAGTCCTGCGCCTGCTCCTTGAGCCGGATGTCGTCCTCGATCACCCACAGCCGCTCGTTGACGGCCTTGAGCGCGGCCCTGAGTGCTGCGATGTCCTGCCGCGAAGCCGGGTGCCCGGCCCAGGTGGCCTCCAGCGCCTCCAGCTCGCGGGCGACGTTGGCGCGCTTGGCCGGGTCGGCGATGCGCTCGGCCTTGATCTCGAGGATGGCGATCTTGTCCAGCAGTTCGCCGAAGGAGACGGGCACGCGGATCTCGGACATCGGGCACTCCAGGGAAGACGGCCGGGGCGGAAACCGAAAGCCCCGCGACGCGGGGCTTTCGGCCTGCCCGGCGGCCCGCGTGGGCGGGCCGGCAGGCGCTGTGCTGGCGGAGAGGGAGGGATTCGAACCCTCGGTACGCTATGAACGTACGCCTGATTTCGAGTCAGGTACAATCGACCACTCTGCCACCTCTCCGGTGGGCTGCCGGACGGGAAAGGGTCCGTCGAAGCAGGCGCAGGAGGATACATGCCCGCGCCCTTCGCGCCAAGACCGACGGCGGCTCGCCGCCTCGGCGTCCGCGCACGGAGCACCCCGCGATGATCGAATTCGGCCACCTGAGCCACGCCGGACTGCGTCGCGAGCTGAACGAGGACACCTACTACGGCGACGCCGACCTCGGCCTCTGGCTGGTCGCCGACGGCATGGGCGGCCACGACTCCGGCGAGGTGGCGAGCGCGCTGGCCCGCGACACCATCGTCCGCGAGGTGCGCGCCGGGCGCTCGCTGGAGGAGGCGATCCGCCAGGCCGACGAGGAGATCCTGCGGCAGTCGCGGCGGCGCCAGCAGGGCATGCCGATGGGCACCACGGTGGTCGCCGCCCGCGTGCAGCCCTCCGGCCGCTTCGAGATCGCCTGGGTCGGCGACTCCCGCGCCTACCTCTGGGACGGTCGGCTGCGCCAGGTGTCCTCCGACCACAGCTACGTGCAGGAGCTGATCGACCGCGGCAAGCTCACCCCCGAGCAGGCGCGCAGCCACCCGCAACGCAACGTGGTGACCAAGGCGCTCGGGGTCGGCGAGCCGGGCCTGCTGGAGGTCGAGACGGTGGCCGGCGAACTGCGGCCCGGCATGCAGGTGCTGCTGTGCAGCGACGGCCTGACCGAGGACGTCGACGACGCCAGCATCGCCCGCGTGCTCGCCCAGAAGGACATCAGCGCCCAGGAGGGCGTCGACCACCTCGTGGCCGCCGCGCTCGACGGCGGCGGCAGCGACAACATCACCGTGGTGCTGCTGCGCCGCACCTGAGCACGGTCCGGTGCGGTTTTCAGCCGGCCGCGTCCCAGAGCACGGTGCCGCCGGCGCGCTTCGCCACCGCGGCCAGGCGGGCGCGATGCGCCGCCTCCTCCTCCGGCCGCAGCGGGCGCCGCCGCACCGCCACCAGCGGCCCTGCGGTGGTGGCGGCCACCGGACCGGCGGCCGCGCCCAGGGCGAACTCGCCCTGCCCCGAACTCATCGCCAGGTAGACGTCGGCCAGCAGTTCGGCGTCGAGCAGGGCGCCGTGCAGGCTGCGATGCCCGTTGTCGACGCCGAGCCGCTTGCACAGGGCGTCCAGCGAATGGCGCTGGCCGGGGAAGCGCTGCTTCGCCAGCACCTGCGTGTCGAGCACGCCGGCGACGTGGTCGCTGATGCGGCCGAACGCCGGCCCCAGCCGCGCCAGTTCGGCATCGAGGAAGCCGAGGTCGAAGGCGGCGTTGTGGATCACCAGTTCGGCACCGCGGATGAAGGCGAGGAACTCCTCCGCCACCTCGGCGAAGCGCGGCTTGTCGCGCAGGAAATCCCAGCTCAATCCGGTCACTTCCGCCGCCCCCGGCTCCATCTCGCGATCGGGGTTCAGGTAACGCTGGAAATTCCGGCGGGTCGGCCGGCGCTCGACCAGTTCGACGCAACCGATCTCGACCACGCGGTTGCCCTTCTCCCAGGACAGGCCGGTGGTCTCGGTGTCGAGCACGACCTGCCTCATGCGACGACCCCGTCGCGGAAGCGCTGGGCCTGGGCGCGGGCCAGGGCATCGACGCGCTCGTTGTCGGGGTGCCCTGCGTGACCCTTGACCCACTGCCACTGCACGCGGTGCGGCGCGGCCGCGGCGTCCAGCCGCTGCCAGAGGTCCTGGTTCTTGACCGCCGTGCCGCCGGCGGTCCTCCAGCCCTTGCGCTTCCAGCCCGGCAACCACTCGGCGATGCCCTGGAGCACGTAGCGGGAGTCGCTGTGCAGCACCGCCGCGCAGGGCTGCTTGAGCGCCTCCAGCGCGGCGATGGCGGCCATCAGCTCCATGCGGTTGTTGGTGGTCTGCGGCTCGCCGCCGCACAGCTCGCGCTCGACGCCGCGGCAGCGCAGCAGCGCGGCCCAGCCGCCCGGCCCGGGGTTGCCGAGGCAGGCGCCGTCGGTGTGGATCTCGATGGGGGTCATGGTCATGGCGTGGAGGTTCAGGCGAGCGTCGCCCCGTGGCCGGGCCGCCAGGCCGGTCGACCGAGTCGCAGGGGGGTGGGCGTGGGGTCGCGCCGGGTGGCCAGCAGGGCCCAGGCCACCCGCCCGGCACCGCCCTGGGCCGGGCGCAGGGTGCCGACCGTCGGCAGTCGCCAGCGCGGGCCGAGGCGGCGCTCGTCGAGGCGGGTCAGGCCGGCCTCGTCCAGCCAGCCGGCCACCCGCGAGGCCGGCAAGGCGCGCACGCCGTGGCGGGCCCAGCGCCAGCGCGCGGTGCCGAAAGGGTTGAGGCCGAGCACCAGCAAGCGCCCTTCCGGGCACAGCACGCGGGCGGCCTCGGCGAGCAGGGCCGGCGGATCATCGGCCTGCTCCAGCACGAAGCAGAACTCGATCCGCGCCACGCCCTGGGCGGCCACCGGCCAGGCCGTCTCGCCGCTGCGCCATGGGCCGCTCCAGCCCCCGTCCTCGCGATGCAGGGCATGGCAGGTGCCGAAGGGCGCGGTCGGGGCGAGCAGGGGCCAGTCGGCGACCGGACGGAAGCACAGCCGCACTTGCCCGCCCGGCGTGGCCGGGGCCGCGGCGCTCCAGGCCCCCTGCGCCGCCGCCAGCAGGGTGGCGGCCACGGGCGAGGCCCACCAGCGTGCGGCGGCCTCGGCTTGACGGGGGGAACGCGGCGGCGGCATGGTCGGGATTGTGCGGCAAACGGCCGCGCCCGGTCACCGCCGCCTTGCTCCAGCTCCTGGCCTTCCCCGCCCTGCGCGACAACCTGATCTGGGCGCTGGTCGATGCCGACGGTGGCGCCATGGTGGTCGACCCCGGCGCGTTCCCGCCGCTGACCGCCGCCCTCGACGCCGGCCTGCGCCCGACGGCCATCCTGCTCACCCACCACCACGCCGACCATGTCGACGGCGCACTGGCGCTCGCCGAACGCAGCGGGGCACCGCTGTTCGGCCCGGCCGATGCGCGGCTGCCGGCGGCGGTGCGGCCGCTGTCCGCCGGCACGCACCGGCTGCCCGGTGGCTGGGCGGTCGAGGTGCTGGCCGTGCCCGGCCACACCCGCAGCCACCTCGCCTTCCATGTCGCCGGCCACCTGTTCTGCGGCGACACCCTGTTCAGCCTCGGCTGCGGCCGGCTGTTCGAAGGCAGCCCGGCGCAGATGCTGGACGCGCTCGACCGGCTTTCCGCCCTGCCCGAGGCGACGGCGGTCTGCTGCGGCCACGAATACACCCTCGCCAACGCCCGCTTCGCCGCCGTGGTGGAGCCGGACAACCCGGCCCGCGAGGCCTGGGTCGCCGAGGCGCGGCGACGCCTCGCCGCCGGCCGGCCCAGCCTGCCTTCGACACTGGCCATCGAGCGCGCGGCCAATCCCTTCCTGCGCGTCGACGTCCCGGCGATCCGTCGCCGCCTCGCCGAAGCGAGCCATGCCGCCGATGACCGGCTGGCGGCCTTCACCGCGCTGCGGGCCTGGAAGGACGGCTTCGCGTGACCGCACCCCGCCTCCGCAGGCTCGCCGCCGGGATGCCGGCCCTGCTGCTCGCCGCCTGCGCCAGCGTGCCGCCGCCCCCGGCCTCGACGCCGTTCGCCCTCGCCACCGTCGAACCGGCGCGGATCGATCCGCTGCCGCCCCCCGAACCACCGCCGGCACCCGCCCGGCTCCGCGACGGCGCGGCGGTGTTCGAACGCCTGCGCGCCGGGCTCGACCCGCCGGCCTGCGTGCGCGGCGAACGCAACCGGCAATGGCGGCGGCGCTTCACCGCCCAGCCGGAGGCCTTCGAAGCCCAATTGGAACGCGGCCTGCCACTGCTCGGCTGGGTGGTGGAAGCGGTCGAGCAGCGCGGCCTGCCGATGCAATTCGCGCTGATCCCGATCATCGAGAGCGGCCTGCGCCCGGAGGCCCGTGGTCGCGGCGGGCCGCTCGGCCTGTGGCAGATCATGCCGGCCACCGCCCGCCAGCTCGGGCTGCGGGTCGGCGGGCAGGACGACGAACGGCTCTCGCCGTGGCGCTCGACCACGGCAGCACTCGACTACCTGCAGGCGCTGCAGGCCGATTTCGGCGGCTGGCGCGCCACTGCCATGGCCTACAACGCCGGCCGCGGCCGCCTGCGTCGGGCCTTCGCCCACGCCGGGGACCGCGCCGTCTCCGCCGAGCGGCGACGCCCGCCGGGCCTCTCGCCGATCACCTACCACTACGTCGCCAAGCTGGAGGCCCTGTCCTGCCTCGTCGCCGAGCCCGCCCGGCACGGGCTGCGACTGCCGACGGCCGCGTTCGAGCCGCTGCCCGATCCGACGCCGCCCGGTCCGGCTGCGGGTGGACGCGGCTAGAGTCCGGGCCGGGGCTTGCGGCCTCAGCGCGGTCGCTGGGCCGAGGCCAGCATCGCGGCCATGCGCTCGTGGACGACCGTGATCGCCTTCAGCGGGCGGACCATGACCTTGAACTCGACGATCTTCCCGGCCTCGTTCCACCGGATGAGGTCCACGCCGTTGACCAGGACACCGTCGATCTCGGTTTCGAATTCCAGCATCGCGTCGGAGGGCCCGATGATCTCGCGGACATAGCGGAAGCTGGAACTGGCGAACACCGCGAAGGCCGCCGCCAGGTAGGCCTTGGTGATGACCTTGCCGCGCTGGGCGGTGTGGACGACGGGGGAGAGGAAGACCACGTCGTCCGCGAGCAGCGCATCCAAGGCGGGGAGGTCGCGCGCCTGCACCAGTGCATGCCAGTGTTCGATCGGCGTCGGTTTCATGTCGGGTCCTCGTCGCGGGATGGCATCGCCGGCATCCTGTCGTCAGCCGCGCCCCGCCGCCGGCGCGGTCGGCTTGATCTTGGCGCCATCGCGCGCCAGTTCCTCGCGCGTCGAGACGCGGCGGAACCAGACCGTGACCGCGGTTGAACTCAACACGATGAACAGCGAGTACAGCACCGGGATCAGCAGCACTTCCTGCTGCAACGCGCCCTCGAAGGTCAGCAGCACGATCAGCACCGCCAGCGGGCCGTTCTGGATGCCGGTCTCGAGCGCGATGGTGCGCGAGCGCAGGCGGTCCTGGCGCAGCAGCCGCGCCAGCCCGAAGCCCAGCGCCATGCCGAACAGCCCAAGCCCGATGGTCGCGAAGTAGACGTTGCCGGCGGTGGTGGCGAGCAGCATGTGATTGCGCGGCACCCAGGTGCCGATCACGAACAGGAGCACGACCACGCCGAGGATCGCGCCGACCAGTTCGATCGTCGCGCCGGCGTTGGGGTTCCACTTGCGCAGCGCGATGCCGATGATGGTCGGCACGATCAGCAGCACCAGCACGCGCAGCACGTCGGAGGGCGGGATCTGGTATTCGGCCGGCAGGCCAAGGAGGCCGCTGTAGAAGGCGAGCAGGATCGGCACCATCGCCACCGCCACCAGCGTCGAGCAGATCGTCATCAGGATCGACAGCGCCAGCACGCCCTTGCTGAAGTAGGTGAAGATGTTCGAGGTCGTGCCGCCGGGCATGCAGCCGATCAGCACCAGCCCGAGCGCGAGGCCCGGCGGGAAGCCCAGCATCAGGGCCAGCGTGTAGGCGAGCGCCGGCATGATCGCGTACTGGCAGAGCAACCCGACCAGCACGCCCTGCGGCTTGCGGAAGGCGATGCGGAAGTCCTTGAAGGTCAGCGACGCCCCCATGCCGAGCATGATGATCATCATCATCGCGGTCAGCAGCTGGGTCTCGAATTCGGTCATCATGGCGGGCACTCCCCGGCCTGCGCCCGTTGCGCGAGCCATTCCTTGCGCAGTTCCTTGCGCAGGATCTTGCCGATCGGCGACTTCGGCAGCTCGGTGCGGAACTCGACCCGCTTCGGGATCTTGTAGTCGGTCAGCAGCGTGCGGCAATGGGCGCGCACGGCCTCCTCGGTCAGGCCGGCACCGGCGGCGGGCACGACGTAGGCGCGCACCGCCTCGCCGCTGCGCTCGTCGGGCACGCCGATGACGGCCACTTCGAGCACCTCGTCGAGCTGGGCGATGGCGTCCTCGACCTCGTTCGGGTAGACGTTGAAGCCGGAGACGAGGATCAGGTCCTTCTTGCGGTCGACGATGCGGAAGTAGCCATCGTCGTCCATCACCGCGATGTCGCCGGTGTGGAGCCAGCCGTCGCGGACCACGAGCGCGGTCTCGTCGGGGCGGTTCCAGTAGCCGCGCATGACCTGCGGCCCCTGCACCAGCAGTTCGCCGGGCTCGCCCGGCGGCACGCAGCGGCCGCGGTCGTCGACCAGCCGAACCGCGGTGCCGGGCGCCGGAATGCCGATCGAGTCGGGCTTCTGCAGGCCGACCAGCGGGTTGAAGGCGACGATCGGCGACGACTCGGTGAGGCCGTAGCCTTCGGCGATCACGGTGCCGGTCAGCTTGCGCCAGCGCTCGGCCACCGCATGCTGCAGGGCCACGCCGCCGGCGACCGCGACCTTGAGATGGCGCGGCGGGAAGGCGACGAACCATTCCTCGTCCTGATTAGCCCCGACCCTCAGCCATGAAAATTGCTCGCAGCGCGCAAGACCGGCTCGGGGCAAGGCTTGCAGCGCAGCATGGCGGTGGCCAGTCGCGGCAGCATCTCATGCAGGCGGAAGCGACGG
>Ga0208370_100072_pt1 | contig 36095 bp, 38 predicted proteins | sample Subbio12Jun_QV11_FD_184822 | JGI IMG/M metagenome (GOLD analysis project Ga0208370, IMG submission 184822) | Serpentinite rock and fluid subsurface biosphere microbial communities from McLaughlin Reserve, California, USA -CR12Jun_QV11 (SPAdes) | ecosystem: Environmental > Terrestrial > Deep...
CGTGGGGGGCGCCGCGATACGGCGGTCCGGCGCCGATGCACTTGCCATCAAGACAGCGCCTCTAGACCAGGACACCGCCGGACACGTCGATCACGGCCCCGGCTGTGTAGCTGGCGGTCGGACCAACGAGGTAGCTCACCGCGGACGCGACTTCCTCGATGGTAGCGATGCGACGTATAGGGTGTAGGTCCAGGACGGCTTCAGGGAAATTTTCCGCAGCTCCTGCCGCCATGTCGGTCGGCATGATGCCGGGCTGCACCACGTTCACCGTGATATTGCGCGGCCCCAGATCGCGCTGCACGCCGCGGGCATATCCGGCGATCGCCGCCTTGGTGCCGGCGTAATCGGCAACCCCCGGAACGATCGCGCGCGTGCCAAGTCCGGACCCGATGAAGACGATCCGGCCGCCGTCCGAAATCTTTTGCGCCGCCGCCCGCGTTACCGCCACGGTCCCGAGCACGTTGACGATCCACTGCTTGTCAAAGGCAGGGCCATCAAGCGTGGGATCATCGACCAGCTTGCCCTGGACCGCGATCGCTGCGTTGTTGATGAGGATGTCGAGCTTGCCGAACTCAGAGACCACCTGCTCGACCATCGGCTGCGCAGCCGCGCTATCCGCCTGATCGCACTGAATGGCGATCGCCCGCACCCCTTTGGCCCTCACCTTCTCGACCACGGCTTCAGCCTTGGCGGCAGATGCGGCGTAGGTGATCGCGATATCGGCGCCCTGGTCAGCGAGCGTCTCCGCCAGTACGGCACCGAGACCCCGAGATCCGCCGGTGATCAGCGCGACCTTCCCTTGCAAAACTTTCGACATTTGAGCTTCTCCTGTTGAGGATTTGATATACGAGCGCCGGTCGAATGCAGGGGCGCCGACAAGTAGGCAGTATGGGCGCGGCTCGAGGGTTCACGGCGCTCGAGGCATCTGCTGCATCGGTTCGATCCCCATTAGCGCCATGCCGTTGCGGATCACCTGTCCGATGGCGTTCGCCAGCGCGAGCCGGGCGTGACTGAGCGGGGCGTCGTCTTTCAGGATAAAGCGGCGCTGCGGATCATCGATGCCAGCGTTCCACATGGCGTGAAATGCGGCGGCGAGCTCAGCAAGGAAGAAGGCGATCCGATGCGGTTCGCGGGCGGCGGCAGATGCCTCCACGATGCGCGGAAATTGTGCCGCTTGTTTCACGAGAGCGAGGTCACGGTCGTCCAGTCGGGTCAGGTCGGGTGTCGCCCCCTGCTCGAAGGCGGCTTCGGCCGCGCGATTCGCGAGCGAGTGGATGCGCGCATGGGCATAGTGCACGTAGAAGACCGGGTTATCTTTGGATGCCTCGACGACCTTCGCGAAGTCGAAGTCCATCGGCGCTTCGGCCTTACGGGTCAGCATGGTGAAGCGGACGACGTCCTTGCCGACTTCCCGAACGACGTCGGAAAGCGTCACGAAGTTGCCGGCGCGCTTCGACATCTTCACCTGCTCGCCCGCGCGGAGCAGGCGAACGAGCTGCACCAGTTTGATGTCGAAGCGCTTGCGCCCTTCGGTGAGGGCTTCGGTAGCCGCGATGATCCGCTTCACCGTGCCGGCATGGTCCGCGCCCCAGACGTCGATCATCTGATCGGCGTCGCGTGCCTTCTCGAAGTGGTAGGCTAGGTCGATGCCGAAGTAGGACCAGCTTCCATCTGCCTTGCGGATCGGCCGATCCTGATCATCGCCAAAAAGTGTCGAGCGAAACAGCGGAAGTTCGATCGGTTGCCAGTCCTCCGGCTTCGACCCCTTCGGAGGGTCAAGCACCCCATTATAGATGAGATCGCGCTCGCGCAGCCAAGCCTCGGCGGCGGCCGGCCTTCCCGTCTCGAGCAGTTCGGCTTCCGATGCGAAGCGGTCGTGACGAACGCCCAGCAGCGCGAGGTCCGCACGGATCGTTTCCATCATCGCTGCGACGGCGCGCGAGCGGAATATCGGAAGCCATGCGGTAGGCGGGGCTTGTCGGTAGCGGTCGCCGTAGTCCGAGGCCAAGGCCTGGCCGACGGGCTTGAGATAGTCGCCCGGATAGAGGCCTTCCGGGATATCACCAACGCTGTCGCCCAGCGCCTCGAGGTAGCGGATGTGCGCGGATCTGGCGAGGACGTCCACCTGTCCGCCGGCGTCGTTGACGTAGTATTCGCGGATCACGCGGTGCCCGGTGAACGCGAGCAGGTTCGCCAGCGCGTCCCCCACGACCGCTCCGCGGCAATGTCCCATGTGCATCGGGCCGGTCGGGTTGGCCGAGACATATTCGATATTCACCGTTTTGCCGGCACCAAACCCCGAGCTGCCATATCGCTCGCCAGAATGTGCGATCGTCGCCAGCTCGTCCCGCCACGCGTGATCGGTCAGCCGCAGATTGACGAAGCCCGGCCCGGCGACCTCGACACTCGTCACTTCCTCGAGCGCCGCCAGCCGGCTGGCCAGCGCCTCGGCGAGCTGCCGCGGCGGCACGCCGGCACGTCTCCCCATCACCATTGCGGCGTTGGTCGACAGGTCGCCGTGCGCAGCGTCATGCGGCGTTTCCACGGTCACGCCACTTCGTGCGAGACCGGCCGGCAGGTCGCCAGACGCCTCCAGCACGTCGAGCGCCTGCTCAAGATGTGCGGAAACGCGAGCATGAAGCGCTGCCGGCATCAGCGGCCGCCTCCGAGGCGGGGCCTACGCAACCTCCACGCCCTTCCAGAATGCGAAATAACTCCTGATCGCTTCGGCTTCTGCGGTCGGGTCGGGGTACGTCCAGGCCGCATCCGGATTGCGCTCGCCGCCCGCCCGCACATGAAAATAGCGCGCTGAGCCCTTGACTGGACAGACGGACGAGTGATCGCTCGCCTCGAGCCTGCTTTGGTCAACCGCCTCTGGCGGAAAATAGTGATTTCCGTCGACGATCACGGTCACTTCGCTCGCGGCGATAGTGGCGCCGTTCCAAACTGCCGAAACCATTCTGTTCCTTCATTCCATCGATGTCTGGGCGCGCCTTTGCCAGTCGCATCAGGTCGCGGACGCCTCACCTGCGAGCAGCTTGTCGAGGCCGCCTTTGGCATCGAGATCAAAGAGGTCATCAGACCCTCCGACGTGCGTGCCGTTGATGAATATCTGTGGAACCGTGTCCCGGCCTGAGGCCTCGATCATTGCCTGGCGCTGAGCAGGATCCTCCTCGATGTCGTGTTCAGTCCATTTCACGCCCTTCTGGGTGAGAAGCGCCCTCGCGCGGCGGCAAAAAGGGCACCAATTGGTCGTGTAGAGGATAATTTCGGGCGTCATGGCTACTCTCTCCGATCGTTCGTTGTTGAGGTCGATTGCGATTCCACAGGCATTTCGTTCTCAGCCGAAGGTGAAGGCGAAAGCCTGAGCGCCGGCATCTAGGAACTCGATCGAGAAGGTACGCTCGCGCACGGCGCCCTTCTGCCGAACGAGCTGATAGAGACGTTGTCCCTCGATCGTGCCGTTCCCAGCGTCATCGATGTCCGTGCCGTGATCGCCAGCGGGCGGCTTGCCGTCGATCGTGACGCGGAATCGAACCCGCCGTCCCATGGTGGAAGGGCCGAGCACAAGGTGCACGTCGCGGGCATGAAAACGGTAGACGAGGCGGGCACCGGCGGATTGGGCCGAGGCATGTTCCGACCCCGCGATCCAGCGGCCGGAAAGCGCCCAGGCGTTCAGAGGCAGCCGAGGCGGCGCGACATAGTCATGCACGGTTTCGCGCGCGAGGCCGCCCGGTGACGTGAAACGCTCGCCACGCACATAGCCCAGGTAGGTCTCGGGTGAGCGTACATCGTTCCAGCTCGCCGCCGCGGAGGATCCCGCCGTGCGCACCGATACGGTTCGCATGTCGCCGACCGCCTGGCCATTCTCGGCGAGGAGCCGCTGGATGACCTTCTCGGATTCGGCGTAATTGCCTTCGCCGAAATGATGGTATCGAATGCGGCCGCGGCCATCGATGAAGTAATGCGCTGGCCAATAGCGGTTGTCGAAGGCGCGCCAGATTGCGTGATTGTTGTCGAGCGCGACGGGATAGGTGATGCCCAGGTCACGCACGGCCTTCGCGACGTTACTGGGATCTTTCTCGAAGGCGAACTCGGGGGCGTGAACCCCGATCACGACGAGCCCGGCGGCCCGATACTTCTGCTCCCAGGCTTTGACGTAGGGAAGCGTCCGCAGGCAGTTGATGCAGCTGTAGGTCCAGAAATCGACCAGCACGACCTTGCCGCGCAACGCCTCGCGCGTAAGCGGCGGAGAGTTCAGCCAACTGGTTGCACCGGTGAGCGGCGGCAACGCCCCTTCGATGCCGAGCGGGCCGTCTCCCAGCATGCTGGTTTGCGCCGAACGATCGTCCAGCCGGAACCTGTCCAGGAGCTTCTGTTCGACGGCCGACGTGCCGGCAAGCGAGAGCCTGGTCAGCAGGCCCGTGTCGAGCCCCAGCGCGATGGCGGCCACGGCGACGAGCACCAGCGCGCCGAGCGAGCGTCGGAACCAGTCGCCGACACGGATCGAGCGCTTCATCGCGGCGAATACGCGTCCGCCGACCAGCAGCGCCAGCGCGAGCGACGTAGCGGCGCCGGCGGCGTAGGCGAGCAGCAGCAGTGACGTGCCGACATTGGCGCCCTGCAAGGCGGCTCCGGTCAGGATCAACCCCAGTATCGGTCCCGCGCAAGGAGCCCATAGAAGACCGGTGGCGAACCCGAGCAGCAGGGACGCCCAAAAGCTGCCGCCGGAACGTTCCGTGCCGGTCGCTTCCGTGAGCCGGGCGCCCAGCTTGACGAGCGGTCGGGTGGCTCGATCCGCAAGCGCGGGAAAGAGCAGCAACAGGCCGAACAATCCCAATATCAAAAGCGCCACTGCTCTCCCAAAGCTATTCGCCTGGACGGCCCAGCCGCCTCCGACGGCGGCCAGTGTCGCTACTCCGGCAAAGGTCACCGCCATCCCCAGCAGCAGCGGCAAGCCACTGCGCATGAACGGCTGGCCTGCTCGCGCGAAGACGAAGGGCAGGACCGGCAGGATGCATGGGCTGATGATCGTCAGCACGCCGGCGAGGTAGGAGAGCAGCAGCAGAAGCATCACGAGGATCCTTTCAGCGTGAAGCGGCGTAGCCGGGCTTTCCGGGCATCAGCGGCTCGTTCCGGCCGGGGGCTGGAGCTTGCGCCAGCATTTATCCGCGGTGCCCGGCCGTTCATCATCATGCTGCCATCCGCCGGACAGTCTCCAGCACCCGGTCCTGACGATATGGCTTTGAGAAAAAGACCATGTCCTCAGGGAGGTCCGTCCCTTCCGGCCAGGGTCTGCCCGAAGTGATGATGATCTGAATGGCGGGCCAGCGCTCTCGAATGCAGATCGCCAGCATGATGCCGTCGATCCCGCCAGGCATGTCCACATCGGTGAAGACGACACGGACATCGAGCCGATCTTCCAGCGTGACGATCGCGTCCGTGGCATCGGCCGCCTGCAGCACCTCGAAACCGGCTTCCTCGATCATGTCCGATGCGAAAAGCCGAACAAGTGGCTCGTCTTCCACGACGAGAACCACGGGCCTCATCATTATACGCATTCCTCCGTCAGCCCTTCGCCAAGTGGCGCATGGGGGCTTGCAAGTCGGCCGCGAATCCGCCCGGATCGTAGCGAAGATCAACTCCGCCGGTGCCGGCCAAGCCGATGCTGATAAGCTTCGAGCCGAAGCCTCGGCGCGTTGGTGGAGTGACTGGAGGACCTCCCCGCTCTCGCCATTTTATCATGAGGCGATCGTCACCATCGTCAGTCCTGATCTCCCAAGTCAGCGCGACATCGCCGACGTCGCCCGTCAGAGAGCCGTATTTGCAGGCGTTTGTCAGAAGCTCGTGCACGATCAGCGAGAAGGAGAGCGCCGCCCGCGCCCCCAACGCCACTGGTGGGCCGTCCATCTTGACGCGATCCGTGAACCCGATCGCCTCGACCACGGTCGTCGCTATTGATTTGAGGTCGGCTTGCGCCCAGCTATTTTGAAGCAGGGCGTCATGCGCGGCGCTCAGCGCCATCAGGCGGCGTTCGAAGGCATAGACTGATTCACGGTCGCTGGCCGATCGCAGTGTCTGGCTCGCGATCGCCTGAACCATCGTCAGCATGTTCTTCAGCCGGTGCGCAATCTCACCGTTTACGATGCGCTGCTGCTCGTCCGATCGATGTCGCGCCACACCGGCTTCGAGACGGTCGGTCGCGCTACGGAGAAACGCGACCTCTTCTGCCAGCCAAGGTCTAGGCTGCGCCGAATGGACGAAGAACAAGGCGATCGTCCTGCCATGTTCCCGGACCGGCATATCGACAAGCGCGCGAACCCCGATGCGCATTGCGATCGAAAGGTTCGAGAATGCGCGTTCGTCGGTGAGGGCGTCAGCGACCACCAGCGGGTCGCCATATACGAGCGGCTCCCGCAAACTCACATACTCATCGAGGCGATGACGGCCGGCGATGCTGAGAATGCCGGGCGCAGTCCAGTCAGTCTTGATGTCGATGGTCTCGATTGCGTCGTCGACCGACCCTAGGCCGGCGCGGTCTGCGGTCAGCACCCGCCCGACGATTGCTGCGGTAGCTGAAGCCATCTGCCCAGCGTCTCCGCTACCCCGAATGGCCTCGCCGATCTCGACCAAGGCGGCTTGCAACTCCGTCAGGCGATTGCTGACCCTGGCGGTCCGACGAAGCTCGAGGTTCTCGCTGGCAAGGCGAGCGAGAGCACGCAGCATTGCCCTTTCCAGCTCGCTCAACCCTTCCGGGCGTGGCTCGGTGTCGATGACGCACAGCCTGCCGACCACGGCACCGGAACGCAGGACCAGCGGTGCGCCGGCATAAGCGCGGAAGTGCTGGGCGCCTGTGACGAGCGGGTTGCAGTTTGTGCGACGATCGGCGGTCAGATCCGTGATTTCGAGCATGTCGCCGCGATCGATTTCGATGCGGCATACGGAGTGCTCGATATCCGTTTCCTGGACGTCGAGCCCGTACTTGGCCTTGAACCATTGTCGGTCGACGTCGAGGAGTGTGATCAGTGCGATCGGGACATCGCAGGCCTTTGCCGCGATGAAGACCAGGTCGTCGAAGGCTTGCTCGTCAGGCGTGTCGAGAACCATCAGATCCGCAAGCGCCTTGGCGCGATGACGCGCACCTACGTCTGTGATGCCGGCGTTCACTGCCACTGATCGCCTCCCATCGAGGGATCGACTGCTCGAGGTGCGTCTTGGTGAAAGCCTGCGGCGAATCTCTGCGGCGCGTGGCCGATGGCCTGCGCGTGCCCGCTCGGGCGTTCGCGCATTGAAACGGCTCCGGGTTGCCGACGGGGGCAAGCGAAAGGCGGGTCAAGCGTTGCCACGTCAGTGCCCGACTGTGCGCGGCGGCCATGTCGTGGACGACACAGCAGGAGTATGTTGAGGGCGCGGATCTGCGCCACCGACGGTGAGCACGATCTTCCCTTGGATGTGCCCGGCCGCAGCTCGCTCGTGCGCGGCGGCAGCCTGCGATAGCGGGTAGGTGCCGTCAATAGCGACACGGACTGCCCCGGTTTGAAGCAGCTGCCCAAGCTCCGCGAGCTGCGCGCCGTTCGATCGGACCTGCGTCGCCGAGACGGTTACACCGAGGCGAGCCGCCTCGTCTTGGCCGGCGAAACCCAGAGGGAAAATTGGAAAGAGCGCGCCGCCGCGTCGGATCGTTCGCAGGAAGCGGTCTGCCGTAGGACCGCCGACAGCATCGACCACCAGATCGACGTCGCGCACGATATCCTCTGCCGCAGTCTTCGTATAGTCGATGAAATCGTCCGCACCGAGATCGTCCAGGAAATTCTCGTGCCGGCCTGATGCAACGGCGATGACGCGCGCACCCTGTTGCTTCGCCAGCTGGACCGCGAGATGGCCTACCCCGCCAGCCGCGCCATTGACGAGAACCCATTTGCCGGCAAGCGGGACGGGCTCGTGACGATCCGGCTGCAGCGGATTGGGCTCGTCGTGTCCCAGATCGATCAGGAATTGCCAAGCGGTGAGGCCCGACATCGGGACTGCCGCGGCGTGCACGTGATCGATCGACCGCGGCTTGATGGCGAGGTCTGATGCCGGCGCGGATACATATTCGGCATATCCCAGGCTGTCGCCGTAACTCGGGAAACGGATCATGCCGAACGCTTCGTCGCCGGGCACGAAGCCCTGCACATCGTCTGCGACGGCAACGACGACACCGGACACGTCCGATCCGGGAATGACCGGGAACGCGACCTCCGGCCGCCATTCCGGCGGCAATGCCTTATACCCTTCCCGCAGATACCAGTCGGGCGGGTTGATGCCGGCGGCGATCACGCGGATCAGCACTTCTCCGTGCTTGATGTCTGGCTTTGGAGCGTCTTCGTATCGGAGCACGTCCGGGGCACCGAATTCATGGAAGCGGATTGCCTTCATCATGCTGCCCCCTTCACACGCGCTCGAGAAGCGCGACGGTCCCCTGCCCGCCATCGGCGCAGATGCTGACGATCGCGCGTGATCCCACCGGCTGCGCCCACAGCTCCTTCACCGCCTGGCTGAGGTCGCGGGCGCCGGTGGCGCCGAACGGATGCCCGATCGCCACCGAGCCGCCATTTGGGTTGACGCGGTCCCAGTCGAACTGGCCCATGTCTTGGTCGACACCCGCCTTCGTGCGGACCCAGTCACGGTCGGTGATAGCCGCGACGTTCGCCAGCACCTGGGCGGCGAAAGCTTCGTGGATTTCCCAAAGAGCAATGTCCGGGTAGCTGAGTCCATGCCGTGCAAGCAGGCGCGGGATGCCATAGGACGGGGCCATCAGCAGACCCTCGTTGTGAAGGTCGACCGCTGACACCTCGTAGTCGACCAACCGGACATATGGCGTATCGGACGGTAGCTTTGCCACGCCAACCGCATTGGCGACCCAGCAGGCGGCCGCGCCATCGGTGATCGGCGAGCTGTTGCCGGCCGTCAGGGTTCCGAAGCCGCTGTCTCGATCGAAGGCAGGCTTCAGGGCGGCGAGCCGCTCGGCGGACGTGTCTGAGCGCGGGTTAGCGTCGCGCTTCAGCTCGGTCAGCGGGATCACGAGATCATCGAAAAAGCCGGCATTCCAGCCGGCGACTGCGCGCTGGTGGCTTTTGAGCGCCCAATCGTCCTGGGCTTCGCGGGAGATGGACCAGGCCTTGGCCGTCTCCTCCATATGATCGCCCATGGTTCTGCCGGTGATGCGGTTGGCCCACCCCTTGGTCGGTAGGACATAGTCGCGCGGCGTAAGCGCCTGCAGCGCAGCCAGCGCGGCGGCGGGATCTTTCGCGAAAAGATCCGTGAGCCGCTTCGATGCTTCCGGGGTTAAGGCCAGCGATGGCCGGCTCATGACCTCGCCGCCGCCGACGAGCGCCAGGTCGGTTCCACCGCCGAGCATGCCCGCCGCTGCGAAGGTTGCCGTCATGCTGGTCGAGCATGCGAGAACGACGGAGAATGCCGGCACATTCGGATTAAGCTTGGCATCGAGCCAGACCTCGCGGGCAATATTGCTCCAGCCAAGGTTCGGGATCACGGTTCCCCAGACGACCAGGTCGGGCTCCGCATGCTCGGCCATCGCCTGCACCACTGGTACGGATAACGAAACCGTGTCGTAGGCCGCCAGCGCTCCGCCTCCGCGGCCAAATGGTGTCCGACGGCCGGCGGCCACAAAGACGGGTTCGGCGAAGCGGCTCATGCTGATCTCCCGGTATGCTGGAATTGCGCTGGAATGAGGCAGCGGGACGCTGTCGCGGTCGTGCGGCGTGGTCGTCGCATCACGATCCTCCCTGTGGATCGTCGCGCAGGTCGACCACCATCTTGCCGATGTTCTTTCCCGCAAAGAGGTCGAGGAAAGCCGCTGGCGTGCTCTCAAGGCCGTGCAGCACGGTCTCCTGCCATTTGATCTCGCCGTCCAGAATCCATCGCGCGACGTCGCGCTGGAAGTCCTCCCACACGGACATGTTGTGGATCGTGATGAAGCCCTGCAGCAGGATGCTTTTCTCGATCGCGGCGTAGATGTTGCGGGGGCCGGACGGCTCGCTGTTATATTGGTCGATCATTCCGCACAGTGCGAAGCGGGCGAAGTCGTTCGCGGCGCTCAGCGCTGCCTCGAGATGGGTCCCGCCGACATTGTCGAAATAGATGTCGATGCCTTCTGGTGCTGCCGTGTCGAGCGCCGCCGACATGTCCCCCGCCTCCTTGTAATTGATCGTGGCATCGACGCCCGCCTCATCGCGTAGCCAGCGAAGCTTTTCCTCTGAGCCGGCGGAGGCCACGACCCGGCATCCCTTGATCTTTGCGATCTGGACGGCGAGCGAACCGACCGAGCCGGCTGCGGCGGAGACGAAGACGGTTTCGCCTGATTGCGGCTTTCCGATCCGCAGGAGGCCGATATAAGCGGCGAAGCCGGGGAACCCGAGCGGCCCGAGATAGGCTTGCTCCGGGATCGCAGGATCGATCTTGGTGGCAGAAGTAGCGTCGACGACCGCATAGTCACGCCACCCGGCGAAGTGGCTGACGACATCGCCCGGCCTTAGGCCGGTGTCGTCGCTTTCGACAACGACGCCGATCGCGGCCCCATCCAGGGGCTCGCCTATCTCAAACGGCGGGATGTAGCTTTCGCGGCCGGTCATCCTTCCGCGCATGTAGGGGTCGACTGAGAGCCACAGATTGCGGACGAGAACCTGCCCGCTGTGCGGAGCCGGAAGCGATCGTTCGACGAGCTCGAAGTTGTCAGACGCGGGTAGCCCTTCCGGACGGGCCCTGAGATGAAACTGGCGCGCGACGACCGTCATTGCCTCAGCCCTCCCCGCCGATCGCCGCGGTTTCGCGTCCGCGCTCGGGAGGACGCGGCGGGATCTGCGCCGTTATCCACCGTATCGCTCGGTCTTGATTGCCGCGGCGTCCAGACCGGCGAGCAGTGCGCCATCGGCCGCTATGTTCACGAAGCCGTTCGACCCGCAGACGAAGACGTGGGCAGGCGTGCGGGGAAGCCGACTGACCACCTCCTGGACGACCGTGCTATCGATCCGCCGCGCGAAGTCTGTCGCACGCTTCGGAGCTTCACGCGTGATCGCCAGCGTCAGCACGAAGGCGGGATCATCCAGTTCGATGGCCAGCAGCTCGTCCGAGAACAGGACGTCGCGCGCCGTGCGGGCTGACAGGAGCAGCGCTGTCGGAACAGTCTGTGCCATCTCACGGCGCTGCCGGATCATGGCCATCAGCGGGACCAGACCAGAGCCTGCTCCGATCAGAAGGATCGGCTCGGCTCCCTGCCCCGGCCAGAGGAAGTGCCCGCCGAGTGGGCCGCGAAGTTCGATCTCGTCACCGACCGCTGCGACGTCGTGAAAGAAGGGGGATACCTCCCCGTCGGGCAAGCGTTCGATGGCGAGCTCAAGGACCCCTGCATCGCTGGTCGGTGAGGCAATCGAATAGCTGCGCATCGCCGTGTAGCCGTTAGGCGCCGTCAGGCGCACATCGACGTGCTGACCCGCCACATGGGTGAAAGGCGTGCGCAGCCGGAAGAAGAAGCTTTTGATGGCCGGGGTCTGTTGGACGACCTGGTCAATCACGGCCTTCTGCCACGGCGCTGCCTGCACGGCGCCTTCAGTCATGAGTGTATCGCTGCTCGCGCCACGGATCGCCGTAGATGTGATAGCCGCGAAGTTCCCAGAAGCCGGCTTCGTCGCGCGTCGTGAACTGCAGCGCTTTCACCCACTTGGCCGACTTCCAGAAGTACAGGTGCGGCACGAGCAGGCGCGCTGGGCCGCCATGATCGCGCGGAAGCGGCTGCCCGGCATATTTGAGCGCGACCATCGCCTTGTCCGAAAGCAAATCCGCCAGCGGCACGTTCGTCGAGTAACCGTCGTACGAATGCACGAGGACGAAATCGGTGGGGTGCTCGAGCCCGGCGTCTGCGAGGATGTCCTCGATGAGTACGCCGTCCCATGCCGTATCCAGCTTGGACCAGGACGTGACGCAGTGAATGTCCTTCTTCACCCTGGTTTGAGGCAGAGCGTTGAACTGGCTCCAGTTCCAGACCTTGACGGGCTTCGGCCCGATCTTGACCGTGAAATTCCATTTCGCGGTATCGAGGTCCGGGGTCGGTCCGGCGGTCAGAACCGGAAAATTCTCAACGAGATGCTGGCCAGGCGGGATCCGGCCGGACTGGTCGCTGCCCGATCCGCGACCGGTAAAACCTCTGGTGACCATGCCGGACTCCCCTTGTTCGTCGCGACAGCCCCGGCCTAGTCTTCAGCTTACTCCCCTGCGTCACAAGACTTACGCATGCGGATCGAAACGAAGATAAACTTTCTGAAACCTAGGTGCCTGAAGCTCTGTCGGTATAGACATGACTTCGTTCGTCACGATTCGTGGCGACAACGTGTTGACTATAACTTCGGAAGAGCGCCCTTTCCCAATGCCCTGTGACTATAGTTTCAATAGCCGTTAGGGCATCGGATGCGGCGCGATCGCCAGTACAAAGGCACGAGCGAGCACACGAAAAGCCTGGGAAGTGGTCCGCAGTCGCGAGCGGCGACACCCCGATCATCGCATCGGAGCGCAATCGACCGCCGTCTGATCCAATCGAGTCCCGAAATGATCACTCCACTTCATGCGGAACCGAGCTGCGTCTTTAGCACCGGCCAGCTATCGCGAATGTCTTGGCGGTAGGTCTCTCCGTCGCTCACGCGCTGCAGTAGCGGATCTGCAAGCCAAGCGGACTGCTGCGGGCTGAGCAAGTCAGGGATCGGATTGCGATACGGTACGGCCAAGTTGATCCGAGTTCGCTGCGCCGCCGACAGCGGCAGATGGCGGACGGCGTTCTTGCGCAGGTAGAATTGCGGTTCGCGGTCTAGGCGGAAGATGCCATGCGCCACCGATGCGAAGCCCTCTGCATGGGCGTAGGTGTTCAGGTCAGCCCGGCTGACGGCGCGCGGGTCAAACTGTACCTGCACAGCTTCTTCGCCATCCACCCAACCCGCATCGGTTGTGATAACGGCGGGATGTTGAGCGAGGCTCGTCTCCCCCGACCAGAAGCACGGCGTCGTGTAGACGCCCCCCTCGCTCAAGCCATGCTCGATGAGCAGATCACGCCCCAATAGGCGGAAATAGGCCGGCACGTCGCCACCGAGCGCTTCCAGAGCGGCGCTGAGCTTCTCATGAAGGGCGAGCGGATCGTAGCGATCCGCCAGACGGGGCAAAAGCTCGGTTCCGTCCGACCGAAGGAAGCGCATGACCGGGTTGTTCCAGGAGCGCTCGCCATAGAGCCGCATTATCCTGGCATCAGCACCGGGATGATTGTTGAAGATCGCCACCGGCACGAACCGCTCGGCGATCAGCTCCACCATCAAAGGATGCGTCAAAACGTCCTGCCCGAAGTGCACGCAGGTCGCGCACCCCGGAACTTCCTGAAATAGCAGCAACACGGGCTTGCCCTGAGCGGCCGCGAGCGCCGTCGCGTGATCGTAGTCGCGCAGCCATGCGACGTCGCCGAGCTCACGATGCTCGCGATGTGAAACTCGAGTGTTTGTCATGCTATCTATTTAGTGAAGCGCTACAGGAATTCACCTGATCGATTTCTGCAACATCGCATATTTGAGCTCACGTAAAGTGCCGCGAGCTTGTGAACTTACAGCGCAGCTATTGAAACTATAGCCTACCGCTATTGGAAAACAGAAAGCGCAAACTTCATAGTGTCGACGCCCGGATCGGCATCGAAGGCTGATTAAGGTGCGGTCATGATCCCGGAGAGCAGGCAGAACATCAGCGAAGGCCCGGCAGGCTCGCCCGCTGTGGTCTGGAAAAAGTGATCCTGGATGTCGAACGGCATAACTGAGGAGGAGAGACACAGTGGCCGCTCCCGAGCAATCAGCCCCTGAGCTTCGGGTGATGCAATGGATCGGCGGGGACGGCAAGGAGCTGGACGTTCCAGTTACGCTCTCTCAGCTGGGATCAGGACCGAAGATCCTCTTTGCGTTTCAGCACTGGTGTCGCGGTTGCCACCTGCACGGCTTCCCCACGTTGCAGCGGCTCCACGCCGCCCTAGCAACCAAGGGTGTCGGCTTTGCGGTGATCCAGACGGTGTTCGAGGGCGAGCACGAAAACACCTTCGAGAAGCTGCGGACGAACCAGTTAAAGTACGAGCTTCCAGTCGTCTTCGGCCATGATCCTGCTCCGCATGGCGCGCGCCTTCCCACATTCATGGAGGATTACCGGACACGTGGCACGCCTTGGTTCAGCGTCATAGACTCTAGCGGGGCGGTGATATTCTCGGACTTCCACCTCGATGCGGACAAGCTGGTGGCGCACCTGGAACGGGCTTGATCGATGCGCCGTTGGCTCATCCTTGCCACGACCCATTTCGCGACACTGTCACTGGGGTTTGCCGCCGGCGTCTACGCCCTGCCGATCCTCACGGCGCCGCCTCTGCCCGATGCGGCGGCGTTTGCTTCGACCGAAGCGGAAGCGCTCTACACCGGGCGATTCGAGCGCCGTCTTGAGGGCAGCGATTTCGTCCACTGGGGCGAAGGAGACGTGAAAGTGTCGCGCGAACGGATAGCGCACATCGGCCGCCTCTCCCCCGGTCCGGATTACAAGCTTTACCTCGCTCCGCGATTTGCGGGCACGAAGGACGCCTTCCTCGCAATCAAGAACAAGTCGCGCCGTATTGGCGACGTGAAGACCTTCAATGGCTTCATCATAGCCGTCCCGGCCGACGTCGACGTTGCCGCATTCAACACGGTGGTGATCTGGTGCGAGGCGTTCGACCGCTTCATCAGCGCGGCCGAGTATCGACACCCTTCTCGAGCATCATGAAACCGGAAGGGCGCGCCGATATCGCAAGTTCGATGCGGCCACCTTCACCACAGTGAGTTGCAAGGCGGAGAAGAAAATGAAGATCGGCATCATCGGGCTCGGCCGCATGGGTGCAAACATAGCCCGGCGGCTGATCCGGCACGGCCATGACACCATAGTCTACAACCGCTCGCCCGAGCCTGTTGCCGAGCTCGTGCGAGAAGGAGCGGTAGGTGCCTCGGGGCTGGCCGACATGCGCAGCAAGCTCGACAAGCCGGCGATCTACTGGGTGATGCTGCCGGCCGGCAAGCCGACCGAGGCGATGATCGCCGCGATCGCCGACCTCGCTGCGCCGGGCGATATCATCATCGATGGCGGCAACGGCTTCTACAAGGACGATATCCATCGCGCCAAGGATCTCGCGGAGCGCGGCGTCCACTTTGTCGATGTCGGGACGTCGGGCGGGGTGTGGGGGCTTGATCGCGGCTACTGCATGATGATCGGCGGCGAAAAACCGGTGATCGATCATCTCGATCCCATTTTCTCTGCTCTCGCGCCGGGTCTGGGAACGATACCGCGCACAGTCGATCGCCGCGACGGCCACGACCCGCGTGCGGAGAAGGGCTACATCCACGCAGGGCCGGCCGGGGCGGGCCATTTCGTCAAGATGGTCCATAACGGCATCGAGTACGGGCTCATGCAGGCCTATGCCGAAGGCTTCGACATCCTCAAGGGTCGGTCGTCGGCCAAACTGCCCGAAGACGAGCGGTTCGACATCAACCTCACCGATGTCGCCGAGGTGTGGCGTCGCGGCAGCGTGATCTCGTCCTGGCTGCTAGACCTGTCGGCCGCTGCGCTCGCGCGGGATCAGATGCTCGAGCAGTTCTCGGGCCATGTCTCCGACTCAGGCGAGGGCCGATGGACGATCGAGGCGGCGATGGAGGAAGCGGTGCCGGTCAACGTCCTCTCTGCCGCGCTGTATGCGCGTTACAGGAGCCGCGTCGAACATACCTTTGGTGATAAGCTGCTTTCGGCGATGCGCTTCGGCTTCGGCGGACATGTCGAGATGCCGCAGTGATCGTGAGCTGGTTCAGCAACGAACGCTCGCGTTGGCCGATTGCAAGCCGATTACGCGGGAGCTGGGTAGTCCGGCGGAACCAGAGATGACCCCTCCGATGGGGTCGATCAAGGTGGCTGCCACGCGTGGTCTCGCACTCGCGCCCGTGGCCGCGCTGTTGCTGAGTGTTGCCTTCCTTTTGCTGGGCAATGGATTGCTGGGCACCCTGCTGATCGTCCGGGCCGGACAGGAAGAGTTCTCCAGCGGCAGTATCGGCGCGATGATGTCGGCCTACTTCTCGGGGTTTACCATCGGCGCCCTATTGCTGCCGCGCGTCATTATATCCGTCGGTCATGTAAGGACGTTCGCCGGCTTCGCAGCCATCGCATCGATCACCGCCATTCTTCATGCAACGCTGGTGGAGCCGTTGGCGTGGATACCGCTTCGCCTAGTCACCGGCCTTGCTTACGCCGGCATGATCCTCGCGACCGAAAGCTGGCTCAACGCGCACGCATTGCCTTCGACGCGCGGGCAGCTCCTGTCGATCTTCGGCGTTGTTTCGATGGGGTCCTGGGCCGTCGGGCAAGCGCTCCTCAACATCGCGCCCCCCGCCGGTGTGACGCTATTCCTTATCGTATCGATGCTGATATCGGCGGCGGTGGTGCCGATCACCCTGCTGCCCAGTCATCCCCCGGCCGAAGTTGAACAGGAGCCGGTCGCGTTTCGGGACCTTCTATCGATCTCCCCTCTCGCGACGGTCGGGGCCCTCCTGACGGGCCTGGCCATCGGCGGATTCTGGGGGATGGGTCCAAGCTTCGCCCAAAAAATCGGTCTCGATGTAGCCGGGATCTCTGCCTTCATGGCTGCGGTCCTAGGGGGCACGCTGGCATTGCAATGGCCGCTTGGCTGGCTGTCTGACCGGGTACCCCGCAATCTGATCATCGCCGGCGCCGCCCTCGCATCCGCGGCGGCCGCCGTTGGGGTTGCGCTAACGACCGAAGCACCCCTGCCCCTGCTACTCGCCGTAGGAGCGCTTTTCGGCGGGTTCGGTATTCCGATTTACTCGCTGTGCGTCGCGGTCGCGAACGACGATCTCCCAGCCGCGCGTCTTCTGGGAACCGCGCGCGGTCTTTTGCTGCTAAACGGCATTGGGACGGCCGTGGGACCGCTGGTAGGCGGGGCGGCGATGAGCCTCGCTGGTCCCGGCGGCCTCTTTCTGTACGCCGCGGCGCTGCTGACAGTCCTTTCAGCGCTTGCCATCGTCTACCGGTGTCCGGAGCACTCTTTGGCGGTGAGGGCCACCCGCTGCCCGAGCGCGCCGATGATCACGGGAGCGCTCGACGCGATGATTCAGAAGCAAGACCGACGTCGACACACCACACGCTAAGGGCCGATCACGTCAGGTCCTACGCGACCTCTTCCACCAGAAGGTCGCGGCCATTGAACTGCACAGTCTCTCCAGGTTGCGCGCCTTCGATGGCTTCATAGATCGGTGCCATCGTTGAGATCCCCATGAGCTCTTGCCCGTGGCACATGAACTTGCTCGTCGAGACAGCAATCACGAAATAGCGGCCCGACAGCTTTACGAGCGCGCCTTCCGCGACTGCGGTTTTCGGTCCGAAGTCGATCATCCTGAGCTTGTCGAGCTTGTCGGCGTAATCATCGAGCGTGTCATCGAGCGCTTCCGCGAAGTCGCTCGCGACCTCGGCCTGAGCCTGTTCGTCGTTCTCGATCGGTTCGCTTCGATCGAGCCGAGCGGTGGAAACATAGTCCAGATATTTCTCGCGGGCGCTTTGTAAGGCAGCCGTTTCAAGCGAGAGCATCGTTTCCCGAACGTGATCCTTATTCCAATCCATCTCACCCTCTTTGGATTCTGCGTACATGCAATTGTGAGCGCAGCGACCAAACGACGGCTGCTACTCGCCGGACCGCGCTATTCGTCTGAGACGACACCCTCGCCCTGGTATGGGATGCGGATCAGCCGCGGGTCGCGAATGATGCTCGTGACCAGCCAAACGTAGGTTTGCTCTGCGGTGTCGAAACCAAGGATGTTGAAGGCGCCGCCAAACGGACAGGCTGGAAAATCCGGAAAGCCTTCGCGCAGAACGTAGCGCTCGGGATCACTGTCGAACTCGGCTTTGTAAACCTTGCGTAGGCCGTGCTTGCTGGGGACGTCTTCATCGCCGGCCGGCATCGTCTCTCGCTGCTCTGAGAGACGTTCGGCCAAGTCCCGGTGGCAGATCTCATCGAAGACATCGAACGCATCGATCAGCAGCCCCTTGTGCTGGGTTGTGGGATCGGTGATCGCGTAAATGTTCGAGGCGTCTTCGGCGTCGTCGCCGCTTTCCAGGCGCAGGGCAGCATCCACCTGGATCGCACAGGCGTCCAGCGTCGATCCTAGCTCTAGATCGACCAGGCGCCCTTCTTTGACGCGATACTCGCGATCATAGCCCTTTGAGACGAAGGACTGCACGGCCTCTAGAACGTCGGACACCTGGTTAGTCATGTCTGCACCTTTGCCTCTTGTATGATCCGAGCCGCCGCACTTGCGGCTGCGCTGTGGCAGGCCACGCCGGCGACCAATATTCGAGGAGCGGCGCTCACAGCCATTTTGCCTTTTTGAAGCGCAGGAACAGGAAGACGCAGAACAACGTCATCACCCCGAGCACGACGAAATAGCCATAGGCGGTGTCCAGCTCGGGCATGTGCCTGAAGTTCATGCCGTATATTCCGGCGATCGCGGTGGGCACGGCGAGGATCGCGGCCCAGGCGGCGAGTTGCCGGGTGATGACGCCGGTCCGCTGCGCTTCCAGTAGGCTGCTGAACTCGAAAACAGACGAAAGGACCTGCAGGAGGCCGTCGACCATTGCCTGCACGCGCGAGACATGATCCGCGACGTCGTTGAAGTACGGCCGAACCTCTGTGCTGATGCAAGGGAAGTGCCCCCGGACGAGCTTGCGCACCAGCTCGGCCATCGCTCCCAGTGTCCGCTGGAACCTCGTCAGCTCGCACCTCAGGCCGAAAATGCGAGCGACCTCCTTGCGACCGAGGAAGTCGTCCAGTGATCGGCGCTCCATCGCCAGAACATCGTCCTCGATCATCTCGAAGATCGGGAGATACTGATCGACGATGCGGTGAAGGATCGCATGGAGGACGTAGTCGACGCCCTTGCCGAACAGCGTCGGTGATGCCTCAAGCTGCTCCCGGAGATTTCCCAGGGCGCCCGGCGTGCCGTGTCGCACAGTGATAAGATGATTGTGACCCATGAAGATGGCCGTCTTGCCGTAACGGATACGGTCTCCGTCCAACTCGGCGGTTTTGGCGACCACGTACAGCTCGTCGTTGTAGACCTCGAGCTTCGGAGGACATTGCGGGTGCATCGCGTTGTCGATGGCCAAAGGATGCAGGCCGTAGGTTTCCTGGAGCGAGCGCAGCTCCTCCGTGGTCGGCTCACTCAAACCGATCCAGCAGAAGCCTGATCGGCTTTTGTCGGGCGCGACACTCTCGTCGATCGCGACCTCTCGAACGCGCTTCCCCTCGTTGTAATAATAGCTGGCGATAACGCTCATGCAGTTCTGGCCGGAACGCGCAGGCCACGCCTTACCGCCGGCCGCGCGAGACCGCGTTCAAGCCAGGCCGCAATGTTCGAGAAACCCTTCAGTCCGAGAAGGTCGCCGGCGTCATATGAGGTAACGAGCGCGTTCACCCAGCCGAGAGTAGCGATATCGGCGACTGAGTATTCGCCCACGATCCAGCCGCGTCCATCCAGCTGGCGATCGAGAATCCCGAGCAGTCGCTTGGACTCATCGGCGAAGCGCTGCTGAGGGCGCTTATCCTCGAAGTCCCTGCCGCCCCATCGCAGGAAGAAGCCCAACTGACCGAACATGGGCCCGATCGCCGACATCTGAAAGAATACCCAACTCAGCGTCTCGTAGCGCGCAGCCGGAGCGATCGGCATGAATTGGCCGGTCTTCTCCGCTAGATAGACCAGGATAGCTCCGGATTCCCAGATGCCGATCGGCGTGCCGCCCGGACCAATGGGGTCGATGATCGCCGGTATGCGGCCGTTCGGATTAAGCGATACGAAAGCCGGGTCCTTTGACTCGTTCTTCGAGATATCAACGAAATGCGGCTCGTAGGCGAGCCCGGTCTCTTCGAGCATGATCGAGACCTTCACGCCGTTCGGCGTCGGTGCGGCGTAAAGCTGCACCCGCTCCGGATGTGCCGCTGGCCATCGTTGCGCGATGGGGAATGAGGAGAGGTCTGGCATACGGCTGCGATCCTCGGGCAGGCTTGGTCCGAATGGGTGCCTTGTCAGTCTCCAATTCGAGGACCGCATCGCATCGCGATGCGGTCCTCGAGGTGAGCGACCACAGTCGGCGGCGGCGTGTAAGAGTGCCGTCCTATTCAGCTCGCGCAGCGACCGCAGCTTGCGAACCGCTGGCATCCTGGCGCTTCGGAAGCACCCAGTCCTTTCGCTCGAAGTGACAGGTGTAGCCACCCGGACGCTTCTCGAGATAGTCCTGATGCTCCGGCTCGGCCTCCCAGAAGTCGCCCACGGGCTTGACCTCGGTGACGACCTTGCCGTTCCACAACCCCGACGCATCCACGTCGGCGATCGTATCTTCGGCGATGCGCTTCTGCTCCTCGTCGACGTAGTAGATACCTGACCGGTAGGAGAGACCGCGATCGTTGCCCTGACGGTCCTTCGTGGTCGGATCGTGGATCTGGAAGAAGTATTCCAGGATGTTTCGATAGCTCGTCACCTCGGGGTCGAAGATGATTTCGATGCCCTCGGCGTGGGTGCCATGATTGCGATAGGTGGCGTTGGGGACGTCGCCGCCGGTGTAGCCCACACGGGTTGAGATGATGCCGGGTTTCTTGCGGATCAGATCCTGCATGCCCCAAAAGCAGCCGCCAGCGAGAACAGCGCGCTGTTCCATGTTAAGCCTCCTCTACTTGGTCGAGATATTCGCCGTAGCCTTCCGCCTCCATCTCATCGCGCGGGATGAAGCGGAGGGCTGCCGAGTTGATGCAGTAGCGCAGGCCGCCGCGGTCGGACGGACCGTCCGGAAACACGTGGCCTAGATGGCTGTCGCCGTGCACCGACCGAACTTCCGTCCGGACCATCCCGTGCGAGCTGTCTCGCACCTCGTTGATATGCGCCGGGACGATCGGCTTGGTGAAACTCGGCCAGCCGGAACGCGAGTCGAACTTGTCGGTCGACGCGAAAAGCGGTTCGCCCGAGACGACATCGACGTAAATGCCCGGCTCCTTGTTGTCGTTATATTCACCCGTGAACGCACGCTCGGTGCCGTGTTCCTGGGTAATGCGACGTTGTTCCGGGGTGAGGCGGTCAATAGCCGCCTGTGTCTTCTCGAACTTCATGATTCGATCTCCAATACTAGGTTTAGAGGGCCGGGCGCACTACGTTCAGCTTGACTGATCTGTCGTCAGGTCGACTATCGCAGTGGCGACGTCGCTTATCCAATACGCTGTGAGCATAGTTTCCATAGCTCTGACGCTTTGTCTGACTCACTGCCATTCGTGTCGGGCCGCGAGTTGCGCTACCTTCCGGATCTCGACCGGAGCCGTCGAACCGGAAACAGTCGCGATCACCACTTCTCGTTCCAAGGCAAAACCTTCGATCGGTCGAGTTACGAGACCGGTGTCTGCCGCCGATCGCTCCGGCAAGATGCATATCGCACGACCTTCGGCGACGATTCGATGCACCCAGTCTTCTCGCTCAGAACGGAAGCGTGGGCGCATGACCACGTCGCGCCGCGCAAAGTGTTCCACTATCTGGTCACGAAACTCGCATTTGAGTCGATCGACGACCGGATATCTCGACAGGTCCTCACCACGCACAATATCTGCAGTCGCCAATGGGTGCTCAGCCGCGCAGGCGAGTACAAAGCGCTCTCGAAAAAGGGGACGGATATCGAGCTTCCGATCCGGGCGGGTTTCCCGCGGCAAAATACAAGCGTGATACTTCCCCGATAATACTTCCGATGTGTCCTCGCTCGACTGAAGCGAGTGCAGTCTGATCTCGATTGAGGGCACCTTATCCAAGGCACCTTCGAAAAAGGTCCCAAACGCTTTTGGACTGACGGTTGGCGCCACGGCGATGTCCAGCACCCGGTGCCGCCCCATCGTCCAGTTCTCAGAATGATCGCGCACGCTTTTCAGGGCGAAGAGCATTCGCCGGAACTCCGCTTCGACATCCTGGCCCAGTCCGGTGAGGCGGCTGTTCTTTCCGTCCCGATAGATCAGCGCACCGCCTAGTTCCTCTTCTAGTCGGCGGATAGCGCGGGTCAGGCTTGGCTGCGATACGCCACTCAGCCGAGCTGCCTCGGTAAAGTTCAGCGTCGCAGCCAAGTTTATGAAATAGCTGACCTGATTGAGTTCCATCACCCTTCGGCCCATGTGTCTGTCACGCACTTCCCCACGGATCAGGCGTCGATCGAGCGTTACGGAGAAGTATGCGCGACGCATATAGTTTGGCGTTGGGGGCTTGTCTATATGCGTGACGCATATAAAAAGGATGCCTGTGGAGACAGGTGCCGATGCCGATGCTGTGCGGCCCAGTGAGACGCGAGGTGGTGACGATCACCCCTCTCGCGGGCTGGCAGAGATCGTCGATCGGTGCCCATAGATGCTGGGAGGTATCGGCGTGCCGGGCACATCGTTCACGTTCCAAAACGAGGAGGGCCGGCCTCTTTCCGCCCTCCTGGAGCCGCCGGAAGGCACCCCCCGAGGATGGGCGATCTTCGCCCATTGCTTCACGTGCGGGAAAGACAGCCGAGCGGCTGTCCATATTTCCCGTGCGCTTTCGCGGGCGGGCATCGGCGTGCTGCGATTCGACTTTGCTGGAACTGGGATAGGCAGCGCCCAAGGCGAGGCAGTCAGTTTCGCCTCGGACGTTACGGATCTCAAATCAGCGGCGAACGCGATGACGGCCGCGGGAATGACCCCTTCCCTCCTTATTGGGCACAGCCTTGGTGGAACCGCCGCTTTGGTGGCTGCCGCCGATCTCCCGGATATCGTCGCCGTGGCGACTATCGGCGCTCCGGCGGAGCTCCAGCATATCCTGAAGGTCTTCAATGCCAGCGATCTCGACACGGTCAGGCGCGACGGAGAAGCATCGGTCGAAATCGCCGGGCGGCCCTTTCTCATTCGTCGCAGCTTCATCGACGCCGTTGCGGAGGTGGATGTGGAGAAGGCGGTGGCGACGCTGCGTCGTCCCTTGCTCGTCCTGCACTCCCCTATCGATCAGGTGGTCGGGATTGAGCATGCGTCGCGCATCTTCGTCGCTGCTCGCCACCCCAAGAGCTTTGTTTCGCTCGACATGGCAGATCATCTCATCGCCGATGCCGCCAACGCAAACTTCGTTTCAGCAATGGTGGCAACCTGGGCAAATCGCTACCTGCCGCCCCTTGTAGCCGATCTTCCCCAGGTTGAGGCAGCGGATGGGGTCGAGGCCATCGAGACGCTGGCAGGCAAGTTTCAGCTTAGGGTCCGCAGCGGCAAGCACACGATCTTCTCGGACGAACCGGCCTCAGTCGGCGGGTTAGGGAGCGGTCTGTCGCCATATGAACTGGTCTCGGCGGGCCTTGCTGCCTGCACGGTAATGACGATGCGCCTCTATGCTAACCGGAAGGGCTTTCCGCTCGAACGAGCGAGCACGAGGGTCGAGCACAAGAAGGTGGCGGACATGGTTCCGCCAGATAGGTTCACGCGCACGATCGTCCTTGAGGGGCCTCTCGATGAGGAACAGCGCGCACGGATTCTTGAGATCGCCGATCGCTGTCCCGTCGATCTGACGCTCATTCGCGGATCCGATGTTCAGACCGATCTCGTTGGTTCGCCCAGCCGCGAAGCCGACCCCCGGTCGGCCGCGTAAGCATGGCATCCGGTGGCGACAATCAGGATCGATCAGTAAGTGAGCGATCCGAAAGCGACAGGGTTGCCGGAGATGGGGCGAGCCGTACGGAGCGAGCGATACTCGCCGGCGGCTGCTTCTGGGGTTTGGAGGATCTGCTGCGTCGCAAGCGGGGGGTCATCTCGACGCGCGTCGGATATATCGGCGGTGAGATGGCGGCGCCGACCTACGATGATCATCATGGGCACGCGGAGGCGGTAGAAGTGGTCTTCGACCCGGCCCTTCTGAGCTATCGAACTTTGCTGGAGCTCTTCTTTCAGATCCACGATCCCACAACCTACGAGCAACAAGGTAGCGACGTCGGTCCGAGCTACCGCTCCGCTATTTTCTATACCGACAAGCGTCAGATGGAAGTTGCCTTGGCGACGATCGAGGAGATCGAAGCGTCAGGTCTATGGCCAGGGCCAGTCTTATCCGAAATCAATCCCGAAGAGCCTTTCTGGGAAGCGGAGCCGGAGCATCAGAAGTACCTCGTTCGCCACCCACGGGGTTATAGCTGCCACTTCGCGCGCCCCAATTGGCGCCTGGATCGACAGCGGTGAGGATGTGGCGATGCCGCCAGTCGCCCGCGCGTCCGGTCGTTTGTGAATGCGCAACCGAGCGATCCTGCGTGTCGACATCATCTGAAAGAGGCTGAGTGGCTATGGGCTCTCCTGCTTCCCCGATCCCTGAGTTCCTTGTTGCCGGTCTGTGGGGTCTGGTATCCGGTAGCGGGTTGCTTCTGGGCGCGATCGTTGCGGACGCTTTCTTCGGCAAGCTCAGCCACCGGATGATTGCAGCCGTCATGGGCTTTGGCGGCGGCGTCCTGTTTGCCGTGATAGCCACCGAACTCGTCGTCCGACCGGACGCGGCGGGGGCGGATATATGGCCAACCGTCGCCTTGCCAGCAGGGGCGGCGGTTTTCAGCAGCATAAACTGGTATCTGGCCCGCCGCGGCGCGAAGAACCGGAAGCGCTGCGGCGAATGCGTCGAGCAACCGAACGAGGCAGAGCATCACGGGAGTGGGTCTGCGATCGCGGTCGGCAGTGTGCTTGACGGAATACCGGAGGCCCTGGTGATCGGGATGTCAGTCGCCGGCGGCGGCGCGATCAGCTTGGCGGTGATCGCGGGCTTCTTTCTAGCTAACGTGCCTCAGGGACTGTCGAGCACCTCGGGGATGAAGCAGGCCGGCCGGTCGCGTCGGTACGTCTACACGATTTGGATCGGGATACCGCTGCTCATAGGGATCGCTGCCGCCGCCGGGAATTTTCTGCTCGGTTCAGCATCGGCGCAGGAGCCGGCGATCCTCCTGTTCGCGGCGGGGGCCGTACTAGCCATGCTGGCGGAGGCCATGATCCCAGAAGCATTCGAGAATGCGCCTCCCTTCATAGGCCTGATCACGGTTCTTGGCTTCCTCGCCGCTTACCTGATCGCGCAACACTAATACCAAAGGGCATTGATCAGAACCCATGAGCCCATTGTCGCATTCCGATGGACATGATGCGCCATGGCTGATTGACGAGGCTGTTCCAGGCGAAGCAGCAGTGGTCGACGATGTCGTCGTATGATTGGAAGATCCTGTTCGACAGCCAGTTATCGCGCATGAACTGCCACAGGTTCTCGACGGGATTGAGCTCGGGGCAGCGCGGAGGCAGCGGCATGAGCGTGATGTTGGGCGGCACCACCAACGCAGCCGAGCCGTGCCACCCGGCCTGATCGAGGATGAGGACCGCGTGCGCGCCAGGGGCGACGTGGCGGGATATCTCGTCCAAGTGCAGGCTCATGGCCTCGCTGTTGCAATATGGCATTACCAACCCGGCGGCCTTGCCTTCTGCAGGGCAGATCGCGCCGAAGATCCATGCCGATGCCCGGCGCTGATCCTTGGGTGCTGACGGGCGCGTGCCTCTCTTGGCCCAACGCCTGGTCAGCTTGGTCTGCTGGCCGACGCGGGCCTCGTCCTGCCACCACAGCTCTATGGGCGTTCCTTTGGGCAGGCCCTGGCGGATTTGCGCCAGACGGGCGGCGAAGCCTTTTTAAAAATGGCGATGTCCTCGTCCTTCTGGCCGCGATGACGCGGTCGCGCGGAGAGCTTGCGGTAGCCCATCGCCCGAAGCTCGCGGCTCAGGGTATGACGCGTGACCGATACCGAGAATTCGTCCCATAACCACTGGGCAAGATCGACAAGCCGCCAGCGCACCACGCCATGCGCCGCCGGGATCGGACCCGCCTCGACGGTCTCGGCAAGCCGGGCGCGCTGTTCGTCATTCAGGATAGAAGTGCGCCCAGGCGCTTTGCGGGTCGCGAGACCATCGGGGCCATTCGCGTTGAACCGCAGCACCCAATCGCGCACGATCTGCAATGTCACACCGGCAAACTTCGCCGCATCGCTCCGGCTCCCGCCATCCAGGATCAAAGCCATCGCCAGCAGCCGCCGCACCTGATCAGGGTCGCCGCATCGTCGCGCAAACCGCCGCAAATCCGCCGGTGTATGATCCGTTCGAACCCCAATCGCTGCCGCCATCGCAAGCCTCCATATGCTGGCAGCATGGAATCAGAACTTCAGAACCTTGGGAATCCCACAACGTGAGTCATCCACAGCGCCCGTTGGTATAATCCGGCTCATACCCGGATGGATGTGGCCCTCACTCGCGGTCCCGCCCCCGCTCGTGCAGCTCGGCGTCGATAGGACAATCGGTACAGCCTTCGTAGCAGCACAGGCGGCAGATGCGGTAAGAATGCTCGAGGTTCTCCAAACGGTCGCGTAATACGCGCTCGGCAATGTCGGCCAGGAACTTCATTTCGCCCTTGTTGAGGATCGACAACCCTTCCGCGATCACCTCATCTCTAGCGGCTAAAACCGCGGCGCTGGCCGTCTGACCGGCCGATGTCAGATACAGGGAGCGGACCCGCCCGTCGGACGAACTCGCCCGGCTCTCGATCAGCCCTTGGATAGTAAGGCGATCTGCAAGGCGAACCCCCGCCGCGTGCGACAAGCCTACGCCAATCGCGAGCATTCTCACCGAAAGCCCGGGCTTGTGCGCAATCAGCGCCAACGCCGAAGCGGCAGGTCCTTCTTCAGGCGCCCGCGATGAACTAGCGCGAACGATGTCCTCGCCGATCATGAGTGCGAACGCCCCGAACACGTTACGGTCTCGAGGTCCATCCATTCGCGCCGTTATATGTGCGTGGCGCATAGACAGCAAGCTTCGGCGTGGTTTGACACGGACGGCTCGAATGCGAGTAAGTGCTGTATTATCAGCCTCTTACGCCCTGTGGGCAACCGTCTGACTCATCAGAATTTGCGACGTGCTGTCGAATAGCATGATACGCGGCGGCTATGACAGCTAGGTGAACGCTAGATCTCGTGTGGTTTCCCTCCATCTCATCGCCGACGTGACGGTGCAATCGATCGACGCAAGCGACTGGATGGACATCACGACCGCTCCGCGTGCCGGAGCTCGACCGTGCCGCCGTGGGCAATAACGACGGTGTCGATCTCAGAGAGGAAGAGGCCGTGCCCGGCGACGCCCGGAATGCCTGAAATCGCGAGCGCGGTCTGCTGGCTATCCGCAATAGATCCAAGCGCAACGTCCAGAATGTGGTTGCCCTGATCGGTCACGAACGGACGGCCGTCCTCCATTCGCAGAGACACCGGGCCTCCAAGATCAGCGAGGCGCGCCCCGACGAAAGCGGTGGCGAATGGAAAGGCCTCGATCGGTAACGGGAAGCGGCCCAGCTGCGTCACGAACTTGCTGGAATCGACCACGGCTATGACGCGAGCTGACGCGGCAGCAATGACCTTTTCCCGCAGCAAGGCCCCCCCACCGCCCTTGATCGCCTGCAAGCGGTGATCGATCTCGTCAGCGCCGTCGATCGTGAGGTCGATTGAGCTGACACCTTCCATGGATGTCAGCGGTATGGCCAGTTCGCGGGCCAAGACTTCGGTCATTCGCGACGTTGCCACCGCTGTGATGCGGAGACCGCTGGCAATCCGCTCGGCCAGGCATCTAACTGCGTAGTTAGCCGTGCTGCCAGTCCCTAATCCAACAAGCATGCCATCCTGGACTTCATCGACCGCTCGTCTGGCCGCGAGAACCTTTTCTGCTTCAAGGTCAGACACCACTCACGTCTCCCGTCTTGCCCTCGGGTCCTCACTCAGCGGGGTACCTGCTATCCTCGACGGTAGCGAATGAGCTGACGGGCACCCGCCTGCTGCGCTCGATCGCCTCACCATGTTGACCTGCCAGGAACCGACGATTAGGTCTATGCGCCGCGCATATATATTGCGTCGGCTTGAGTCTCAAACCTCTTCCAGACGGTAGCGAGCAGGTGCCCGCTGCCAGCGACCATTTCTCAGCAACTGAAGGAAATGCGCATGACGGTCAGGGTCGCGATCAACGGTTTCGGGCGCATCGGTCGTCTGACGTTGCGCTCGATGGTCGAGCTCGGCCGTCGGGATATCCAGGTGGTGGCGATCAACGACCTCGCGTCAGTCGCTACCCTGGCCCACCTTCTCAAATACGATTCGATTCACGGTCCCTTCCCGGGTGAAATCGATATCGGTACCGACTGGATCGACGTCGGCTCCGGAAAAATCGAAGTCACTACGGAGCGCGACCCTGCGGACCTGCCTCATCAGCGGTGCGGGGTCGACATAGCGCTGGAGTGCTCTGGGTTCTTCACCTCGAAGGACAAGGCGAGCGCGCACCTTCGCGCCGGCGCAAAGCGCGTCCTCGTCTCCGCGCCCAGCGAGGGCGCCGACAAGACGATCGTCTTCAAGGTCAATCACGATACGCTGACGCGCGAAGATGTGATCGTTTCGAACGGCTCCTGCACGACCAACGTGCTAGCACCCGTGGCAAAGGTGCTGAACGATCTGTTCGGTATCGAGCGCGGTTACATGACGACTGTTCACGCCTACACCGGGGACCAACCGACGCTCGATGCCGTCCACTCGGACCCATATCGAGGCCGCGCGGCCGCCCTCTCGATGATCCCGACGTCGACGGGCGCGGCGAGCGCCATCGGCCGCGTATTGCCGGAGTTGAAAGGCAAGCTGCACGGATCGTCGATCAGGGTTCCCACTCCCAACGTGTCGGTCATCGACCTGGCTGTGTCCGCCATGCGCGACGTCACCGTTGACGAAGTAAACGAAGCCATCCGGCAAGCTGCCGATGGATCTATGCAGGGCGTGCTGGCAGTCACCGCCGAGCCGCTGGTATCGATCGATTTGAGTCATCGGACCGAGTCGTCGATCGTCGCACTTCCTCAGACCGATGTTGTCGACCGGCGATTGGTTCGCGTGCTCGCTTGGTATGACAACGAGTGGAGCTTTGCGACCCGCATGGCCGATACAGCACTCGAGATGGGCAAATTGGACAGCTGACTATACGGCGAGACGCCGGCGCTCGGAATATATCCGTCCGAGCGGCTTGTCTGCGCCGGGCTCACGATCGTCAAAGTCTCATCGACAAGAGGGGGTCGGTACACAGAACGGACCCAGATATACGCTAAGGTTTTGCCGTGCCTTCGACGGCGCGCATCTGGCGAAGCGGTCTGAGCGCGGTGGATGGCGCATCGGGATCGGTCCAGAGGTAATCGCCGGTGAGATTGATATGCTGCCAACCGAGCGGTGATAGGTGTTGCAGCAGGTCCGGCGGGACCGGCCGGCCGAGGTTGGCGAGATGCATCCGGGCGGCTTGCAGGTAGGTCGTGTTCCACAGGACGATGGCACCGGCGACGAGGTTCAGCGCGCTCGCCCGATGGCTTTGGGCTTGCAGCGCATGATCGCGGATACGGCCGATGCGATGGAAGAAGATGGCGCGTTTCAGGGCATTTTCCGCTTCTCCCTTGTTGAGTTCGCGGGTGGCGCGGCGACGCTGTTCGGGCTGCTCGATCCAGTCGAGCGTGAACAGGGTACGCTCGACGCGACCGATCTCGCGCAACGCCAGTGCCAGGCCGTTGGCGCGTGGATAGGAGCCGAGCCGTTCCAGCATGATCGAGGCGCTGACGACGCCTGTGCGGATCGAGGTTCCCAGTCGCAGCACGTCGTCCCAGTGTGCCTCGATCAGACCTTCGTCGATGCGGCCCGCGACCAGCGGCGCAATATCGGGGCCGGGTTCGATGCCGTTAAACAGGTGCAAACGGCGTGCGGCGATATTCGGGATACGCGGCGCGAACCGGAACCCAAGCAGATGACATAGCGCGAACACATGGTCGGAGACGCCCCCGCCATCGACGTGATGCTCTTCGATGTGCAGATCGGCGCCGTGGTGGAGCAGCCCGTCGAGCACCTGTGCCGCCTCGCTCGCCGAAGCGGAGATAACTGTGGAATGGAACGGCGCGTAGCGATCCGAGACGTGGCTGTAAAAGGAGACAGCCGGCTCTGTCCCCTTGTGCGGATTGACTGCGCCGGTTGCCTGGGCGCGGCGGTCGAGCGGAAAGTTCTGACCGTCTGAGCTGGACGAGGTGCCGGACCCGAACAGCGCGGCCAGCGGCGCGGTGTGTTGGGCGTCGACAAGCCGGGCGAGCGCGCGACCGTAGGTTTCCTCGCGCAGATGCCACGAGGCGAGCCAACCGAGTTGGCGCTGGGTCACGAGATTGCAGGCTTCCGCCATGCGCGTATGGCCCAGATTGGTGGCATCGGCGAGCACCGCCGTGAGGATCGCACGTGGTTCATCCGCGGCACGGCCACTTTGCAGATGCGTGAAGCACTGGCTGAACCCGGTCCATCGATCGACTTCGGCAAGAAGGTCGGTGATGCGGATCGCGGGCAGATGCGCATAGAGCGGCGCAAGGGCGGTATCGGATTCCTCGGGAGTAATCGCCTTCAAGGGCGAAATCCGCAGCCTGCCCAAGCTGAGCTGCACGTCTTCCAGCGCGTCCGTCTCCGCCTTTCGCTCGACCTCGGCCAATCGACGGGCGAGGCGGGCGCGTCGTTCGGCCAGCCAGATATCGGCCGTATCCGGTGCCGGTATCGGCAAGGGGCCGGCCGCGCGCATGTTGGCGAATACGGGGGCAGGAATGAGTTGCTGCTCGACAGCACGATAGCGTCGGCTTCCCTCGACCCACATGTCGCCGGCGCGAAGCCGGTCGCGAAGCTCGACCAGCACGCACAATTCATAGATCCTGCGATCGGGAATGCCGGTGCCGATCGCCCGACGCCAAGCTTGCCGGATGAAGCCGACTGGCGTGCCTGCAGGCAATTTGCGCAGATGACCAAAATGAAGGTCGCGCATGATCGCGACCGCTCGCGCGAGCGCATGGCAGGCTGGCACCGCCCCGAATGTGAACGAGGCGATGAACGAGGGACCGACCTGTCGGAGGACGGGGTAATTGGTCGCGGCGACCGCGACGGGATCGACCGAATCGGGGCGGATCAGCTTGCGGGCTTCATCGACCTCGCGGCCGAGATCATTCCATCCGATCGCTGCCTCGACCGCAGCGCCGATATCGCCACCTGATATCTTGGCGGCGAGCAAGGCAGCGCCGAGTTGGGCAAGCAGCCGGATTTTGCCGTTGATGGTGCGCCGGTTGCGCTTGAGTGTCGTGTCCGCGCTGTTCTGTTCGCGCCGGAACATCTGCCCAAGCAGGCGATCGAACATCAGCACCGCATCGTCGGTGAGGGTAACGATGGTTTCGAGGATGGTCGCCACCAATGTGGCGCGACGCCGCGTCGCTTGCAGCGTCCGAACATGTTGCGCGGTCAGCCGCACGCCTTCCTGGCACAGGCGTCGGAGGCGCTCGGGATGGACGCCTACGGCGATATCCGGATCGATCCCGATGGCCCGAAGCAGTGTCAGTCGCTCGATGATGGCGGCGAATGTCTTTCGGCCGGGCTTGCCGGGTGACTGCCGCACCCAGGCCAGATCGCTCAAGTTCGTGCCTGTGTGGGGCAGGAGAAGCGCATCGAGCAGCCGGCGCTGTCGAGCATCGAGTCCTCGGGTCAGATGCTCGGCGACATGGCGTTCGGCATCGAGCAACGCCTGTGCGACCATCCGCTCGACCGAACTGATGCCCGGCACAATGATGCGCCGTCGCCGGCACTCATCCAGCATCACGCGCGCCAGCCTAGCCCCGCTGGTCGTCGTCAGCGCGATCGGCAGGAGCCATTCCTGCAACGTCGTTCGCAGCGGCCGACTGAGCGGCATGAAGCCGAATGCATCGCGCAGTGCATCGAGCTGTTCGTACCGGGTCGGGCCGCGCGTCGCGTAGTCGGCCAGCACCTCGGGTCCGACCTGCAATTGCTCTGCGACGAACGCGAGCGGCGTATCAGGGATCAGTTCACCGGGTCGCAGGAAACGGCCAGGATAGCGCAGCGCGCAAAGCTGGATCGCGAAACCCAGCCGGTTATGCGGTCGCCTCCGGCGGACGATGATGGCCAAGTCGTCCCGGCTCAATGTCCAGTGCTGGACGAGCAGGGTTTCGTCGTCGGGAAGCGCGAGCAACGCCGCGCGTTGCTCGTCCGACAGGACGGCGCGACGCGGCATCGGCTTAGACCTTGGCCGGTGCGGTCCAGCCGATCCGGGCAAGCGTGCCGAGAAGGGTCGAACGCGGCACCTTGAAGGTCCGGCAGACGGACGCCTTGCTGGCCCCGCCATCCAGCGCGGCGGTGATCCGCTCGAGCGTTTCGGCGTCGATCATCGGCGGGCGGCCACCTTGGCGTCCCCGGCGTTTGGCAGCAGCCAGTCCCGCCATCACCCGTTCGCGCGTGAGCGCACGCCCATATTGTGCCAATGCACCGAACAGCGAGAACAGCAATTCGCCGTGCGGCGTGGTCGTATCCATCTGCTCGGTCAGCGACCGGAACGCGATGCCGCGCGCCTTCAGATCGGTGACGATCGTCAGCAGGTGCGGCAGCGAGCGTCCGAGCCGGTCGAGCTTCCACACGATCAGTGTGTCGCCCGCGTTCAGATAGTCGAGGCAGGCTTTCAGGCCTGGTCGGTCGTCGCGCGCGCCGGATGCCTTGTCGGTATGGAGATGCCGATGATCGACCCCGGTTGCGACGAGCGCGTCCCGCTGGAGATCGACCGTTTGGCGGTCATCGGTCGTTGACACCCGCATATATCCGACCAGCATGTACGACAAACCCTCGAAAGCATGTTTTCGAACACCCTATCAAAGCGACAGGGTTTGTCGATCGTTATGGGCTGAGGCGGGTATGGTTCGGCAAAAGCGCAGGTCCGGAGCGTCGCCTATCACCTGTTTGCCGTCACGCGTCTGCTGTCCGTATGGACGCAAGTAGAAGGCACGCTGATGCCGCAAGAAGCACCAGGTCCTTCAACAGGAACTGTCCGGTTCCGGCCGAAATCGCCGGGAACCCGCCAGCGGTCGGCTCGGCGACGCCAGGCGTGCTCAGGAAAAACGTCAGTGTCACGGCATAAGTCAGGCATGACATCGCCGCGCCGAGAGCGGAGGCCGTCTTGTTGAAAGCACCGATAATCAGCGCAGCGGCCGTCGCGAGCTCGACGGTGCCTATAAAATAGCTTCCACCCTGCACCCCAAAAACGGCCGGAATCCAGCTCATGATCGGACTGTTCTTCATCAATGGCGCGATGCCCATCGCTTCATAGCTCGTGAATTTCATGCAACCGAACCAGAGAAAGATGACCACCAGCGCCCAGCGCAGCAACGCGAGAGACCCGCGAGAGCCGGTCGTCTTTTCAGCTATGTGTAATGTCGAAAACATGGTGCCTCGCTTTCATCATGGCGCATGACCTGCCTTCATGCTTAGACAGGCGTGATATATGCGCTGCGCATACACTATACGCCGTCAATGAATGAGGCAACCCTTTGAACGTACTCTCGGACCGGCTCGTCAATCTGTTCGGCGCCCTCGCAGTGGGCATCACCGATCGAATTAAGAAGGCGGCATTCGACCCGACGATACCCGGCGGTGGCGAAACCACCGCGGCGATCGTCGTCATCGGTCACGCGACCGGTCTTTCGATCGACGAATTAGGACGGGTGCTAGGCTTGTCCCACGCGGGGACGGTGCGGCTTGTCGATCGATTGGTTGCAGCCGGGTTCGCCGTTCGATCCAAAGTGACATGACCCCCTGATTTTCCTCCACGAGGGATTAGAGTCTGGCCTGAAGGAAGGACAGACGATGAAGCGTGCAAGGTTTTCGGAAGAGCAGATTATTGGTGTGCTGAAGGAGGCAGAAGCCGGGGCGAAGACCGCTGATCTTGCCCGGCGGCACGGTGTGTCTGAAGCGACGATCTACAACTGGAAGGCCAAGTATGGCGGGCTGGAGGTATCCGAGGCCCGGCGACTGCGAGAGCTTGAAAGCGAGAACGCCAAGCTTAAGCGGCTTCTGGCCGATGCGATGCTGGACCAGGCTGCGTTGAAGGATCTTCTGGCAAAAAAGTTTTGACGCCCGCCGCGAAGCGGGAAGCTGTCGCTCATCTCCAGGCGTGCCACGGGATGAGCGAGCGGCGGGCGTGCCGTGTCATCGATGCCGATCGCAAGAGCGTGCGCTATCGCTCCACCCGGGACGATGACACTGCTCTGCGCGAGAAGCTGCGTGGGCTGGCCAACCAGCGTCGCCGGTTCGGCTATCGCCGTTTGCATATTCTGCTGCGCCGGGAGGGCGTGATGATCAACCGGAAGAAGACCCAGAGGCTTTACAAGGAGGAAGGTCTGGCAGTGAGGCGGCGACGCAGCCGCAAGCGGGCTGTCGGCACCAGGGCACCTGCTCCAGTGCTGGCCCTGCCGAACCAGCGCTGGAGCCTGGACTTCGTTCATGACCAGATGGCCTCTGGCAGGCGGTTCCGGGTCCTCAACGTGGTCGATGACGTGACCAGGGAGTGCCTGGCAGCGGTGCCGGATACCTCGATCTCCGGGCACCGCGTCGTGCGCGAGCTGACCCAGCTGATCGCACAACGCGGCAAGCCGGGGATGATCGTCAGCGATAATGGCACGGAGCTCACCAGCAATGCCGTGCTCGCCTGGTGCGGACAGATCGGCGTCGAGTGGCATTACATCGCTCCAGGCAAGCCGATGCAGAACGGCTATGTCGAGAGCTTCAACGGTCGCATGCGCGACGAGCTGTTGAACGAGACCCTGTTCATGAGCCTTGCCCATGCCCGGGTCGAGATCGCTGCCTGGGTCGAGGATTACAACCGGGAGAGACCGCACTCGGCCCTCGGCTACGCAACCCCGGCGGCGTTCGCCGCCGAACTGGATAAGCAATGGCCTGCTTCGCTACGCCCTACGGGCTCCGCTACTCAGCCCATTGCTTCAACCGCGCTGATGCGCAAAACAGCCGCCCGGCTCTAATCTCAGCTGGAGGAAAGCTGGGGGTCACGTCAAAAGCGCTACGGGACCGTCGTGCAGTAGCGCTGATGCTCACTGAGGCAGGCGAGACTCGCCTATCTGCGATCCTGCAACGAAGAAACGAGACTTTATCCGAAATCCTTAGCCATGTCTCGAATGCTGACCGCCTCGTGCTGGAACGTATTGCCGAGACAATACTTGCGCAGATGTCTGACGACGCTGTCTCGGCGCTGACGATATGCCGGCTCTGCGACGAGAGGCGATGCTACAACTGTCCGATGGATGCCTTTGGAATGCTGGAGTCGTCGACGCATAGAGTCGACCCATAAGTGCGCGCAGAGACGCTTAGCGTATATCTGTGCCCGTTCTATGTCCTGACCCCTCAAAGGGATCCCATGGCCTAACCCCGCTTGGAAAATGATCGACAAGCGAGATTCGGCCGCTCGCGATGCTTGGTTCTATGAGTGCCAACGCCGCAAGATACCGTTCCTGCACGTGGCAAAAGCAAGAAAACACTTCTCGGTCCATTGGGACCATATCAGCTTGGATTCTGATTATGACCAGATGATCAGACAGTCTGCCGATGGGAAAATGGCAAGGGTTCTGTTCCGAACCTATCAACTGATCGCTTCTGGCCTTGAGCCTAAAAGCTTTTTCGATGGCGGGGCCTTGGTGGGGGATGTGACTGGCTTGTCTGAATCAAGCGCCCGGCAGATTGCAAATGCCTTCGCTCTCCTGCTTTTTCCTGGCAACGTGCAATCTGCTTTGGCTGCATAAGAAGATATTGGAAGCCGCGGAACCAGCGGCTTCAATACGCCACAACTCCATCAGGCCGAAATTCTGAGCTTGACCTGCCCCCCGCTGATCCCGCGGTCATAACGAGAGTCTGCCGGTTTGATATTCGTGCACGCCCGTCGGCACAAGCGCGCCGGGTGGGACGCTTCCATCTTGCAGGAACGCCCGGCGCGCTTGTGCCGGCGTTCGGTTCCCCAGAGATGAGTGCGGTCTGACGTTGTTGTAGTCGTAGCGCCAGACCGCCAG
>Ga0208370_100073_pt1 | contig 35864 bp, 36 predicted proteins | sample Subbio12Jun_QV11_FD_184822 | JGI IMG/M metagenome (GOLD analysis project Ga0208370, IMG submission 184822) | Serpentinite rock and fluid subsurface biosphere microbial communities from McLaughlin Reserve, California, USA -CR12Jun_QV11 (SPAdes) | ecosystem: Environmental > Terrestrial > Deep...
TACGAGCCGCGCGCGATGCTGGTCCACCACGAGTCCATCTCGCGCGGCCATGATACCGATCCCGCCGGGGCCGCTCGTTTCGCCGGTGAATTGGCGGCGTTGCAGCGGATCTGGCGGACCGACGAGATCGTCGATCCCTATCACCACCCGATGCTGAGCCGCGCCTCCGAGCAGTTCGCGCTCGACCTGATGCGGGCACCGGTGCGCTCGTGACGGCGCGCCTCGACCTTCCGCAGGTGACCCTGATCTCCGCGACCTCGATCAATATCGAGGCGACCCTCAAGGCGATCGAGGAATGTCAGAGGCACGTGCGCCTCGCAGCCTGCAAGCTGCTCACCCACGAACAGCCGGCGCGGACCGTGGCCGGTATCGAGGTGGTCACCACCCCGCGCCTCGGGTCGGCTGAGAATTACTCCCGTTTGCTGCTGACCGAGCTGGCCCGCCATGTCGACACCTCGCACTGCCTCGTCGTGCAGTGGGACGGCTATGTCGTTAACCCCGAAAGGTGGAACCCCGCGTTCCTTGACTACGACTACATCGGCGCATCCTGGCCGCAATTCACTGATGGGCACGACGTCGGCAACGGTGGGTTTTCGCTGCGCAGCCGCCGCCTGCTGGAAGCCTGCCGTTCTGACCAGTTCAGGCCCAGCCATCCCGAGGACGTGGCGATCGGGCGGCACAATCGCGGGTGGCTGGAAGCGCAGGGCTTGCGTTTCGCCCCTCGTGCCCTGGCTGACGACTTCGCCGCAGAGCGCAGAGGCTCGCCGGAGGAAACTTTCGGTTTCCACGGGGTGTGGCACATGCCAGCGCTTGTCGGTGGCGATCGCTTCTGGGAGTTGTACTGTGGGCTTGAAGACCGATCCTCAGTCCACCAAGACAGGAAGGCGATCATGCGCGATCTGGCAGCACAACCGCACGGTTTGCGGCGCTGCATGAAGATGGGATGGGACGGACTGTGGCAACCTTCGCGACGACGGAAAAGATAGATGTGACCAATCCACTGCCGGGCTTGCCGCTCATCGAATCCCCGCTCTTCTTCGCCATAGCGGACGCATCGGAGCTGAGCGAGGAGGAGAAGCGCATCGGGCGCGACCTCTTCGAGCAGGGCTATGCAGTGTTCGACTTCCCCGACCCGGATCTCGACTCGCGGATCGCGGGTATCAAGCAGCGGCTCGGGCCGCGCTACGGCGTCGACCTCACAGATCCGGAAGCCGACAAGACCATAGGTGAACGTCGCATCCAGGACGCCTGGCAGACCGATCCCGACGTGAAGGCGATCGCCGCAAACTCCGCCGTCCTCGAACTGCTCAGCAAGCTCTTCGGTCGGCAGGCCTTTCCCTTCCAAACCCTGAATTTCCCAGTTGGAACCCAGCAGGAAGCACATTCTGACATCGTTCACTTCTCGTGCCTGCCCGAGAAGTTCATGTGCGGCGTGTGGCTCGCGATGGAGGACATCCACCCGGACGCAGGTCCGCTATTCTACTATCCCGGATCGCACCGATGGCCCGTGATGAGCAACGCCTTGGTCGGCCGGCGCGGCTTCGAGACCAGCCTCGGTTCGGCACAGGATCCATTCGAAGAAGCTTGGCGGGCCTTGTGCGCTGCTCAGGGCGCCCATCCAAGCACCTTCCTCGCCCGCAAGGGTCAGGCCCTCATCTGGTGCGCGAACCTGCTGCATGGCGGCAGCGCGCAGACCGACCCGCGCCGGACTCGCTGGTCGCAGGTCACGCACTATTATTTCGAAGACTGCATCTACTACACCCCCGCCTTCTCGGACGAGGCGCTGGGCAAGCTGCAGATGCGCGAGCTCACGAGCATCGCCGATGGCAAACCGCGCCCGAACCTCTACCAGGGCCAACCGGTAGAGGCGGCTTGCGCGCAATCGGGACCAGCTGCTGCCGGTTCCGCTGGAAAGGGGCGCGGTTTTGGTCCAAAGGCACGGCGGGCGCTGCGCCGCGCATTCGGGCGCTGAAGGGCTCGAGCGATCGCGCGGAAACGGTTTGGAACGATTAGGATGATTTTCAACAAGGTTCACGCTTCGGGCACGTCGGTGCTCAGCAGAATCGCGCTCGTCGCAATGGCGGCTATAGCTCTCTCGGGCTGTGCTACGCTTCCGACCAGTGGGCCAACCGGGTCAGACATCCGCTCGCAGGTGGCAAAGGACGCGGGCCAGCTCGGCATCACGCTCGTGCAGGTTGAAAGGGTCGACGACCTGCCGCGCCTGCCGGCACCTCCAGCCCCGTTCCGTCCCGACTACACGCCGCCGCCCTCGACGGAGCTGGTCGGGCCGGGCGACGTGCTGAACGTCGCGATCTTCGAAACCGGGGTCGCACTGTTCGGACGAACCGCCGCGATTGGAACGGAGGGCGGTTCCGGCTTCGACGCCGCGTCCCGCGCGGAAAGATTCCCGCCTCTTCGGGTCAGCGATCAAGGGACGATCACAATTCCATATGTCGGGCAGGTCAACGTTGCCGGCCGCACCACCCGCGAAATTGAGATGCAGCTACGTCAGGCGCTGCGCGGAAAGTCGCAAAACCCGCAGGTGCTCGTGTCGATCGCCGAGGGGCTCACCAATTCCGTGATCATCGGCGGCGACATCGCCCGCCCGGGACGACTCGTGCTGCCGACCAATCGCGAAAAGCTGTCCGAGGTGATCGCGCTCGCCGGCGGCAACAAGGGCGAGATCCGCGACCTCGTCGTTCGGGTCTCCCGCAATGAGGAAGTGCAGGAGTGGCGTCTGAGCGACGTTCTCGACAATCCGGCGCTCGATCTGCGCATCTTCCCCTCCGACCGGATCACCCTGATCCGGCAGCCGCGCAGCTTCACGGTGCTCGGCGCGCCTGGGCAAACAAGTCAGTTTGCGTTCCCGGGTGCGAAAACGTCGCTGATCGAGGCCATCGCGATGGCCGGCGGCACCAATCCCAATGCCGGCAATGCACGAGCGATCTTCGTATTCCGTATTGATCGCGACGAGACCGGCAAGGAAGTTCCAATTGTGTATCATTTCAACATGATGCAAGCGAGCTCCTACATCCTCGCGCAGAAGTTCGACATGAAGGACAAGGATGTCGTCTATGTCGGCAACGCGCTGGCCAACCAGCCGTCGAAGCTGATCCAGGTACTCAGTCAGCTGTTCTTCCCGCTCGTCGCCCTTCAGCAAGCCGGCGCGATCTGACGCGATCGCCGGGAGCATGGCCCCGACGGAGAACAGTGCACCGCTGCTGCTGGATGTGACGCGCCAGATATGGCGACGCTGGGAGGGCGTGAGACCCACCGGGATTGACCGGATCTGCGACGCGTGGCTCGAACACTTCGCGTCCCGATCCCAGGCGGTGATCATCACCAGAGGGCGGCAGGTGATCCTGCCTGTGGCGGCCTCGCGCGCGCTGTTTGCAGCGCTCGCGGCACCGAAGTCGTCGAACGGCTCCGCGGCGGTCTTCCGGCGCAAGCTCATCGCAATTGCGCTCCGATGGGGCTGGTACTGGCTGCGCAACCTCGACGGCAGGGGCCGCTTCTGGCTCAACGCCGGGCACACCGGCCTGCACAACCTCGACTTGGTGGACTGGTGCGTCCGGGCGAACGTCCGCCCGATTTATCTGGTCCACGACCTTATCCCAATCACGCATCCCAGGTTTTGCCGACCTGGGGAGGACGCGAAGCACGTCAGACGTATTCACACGGTGCTGAACACCGCCTCCGCCGTCGTCGCGAACAGTCACCACACGCTAGAGACCCTGACCCGCTTCGCGGATCAGGCCGCCTTGCCGTTTCCCCGCGCGGTCGTGGCGTGGCCCGGCTGTTCGAGCCTGCGCCGCGCATCCGGCGCGAATCGGCACGATGAGCCAGCCACGTTCGTCATCCTCGGAACGATCGAGGCCCGCAAGAATCACGCGCTGCTGCTTCGCTTGTGGAAGCGCCTGATCGCGAAGATGGGCGAAGCCTGCCCTCGGCTCGTGATCGTCGGGCGGCGCGGCTGGGAGGCCGACGACGTCTTCGCGCTGCTGGGACATGACGATTTCCGGGGCAAGGTTGTCGAGGCGGGTGCGCTCGACGACTCGCAGCTAGCGGAGGTTCTCGGCCGCGCAAGGGCGCTACTGTTTCCCAGCCACGCCGAAGGCTTTGGCATCCCGCTGGTCGAGGCGCTGGCTGCGGGGATCCCGGTGATCGCCAGCGATCTTCCGGTGTTCCGGGAAATCGCCGGCGACATCCCCGAATTGCTCGCAGTGGACGACGAGGACGCGTGGATTGCCGCGCTGACCGACTATGCCAGCAACAATAGCGCGCGGCGTGCAAGGCAGCTTGCGCGGCTTGAAGGATATGCTGCGCCCACCTGGGCCGAGCATTTCGCGAAAGTCGAGACGCTCATCGACCAGCTCGCTTGAAGACTGCGGAGCTCCTTCAACCTTATTTGTACTGGCGCAGTAGGCGGTTGGTACGACCTGCAATTCGCCTGACCGCGACCACGGTACTGGCCACAGTGTCGAGCGCGGGTGCGCCCTGCGACAACCGCTCCACCAGCACCTCGGCCGGACAGGGCAGGCCGGTCTCGGGATCGAGGTATCGCGGGTAGACAAGCAATGCGGCGGCGACGAGTTCGTCGAGCGTGCGGCGCGCGGTGCGGCGCGGCGGCACGGGGCCTCGGTCGGTCGTGAGACCCCAGCCGGCGTAGAACGGCACCCCGTGCACCGTGACCTGCTTGCCGCGCATCAGCGCCTCGAACCCGGCGAGCGAGCTGTTGACGTGCAACTCGTCGACCATTGCGATCAGTGCCGCCATCGGGCTGCCAGTCTCAACCCGGTCGGCGAGCGTGGCGACATCCCGCTCCGGGATCATGCCCCGGCGATGGCCGGCGAGCACGTCGGGATGCGGCTTGTAGATGACGTAGGCCTCGGATCCGGCCTCGGCGCGGGCGCGGCGGAGCAGTTCGAGATTGGAGGCGAGCGCGCCCCCGCTGGTCACCGCGCGATCATCCTCGACCTGCCCGGGCACGAGCACGTGGCGGCGTGCGCCGCCAAAGCGGGGGAGCGCCTCGGTGCCGCCGGTCTCGTATTTCGAAAGCCCGCCGGCGATGATCGCCTCGCGCAGGGCGCGCGCGCGGGCGAGCAGTTCGGGCGGGAAGGTGCCCTCCTGCAACAAGGTCTCGAGTTCGCTCGGCGCGCCGGGCGCGAAGTGGGGGCCCGAGGCATCAGCGATGATCGAGAGCGGCGGCACGCAATCGGCCCCCAGCCCGGCAGAGCGGATGAAACCGTCCTCGATCTCGATCACCGGCGGATCGCGCTGTTCGAGGGCGCGCTCCTGCGCGGCAGTGAGCCGGGCGCGCCAGATCGCCACCGCGCCGCCCTCGGGCAGGTCGTCGAGCGTGCGGCCATAGGGAACCTTCGCGCTCGCCCACAGCAGCGGGGTCACGGTCGGCTTCTTCCAGTAGGCGATGCCAAGCACCGAATGGATGCGCCGGTTGGCATCGATCAGGCGACGCCACAGGCCGCACAGGGCGATGACCTCGGCGGGATCGATGGTCCTGCCGGTGAAGGGGTCATGCCAGTGCCAGCCGGTGAGCCCCGCGACGAGCAGGCGCTCGCAATCGGCCTCGCCCGCTTCCCGCTCCACCCCGCCCTCGGTGACGAGCGTCAGCGGCGTACCGGCGGCGAGTGCCAGCAGTCCGCGCGGGTCGCCCTCTTGCAGGCGCACGCGTGCAGCAACATCGAGCGCGGGCCAAGGGTCGCAGGTGCGGTCCCACACGGCGGCATCCGGAAGCGGGGCAGCGGTGCCGTCGAGTAGCACGGGCCCGTCCGGCAAGATCGGCGCAGGTCCCCAGTAGCAGCCGCCGACACGGTGCTGCGCAAGACCTGCGAGCAGCGCCGCACCATCGCCTCCGCCCGCGCCGCCCGCCGTCGCGAAACGCGGTGCGCGCGCGCCGGGAAACGGCGGGATGGCAAGGAGCGGTGCTGGCGTCATCTCAACCAAGCGCGGCGATCGCCACGATCCGGGCAAGTAGTCCCTCAAGCTGGTCAAGCGGGACCATGTTGGGCCCGTCGGACAGTGCGCTGTCGGGATCAGGGTGGGTTTCCATGAAGAAGCCGTCAACGCCGACCGCCGCCGCCGCGCGGGCGAGCGGCTCGACGAACTGACGCTGGCCGAGCGAGCGGTCGCCCCCGCCGCCGGGCAGCTGGACGCTGTGGGTCGCATCGAACACCACCGGCGCGCCGAGCTCGCGCATGATGACGAGACCGCGCATGTCGACCACGAGGTTGTTGTAGCCGAAGCTCGACCCGCGCTCGCACAGCATGATCTGCGGTTCGGCGATGCCCGCCGCCTCCGCCGCCGCGCGCGCCTTGCCGAGCACGGCGCTCATATCGGTCGGGGCCATGAACTGGGCCTTCTTGATGTTGACCGGCCGCCCGCTGGCCGCAGCCGCCATGATGAGATCGGTCTGACGGGCGAGGAAGGCCGGGGTCTGGATCATGTCGACCACCTCGGCCACCACCGGAACCTGATCGGGCAGGTGCACGTCGGTAAGGACGGGCAGCCCGGTTTCGCTGCGCACCTTCCCGAGCACGCGCAGTCCCGCCTCGACCCCGTGGCCGCGGAAGCCCGTCACCGAGGTGCGGTTGGCCTTGTCAAAGCTCGCCTTGAAAATCACCGGCATCCCGAGCGCCTCGCCGATAACGGCGAGGCGCTCGGCGATGCCGAGGCACAGGGCCTCGCTCTCGATCACGCAGGGGCCGGCGATCAGGAACGGCGGCGCGCCCGGGGCGCGGTGGAAGGTCGGCAGCATCAGGCAGGCTCCGTTTGCGCGCGGCGGACCAGCTCGGCCTCGATCAGCGAAATGTCGCTCGGGTTGTTGAGCTCGATCATCTCCCATGCGGGCGCGGGGCACACCGCCACCCCGACCGGCAGGCCGGCATCGAGGAAGCGCAGCTGTTCCAGCCCTTCCTGCAATTCGAGCGGCACCGGGCCATGCGCCGCATAGGCCGCAAGCGCGGCCGGGCGATAGGCATAGAGGCCAAGGTGAAGCAGCACCGGCTGCTGCGGCACCGTGCCGGGCGGAACATGGGGGATGATCGACTTCGAGAAATAGAGCGCCCGGCCATCGGCGGCGCACACGACCGTGGTGCCCCCGACCCTGCCTGCGGCGGCATCGGCCTGAAGGTGCGCCAGCACGGTCGGGGTGGCCTCGACCGCCGCCGTGGCCATCGCCAGCGCCGGTTCGGCCTCGATCAGCGCGACCACCGCCGCCACCATCGCGGGCGGGGTGAGCGGCGCGTCGCCCTGGAGGTTGACCACGATGTCGGGCACCGCATCCAGCGCGCCGAGCGCAGCGGCGCAACGCTCCGTCCCGTTGGCGCAGGACACCGGCGTCATCACCACGTCCATGCCTGCGGCTCCGGCCACATCGGCGATCTGCGCATCGTCGGTCGCGATCACGCAGCGCACAACCCCGCCGAGCGCGCGCGCCGCTGCAAGGCCCGCCTCCCAGGTGTAATGCAGCGCGGGGCGCGCGATCCCGTCAGCGCCGGCCAGGGGTGCAAGGGGTTTGGCCGGGAACCGCGTCGAAGCGAGCCGTGCCGGGATGATGATCTGGACGCGGGACATGGCCTCTCAGGGTGCGGCACCGGGCGGGGGCGGCGACACGGCGATATCATAGATCTGCACCGCGCCGAGCGGTATCCGGGGCTGCCGGTCATCGACCACGAAAAGCACGGTGATGCGGTGGGTGTTCATGAGTTCCAGCGCCTCCTGCACCCGCGCAGTGCGGGCGATGGTGCGCGGCGCGTCGGTCATCACGTCGGCGGCGGTGCCGAACACGACGTTGCGCGCATGCCGCCGCAGGTCGCCGTCGGTGATGATGCCCACCAGCTGGCCCTCATCGTCGACCACGCCCGCCACGCCGAGGCGCTTTTCGGTCATGGTCACCAGCACGTCGGGCATCGGGGTGCGCAGGCCGACCAGCGGCAGGCGGTCGCCGGAATGCATCACGTCCTCGACGCTGCGCAGGAACAGGCCGATCTCGCCGCCCGGATGCAGCGCCCGGATGTCAGAACCCGAAAGGCCGCGCGCGCGCATCGCCGCCACGGCGAGCGCATCGCCGAGCGCCAGCATCATGGTCGAGGAAGTGGTGGGCGCGAGACTGGAGGTGCAGGCTTCCTCCACCTTGGGGAGCAGCAGCCCGAGATCGGCGGTGCGCATCAGCAGCGAATTGGGATTGCGCGATACGCCGATCACCGGGCAGCCGATGGCCTTGGCGTAGATGCACAGCGGCTGCACCTCGACTGTCGCCCCGCTGTTCGAGAACACGATCAGCACGTCGCCCGAGCTGACCATGCCGACATCGCCGTGCGCCGCCTCGGCCGCGTGAACGAAAAGCGCGGGCGTGCCGGTCGCGGCGAGGGTCGCGGCGATCTTGCGTGCGACGTGGCCGGACTTGCCGATCCCCGAAACGATCACGCGCTGGCGGCAACCGAGGATCATCTCGACGGCCCCGGCAAAGGCGTCGCCGATATGGTCGGCCAGCTGGCGGAGCGCGTCGGCCTCCATGGCGATGACGCTGCGGCCGACATCCAGATGCCGGTCGCGGGCGGTGGGTGCGGCAGGCACGCCCTCGGAAACGGCGCGCCGCTCGGAAGATGGCTGTTGCAATTACCCCTCCATGAAGTGTCAGAGTGCACGGAGCGATCCGCGGCAACTCGGAAATTGGGCTTATCGGCTTGTGGTTATCCGGAACATCATCTTCGACCTAGACGGCACGCTGATCGACAGCGCGCGCCTGACCGCAGCGATTATCGACCGGATGCTGGCGGAACGCGGCGCGGCGGCGCGGGCTGACCGGGCGCTGGTCCGGCGCATGGACGCGGTCGGCGGCACGGCGATGATCGCGGCCGCGCTGGGCCCCCATTCGCGCGATCCGGGGCGCGAGATCGACGAGTTCCGCGCGATCCACCGCACCATCGCCGTGCCCGCCGATCTGCCCTTCCCCGGCGTGCCCGAAACGCTCGCCGCGCTGGAGGCAGCCGGCGTCGGCATGGCGATCTGCTCGAACAAGCCGCAGTTCCTGTGCGACAGGATCCTCGGCGAACTCGGCCTCGCGCGGCATTTCCGGGCGATTGTCGGCAGCACGCCGGAGCGTCCCCGCAAGCCCGACCCGCTCGGCGCGATGCTGGCGCTGGAGGGCATCGGCGGGACGCGCGCCGACACGCTTTATTGCGGGGATTCCGCCATCGACTGCGCCACCGCCCGCGCTGCCGGGCTGGCGCCCGTGCTGGTGGCGTGGGGCTACGGCACCGCCGAGGCGCTCGAGCGCGAACCGCTGACGCCGGTCCTCGATACCATGGCGGCGCTTCGTGATGCTGTCCTGTTGCATGGCGGCCTAGGCCTTGCGGACCGGTGAGATCCGGGTCGAAAAGATCCGGTCCCAGATCATGCCGGTGATGGCGAAATTGCCTTCGACCTTGAAATGATGGTGGCGCATGTGATGCGTCTTGAGCATCCGCGCGATCCGGCCTTTCATCGGGAACTGGTGGCAGGCGAAGTGCACCAGATCATAGATCACATAGCCGGTCATGAAGCCGAACAGGAACCACGTCCCCTGCGCGCCCAGCACCCAGACCGAAAGCGCCCACACCGCAAGGCCCACCGGGATGCTCACGATCGGTGGCATGAGGTTGCGCAGCGGATCGTTCGCGTCGGCGTGGTGGTTGGCGTGGATCACGAAGATCGCCTGCCGCAGCATCGGCGAGCGCGGCTCGAAATGGAAGACGAAGCGGTGCAGCGCATATTCCGTGAGAGTCCAGACGATCATGCCGGCCACGACCAGCGGCACGGCCCACACCGTCGGCGCGACATGAAATCCCGTCACCGCGATTCCGGGGAGCAACACGGCCCAGACGGCAAGAAAGGCACCCAGGGAAATCACCGTCAGCTTTTCGAGCCACGGGTTGCGGAACAGCCTCAGCCGGTTGGGCGAGTTGCGGTCTGACACGTTAATGACCATTTCCATCACCCGCACACGCCGCGACCGGAAGCGGCTGCGACATATCTGCGTTATCATGATAAGATGAAAGAAGGATGCTATTTCGCATTCGTTTCGGCTCGGATTTGGAACGGATAAGCGCGCGCGTTTGCTCTCGCGTGTCCAGCCATGTCAACAATATACCGCAGATGCGAAACATTTCTATGTGACATTTTTTTGACAAACCCGAGCAATCTCCCTCCTGCCGCACGGCCTCGCGTTCTCGTCACCGGCGCATCCGGCGCGCTTGGCGGCGCGCTGGCGCTGCGGCTGGCGCGGCCCGGTGCGCGGCTGTCGCTATGGGGACGCGATTCGGACGCGCTCGACCGTCTTGCCGCGCAGTGCCGTGCGGCGGGGGCCGAGGCCGGGGTCTGCGCGCTCGATCTGGCCGATATGGATGCCGCTCTCACGGCGTTGCAAACGCTGGACGCGGCCGAACCCTTCGACATCGCCCTGCTGGTCGCCGGACGGGGCGACACACTGCCGCCCGGCGCGCTGGTCGAGGCACCGGCCCAGATCATCCGGCTGGCGCAGACGAACTTCGTCGCCCCTGCGGCGATGGCGGCGCTGCTGGCCGACCGGATGGCGGCGCGCGGCGGCGGGCGGATCGCGGTGGTGGGCACCGCTGCCGCCTCGCATTCCCTGCCCTTCGCGGCAGCCTATGCGGGGAGCAAGGCCGGTCTTGCCCGCTTCGCCGACGCCCTGCGGCTCGCGGTCGCAGGGCGCGGGGTGAGCGTCACGCTGGTCTCCCCCGGCTTCTTTGCCGACGCGGCGGCGCTATCCCGCCCCGGCGAGATCGCGGCCGACACGGTAGCGGATCGGATGATCGCGGCGGTCATGGCCGGAAAGCCCGAGTTGGTGGTCCCCCGCCGCTTCCTGCTGCTGCGCTGGGTCGACAGGTTGCTGCCGCGCCCGTTGCGCGACCGGATACTGCTATCGCTCCGCCTCCCCTAGACGGATCGCATCGAGAATCGCGTGATGCAGCCCGGCCGGTGCGAGGTCGCGCGCCTCTCCGCTGCCCGTCACGGGCGTGCCGTCGGCGGCAAAGCGCAGCAGAACGTAGGGCGTGTGGCGCTCGGGTCCGGGCTCGCTCGCGCCGGGGATGCTCGGGCGGTGATCGCCGAAGAAGCACAGCGTCACCGGCCGTCCGAGGCGCGGCAGTTCTTCAAGCAGGCGGATCAGCATCGCGTCGCTGTGCGCGAGCAGCCGGAGATAGGGCGCGATCCGGTGCGCTTCCTCGCCCTGCTCGGCGGGCCAGGGGCCGTGGTTCTCGATCGTGACAGCGTAGATGAGGCCAGCCCGCCCGCCATCCTGCGCCAGCGCGAGGATGCGGTCGGTGATCGCCGCATCGGTGACATAGCGCCCCTCGCCGGGCGCAGGCGGCGGGAAGGAATCCTCGCCCACCAGGGATGCAAAGCCGCTCGCAGGCATGATCCGGTCGCGGCCATAAAAGCGCATGTCGTGGGGGTGGACGAACCAGCGGTCCCAAGCCTCGTGGTCGAGCCGGTTGGGCAGCGCCCAGCTCGCCTCGCGCGCGGCGGTGAGGAAGGGATCGAAGCGGCGCATCCCCAGCCGCTCCTCCGGCAGGCCAAACAGCACGCCATATTCGGTCCGCATCGTATAGGCCCCGAAGCCCGAGACCGCGAGGCGTCCGGCCTGCCACGCCAGTGCGCGGGCACGCGCAAGCCCGGGCAGGGTCAGCGCCGGATCGCCGAACAGGTCGGCCGGGTCGGTGAAGCTCTCGCACTGGACGATCACCACCAGTTGACGCGATTCTCCGGCAATCGGGGCGGCCTCGCAGGGCTGCGGGTCAAACGAGGCCCGCCAGCCACGCCAATGCGCAAGCAGACAGGGCAAGAGACCAAGCCGCGCGACATCCGCCTCGGGATCGGGCACGGCAGCAAAGCCCGTGCGGCCCAGCCGGGCGAGTGCCAGCGCGAGGGCCGTTCCGGCACCGAGCATCAGCCCTGCGCCCGCCAGCCTCGGGATAAGCGCGCCGTTCGAGAGCAGCACCAGCGTCACCGCCAGCCCGCCAAACCCTCCCGCCAGCACGACCGCCTGCCACGGCCTCAGCGCCGAAAGATAGAACTGGGGGTGCTGGAACACCGCGCCCAGCAGCGCGAAATCGCTGAACACCAGCGGCTCGCCGAGCACCCGGCGCTTGATATTGGAGATCAGCGACAGCGCGGCGGCAAGGATCGCGACCCCCGCCGCTGCCAGAAAGGGCGCGCCAGTAAAGGTCAGCAGCACGCCGAAACCGCTCAGCGCTGCCAGCAGCAGCACCGCCAGCCCGCCCGCGCCGCGCGCACCGGCAAGGCCGGGGCCGCCCGGCGCCGCGAAGGCATCGGCCAGCACCGCCGACGCGCCCGTCAGCAGGACCGCAACGATCATCTCGGACAGCAGCCCGCCCATCATTCTGCCTCTTTCGCGGGGAAGGCCGCAGGGCTGCGGCAGGGCCCCGCCGTCTGCCCGGATTGTCCGCTCGTCATGCCCGAGCGCTAAAGGCGATCTGGACCCGAAATCAAAACAAAATGTCGGCAAAGCATCGACAAGCCTGCGGGCGAGGGACTAGGGCGGCAGGCAGAAAGACCGTCCAGCCGCATGAACCAGACCTCCGCATGAGCGCCGATACCGCCCTTACGCCCCCTGCGGGGCCGGTGCAGGCCGGGCGGCGGGTGATGCTGCTCCAAGGGCTGATGGGGCCGTTCTTCCAGCGATTAGGTGCGGGCCTGCGCAAGGCGGGGCACGAGGTCTTCAAGGTCAATTTCAACGGCGGCGACCGGGCCTATTGGGGCCTGCCGAACGGCATCGACTACAAGGGCACCCTCGCCGATTGGCCCGCAACCTTCGCCCGTCTGCTGACCACCCACCGGATCACCGACGTGATGCTGTTCGGCGACTGCCGCGACCATCACAGGGGCGCGGTGGAGATGTGCCGGGCACACGGCGCGAGAGTGTGGGTGTTCGAGGAAGGCTATGTCCGGCCCGATTGGGTGACGATGGAGAACGGCGGGGTCAACGGCCACAGCCAGCTCTCGCGCGATCCGCAATGGTATCGCGACCGCGCCGCGCAGCTGCCGCCCGTGCCGCTGCACCGCAAGGTCCCCTCGTCCTTCCGCCGCCGCGCGGTCCAGGGCCTGTGGTACAACACCACCGACGTGCTCACCCGCTGGCGCTATCCCGGCTGGGAGACGCACCGCCCGTGGCACCCGCTGGTCGAGGGCGTAGGCTGGGCGCGCAAGCTGCTGCGGCGCGAGGAGCGCAAGGCGCAGGGCGAGGCGCTGCTTGCGCGGCTGCAAAACGAACAGGCGCGCTATTTCCTGTTCCCGCTCCAGCTCGATTCCGATGCGCAGATCCGCCTGCATTCGCCTTTTGCCGGAATGATCGAGGCGATCAAGCTGGTGCTCCAGTCCTTCGCCGCGCACGCGCCAGCGGACAGCCGCCTTGTGGTCAAGGAGCATCCGCTCGACAACGGGGTGCGCGACTGGCAGCTCGAAACCGCCGATCTCGCCCGCCGGTTCGGCATCGCCGACCGGGTGGACTATCTCGCCTGGGGCGACATCGAGGCGATCGCCGAAGGCGCGCTGGGGATGGTCACCGTCAACAGCACCAGCGGCACGCTGGCGCTCGCGCGGGGCGTGCCGGTGGTGGTGCTCGGCAAGGCGGTATACGATCTTGCCGATCTCACCTTCCAGCACGGTCTCGACCGCTTCTGGACCGAGGCGACCCCGCCCGATGCCGCAACCTTCGCCGCCTTTCAGCGGGTGCTGATCGACCAATGCCTGATCCCCGGCGGCTTCTTCTCCGACGAGGCGCTCGACAAGGTCGTCACCCATGCCATCGCGCGGTTCGAGGGCCGGCCGCTGATGCCGGACTGAGCGCCGGGCGATGGAGTTCAGCCTGTTCGAGCACGCGATCATCGCCGCCGCCGTTCAGATCATCATCGGCCTGTTCACCGGCAAGTGGTGGGCAGGGGGCGCGCTGCCGACGGGCTATTTCATCGGGCGCGAGCTGGCGCAGGCGGAATATCGCTGGATCGAACAATCGGACACGGGCCTGCGCGCCGACATGCCGTGGCACGCCGCCTTCGACCCGCAGGTGTGGCAGACCGCCGACCAGACCGCCGACTGGCTCGGCCCGCTCCTCGTCACCCTCGCCATCGCCCTGATCGCCCCCCGGATCGCAGCCCGGCCACCGGGCCGCCGTCACCGCCAAGGAGAACGCCGCGCGTGAAAACCATTTTCGTCACCGGATCGGCCGGGTTCATCGGCTTTCACCTTGCGCAGCTGCTGCTCGAGGAAGGCTTCCGCGTCGTCGGCTATGACGGGATGACCGACTATTACGACGTCAGGATCAAGCAGCGCCGCCACCAGATGCTGCTCCAGCACCCGCACTTCACCTGCACCGAGGGGATGCTCGAGGATTTCGACCGCCTGCACGCGCTGGCGCTGACCGAGAAGCCCGACGCGATCGTCCACCTCGCCGCGCAGGCGGGGGTGCGCTACAGCCTCGAGAACCCGCGCGCCTATGTCGATGCGAACCTGATCGGCACCTTCAACGTGATGGAATGCGCGCGCGAACTGGGCGTCGGTCACCTGCTGATGGCTTCGACCTCATCGGTCTACGGCGCCAACGAGGCAATGCCCTTCACCGAGGTGCAAAAGGTCGACACGCCGCTGACGCTCTACGCCGCGACCAAGAAAGCGAACGAGGCGATGGCGCATTCCTATGCGCACCTGTGGAACCTGCCGACCACGATGTTCCGCTTCTTCACGGTTTATGGGCCGTGGGGCCGGCCCGACATGGCGCTGTTCAAGTTCACCCGCGGGATCCTCGAAGGCACGCCCATCGACATCTATAACGACGGGGAAATGTACCGCGATTTCACCTATGTCGCCGATCTGGTGCGCGGCATCCGCCTGCTGATCGACGCCGCCCCGGTGCGGCCCGCCAGCCCGGACGACATCGCCCCGGGCGACAGCCTCTCGCCGGTCGCGCCCTTCCGCGTGGTCAATATCGGCAATGGCGAGAAGGTGCGGCTGATGGACTTCGTGGAAGCCATCGAGGCCGAATGCGGGTGCAAGGCGGTGAAGAACTTCCTGCCGATCCAGCCGGGCGACGTGCCCGCGACCTGGGCCGATGCCTCGCTGCTCAGGTCGCTGACCGGCTATGCCCCGCAGACCCCGTTCCGCGAGGGCGTGGCGCGGTTTGTGGCGTGGTATCGCGACTATTACGGCAGGTGAGACGCGCGCAGGCTGACGCTCCCGGCCCCTGCCCAAGGGGGGAGGCAGAGGACAGGCTCTAATTCCCGTCAGGCTCGCCCTGCGCCGCCGGAACCTGTTCTTCGCCGGGCAGTTCGGCCTGCCGCTCGCGCTCGAGGCGCTGCATGTATTCGCGCTCGATCATCTCGACCCGCTCCTGCTCGGCGGCGGCCTCGGTGTCGATGGTGGAAAGACGTTCGGCCCGCGCCCTTTCGATCAACCGGCCAAAGCGCACCGCCTCGGCCTCGTCACGGTCCTGGGCCCAGGCCTCGACGAACTTCTGGTTGCACCCCGTGAAGCCGCCCGCGCCCGCCGGATCGCAGCTCATCGCGCCGAAATCGCCGACATACTTGATGCGATCGACCAGCCGCGCGAGCGAATGGTTGGCGGGGCTGTCGGAAAAGCGCAGGTTCGAGGGGATGCGAAAGCGCTCCTCCTCGACGAGGATTTCGCAAACCACCACCTCGCCTTCCCTGGCGACGGGGCATTCGGCTTCGCTGTAGGCGATCACCATGTTGACCTTTTCGTTCGGGCCTTGTGCGGCAACAGGGCCGCCCGCGAAGAGAGCGCAAAGAGCGGCGGCGGGGGCGAAAAGGTGCTTCATGGCGCGGGGTTCCTCTGGCGGTGCGCAAACGGGGCGGGGGCGGGCACAGCATTGCCCTTGACCGGGGCCATTTGTCTAGCCCGTTGGGGCTGAACCGCCGCTGAAGCGGCCGCGTTAGGCGTGGTTAGCGAAATCTTGAAACCTCGCCGACTAAAGCCCGCCCATGGATGATAAAATTGCAGTCGTGGGCCTCGGCTATGTCGGTCTCCCGGTCGCGGTGGCGCTGGCCGAGCGGCTGCGGCCCGAAGGCGCGCGCGTCATCGGTTTCGACATCGCCGCCGCCCGCATCGCCCAGCTCAGGGCCGGCGAGGACGCGACCCGCGAGATCGACAGCGCGCGGCTGACGTCGAGCGGGCTCGAAGTCTCGGATGATCCCAAGGCGCTCGAAGGCGCCGGGGTCATCATCGTCACCGTTCCCACCCCGATCACCGACGAGCGCCGCCCCGATCTCACCCCGCTCGAACGCGCCTGCGCGACCATCGGCCCGCGCCTGTCGAAGGGCGCGCTGGTGGTGTTCGAATCGACCGTTTTCCCGGGCGTCACCGAGGACATCTGCGGACCGTGGCTGGCGCAGCAATCGGGCCTCGTGCAGGGCGAGGACTTCGCGCTCGGCTACAGCCCGGAGCGGATCAACCCGGGCGATCACGTCCACCGGCTGGAAACCATCACCAAGATCATCGCTGCCGACAGCGGGCAAGCGCTGGAACGGATGCGCCGCGTTTACGGCGCGATCATCGATGCGGGGCTGCACGAGGCACCCTCGATCAAGGTCGCCGAAGCCGCCAAGGTGATCGAGAACACCCAGCGCGATCTCAACATCGCGCTGATGAACGAGATCGCGCTGATCTTCGACCGCATGGGCCTTGCAACGCGCGACGTGCTGGCGGCGGCGGGGACCAAGTGGAACTTCCTCCCCTTCACCCCCGGGCTTGTCGGCGGGCATTGCATCGGGGTCGATCCCTTTTACCTGACGGCGGCGGCGGAACGGCTCGGCTACCGGCCCGAGGTGATCCTCGCCGGGCGGCGGATCAACGACAGCATGGGGCAGGCGATCGCGCAGAAGGTGGTCAAGCTGCTGATCGCGAACGGCGTTTCGCCCTGCCGCGCGCGGGTTGGCGTCATGGGGCTGACCTTCAAGCAGGACGTGCCCGACATCCGCAACTCCAAGGTGCCCGACATTCTCGCCGAACTGCGCGAATACGGGATCGCCGCGCTGGTGAGCGACCCGCTCGCCGATCCGGCGGCGGCGGCGCATGAATACGGCATCACCCTCAGCCCGCCCGAGGATCTGGTGCAGCTCGATGCGCTGGTGCTGGCAGTGAACCACGCCGCCTACCTCGCCGACCCTGCCGACCTCGTCGCCCGGGTGCGCGAGGGCGGCGTGCTGGTGGACGTCAAGAGCGCGCTCGACCGGGCGATGCTGCCCGGGGAACTGGTCTACTGGAGCCTGTAAGGCGCCGGCAGGTGCCTGATCCGGCTGGGATCGTTGACCTTCGCACGCACCGTTCCTACATCGTGAGCGTGAATGGCTTTGCGTCCCGCGACCTGATAGCGCGTGCCGGAAAGGTGCTGATGACACCGATCTGGGCGCTGCAACTGGCGACCGGGTACAAGAGCTTCCTCGACAATCCGCTGATCGGATCGCGCCGCCTCAACCAGGTCGGCCTGCATGTCGCGCGGGTCCGGCTAGCGGACGCCATGTGCCGCTGGCGGCGGCGGCGGCTGGCGCGCGCAGTCCGGCCCGAATGGCGCGCGGCGTTCGACCGGGACGGCTTCGTGGCGATTCCCGGAATCGTCCCCCCGGCCGAGTTCGCTGCACTGCACGAAGCGCTGCTCGCCTATCGCGGCCCGGCGCGCGAGATGCGGCAGGGCGATGCGATTACCCGGCGCATGGCGATCGACCCGGCAATGCTGGCCGCCATCCCCGCCCTTCGCCGCCTGCTCGCGCGCGAGGATATCCTCGCCCTGTTCCACTACGTCGCCAGCTACCGCATCACCCCGCTGCACTACATCCAGACCATCGTCAGCAAGGCGGGCGGGAACGAGCCCGACCCGCAGGAGACGCTGCACGCGGATACCTTCCACGCCTCGCTCAAGGCATGGCTGTTCCTCAATCCGGTGCGCGAGACGGAAGGGCCCTTCACCTATGTCCCCGGCTCGCACCGCTTCACACCCGAACGCCTCGCCTGGGAGCGCGAGCGCAGCCTCGCCGACCCCAAGGCGATCGACCGGCTTTCGGCGCGCGGTTCGCCCCGTGTCGCGGAGCGCGACCTTGCGGCGATGAAGCTTCCCGCCGCGCAGGTGCTGGCGGTGCCGGGCAATACGCTGGTGGTCGCCGACACGGTGGGCTTCCACGCGCGCGGCCCCGCGATCCGCGCGAGCGAGCGGGTGGAGCTGTGGTCCTATGCCCGGCGCAACCCCTTCCTGCCCTGGCTCGGCGGCGATCCGACCAGCCTCGCGGTCATTGCCGAGCGCCGCGTGGCAGTGGTGTGGGCCGCGCGCGACCGGCTCGCCAAGTGGATCGGCCAGCCCTGGCACCCCGTCGGCGAGCGCACCCCCACGGACCAGCACTGACGAGGGCAGATGAAAGCCCGCAGGGCCGTGCGCCGGGCCTCGGCGAAGACTACAACCTTTCGCTCACCCTGATCGCGATGCGGCACCCCAGCCGGATCGCCCCGGCGAGCAAGGGATAGGCCGGCGCACGTTCGGCCCCGTTGGCGAGCGCGGCATCGCGGTGCTCGCGTTCGTCCTCGCGGAATGCCTCGATCATCGCGGCAAGTTCGGGGTCGGCACCGGTCGCCTGCAAGCGCTCCAGCTGTTCGCTGTAATGCTTGTCGATCTCGGTCTCGACAGCGGCAGTGCAGGCCATCGCCGCTTCCGGCCCGATCAGCGCGGTCCCTGCGCCGAGGGCATAGCCCGCCGCCGACCACAAGGGATGGAGCGCCGTCGGCCGCACACCCCGCCTTGCCAGCAGCGCATCGAACTTGGCGCGGTGCTCGGCCTCCTGCGCGGCCATGTGGCGGATCTCGGCGGAATGCGGCCCGCGGTCGCCCATCACAGCAAGCTGGCCCTCGTAGATGCGGGTCGCGCCGAATTCCCCGGCCTGATCGACCCGGATCATGCGGTGGAGTTCGTCCCTGTCCATCATCGGCTCCTTTGCTGGGCGACTTCTGCTGCGCCCGATCCTACTTGCGATACGCCGCGAGCGCCACAATGGCCGCACCCGCAACGCAAGAAATCAGGAAATTGAAGCCCGCAAGGCTGATGCCCCACAAGGTCCAGGGGGCCACGTCGCAGCGGATCAGCGGTGCGGCGTTGAAATCGAGCACGTCGGTGCCCGAAACCGGTGCCGCACATCCGGTGATGCCCTGCCACCAGCCATATTCGACCCCGGCGTGAAAGCCGCCGATCAGTCCCGAAGTCAGGATCGCAAGGCCCGCGAGCGCGGTCCACACCTGCGGCGGCCTGGCCACGAAGGCGACCAGCCCTGCCGCCACCGCCGCGAAATGGGGATAGCGCTGCCACCAGCACATCTCGCAGGGAAACAGGCCGAAGCCGTATTGCGACACGTAAGCCCCGCCCAGCAGCGCCGCTGGCACCAGCACGGCCAGCGCGCGGGCCACACCCAGTCTGTCCGTCATCGCGGCCTCAGGGCTTGGCCGGGGCTCTGGGTGCCCGCACCGCCGGACGCAGCGCCACGGCGCTTCGGGTGGTGCGGCGCAGCGTATCCATCGCGTAGCTGAGCTGGAAGTCCTTGATCCCCTGCTCCTCGAGCTGCGCGGCGGTGAGCTGGAAGCGCGGATCGGCGATCTTGTCCGCCTCCATCTCCTCGTCCTTGATGCCGAGTTCGTTGATGAGGTGGCCGCGCAGATCGCTCTCGCGGGTCTGATACTTGGCGCGCAACGCGTAATCAGGGTCGGAAAGCTGCGGCACCGCGATGTCGGGCTTGATCCCGCCTTCCTGCACCGACTTGCCCGCCGGCGTGTAATAGCGCGCGGTCGTAAGCTTGAGCGCGGCATCCCTGCCGAGCGGGAGCAGCGACTGGACCGAGCCCTTGCCGAAGCTGCGCTCGCCCATGATCAGCGCGCGGCGGTGATCCTGGAGCGCGCCCGCGACGATTTCGGAGGCGGAAGCGGAGCCGGCGTTGATCAGGACGATCATCGGCACGCCTTCGGCCATGTCGCCGCGATAGACGGTTTCGGCATCGTAGAGCATCGTCTCGCCCCGCGCCCGGCCGCGCTGGCTGACGATCCGGCCATTGGCGAGGAACAGGTCGGACAGCGCCACCGATTCATCGAGGCTCCCGCCCGGATTGTTGCGCAGGTCAAGCACCAGCCCGTTCACCCGCCCGCCCCGCGCCTGCTTCATGATGTCGGTCCAGGCGGCATGGACACCCGCGCCGACATTGGCCGAGAACTCGTTGACGGTGATGACGCCGATATTGCCCGCCGCAAGCTCCGACGTCACCGGCTCCAGCTCGATCACCCCGCGGGTGACGGCAAGCTCCAGCGGCTCGGTGCGGCCCGGGCGGAAGATCGTCAGCGTGATCGAGGTGCCCTTGGGCCCGCGCATCTGCGCCACGGCGTCATCAAGCTTGGTGTCGACGATCAGCTTGCCATTGAGATGCGTGATGAAGTCGCCGGCCTTGATCCCGGCGGTCTCGGCCGGGCTGCCACGAAACGGCGAGACGACCTTGACCGCGCCGTCCTCCATCACGACCGACAGGCCGAGCCCGGAATATTGCCCGTCGATCATGGTCTCCAGCCGCTGGAGATCGCCGCCGTCGAGATAGGCCGAGTGCGGATCGAGCGCCGCCAGCATCCCGTCGATCGCGCCGCGGATCAGCACGTCATCCTCGACCGGCTCGACATAGCTCGCCTTGACCCGCTGGAACACCGCGAAAAGCTTCGCGAATTCCGGCCCCGCCCGGCCATCGACCTGCGCCATCGTGGCGGTGGTGGCGGGGATCAGCGCGACGGCGGTGACCAGCGCGGCGCTGCGCAGGAGAGCGGCGATGTTCATCAGGCGGAAGGCTCCTTTGTTCCGCGAATGTATAGGTTTGCCGAGCTTAACGCCAGATAGACGCGCACCGGCGCGCAGGCTTGCTCCGGCAAGCGACAGGCAGGCCGCAAAGCCTTCGGTGCGCAGCGGGACTAGCGCAGATATTGCAAAGGGTTGACCGGCTTGCCGCGCTGCCGCAGCTCGATCGTCACCGGCTCCTTGCCGCCGCTCGCCCGCCCCAGCGGGCTGCCGCCGATCACCGTGTCGCCGACCGCGACTTCGACTTCGCCGAGGCCGGTGACGAGGCTGGTCCAGTCGCTTGCGTGCTCGATGATGACGATTCGCCCGAAGCCGCGATAGGCCCCCGCGAAGGCGACCCGGCCGCGCGCGGGCGCGACAACCTGCGCGCCGGGGGCGGGGGCGAGGGTGAGGCCGGTCGAGGCAAGGCCGCTCTCCCGCCGCGCCCCGAAGCCGATCAGCGTGCGGCCCTGCACCGGGAGTTGAAAGGTGGCAGGCGGCGGGGCGCTCGCGCTCGGGGCTGGGGTGGGGGCGGGGGCAGGATCGGCGGGGAGTGCAGCGGCGAGGTCTGCCGGGCGCAGCACCGGCCCCGGCAGGGCGGCGAGTTCGCTGCGCAGCGCCGCCATCTCGCCGAGCTTGCCGACGAGGCCATCGAGATCGCGCGCCTCCTCGGCCAGCGCCAGCGCGCGCTCGCCCTCGCGCAGCGCCGCCCCGCGTGCCGCGCGCGAGGCGATACGCTGGCGGTTCTCGATCGCGGCGAGTTCGCTGCGGCGCTGGCGCAGCACGCCCTCACCCTCGCGCAGCTGGTCGAGCGCGGCGGCGGCCTGGCGTTCGAGCGCGCGGCCTTGTTCGAGCTCGCTGCGCAGCGCCGCTGTGCGCCGACGGATCTGCGGCACCGCGCTCGCCATGACCGCGCGGACATGCACGACATCGGCAAGCGAGCCCGGTTGCAGCGCGGCGAGCGCCAGCGGGCGGCGGGCAGCGGTCTGGAGCGCGGCGGCGAGGCGCGCGGTCGGCTCCTGCTTGGCGGCGAGGCGCGCGGTCAGGCGGGCGCGCTGGTCCTTCGCGATGGTCAGGCGCGCGCGGGCGGCCTCGATTTCGGCCTCGGCCTGCTGAATGCGCGCGGCGAGCGCGGCGGCCTCGCTGGCGGTGCGCTGCGCAGCCTCGGTCGCGGCGGCGGCCTCGGCGGTCAGGCGGGCGGCGCGCCCCTCGGCGAGGCGGCTCTCGCGGGTGGCACGGGCGAGCGCCGCCTCGGCCTCGGCCGGTTCGAGCAGCGCGGCCGCCGGGGCGGCCAGCGTCGCAGGCAGCGCGAGAACCAGCGCCGTGGCGGCGGCACACATCGCGGCCGGGATCAGGAGGTTTGCGCCCCGCATCCGCCGCTCATGCCCGATGATAGGGATGGCCGGCAAGGATCGTGGTGGCACGATAGAGCTGCTCCATCAGCATCGCACGGGCCAGCAGGTGCGGCCAGGTTGCCGGGCCGAAGGCGAGCAGCAGGTCGGCGGCGGCCCGTTCGGCATCCGAATGGCCGTCTGCCGCGCCGATGACGAAGCGGGTCTCGCGCACGCCGTCATCGCGCCACGTGCCGAGCAGGGCGGCGAAAGCTTCCGACGACATTGCCTTGCCGCGTTCGTCGAGCAGCACGGTGCGGTGCGGGGTGAGCGGCTCTGCCGCCTTGCCCGCGCCGGTATCGGGCCATTCGGTCAGCTTCACCGGCCAGGTCAGGCGCCGGGCATAGCGATCGACCAGCTCGCCCTCGGGCGACCGAGCGATCTTTCCGCGCGCGATGATGTGGAGAAGGATAGTGCCACCCAATCTACGACAGAACGATTTCGGCACGCGAGGCCACGCGACCGCGCCGCAGGTGCCCTGCCGCGCAGCGGCAGAAACAGCACCGAGGACGTGCCTGCGGAGGCAGGCACGCAACCGAAAACGTAACCGCTAGTTCCGGCCCAGCATCGACGTTTCCGCACCCTCGAACGACCACATGCGTTCAAGGTTGTAGAAACTGCGCACCTCGGGGCGGAACAGGTGGATCACCACGTCGCCCGCGTCGATCAGCACCCAGTCGGCGGCCGGCAGGCCCTCGATCCGGACATGGCCGTAGCCGGCCTGCTTGATCGTCTCGGCCAGCTTCTGCGCCATCGACGCCACCTGCCTGGTCGAACGCCCGCTCGCGATCACCATGTGATCGGCGATCGAGCTTTTACCCTCGAGCGGGATGGAAACGATCTCCTGCGCCTGGTCATCGTCGAGTTGGGCAAGGACAAGCGCGTGCAGCGCGGCCGGGCCCATGTCAGAGCGCGCCAGCGCGTTGGCCGCACCGGCGGCGGCCTGCACGGCACCCTGCGGCAGGGAGGCGATCATGGCTTCGGTCATCGGCAATCGGGTATCTCCAGAGTTCGGGGCGATGAAGGCTTCGATCATGCAGGCGGGCCGGGAAGGCTGCCGAAACGCATAGAATGCGCCTCATGCGTCCTCCCAGGAGCGGATGCTGCGGAATGTCAGCCGGTCGCGCACGGGCGCGTCCTGATCCGGTGTCAGCACAGCTGCGGCCCACCCGGCATGGGCACGGCGGATGGCCGTGGCCGAGCGGTGATCCGGATCGAAACGCAATAACACCAGGGCCGGTGCGCTCCATTGCCCCCGTTTCCGAATGCTGGCGGCGGGCACGATATAGCGCCGGAGCCAGGCCATGGCGGGGCTCGTCATGGCAGCACTGTCATAGCCGGGCCGGGCGATCACCGCAATCGGCATTGTCCGCGCGATCCTCCGCCAGCCGCGCCACAGGTGGAACTGGGCGAGATTGTCGGCCCCCATCAGCCACACAAAGCGCCGTCGCGGATAGCGCCGCACGAGCTTGCGCAGCGTATCGACGGTGTAGCGGGTGTCGAGGTCGAGCTCGATCGCGCTCGGGATGATCGGCGCGCGGCGCGCCTGCGCCTCGGCCGCGCGCAGCCGCGCCTTCAGCGAGCCCATGTCGTCCTGCGGCTTCAGCGGATTGCCGGGCGAGACCAGCCACCAGGTCTCGTCCAGCCCGAGCGCCTCGGCAGCGAACAGGGTGATGCGCCGGTGCCCGCCATGCGCGGGGTTGAAGCTGCCGCCGAGCAGCCCGGTCAGGTAGGGTCGGGACATGGCGAGGACTAAGGGCGCGCTTCAGGCACGGGTCTGGCCGCTCCCGCGCACCTGCCACTTGTAGGTCGTCAGCCCTTCGAGCGCGACCGGCCCGCGCGCGTGGAGCCGCCCGGTGGCGATGCCGATTTCCGCGCCGAGCCCGAATTCGCCCCCGTCAGCGAATTGCGAGGAGGCATTGTGCATCACGATGGCGCTGTCGACGGCGGCAAGGAAGCGTTCGGCGGCGCTCTCGTCGGCGGTCACGATTGCATCAGTGTGGGCCGAGGAATGGCGGGCGATGTGGGCAAGTGCTTCCTCCAGCCCGTCCACCACCGCGACCGAGAGGATCGCGTCGAGATATTCGGTGTCCCAGTCATTGGCGCTGGCGGGGATGACGCGCGGATCGAGCGCCTGCGCACGGGGCTCGCCGCGCACCTCGCAGCCTGCCTCGATCAGCGCAGCCACCAGACCGGCGCCATCGGGAAAGGCCTTATCGATCAGCAGCGTCTCCATCGCCCCGCAGATGCCGGTGCGCCGCAGCTTGGCATTGAGCGCGATGGCCCGCGCCATCGCCGGATCGGCAGCGGCGTGGACATAGGTGTGGCAGATCCCGTCGAGATGGGCGAGCACCGGCACCCGCGCGTCGGCCTGCACGCGCGAAACAAGGCTCTTGCCCCCGCGCGGCACGATCATGTCGATCAGCCCGTTCGCCGTCAGCATCGCACCGACACAGGCGCGGTCCTGCGAAGGGACAAGCTGCACCGCCTGCGCCGGCACACCGCCGGCCACCAGCCCCGCGACCAGCGCGGCGTGGATCGCGCGGTTGGAATGCGCCGCCTCGCTCCCCCCGCGCAGCAGCGCCGCATTGCCCGCGCGCACGCACAAGGCGGCAGCATCGGCGGTGACGTTGGGGCGGCTTTCGTAGATGATCCCGATGGTGCCGATCGGCACGCGGATACGCGAGAGCCTGAGGCCGTTGGGCCGTTCGGAGCGGTCGATCACCTGCCCGACCGGATCGGGCAGAGCGGCGACTGCGGCGACCGCATCGGCGATCCCCGCAAGGCGCTTCTCGTCCAGCGCCAGCCGGTCGAGCATCGCCCCGGACAGGCCGTTCGCCCGCCCGGCTGCCACGTCCTTCGCATTGGCGGCGATCACCGCCGGGGCGGCAGCGCGCAGCGCATCGGCGGCGCGGTGCAGCGCGGCGGCGCGGGCCGAGCCCGGCAGCGCGGCGAGCGCGCGCTGGGCCTGACGGGCATCCCGGGCCAGCGCGGCGACGAGCGCCTCGGGACCGGTGGCAACGAGAGGAGCGGTCTGTGTCATGACGAACCGTCCTAGCACCGCCGCGCGCGCCTGTCAGTCCTAACCCGACAGGCGCGATTCGCGCAGCGGGGGCCGAGTCGCAGCCTGCGTGACAGGCGTGTGACGTAGCGGCACCCACCCCCCTTTCGCTTCACCGCGATTCCGCTTCGTTTCGCCTGCGGGCGGCACATAGGATTCGACCCTCGCGACTCGGCTTGTTAGCGGCGTCGCGAGGGGCGTGAATAACAAAATCGGGGCCGCACTTGTCACACAGGAACAGCGCACAGGCGTGGGGAGACCGGCTGAGGCAGTGGTTCCCGGATCGCGAATTCTTTATGCGTGCTGACGGACAGGTGCGCTTCATCAAGCTTTCGGCGAAACTCCAGATGCGCATCGCCGCCGCGCTGGTCTCGGCGCTGGTGCTGTGGCTGGTGGCGCTCGCGGTGATGGCCTGGGGCCAGTATCGCGCCGAGTCCGACCTTGCTTCCTTCGCGCTGGAGAAGGCCCGCGTCGTATCGGCCAGCGAACGGCTCAAGGCCTATGGCGGCGATCTCGACAAAGTGGTCGACGATCTCCAGCAACGTCAGGAATTCCTTGAAGAAATGGGCCGGATGCTGCCGGAAGACATGGTCGCCGAGGGGGCCGCGGGCGGCACGGTCAGCGATTCCACCGCCGCAGCGAGCGAGACGGTCAAGAAGGTCAGCGCGCTCATCCCGCAGGCGCGCGGCCTTGCAGAGATCGAGGCCCGCCAGCTTGCCTTTGCCGAGCGTCTCACCCGGTTTGCCGATGCCCGCGCCCGCCGGGCCGAGGCGGCGATCCGCAAGCTCAATCTCGATCCGAGGTTTCTCAGCCGCGAAGCCCAGCAGGCAATGGGCGGCCCGTTCGAGGCGATCCTCGCTGCGGACGACATCGACCCGCGCTTTGAACGGCTCGGCCTCAGCCTGGCGCGCATGGCGGTGCTGGAACGCGCGATGGACGGCATCCCGCAGGTCGTGCCCGCCCCGGTCGAGAACATCACCTCGGGCTTCGGCTATCGCCGCGATCCGATCAACGGCCAGGCCGCGATGCATTCCGGCATCGACTTCAGTGGCGAAATCGGCGCGCCGATCTTCGCCGCCGCCGATGGCCGCGTGACCTTTGCCGGGTGGCATGCAGGCTATGGCCAGACCATCGAGATCACCCATGGTAACGGAATGTTGACCCGCTATGCGCACCTCTCGCGCATCGGGGTGGGGGTGGGGCAGGAGGTTGCTGCCGGGGCCACGATCGGCGGGCTCGGCAACACCGGGCGTTCGACGGGGCCGCACCTGCATTTCGAAGTCCGCATCAATGACCGCGCGGTCAATCCGCGCCCGTTTCTGGAGGCCGCCCCCGATGTTCTCAAGGAAGTCCGCCGAGCCGGATCAGGCCAGCTCGCCGCCGGCACGGCCCGTTAACAGGAGCAGCACGATGGCATCGGGTTCGACCTTCTCGGTGATCGGCGCAGACGTGACGATCAAGGGCAATATCGGCGCATCGGCCGATCTGCACATCGACGGTACGGTCGAGGGCGACATCACCTGCACCGCGCTGGTGCAGGGCGAGAAGAGCAGCATCAACGGGGCCGTGGTCGCCGAGAGCGCCCGGTTCGCGGGGCACGTCACCGGCTCGATCACCGCGCGCGACCTGGTGATCCTCAAGAGCGCCCGGATCGAGGGCGATGTGCACTACGACGCGCTGACGATCGAGCAGGGTGCCGAAGTGGAGGGCCGCTTCGCCCCCAACGCGCGCCAGCCGGTAAAAGCCGTTCCGAACGCACAGGTCGAAGCGGCGGCGTAGGGCGGCATCGCGCCGGTCCTGCCGGGGTCTGGCCGTGTGTCCGATCATCAGTGTGACGGCATCGGGCAAGGCCTTGTCGTTGCGCTGTCGTCGGCGGGTGGTGTGCCGGTCGTCGGCGGGTCGTTGCCGCCTCTTTCGCGCAGCATATGGGCGACGCGCAATGTGTACTGTGGAAGCGAAACTGTGCCGCAGGCACACGCCTTAGATGGTCGGGGTGGCTGTCAGAGCACCTCGGCCCTCAGGGTCTTGCGGTCGAGCTTGCCGATCATCGTCTTGGGCAGGCTTTCGCGCACCACCACCTTGTCCACCCGCTCGTGCTTGCCGATCCGGGCGTTGAGCCAGTCTGCCAGCTCTTCGCCGGTGGCAGCGGCATCCTCCTGCAAGGTGACATAGGCGCGTGGCACTTCGCCGCGATATTCCTCGGGAACGCCGATCACCAGCGCCTCCTTGACCGCCGGATGCTCAAGGATCACGTCCTCGACCACGCTGGGGAAAACCTTGAAGCCGCCCACCGCGATCATGTCCTTGATCCGGTCCACGATCTCGAGGAAGCCGTCAGCGTCGATCCGCGCGACGTCGCCGGTGCGCAGGTAGCGCTTGCCCTCGATGGTGACGAAGGTCTCGGCGTCGGTTTCGGGCCGGTTCCAGTAGCCGCGCATGATCTGCGGCCCGTGCACCGCCAGCTCCCCCGGCTCGCCCTGCGGCGCGAGCTTCGACGGATCCTCCTTGTCGAGCAGGATCACCTCGGTCGCCGGCACCAGCTGGCCGATGGTGCCGCGCTTGCGGGTGCTGTCATAGGGATTGGCCGAGACGACGCCGGCGCTCTCGGTAAGGCCATAGCCCTCGCAGATGCGCACCCCTGTCACCGCCTCGAACCTTTCGTGGACCGGCCCCGGCATGGGGGCACCGCCCGAAATGCAGACCTTCAGGCTCGACATATCGGTCTTGGCCAGATCGGGGTGATCGAGCATCGCCTGGAACATCGTCGGCACGCCGGGAAACCCGGTGCAGCGATAGCGCTGGATGGTCGCGAGCACCTGCTTGGTCTCGAACCGGGGCACCATCGCGATCGACGCGCCGGTCGCCATCGCGTGATTGAGCAGCGCGGTGTTGGCAAACACGTGGAAAAACGGCAGCGCTCCCATGAACACCTCGCCTGTCGGATCGCCGAAAGGGTTGAGCGACGCGACTTGCTGGGCGTTCACCGAAAGCTGGTCATGCCCCAGCATCGCCCCCTTGGGCCGCCCGGTGGTGCCGCCGGTATATTGCAGCAGGGCAAGATCGGCAGGGGCCACTTCGACTGGCGCGGGCGCGCGGCCCGGGGTCATGTCGGCCCAGCTGCGGATCGCGGGGCCATAGGCGACGGCAGCGATCTGGCTGCGCTTCAGGAGCTTGAGCGCGAGGCCCTTGTACCATGGCAGCATTTCGGCGAGGCTGCCGACCACCAGTGTCTCGAGCGCGGAGGCTTCCAGCACCTTAGAGGCTGTCTTGTAAAGCTCCGGCACGTCAAGCGTCACCAGCACCCGCGTGCCGCTGTCGGCGACCTGCCAGCTCAATTCCTCGACCGAGTAGAGCGGCGAGAAGTTCACCACCACCGCGCCCGCCATCATCGCCCCGTAATAGGCAGCGGCGTAGATCGGCACATTGGGGAGGAACAGCCCGACCCGGTCGCCGCGGGCGATGCCGAGCGCCTGAAGTCCGGCGGCAAAGCTGCGGGCCTGGCTGTGAATCTCGCTGTAGCTGTAAGTCCGCCCGAGGAAGTGCAGGAACGGCGCCTGCGGGTTCCGCTGCAAGGTGCGCTCGAACATCGACGGCAGGCTCATCGGCGCGAACCGGCTGTCGTGCGGGACCGGGTGATGATAGGCGGGTGCAGGGCGGGCGGTGCTACTGACAGTCATGTCAGCAATTCTGGCGCACAATCGCCTGACGCACAAGCGAAAGTCGCTTGGAATTCGCGGTTTCCGCCATGCGGCCAACAGCCTCGCCCCGGATCGCGTCCGGGGCCAGGGGTGTTGCGTTTCAGGCTTGGCTGCTCAGATGAACCCGCTTTCAGGGTCGATCTTCTGCTCTTCGGCCTCGGCGGCGCGGCGGCGGGCGAGCCAGGCTTCGGCCTCGGCTTCCTGCGCGGCCTCGGCGGCGGCCTTCTGGCTGGCGTCACGCTCGGCGCGCAGTTCCTCGATCAGCTTTTCGCGATCGTTGCGCTCCGGCTTGGCCGCGCCATCGGCGTCCTCGGTGATCCCGGCGCGCTTCGCGGCCTTGGCGACCATCGCGTCGAGTTCGCGCTGCGAGCACAGGCCAAGCGTCACCGGGTCCTTGGGCGTGATGTTCTGGATGTTCCAGTGCGAACGGTCTCGGATCGCGCCGATGGTGTTGCGGGTGGTGCCGATCAGCTTGCCGATCTGCGCGTCCGACACTTCGGGGTGGTTGCGCAAAATCCAGGCGATACCGTCGGGCTTGTCCTGCCGCTTCGACACGGGGGTGTAGCGCGGGCCCTTGGTGCGGGTCACCTCGACCGGGGCCTTGTGCATCTTTAGCACATAGGACGGATCGGCCTGACCCTTCTCGATCTCGGCCTGGGTCAATTCGCCCGAGTGCACGGGGTCGCGGCCGGTATACTTGCTGCCCGCAAGATCATCGGCCATCGCCTGCACTTCGAGGATGTGGAGGCCGCAGAACTCGGCGATCTGCTCGAAGGACAGCGCGGTGTTGTCCACCAGCCAGGTCGCGGTGGCATGGGGCATCAGCGGCTTGGGCTGATCCTTGGTCGCCATGGGGAAATCTCCGTTGAAAATGAAAGGGCCGCCCCTTTCGGAGCGGCCATCTTGGATTCTCAGATAGGCGAAATGCCGGGAAACGGCAAGGCGTGGATTCAGAAAGCGGGCATCGCCTGCAACGACACCGCCTCCTCCTCCTCCAGCGCCACGAGGCCCGCCAGAAACTGCCGGGTCGCCGCTTCCCACGAATAGCTTGCCCCGTAGGCAGCGCAGGCGGCGCGGTCGCAATAGCGGGCGGCGTCGATCGCGCGGGTGAGGTCTTCGTGCAGCGCGCCGACCCTGCTCGTCACGATGTCGAGCGGCCCCGGCACCGGGAAGGCGGCGACCGGGGTGCCGCAGGCAAGCGCCTCGATCATCACGAGGCCGAAGGTGTCGGTGCGGCTCGGGAAGACGAACACATCCGCCCCGGCATAGCATCCCGCAAGCTCGGCACCGCTCTTCTTGCCGAGGAACAGGGCCTGCGGGAACCTGGCTTGCAAGGCCGCGCGCGCCGGACCGTCACCCACCACCACCTTGGTGCCGGGATAGGGGCAGGCGAGAAAGGCCTCGATGTTCTTCTCCACCGCAACGCGCCCGACATAAAGCAGGATCGGCCCCTTGGCACCGGCATATTCGGGCGGGGGCGGCGCATCGGGCGAGAAGCAGGTGAGGTCCACCCCGCGGCTCCAGTGGGTGAGCTGGGTCAGCCCCTGTTCGCGCAAGCACGCGCGGATCGTCTCGGTGGCAACCATGATGCGCTGGGCCGGGCGGTGGAACCAGCGGATATAGGGCCAGAAGGCTGCTGCCGGGAGGCCGGTGCGGCGCGCGAGGTAATCGGGGAACTGGGTGTGGTAGGCGGTGGTGAATGGAACCTTGCGGCTGAGGCAGTAACGCCGCGCCGCAAAGCCGAGCGGGCCTTCGGTTGCGATGTGCACCGCCTCGGGCGCGATCCGCGCAAGCTGCCGCCCGACCGCGCCGGGTGCAGTGAGCGCGAGGCGGATTTCGGGATAGGTCGGGGCGGGGATCGAAGGGTAGCCTTCAGGGCTTATCACCGTCACCTGGTGTCCCCAGCCGCGCAGCACCTCGCAGGTGGTCGAGAGCGTGCGGACAACGCCGTTGGTCTGCGGATGCCAGGCGTCGGTGATTATCGCTATGCTTGCCGGGGCGGGGCCGACGGGGACGATCGGGTCAGGTGCCGCGCCTGCCGCCACATCCTTGGCCCGGATCGTCGTCAGCCGGTTCACGCAGCCTCGCGTGCGGGCACCTCGACCCCGGCCTTGCGGGTGTCCTCACCGGCTTCCGCAGCACGGCGCCTCATCTCTTCGGGCCAGTGCAGGATTTCCATGCGCCCGTCGTGATGCTCGACCAGCGCGTTGCAGCCTTCGACCCAGTCGCCGTCGTTCCAGTATTCGATCGCCTTGCCGTTGTGCTGGAACAGGCGGAATTCGGCGGTGTGGATGTGCCCGCACACCACCCCGTCAACGCCCCGTTCGCCGGCAGCACGGGCGACCACTTCCTCATACTTGCCGATGAACTCGACCGCGTTCTTGACCTTGTGCTTGGCCGCCTTGGAGAGCGACCAGTAAGGCTTGCCCATCCAGCGCCGCACGGTGTTCACCGCGACATTGCACTTCATCATCCAGTGATAGGCATGGTCGCCGACGAAGGCGAGCCAGCGATGCGAAAGCATCACCGCATCGAACTCGTCCCCGTGGAGGACCATCAACCGGCGGCCATCGGCGGTGTCGTGGAAGGCGGCGCGGCGGATTTCGATCCCGCCGAAATTGAGGCCGGTGAACTGGCGGAACATCTCGTCGTGATTGCCCGGGATATAGACCACCCGCGTGCCGCGGCGCGCGCGCTTCATGATGCGCCAGACGATGTCGTTGTGCGCGGCGGGCCAGTAGAACTTCTTCTTCAGCCGCCAGCCGTCGATGATGTCGCCGACCAGATACATGGTCTCGCTGTCGACAGAGTCGAGGAAGTCGATCAGCAGATCAGCATTGCAGCCCTTCGTGCCGAGGTGCACGTCGCTGATCCAGACCGTGCGGTAGGACCGCCGCTCACGCCCCTCGGGCTCGGGCGTGCGCGGGGTGCCGAGCGGGAAGCTGGCGATGTTGTCGCTGATCAGATCGTTGATTTCGGCACCGGTCATGAAGATCCCTCGCGTGTGATCTCTCGCGTGCCCTCCCCCATGACAGCGAAATGTTACAGCGGACTCACAAGCAAATGACGGTTTCGCGTCATTTTCCGAAAGGCAAGGGAGTCGAAGATGACTCAGCGGACCGTCTTGCCTACCACCGTATGACAATCGCGCGACAAATCAAGCCGCCCGCGCACAGGCTGGCCGCAGCGCGCGATCAATCCATCGGGACGAACCGGGGCAGGCTCTCGATCCGCGCGATCCAGCCTTTGACATGGCGGTAATCTTCGAGGGCGAAGCCGCCCTCGTCGGCGACATGGGTGTAGGCGAACAGCGCGATGTCGGCGAGCGTAGCGCCCTCGCCGCAGAAAAACGATTGGTTCTCCAGATGCTTGTCCATCAGCGCGAGCGCGGCGCAACCCGCGAGACGCTTGGGCATCATCTGTGCGCGCTGTTCGCCCGAAAGCTTCGCCTCGCCCACGAAGCGCAGCCAGAAGCGCAGCGTCGCCAGGTTGGGTTCGTGGCTGTATTGCTCGAAGAACATCCAGCGCAGGCAATCGGCCCGGGCGAAGCGATCTTGCGGGATCAGTGCGCTGCCCTCGGCGATATACCAGCAGGCGGCGTTGCTTTCGGGCAGGAAGCGCGCATCGGTGCCCGTCCCGATCTGAAGCACCGGGATGCGGCCATTGGCATTTACCTCGCCCAGAAACTCCGGCGTCCGGGTCTCGCCTTTCATGATGTCGTAGGCGCGGGCGGCGAGCGGCACCCCGAGCAACGCGGCGGTGAGCCTGATCTTGTAGCAGTTCCCGCTGCGGGGATCCTCGTGGAGCGTGAGAGCCTCAGCCATGGAGCGCATCCCCCGCCTGCCAGCAGTGGTCCGCCCATGCCTTCCACACCGCGATTGACGGATTGGGGCGAGCGCTCCGGTGATAAAAGCGCGCGATCAGGACGTCATGATCAGAAAAGCCATATCGCCACAGCCAAGTGTCGCCTTCCCCTACAGGCCCCGTGCGCACTGCCACGCCGCCCGGTGCCAGATCCGGCAGACAGTTACTCCATGCCGAAGTGAACATGAACACAAGGTCTGGCTTAAGCTTGCTAAGGGTGTCCCAGAACACTTCTGTGCCTTCGCGCCAGTCATCATCGGTCGGCCGATGGGAAGCCGTATCCATCGGGCGCTGGATGAAGTTCGCGAAAGCGACCCGTTTCCAGAAGTCCTCCCGGGTGACATTGTGAAGGTGCCCACAAGACGCTTTGTGGACGTAATCGAAAAAGGGAATGCTGGTCCCGCCGAGATAGCTTTTGATTGCGTCACAGGTAGCCTCGGGCCCGCATGGTTCGTAGTCAGGCCCGTTGTAGTGAGATTCTCCAATCAGCAGCAGCTTGCGACCGCCGATGAGACCCGCCTCATACTCCGTCCCGATATGAGGGCGGAAACGGTTACCCACCCGCGACTTCCAGCACGATCTTGCCGATGTGCTCGCCCGCCTCCATCCGCGCATGGGCGGCGGCGGCTTCGGCGAGGGGGAAGGTCAGGTCCATCACCGGCGCAAGCTCCCCGTCGGCGAACAGGGGCCAGGCATTGTCGGCGATCTCGTCGGCGAGCGCGGCTTTGAAGGCGTCGGAGCGCGGGCGCAGGGTCGATCCGGTCAGCGTCAGGCGCTTCATCATCACCTGCGCCATGTTGATATCGGCCCTGGCGCCACCAAGCACCGCGATGGTCACATGGCGCCCGTCCTCGGCCAGGCACTTGAGGTTGCGCGCGACATAATCGCCCGACACCATGTCGAGCACAACGTTCACGCCCTTGCCGCCGGTGTGCGCCATCACCGCCTCGACGAAATCCGCCTCGCGGTAGTTGATCGCGAGATCCGCTCCGATGCGGGTGGCAGCGGCGCACTTGGCGGTATCGCCGCAGGTCACGATCACCTCCATCCCGAAGGCCTTGGCGAGCAGGATCGCCATCGTCCCGATGCCGCTGGTGCCGCCGTGGACCAGCACGGCTTCGCCGTCGCGCGCGAGGCCACGCTCGAACAGGTTGTGCCACACGGTGAACAGGGTTTCGGGCAGGGCGGCGGCCTCGGACAGCATCATGCCCTTGGGCACCGGCAGGGTGTGCTGCCAGTGCGCGGCGCAATATTCGGCATAGCCCCCGCCCGGGGTGAGGGCTGCGACATATTGCCCGATCATCTCGCGCGGGACCTCGGTGCCGACTGCGACGACCTCGCCCGCGACCTCGAGCCCGAGCAGCGGCGAGGCGCCCGGCGGGGCGGGATACATCCCGGCGCGCTGAAGGCAGTCGGGGCGGTTAACCCCGGCATAGGCGACCCGGATCAGCACGTCGTCCGGGCGCAGGCGCGGCAGGGGCGAGGTCTGGAGCTTCAGCACCTCGGGACGGCCGGGCGCATCGAAGCCAATGGCTTGCATGACCTCGGGCAGTTCAGCCCCGTTGCTCGCGACCATTAGCTGCGCCCCCGACACCGCAAATTAACCAACTTGCGCGTGCGAATAACCGTCTCGCCGATTGACAGCAAGCCGCTTGGGGCGGATGCTGCGCCGGCAATGGAAGAACCTGATCGCCCCCGGCCTGTCGGCGATGCAGCGAGTCGCCTCGCAGTCGAGGACCTCGCCCCCTATTCGCAGACCGAACTGGACGAACGGATCGCGCTGCTCGAGGCCGAGATCGTGCGGGTCAGGGCGCACCGCGCGCGGGCCACAGCACACCGCGTCGCCGCCGATGCGCTGTTCGCGAAGGGGCCGGGATGATCCGGGCAGGGGCATCCTTCGTATCGGCAAGCGGGGATTCGCAATTCCCGACCGCCGCCCCATATTGTCGGAAAACGGCCCTCTCCGTCCGCTGGCCACGGGCATCCTCTCTCCGCTGAAAAGGCCTCTCCCATGCCCAGCTTCGCCCAGAACCTCGAACGCACGCTGCACAACGCGCTCGGCAACGCGTCCGAACGGCGGCACGAATATGCCACGCTCGAGCACTTGCTGCTGGCGCTGATCGACGACGAGGATGCAGCCCAGGTGATGGCGGCCTGCGGGGTGGACCTGGCCGAACTGGGCGAGGTGGTGAAGCAGTATCTCGATCAGGAATACCAGAGCCTCAAGACCGAGGACGGGGCCGATCCGCAGCCCACGGCGGGCTTCCAGCGGGTGATCCAGCGCGCGATCCTGCATGTGCAATCCAGCGGCAAGGACACCGTCACCGGTGCCAACGTGCTGGTGGCGCTGTTTTCCGAGCGCGATTCCTACGCGGTCTATTTCCTCCAGCAGCAGGACATGAGCCGCCTCGATGCGGTGAGCTATATCAGCCACGGCATCGGCAAGGGCGGCCGCCAGATCGAGACCAAGACCCCGCAAGGGGCCGACAAGAGCGAAGAGACCTCGCAAAACACCAAGGAGACGGGCGGCAACAAGAAGGAAACCGCGCTCGACCAGTTCACCGTCAACCTCAATACCAAGGCAGAAGCCGGCAAGATTGATCCCTTGATCGGGCGCGGGCCGGAGGTCGACCGGACGATCCAGATCCTGTGCCGCCGCTCCAAGAACAACCCGCTCTATGTCGGCGATCCCGGCGTCGGCAAGACCGCGATTGCCGAGGGCCTTGCGCGCAAGATTGTCGAGGGCGACGTGCCCGAGGTGCTGGCCGAAGCGGTGATCTACTCGCTCGACATGGGGGCGCTGCTGGCCGGCACGCGCTATCGCGGCGACTTCGAGGAGCGGCTGAAGCAGGTCGTCACCGAGTTGGAGGCCATTCCCAACGCGGTGCTGTTCATCGACGAAATCCACACCGTGATCGGCGCGGGCGCAACCAGCGGCGGGGCGATGGATGCCTCGAACC